>Ga0306926_10006365_pt1 | contig 12662 bp, 16 predicted proteins | sample flu12Cox44000178_FD_203759 | JGI IMG/M metagenome (GOLD analysis project Ga0306926, IMG submission 203759) | Lab enrichment of tropical soil microbial communities from Luquillo Experimental Forest, Puerto Rico - flux8day.12C.oxic.44.000.178 (v2)... | ecosystem: Environmental > Terrestrial >... | reverse complement strand
ATATCTCAACATCGAGCTGCTGAAGGATCAGATGAAAGGTGCCATCACCGCGTAAGCCAGGGCCGGGCGCCGCTCAGCCAAAACAGAAAGTGCGAAAGATTCTGGACACTACCGGCCAGCTAGCCCGGCTGGTGCCGACCTGCAAAAGGTCCGATGCGCTTCCCGTCCATTGTGCTTGGTCGATGTTCAGGGATTTGAGGATAGGGTTCTAAAAACTATTCAAATGGCGAAACTGCTCATCGTCGGAGACGAGTTTCGAGAGCTTTTTGTTTGATACGATCTATGAGATGCTGAAGCGGATGGGACTTACGTATCATGGAAATTTTAAGCCGTTCTTGAATCCCATTGACGGGAACATTCTTCAGGCGGACGGGATTTTCATTAAATCCTTAAGACTGCACGCATCATCCCCTTTGATACGTCCTCGTGCGACAGCATCGCGTACAAACTACTCGATGATTCTCGCGGAGCCCATATGTAGGCGCCCGATCAAAATGTCACTCCTCTGCCAATTACAGATGACACACTGCCCTGTCGATTTCCAGGGGGTGTTTGGGGTGACGGTTCGGCTAATGAGCGATCGGGAGTTGCAGCGGCTCGAGATGCTGCAGGATTTGGATCGGCGGCGGCTTACACCCGCGGCCGCAGGGCAGCTGCTCGGGCTCGAGCGGCGGCAAGTGTTTCGGCTGTTGAAGGCTTATCGGATCGAAGGTCCGATCGGCCTGATTTCGAAACGGCGCGGTCGCCGCAGTAACCGTCGCAAGCCCGAGGCGGTGCGGCACGCGGTTCTGATGATCATCCGCCAGTTTACTGGGATTTTGGCCCGACGTTGGCGGCCGAGAAGCTGCGCGAGGATAATGGGATTGCAGTTGGTCGTGAAACGCTGCGCCAGTGGATGATCGCCGACGGGCTGTGGCGCGATCGCAAGCAGCGCAAACGCATCCACCGGCCACGGCCGCGGCGCGAGTGCGTTGGCGAACTGGTACAAGTCGACGGCAGCGAGCATTGGTGGTTCGAGGGCCGCGGGCCGCAATGCACCTTGCGGGTGTTTGTCGACGACGCGACCAGCCGACTGATGCATCTGCAATTTGTCGAGAGCGAGTCAACCTTCGCCTATTTCCATGCCGCCCGGGCCTATTTGGAGGCCTGGGGCAAGCCGGACGCGTTCTAAAGCGACAAGCATGGGGTCTTCCGGGTCAACCATCCAGGCGCCCTTGGCGGTGAAGGGATGACCCAATTTGGCCGCGCCCTGCGTGCGCTCAACATCGACATCATCTGCGCCAATTCGAGCCCGGCCAAGGGTCGGGTCGAAGGTGCCAACAAGACGTTGCAAGATCGCCTGGTCCGACGCGCGTCTCTTTAAAGTCGGCTGAGCTTTCTACGAGCCTACGATCACTCGGGCGAGGAGATAAGAAGCACATCGAAGTCGATCAGCCGGGTGCAGAACGCTTGGCCGGGTCCAAGTAAGTACGTAATCATGCACCGCGGATGAGAAGATGGAACAACGTCTGGTTGCTTATCAGTATGGTGCGGAAAAACATCGACTATATCTGAACCACTACGAACGACATTTTCAACACTTTGCCGAACATCACATTAATTTGTTGGAACTTGGCATTTACTATTGCAATGGCGAGACTTCTTTCGAAACGGTCAAATCATTGGCCTGGATTTGGACCCGGCTTCCGTAGACGACCCCACCGGACGGATTGTCACCTACCAGGGCGATCAGGCGGACTTGGCTCTGCTGGATCGAATTGCGCGCGAGCGCGCGCCCGGCGGTTTCGACATAATCATCGACGATGCCTCGCACATCGCTGCACTGACGAAGATCAGCTTTTGGCACCTGTTCGACAATCACCTCAAACCCGGCGGCTTTTACGTGATCGAGGACTGGCGCGTCAGCTACTCAGATGCGGCACCCGATGGCGCAAGGTACGAATGGCCCGCTCCAACGCCGGTCGGATCGCCACAGGCGGAGTTGCCGGATCACGCCGGGTCAAGCCTGGGGCAGGTTGATCAAATGGCCCGCCGGATCAAGCGGATGCTGGACAGGCTGGGTGGAGCAGGGCTCACGCGTGTTGCCGCTCGGTTATACCGCCGCCAGAAGTACACATCGCGCCGGTTCCCTTCTCACGATTACGGGATGGTCGGCCTGGTCAAGCAGCTCATTGACGAGCTTGGCATGGACGCCATAACCAACCCGCAGCGCGGCGGCCCACCGCCGCAGAGGTTTCCCAAATTTCAGCGTATGGAGGTTTGTCCGGGCCAAGTGTTTATCGTAAAGGCTACAGAGCAAGATAATGAGTTGGTAGCTGAATCTCTTCGGCGTCCGTTCCCGGCCGTATCTGCCTCAGAATCATCGGATTATCATCAGCCCGACCATCTCCCGAAGTTCGGCTAAGGTTTCTACGAGCCGACCGCGCCGAGCCCGCTCGGTCAAACACCGGGGCGGTTTCGAGCGCTCGTAAATCGGCCGCCGATCGGACGCTGCACTACGCATGGGCGCCGAGCGAATGGCGACGCCCGAAGCAACAACGAAGTCGTCGGGTTGGTCGCACTGAAGCATTTTCCACATCGCCTCGACGTAATCGGGAGCCCAGCCCCAATCGCGGCGGATCGAAAGGCTGCCGAGAGCAAGCCGCTCTCGGCTGCCGGCGCCGATCCTCGCTGCTGCCGCTGTGACCTTGCGGGTCACGAAGCGGTGTGGCCGAAGGGGCGATTCGTGATTGAAGAGAAGGCCCGAACAGGCGAAGAGCCCGTAGGACTCGCGGTAGTTCGTTACTAACGAGATGGCTGCCACCTTGGCCACGCCGTAAGGGCTCTTCGGTCTGAACGCCGTCTGCTCATTCGCCGCGCCCGTTCCGGTATCGCCAAAGCACTCGGAAGAACCCGCGTTGTAAAAGCGGACCGTCCCCCGAAGACGCCGTAGTGTCTCGAGTATATTGAGCGTGCCGAGGGCAATGCCTGTCAACGTCTCTGCCGGCTGAGTAAAGGAAAGCAAGACCGAGGACTGACCCGAGAGATTGTAAATCTCATCCGGGGCCACACCCTCGATCACCTGGGCCACCGACTGGAAGTCGGAAGGCGACATTGAATGGAGCGTTATCTGTTCGGCGATGCCGAGCGCAATCAGACCATCCAGCCGGGCAAGCGCGGCGTCGCGCGAAGTGCCATGAACGACATAACCTTTCTCAAGAAGAAAGCGAGCGAGGTAAGCGCCGCCCTGACCGGTTATGCCGGCGATGAGGGCCACCTTGCCCGATCTGGCCATCATTGCACGATGCCCTATGGCCGTTTATTCAGTGGTGGCCTCAGGAACGCCTAAAAACCTACGCGGGTGAATTGTTGAGAATGGCGCCTGAGGTGCTCTTTTGTAAGCTCATAGGTCCTCAATGCGTGTTGGGATCTTAGGCGGAGGCTTACAGGGCTGTTGCACCGCTCTTGCATTGGCCGAGCGGGCAGCAAAGGTCACTCTCTTCGACAAAAACGGCTCGCTGCTCAGTAGGGCGGCCGTCGCGAACGAAGGAAAGATCCACCTTGGCTACATGTATGCTGGCGACCCAACACTGTCGACCGCAAAGACCATGATGGCTGGCGCGCTCTCATTTGCGCCTTTCCTTGAACGTCACCTGGGCCAGCCGGTGCAATCATTTTCGGTGTCGGCTCCCGCCTCCTACGTCGTACACCGAGACAGTCAGCAAAGTTCCGAGGACGTTTCTGCCTATTTAAGGACCGTTCATGCGCTGATCAATGAGGCAGCGGAGGGTCGAACCAAAGCTTATTTCGGAAAGGAATTACGCGCCCCGCTGCGACCCTGGTTCCGCCGCGGAAAAAGACGCAGAGTTCGATCCAGCCCTTGCGCTCGCTGCTTTCTACACCCCCGAGATCGCGATTAACCCGCTAGCGCTTGCCCATGTTTTGCGGGAACGCATCGCGGCTGACCCACTTATCGAAGTGCGCTGCAGCCGAAAGGTTGTTGGAGCGGAGGGGGACGGCGACGGTATCCGCGTCTTGAGTGACGGGCAGGACGGTCCCTCCTGGGATCGCTTTGATCACGTTGTAAACGCACTGTGGGACGGTCGCCTGGGGCTTAATGAGGTGCTGGGTTTTCGCGCCAACCGTCCTTGGCTGCATCGCCTGAAATACGGCGTGAGCTTCCGACTGCCTACGGACGTAAGGCCGCCTCCGAGCGCGACCTTTGTGCTCGGTCCCTTCGGCGAGGTAGTAACTTATGGGGATGGGCTCATCTACCTGACATGGTACCCTGAGTGCTTGCGAGCGATCTCCACAGATGTGATACCTCCCGATTGGGCCACATATCCGTCGGAGCCACTTCGCTCCTGCATATTCACAGGAACCTTTCGTGCTCTCTCCGCCATCCTGCCTTCGCTTTGCGAGCTAGATCCGGAAAGCCTTCCCGAGGCCTGCGTCAAAGATGGCGCCATTGTAGCATGGGGGAAAACGGATATTTACGATCCCGCAAGCGAACTACATGGCCGATTCGAGATCGGCGTCACGTCCGTAGGCAGCTTCCACTCCATCGATCCCGGAAAACTCACCATGGCACCCTACTTCGCCGACATCTGCGCCGAGCGAATCATGCCCCCTGGGTAAGGTCGCACCGAAGGAGATGCAATTGACTCCGCGCATCACTGTGGGATTGCCAGTCTATAAGGGCGCTGATCTCATCCCCAAGTGTCTTGATTGCTTGCAACGACAGACCTTCCGCGATTTCGAAGTCATCATCTCTGTTGATGGTGGCGATTTGGAAACGGCTGCCGCTTGCCGCCCCTTCCTGATGGATCCACGATTCCGTATGGTCATTCACCCGGAACGGCTGGACTGGGTCGGCAATTTTAACTGGCTTCTGCAGCAGGATCTGCAGGAGTTTTTCTGTTACAGACAGCATGACGACACCACAGCCACAGAGTTTTTCGAAGTGCTCTTCCAAGCCGCGGATATGGAACCGAACGCCGCGGCCGTCTACTGCGACTGTCAGTATAGTGGCGGACGCGATGACATTGAAAGCGCCCCATCGATCGAGGGCGAATCTCTGCAACGGATGGTTCGGTATTTGGAATATGCACCATCATCGGGAGCGCCGGTGAGAGGTCTTATACGTAGGGCAGCTATTCGACAAGCTGGCCTCGTGCGGTCCGACGGATTCCACGGAGCTTCGGCGTTATCTGTCTGGCTGGCTAAGCTGCTGCACTGGGGCAATTTCAGGCGAGTTGCCAAACCGCTCTATTACAGACTCGATCACCCCCGTAATATTACCAATACGTTGCGCAGCGTGCCTGATGATCGGAAGCAAGCCGCGTTGACGACGTTGTTCACGGGAATGCTTGAGGTCGCTGTGCCACTCTGTCGTACGCCAGAAGAGCGGCGGCTTATTCAGCGATTCATCCTGGACCGAATTGTTTTCAGCTATCTCTATTGGTGGCCTAGCAACGAGCCCTCCGCAGAGAACATCATTGCCGACTGTCTGGAGCGCCTAAGACTCGAGGGAAATACACACCTGCTCAGGAAAGAAGAACTTCCCCCAATCCTCCAAGAGTCGCACATCAAGCGGCTCGAGTGGTCCCGAATGCGGAGATTTATTTATCAAATGCACCAGCGGTCCCGAATGGCATCAGTTTTTATCCAACGTCTCGAATGCGGAGAGCTATTTACCAACTCCGTTATCTACCCGAGACGTTAAGAAACAAGATAAGCAGCCTGTTGCTTCCCACAACACGGGGATCTGGGGCGCAGCGCAAAAACGCTAGTCGCCCGACTCATTCAGATTGAAGTGATTGGCCCCCCACTGAGTGGTCCACGTGGAATGTTAGTTTAAGGCTGGCCGTTGCGCTAGCGTGGCCGGCGGAGCCAATACCGAGAAGGCACTGGGGTCTCGACATCCCGCCGACGCTGCTCGCCCGCGCCGACGAGGCGATCGAGTGATGGCGGCTGATGACCGCTCTTGGCAGATTTGTTCTCTAATTCCGGGTTTCGGTGTCAAGCTCTCCGCGATCATCCTTGCCGGGCCCACTGTTCTCTCCGCGGTAGGGGCCTGCCCTCCGCATAATGGCGTAAGACGACGCTGGTGGATCAATGTTGCAAGCGCAGTTGCAAGCGCAGTTGCAAGCGCAGTCTCTCTGATTGAGAGCTCGCAAAAAATCTGGCGATCTCACCACCGCCATCGTCCCGGCAGGGACATCTTTTCCCGCCGTACTGCGAAAATTCTTTGGTCTCGTTATTGCTCGTTACGCGGCAACCTCCTTCTTCGACCAGTTGAACTCGGTTCGGTCCATCCACATGCGATGCAAAATGACCGCCAGCTTGCGCGCGACGGCGACTGTGGCCTTTCGGAAACCATTGCGCTTGGCGAGCCTCATCCCCCAAGCCTTTAGCGCCGACCATTTCGGCACGCGGGTCAGCAACACGCCGGCCGCTTCGAAAAGATAACTGCGTAGCATGGCGTCACGACACTTCGAAATACGTCCCGTCCAGTCGATCTCGCCGGAAGCATGGCGTCGGGTCGTCAATCCGACATAAGCGCCAACACTTCTTGATCGCTTGAAGCGGGTCGGATCGTCAATCGTCGCCTTGAAGCAGAGCGCGGTGATCGGGCCGACACCAGGCACGGTCATGAACCTTCGGACCTGCGCATCATGACGTGCCAGCTTGAGAACCTTACGATCGAGATCGTCGGTCTGCTGCTCGATGGCCTGACGTGCCTTGAGCAGCGTCCCGACCACAGCAATCAACTCGGGACGATCCGCGATCAGTTCCTCGGCTCGCACGGTAAAGACGTTGAACTTGGCACGGCCGATCACGAGACCGACGTTCTTGAGCAGGCCACGGATCTGGTTCTCGAGATCGCGCTTGATCTTGACCAGCAACGCTCGGCTCGCCAGCAGCGCCCTAACCGAGTGGCTATCGAGGTCCTTGACGCGCACCTCCTTAAACCAGCCGGTCTGCATGATGCGGGCGATGCCGGCCGCATCGTTGCGGTCACTCTTATTGATCTGCATCTTGAGCACCGCCTTCGCATGGCGCACGTCGATACAGATCACAGGCAGGCCAAGTTGTTTGAGCCCGGTCCACAGCCATGTGGCCGTCGGTCCTGTCTCAAGGCCGATCCGTACCACTCCCGGTGCCTTTGATCACACGAACGCAGCGATCGCCTCAGGGTCAGAATCGACTATGCCCTCCCGCAGGACTGATCCAGCCTGGTTCACCACACAGATCGATGTCTGCTTCAACGACACGTCCAGTCCGACATAATGTTCCATCGCAACTCTCCATCGTTGGCAGGCCACATGAAGATGGCCTCATGCGTCCCTGGAGAGCTGATTCCTTGTGCCTTCGTGTGGCACGATCCCGGAATTACCCCATGTTGCAAAATTCACCGAGCAGATGCTGTGGAATTGAAATTTGAAACAATCGCGTTCTGTGCGTGCCGGCAAATGTCTGTCTTGGGGGAAAGGGCAGGTCGGACATCATCTTTGGCTTGCCAGTGATCGCCTCGATCGCACTTCTGGCTGGCGGCGGCGGACATCATTGAACCATGCCATGGCCGCCGTTTATTCAGTAGTGGGGCCCGTTCAATCTACACGGGCGAGATGGCTTATGTACAAAATACAGATTGCAAGAAAGGCGATTTTGGCAGAACGAAACCGCCGAGCGCGAAGCTCGCGATCGGCAATGCCGGAGATCAATCATGCGTCGCAGCGCTGATCGCATCGGGTCGGCGCCGCCCTCCATTTTGCCGCCTCGATCGTCGTGCCTGATTCCGTCGCCGGGATTGTCGAAGTCGCGGCAGACGGTAGTAGTCGTGACCTGAGGGTACTTGATGAACCTCTATGCTATTATCGCCTTCACGGCCGCAACCTGTATCAATTCAGCGATGACGAGAGCAGGATTCCAACAAATTGCCTGTTAATTTCCCTGTTACCGGGGAATTCGAATGTGGAAAGAACGGTTGCCAACCCGAACGGGCCGGGGCGCTGCGGAGCCGGAAAGAAATTCAAGAAATGCTTACGCCGCGCTCTCATCGACTCGGCAGGGACTGCGCGGCGCGGCTCAAAGAGCCCGCCGATCAAGGAGAGCTCCTTGACGAACGCGGATTACCTGAATGATCGTCGATACGCGCTTCGGGCTCGTCGCGCAGGAGCCATTAGCACGGACGAGGCGCAACATCATTGAGCTCGTAACCGAACTGCGATGCGCCCACGCCGCCCGCGACGTGTCGACGTCACGACGATCTGTCTTCGCCGCCGGCGTCGATCGTTGTTCGGACTGCGTCACGCTGCTGAACTCCGTGAAGCAGCAGAATGAACGACCCCGTCCGCATTCCGCGTAAGAGGAGATCGCGCGCCCGCTGTGTTTTTGCGAGAGGAGCCGAAAGGGTGGCGTAGACGAGGATGTTGGTATCAAAGCTGACCATCATCGCTCGTGCATTTCATCGCGCGTGAAAGTTCGCAGCGCCGCGCCCCAGGGCAGTCCTTGTGCCATCACCTCGATTGCATGATTGATGGCCGCTTGCCGTTCCGGTGTTAGCCGTGGCGGCTGATAGGGGGACAATAACGCCACGGGTTTGCTCCGTTTTGTGATTAGGATTTCCTCCCCGCGTTCCACACGCGAAAGCAATTTAGAGAAGTGGTGGTTTGCTTGACGTGCACTGATGGTCTTCATGGTCGACTGGCTCGAGCATGCCAAGATGCACACATCTAGCAAATGATTTCAACTTTCAGTTCACTAGGACTTGCCATCACCGCAGCCAATTTTCGATCCGAAGGTCATCGATCCGGGAGTACTCTCGTTCATTATCGGTGACTACTGTGTGAGCCAATGCCAATGCATGAGCGGCGATGAGCAAGTCGTTTGCGCCAATGGATCGACCAGCGTGTTCGAGCCGTGCTCTTAGTTCGCCATAAACAACATCAACTGGCGATTCGAGCGCGAGCACCTCGAGCGCACCCAGCACGGTTTCGAGCTGCGCACTCAGCAGCGGCGAGGCTTTCCTCGCCGCCCCACAGCGCAACTCGGCAGCGACGATGATGCTGGTACAGACGTTCTTTTCTCCGACCTGCGCAATGCGATCGGCAATCCGTCCATGCGGACGTCGCACGAGGTCCGAAAGGACATTGGTGTCGAGCAGGAAACCCATTATCACAGGTTCACGGGCTCTGCCTGAAGTCCTTCGATCGGCGGAAATTCCTCCTCGAACGTCTGTAGGGTCGCGAGAACGGCCAGCAGAGATTTGGGTGGTGCCGGTTCAATAATAAGTCGCTGGCCTTCCTTGCGGATAACTGCATCCCCTCCCGGCAGCTCGAACTCGCGCGGAATCCGCACGGCCTGATTGCGTCCATTTTTGAATAGCTTCACCCACCGCTCGACCATCGCTCCTAATTGCCATATGCCGCGGCATATGTCAACCCCAACCCGAGCGATCGGTGCCGCTATGAACGCCTGGGCGTTAATCACACCGCAAGCAGGCCATCGAGACTTTCATGGCGATCAGTTACACGCCGGGGGTGCAAGCTTTTGCGAGTTGCCCAGCGCCGCTGTAAAACCTGGAGTTGATGCAGGATGCATATACCGATCAAATTTCAATTTTTGGCAGAACAAACCCAAATTCCTTGAGGCGTCATGAATTCGGCTGCACGCGCGCCTCGGGGCTAGATCGCGTGAATAGCTCTTTATCCGCCATAACCTAACGCGACGTTCCGACACACTGGGCGACGAAATCGTAGCATGGGGCCGTGCCTGCCGCGGGCCTCCTCAATAGTAGACAAGAAACGCAGAAGATGGGACTGAATATCAAGAATCGCGAGGTTCACCTCATGGCAGAGGAACTGTCAAAGTTGACTGGCGAGAGCATGAAAACCGCGGTCACGATCGCCCTTCGCGAGCGGTTGGCTCGCGTTCGTCAAGAACAGGGCCTCAGCCTCGCCGATCGACTTCTGGCGATCGGCAGGGACTGCGCGTCGCGCCCAACGCGTCATCCTGCGCGATGGATCAACGATCGAACGGCGAGCGCTGTCATGTCGCAAATTTGCCATTCGAGCCTTCATCGATCCGAGTAGATAGCTTAATCACGGTCAGCAGCCGAGCGTTGAGCAAGCCCGTTTCATCAGTAGGATAGCGGTATGTGTGGAATAGCTGGTTACTGGGGTTACTTGGCGAATGATATGTCTCCGGCGAGCTTTGCTGCATTTACTCACAGCCTCGCGCATCGCGGCCCGGACGGGTTTGCGATCGAGCATTATGCCGATGCTCGGCTTTGGCTTGGACACCGTCGTCTCGCTATTATCGATCTTTCTGAGAAAGGCCGGCAGCCGCTTTCTTACGCTAATGGACGATATTGGATTACGTATAATGGCGAAGTGTATAATTATGCGGAATTACGGACGGAGCTAAGTGCCTTAGGGCATCGGTTTGTATCTGATACAGACACCGAGGTCATTCTGGCAGCTTATGCGCAATGGGGGCCGGAGTGCCAGCTGCGATTCAACGGGATGTGGGCACTTGCCATCTGGGATAATCAAGATCGGGAGCTCTTTCTTTCCCGTGATCGGTTCGGAGTTAAGCCGCTGCATTACACGCTTCATAATGGCGCAATTGCTTTTGCATCAGAACTGAAAGCTTTCCTCGCTCTTCCCTGGATTGATGGGGCGTTTGATCTTGAGATTCTTTCCGAGACGCTCACCAACCTGAACGGACACGAGAGCACTGAGTACACTTTGCTGCCCAAAGTGCTACGCTTACCGGCTGGTCACGCGATGCTGGTCGCGGCTGACGGTCGTGTTCGTCTTACAAGATGGTGGAATACGCTCAACCATTTGCCAACGATACCAACAAAATTGGAGCGGCAGGTAGGCGAATTTCGAGATATTTTTTTCGATGCTTGCCGAATGCGGCTGCGCAGCGATGTATCACTTGCAACCAGCCTCAGCGGTGGACTTGACTCGAGCGCTATCGCTTGTGCGATTTCGGAGCTAAATCGCAACGGAAAAATTTTTGGTGCGCCTAGAGACTGGCAGCGTGCCTTTGTCATTTGCTGGAAAGGCACACCATATGACGAAGAGAACTATGCGCGGACCATTGTGCAACATGCTGAGATGGCTGCTCAGTTTGAGCATCTGGATGAAACTATAGCGGTTAATAATTTGGAAAGGATAATTTTTGATGTCGAATCCGTGTTCTTGGATCCTAAGGTAGGACATTGGATGGTTTACCGTGCCATGCGCGCGAATGGCATATATGTGACCTTGGATGGGTCAGGCGCGGATGAGCTTCTCGGTGGGTACCCGAGTTGCGTAGTGAGAGCGATCGATACCGCTCTAACTGTGTCTCGATATCTCGATCTGAGACGGGCTCTGACTGGGCTTGACGACGGAACTCGCTCTGGCATTTTGCGCGGGTTCCAATCACTTCTCAAGTATGAGATCAGGCGGTTACAATTGCTTGAGCCACTTCGCCCGATACGTGCCCGAATTCGGGATCTTTGTATGCACTTACGACGATTAACTGGCTCTGAGACTTTGTCTTTTTCAGAGCAGAACAGACAGATACTGCGTCCTTACCTCGGCCCGCATCGCCTTTACGACGAACGCCTTGATAACGAGACTTACGGAATGACTCCGCTTCAAGCCATGCTGTTCAGCTGGTTTCATAAGGGAATGTTACCTACTCTCTTGCGCAATTTTGATCGGGCTTCAATGGCGCACGGCGTGGAGACACGCATGCCATTCATGGACTGGCGGCTTGTAACCTACAGCTTTGCGCTACCCGAGACGAGCAAACTTGGAGGTGGATTTACAAAGCGGGTCTTGCGTGAGGCCATGAAAGGCATTATGCCAGATTCAATCCGATTGCGCAGGAACAAATTCGGATTTGTTTCACCGATTAACATTTGGACGCGTGGTCCTCTGAATTCTTGGGTGCGGGATGCATGCGCAAGTCAGTGTTTTCTTGAGAGTCCGGTTTGGAACGGCCTGGAGGTTCGGAGTTTCGTCAACCGAGCAGTTGTCGCCCAGAAATCAATTCAGCCGGTTTGGCCGATCATTCAGGCCTACCTTCTCCAGCAGTGCTTCAAGACGCAGGCTCTGGTCTATCGAAAGGCCAGCTCTCAAACCGCTCACAGCATTGAGCACTTAAAGCCACGCTAAACTAATACTAAAACTCGGAGATCCTGACTCATGCTATAGGCGCCACCAGACAACCATCGCAAAAACATTTCACACTTCGGCGATGGGAGTGCTGAAATGGATCTGCCAAGATCGAATGACGGTGAAGCACGATTTTCGGTTTATGTGGAGGGGCTCACGAGCGTGATCGGGCATGCGGACCGGGCCAAGCCGCTTCGCGATTACTGCTTGGGTTTGATGCTGCCTTGCGAACGCAAAAGCATGGAGCCGATGGCAGCGATCACAGCGCCGGAACGGACCGCAGCCCAGCATCAGTCGCTGCTGCATTTTATCGGCGAGGGACGATGGTCGGACGAGAAGGTTCTCGCGAAGGTGCGGGAACTGGTGCTGCCAAGGCTGGAACGCCACGGGCCGATCGAAGCATGGATCATCGACGACACGAGCTTTCCCAAGAAAGGGCAGCATTCGGTCGGGGTGGCTCGACAATATTGCGGCGAGCTTGGCAAGCAGGACAATTGTCAG
>Ga0306926_10006364_pt1 | contig 12664 bp, 16 predicted proteins | sample flu12Cox44000178_FD_203759 | JGI IMG/M metagenome (GOLD analysis project Ga0306926, IMG submission 203759) | Lab enrichment of tropical soil microbial communities from Luquillo Experimental Forest, Puerto Rico - flux8day.12C.oxic.44.000.178 (v2)... | ecosystem: Environmental > Terrestrial >... | reverse complement strand
TCTACACCGGCCTGATTCTCAAGGGCGAGAAGCCGGCCGATCTGCCGGTGGAGCAGACGACGAAAGTCGAACTATTCATCAATCTCAAGACTGCCAAGGCGCTCGGCCTTACTATGCCAACCACTCTGCTTGTGCGTGCCGACGAGGTGATCGAGTGAAAAGGCGCGCGTTCATCACGCTGCTCGGCGGCGCGGCGGCGTGGCCGCTCGCGGCGCGTGCGCAGCAGCGCGAACGGATGCGGCGCGAGGCGCAGCAGGTGTCTGACCCTCGGATCGCTGATCTCGTGCAGGCCGGTAAAATTCGCGTCGGGATGCATTCCGTTATGTATACAAAGGATCCCCAAACGGGTGCGCTGAAGGCGGCCTCGACCGGCATCATTCTTCTCGACGTTGCTCGCACACTTGCAGCGCGGATGGGGGTTGAGGTCTTGCCGGTCGGACATCCGACTATTCCCGAGATGTTGACGTGCCTGACGGCTGGCGCGTGTGACGTGGGCTTTATGGGGCCCGACCCGTCTCGGGCTGGCGTAGACTTCTCGCCTCCCATTCTCCAATTGGACTACACCTTTCTCGTACCGGCGGGCTCTTCGATCCAGAGGATTGCCGACGCTGATCGGCCCGGCGTTCGCATCGCGGTCGTGCGCGATCACGCCTCGACCTTGACCTTGAGCCGCATATTCAAGTACGCCGAACTAATCTACGCCGCGACTCCCGACCCCACGTTCGAACTCCTGCGTACCGGACAAGCGGACGCGTTTGCGTCAGTCCGCCCTGTGCTTTTGGCGTATTCCGCAAAGCTTCCCGGCTCGCGGGTGCTGGAGGAGCACTACGGGGCCAACCTCATCGGCATGGCGGTGCCAAAGGGTCAAACCGAGCGACTAGCCTACATCAGTGAGTTTATCGAACAGGCCAAGGCCTCGGGACTGGTGCAGCAGGCCATCGAGCGCGCCGGCTTGCCCGGACACCGCGTGGCAGCGACAAAGACAAACTGAAAACATTACTCTCTTGCTCCTGAAAGACCGTTAGCCGTGTTTGAGAGAGACGCTTAGGCTCAGGCAGGTGACCGCCTCGGGTCATTCACGTCATTCCTGCCATCCCGGCGTGTCCGGTTCGCGCCGAGAGCGGACATTCGGCCAATGCGCGCGTTTATGTGTACACGGCCTACGGCGCGGCCGAAAATAAATCTTGAAATCAAGATGCTCCGGGTGCCGCGCTGTTAAGGACAGCACGCTCGTGGCGTGGTATCGTTCCGTTTACGCACCTCGCGCGGGAGGGGCGTATGACAGTCACCATCGGACGGCGGGAGTTGCTGGCCGCACTCGGCGGCGCGGCAGCCGCTTGGCCGCTCGCGGCGGGCGCGCAGCAATCGTCGAAAGTTTACCGCGTCGGCTTAGCATTCACCACGAGTCTGCTCTCGGAGATGGCTGGACCCGACCCGATACAGCCGTCCGTGCGGGCATTCGTGCATGCCATGCGCGACCTTGGGTACGTGGAGGGTCAGAATCTCATTCTAGAGCGACGCTCTGCCGAAGGGCATCCTGAACGCTACCGCGAAATATTCGAAGACTTGGTCCGACTAAACGTGGACGTCATCGTGACGGTCAGTGCTGCCATGATCAAGGAGGCGAAAGCGGTCACAACAACGGTGCCGATCGTTATGGGTTCCAGCACGGTGGATGTCCTTAATCTAGGAGTCGTCAGCAGTTTGGCAAAACCGGGCGGAAATATCACCGGAAATATCGGTCTGTTCGATCCGGAGATCGATGCCAAGCGCCTTCAACTGCTCAAAGAGATGCTGCCGAGCGCAAGCCGTGTAGCATGCCTCAGCAGGTTCGAGGAGTGGGAGAGTCCATGGGGGCAGAGTGTAGAAGCTGCGGCACAGAGACTGGGTCTGACGATGGTTCTGGCGGCGCACACACCTGATAATTATGAAGTTGCTTTGGCTCTCATTACTGCAAGCAGCGAGATGCGCTTTTTGTTTATCCCGGCGCATCCCAATACGCTAATCGGAAAATGCTCGTCGATTTCGCCAGAAAAAACCGGTTACCGGACAGCCACGGCTTCCGAGAAGCCGTTGAGGTCGGTGGCTTGATGTCCTATGGCGCGAATGTACGTGCCCTCTGGCGACGTGCCGCCACTTACGTGGACAAAATCCTGAAAGGTGCAAATCCCGGTCAACTCCCGATTATGCTACCGACAAAGTTTGAGTTCGTCATCAACCGTAGGACAGCAGACGCACTTGGCATTCCAGTGCCTCCTTCACTCATTGCACTGACCGACGAGGTAATCGAATAGGATGTTGCGATGCACTTGGTCCGGTTCTGGCACATCTGTATGGACCGGCCGTGCGTTGCAAGCCGGATGTGACTGATCTGGAGATGACTGGTCTCGCTCATCTGTATTCGGCCCTTTGAACGGAGCGTGTTGCTCCCGGCCATCGTGGATATTCGCACACACCCGATCTCATTCGCGTCAAGGCCCTGGAAGGCCGTATGTGCCACCAGATCACGGATGCGACGGTGGGACCGTATCTCCATTTTCCTCAATCCAACTCGCAGACCTCGGCGGGAATCCCAGCGTCCTGGTCGTTCGCTTAGCGATCCACTGTTGATCCTCCCTCGGAAGACTCCCTCTGTTCGCTTACGCCGCTGCCGGTGCGATGCGAGTTTCGTAATTGCGTGCTTGCACCAGAACGGTCAGAGCGATTCGCGCTAATGCGGCGCAACGTCTTGGCTTGCGGCTTCATCGCCGCAAGCTTCGCCGCTAGCTTCGCAGCGCGAAGCAATGCGGCAGAACCATCGGTAGAGCAGTTTGTTCGAGGCCACGACAAACCGCATTATTGGTGTCGCAGCACGGAAGGCGAAGCGATGCTAACGATAAAGGACCGCACCGTAGGTTTTGGGATATGGCTTCACAACGGGGAAACGGAGTGGTCAACACAGAACAGCGAATATTTTGTGACGGACGGCATGCTTATCACAAATTGGCTTTCTGTCGCGAAAGGCGAACCTATTCCGTGGCCGCAGGGGACATTCTTCCATGTGTATTTCGACCTTGACAGCCATGCACTGGAAATCCAGAGGCGTCCTCCTGATGGCAGTCTTGCCGTCTCTCGGAAATTTACGTGCAAGTGGCACCCTCTTGGGTACGTTAAACCGCTGGAGGAAGAACCTACTTGGCCGTGTCCAGATAACCCTAAAGAGACGTGCCTCGCACCCAAATAAATCGGCTTGCGCGGCGGAAAGCGCCACGCGCGGTGAGCCGCCCGGCTAGATGCGCCCGGGCCGGAACTCCACCGCTGAGCCGTCCAGCTTATTTGCGCCATCGCGACGATATAGCTGCGGGTTCAGCCGCCTCGTCTCCCAAAACGCACCAGCTGGTTTCTAAACGCGCGCGGGGGGTATCGGGTGCGCGTCGCTCCGACCACCCCGACGGCTAGCGACCCTCGACCATCCGGGAACGTCTCTGGGTCTGCGGTGAGCGATCGCGATCCGCCCATCCGCGATTATTTCCAAAAAGCCGAAAGCAATCTGACCAGAAGAAGCTCGCGTTTGGTGACTGCGACCTGATCAGTGTCCGCTTCGCCCCCTCCACGGACTCGCCCCCGCCAACGTGCTCGCGGGATTGCGGCAGTCAAAACCACTCGCGCTGAACGGCTCGCCGCAAGGCCCGCAAGCCGCGCGCGCTCGCCGACCACGAGATCATCGCGGTCTGGAACGCCGCCGACGGCCGCGGCGCGTTCGGAAACATCATCCGCCTCCTGCTGCTCACCGGCGCGCGCCGGAGCGAGATCGCCAAGCTGACCCGCGATTCGATTGGATGATCCAAATCGTCGAACCTTGGCATGTCAGTAGCCCCGCTGCTGGTTGAGTATCTGAATGCGGTAAAGTTCCGCCCGCCATATCTGCATCTTCATGTTGAATTGCTCCATACAAGCTCTTCTCCAGGCAACAACGTATTCGCCCATCACCAATGCTAAAGGCGGTGCTAAGGGGGAACGATCACAGAAATATTGCGGCACAGGTGGCGGCGAGATAGGGCCCCGTTGGGCGTTTGCTGGGTGTGCTGGCTGCAGCGCAGTTGTAGGGGCAGGCTGCAAGGCGGTTGGTACCAGTGGCTGCGGTTCCGAACCGTCAATAATCAGCACCCGATTCTCGTGATCGATGGTTGTCGACCGGAACAGCCGCAGAAACGATTGTCCCAACAGGAGCGACCCTTGTGGCCCACCGATGCTACCGTCAACGTTGTGCGCGATGACGGCATCATCGCCTTTGCCAACTTGTAGGGAATGAATGCGGAATCGCGTGTCCTTGACAGTTCTACCATCAGCGAGGCCGTAGCTTTGCTCGCCGACGATATCTTTCTCCGTGATGGTTTCGGTGCGTATCAGGGTCATCCCGACATCGGCCGGTATGCTCACATCAGAAGCACCAGTATCGATAACAAAATCCAGCCAAATGCGGCGATTGATTAGAACCGGAACAACGTAATTGTTACCGGAAAGCCGCAGCGGAATTCGTTTGGCGGCTTGCGGCGGCGACGGCTGTGGTGCCACCGAAGGTGTTTGCTGCCGGCTCGGAGTTGCCTGCTGCCCTTCTGCACCGAACCGTTGTTCAATCTTCCGGCTCGGAGTTGCCTGCTGCCCTTCTTCTGGCGACGGCGGCGCTGGGCTCGCCGGCACAGCGGCGCTGGCGGGCTGATCGCCTCGCACGGCGACGGTCTTGACCTTGCGCGGCTCCATCTTGCGCGGCTCCATCTTGCGCGGCTCGCTATTCGGCAGGGTGCCGTTGCTCGGAATGACCCCCTGCCCAGCGAGTTGATCGATTCGTGAGAGATATGCCTGCTCAACGCAGGCCCGGTCCTGTCCACAGGATCTTCGGGTCTTAAGCCATTCGCGCTGTTTCCGCTCAAGATCCCGCTGGTCGGCACCGGCTAGCCCATTGCGAAGTTCGAAATAAAGACTCGCTAAGCGCTCATCGAGCCTGCGCAGATCTGAGTCCTGACAGATGAGCGCTTCGTCGGTGGATGGGGCCAAGCTGCACTTGAAGCTTTGCGCCCTTGCATGCATCGAAGTGGAGGCAGCGGCAAGAACGATAAAGATCAACGACAGCCGTTGCAGTGGAGAGCAGATCATTGAGTGAGCCCAACGCAAAGTAGCGCAATATTCTTGACACCGATGATGGCTTCTATGCGGCGATGTCAGTGCCTGCGTCGCGGTTCGCTTGCCGCAACCGCCACCGCTTGTTCGCCGCCCGTCGCTGCGCCGCCACGTCCGGTGCTTGCGGCAGCCGCTGTGTCGGGTCTGCGAACGGCCCCTCCCACGGTTGCAGCCGTGGCGGCTTCTTCCATTCGCGCCGGAAAACCACGCCTTCAAGATGTAAGGCGGTCATGGCCGCGCGCGCGCTTCGTGCCATCCACCACACGGCACCAGCCGGTAGCAGTTCCAAACGGACCTGCTTTTGCGCTTTGCTCGCAACCCCGGCTCGCGATTTTAGCTCGATGAAGATGGGCTTCCCGCGCCAGATGACCTGCACGTCTGGGAGGCCACTTCGCACTCCGCGACGTTTCTGGAATAAGCCTGAAATCCGGGAGATCGGCTTGTTCTCCAACGACGTCCAGAACGTGTCGGCAGGGTCGAGATACTTTTGCAATTTCGCGGCGAGTGATGTTTGCAAGGCCCACTCTTCCCGTCGGCTCTCGCGCCGACGCCGCACGGCGAATGATTCCGACGTGGTGCTCGCGGGCGTGCCGTCAGTCCGGTTCACTGCTGTCACCGCCCCCCTCATTCGGTGGTGGCGCGGGGGTCGCTTGCGGGATCACGCCAGCAATCGCCACGATCTCCTTGGCGCACATCATCCTGGTGTGCAGCGCCGCCTCGCTGTCCGGCGACAGCGCAATGCCCGCAAGCAGATGCACTGCGTCGGGCAAATAGCGGCGCGCCATCGCTCGAGCGCGCTCCATGCCGTCCGGGGCGGAGGTCGCCGACGGCAAAGGCGCTGCGGGAAGGCGCTGCGGGCGACTGCCGCGTTCAAATGCGGGCTTGGCCATGTCACTTTCCAGGGATCATAGGTCTGCGGCTCGCGTGTGGAGGCGCCTCCGGCGCCTTCCACACACTCGCCTCCGCCCCATGACTGATGTTCGGGGCTTCTGATCGTGGAGGCGGCTTAGCGGCCTTCGGCTGCGAGCTGAGCCCTGCTTCTGCAATCACATCGCCAGCGACAAGGTGGCCTTGCAGCACGGGCGCGATGCTGTCTGCGGCAGTTTCGCGGATTGCCGTTTGCGCCTTGAGCAGGGACTTGGCCGCGATCTCGGCGGTGATTGTCCGGTCGGGCAGGCGGATGCGCAAGGTGATGCGCGGCTTGCCTTCTGGTGCGGGGACGGCGAGCAGTTCGGTCGCATTCAGCACGGTGGTGACTTTCAGCCGTGATGCGGTGAGCGTGCCGGGCAGTCGTAACGGTGGGGATTGCTCTCGGCCGAGCGAGGGTGGCGGCGGCGGCCTGCGCAGCGGCGGGGTGGGAGCGCGCGGGCTTGACGGCCAGCGTTGTTGCAGCGGCGGGCGGCGCTGGCGGGCGGCTTCGTCTTCCTGGCGGCGAATGAGCAGCGTCTCGGGGTCTCGGTAGCTCGGCATTTTCACTCCCCCATCAAGGCCGCCTTGGCGGCAGCGAAGGCTTCGTCTGCGGTCGGAAACTCGCCCACCAGCACACCCATCCGGCGTAATGCCTGTGCATGTCGCGTGCGCTCTTCGGGGTAAGCGTCGAGCACCCACGCCATCGTCTCGCCGAGACTGGCAGCGGGGCTGCGGCGATATCCGCAGCCGGTGAGAAGCGCGGCTTGGGCAGGGCTGCAGCAGGCAAACCATGTGAGCTTGGCGGTTGGCTTACGGGGCATAACGGAAGTCTCCCTCCCGGTGCTTGTGGTGTCTCTCCTGAGCCGCGCATCGGACGCATTGCCAGCGCTGTCCTGAGGCGTTCGGCGCTGGCGACGCGCGCCAGGTCGAAGGCACGCCGCAACCGCTGCACCAGCCAGTGCAGACGGGCAGTGAGAGCCGTCCGGGCGTCTCGAACCGGGGCGGCCGCACGGGAAGCGGGGAGGACCAACGGGCACTGGGCGGGCGGATATGGTCCGGGCGGCGGCGCTCCAAGGCGGCGAGTGACGCCCACAGAGGCGGCGTGGCCGCTTCCGCTTTCTCCTCCTTTGACAACTGACAATGTTGATTTTGTTGACAATGTACGTGCGCAAGCCTGCGGTTTTTGACATTGTCAACAAAGTCAACATTGTCATCTGTCAATGAGCGAAAAAGGGAGGTCCAGTCGGTCATTGTGACAGGTTCTCTAGAAGACGCGGCGAGACGGGATAGACGGCTCGAGGCTTCTGCTGGTAGCTGCCGGGCGCTGGTTCTCCGAGCCAGCCCGTCTCGACCAACGCCTTGCAGGCGGCGTGAATGTTGTCGGCGATTTTCAGTCCCGGAAGGCGAACCTTCCGCTGCATTTCCCTGACGTTCACTTCAGAAGGATGTTCTTTTGCGATCCAGCGGGCCAGTGTCGCCGTGTGACGCTCCGGTTCGGGACACGCGGCGTCGCCGTAGGTGCGCTCCGCCATTGGCATCGCGTACTCGCTGACGAACCTCGCTGCGGCGAGCAGGGTGCTTTCCTCGATGACATCCGGGGGTGCCGAGTATCCATCCTCCGCAGACCAGTAAAGGTGTTCGAGGACGAGCGACAGGCGCAGGGCGAGGCCACGCGCTTTCCCCATAGCGGACCGCATCAGGCCAGCCGTGAACTCCTTTTCGTCCTGCATCAGCTTCCCAAGGCGCTCGAGACGCCCAACAGCGCTCGCGGTGAGCGGCACCATCAGGGGCTGAGGGCCGTTGGCGCTGGTGGTCATATCGAGCATCCGCAGGCGATCGAAGCAGGAGACCGCCCACTCGACTGTCGGTGGGTTGTCGCCGATGCGGAACTGGATCGGTTCCGGCCAGAACCACGTGAAACGGGAGAGCAGGCCGTCGTCAGCTTCGCGCATGACTTCGGCGAGGCGCTCCGGCTGAATGCCGCCGTGCCAGCCAGTGGCGAGGCGCGGCACGATGATCGGATTGGGATGCTTGACGCGATCGACGCGATACGGCCGTCCGCCATAAGCTTCGATCCAGAAAGCGCGGGCACCATCGTTATAGGCCGTCATCCCAAGCAACCAACCCGCGAGTTCGTCGCGGTGCATCAAGACGCCTTTCGGAGCGGCGTGGGCGAGCAACATGGCGACCTTCTCGATCGTGATGTCGGATAACACGAGGCGCGGCCCCATCGGCTCCTCCGGGACAGGCGGTGGAGGCTGTGGCGGTGCCTTGGCGGCCTTGATGGCGTCCCGCACTTCGGATTTCCAGTTCTCGTGCTTTGCCTTGGCGATCTCGATGGCTGCCTGCGCCTCCCGCAGTTGGTCCGGGAAGTCGATCGCCATCCTGCGCTCTATCTCCGGCATGACGTGCCGGTAGATCATGTCGGTGCCCGGACTTTTCCCGTCGCCACTGTCGCCAACAGAGGCGCACCACAGATGCGGTGGCTCAGCCCACGTCTCGCTGGCACGCGGCCATCGGGCGTGTCCAATCACCGAACTGGCCGCAGCCAGAAGCGGAGCGGCGACGTAATCCACGGGGCAGGCTGAGGCTTCGGCGAAACCTTCAATGCATCGCGACCAACGCTCGCCAAAGATTTCGATCGGCAATGTCGGCGCTTCGCGGCGCTGTAATCGCTGCACCGCCATATCGGGTTCAGGCCAGTCCCCGGAGCGATGATACCGTCGGCGCTGGTTGTCAAAGCGATCCCGCACGGCGTCATCACCGCCGTCATGCAGCGTATCATTCATGTCGGGAGTCTTCATGCCGGGATGCCCTCGACAAAGACTTCGATGCAGCGCCGGTCGAGCACATCGGCAAGTGCAAGCGCACCGTCCTGGCCAGCCTTGTCGGCGTGTGCGCAGATCGTCACGGATTTGATCCATTCGGGCAGGGTTTCTGCGAGTGCAGGAACGCGGCCCGCCGAGCCTGCCGCCCACGCGCCAACCCCGGTGGCTTGATGAATGGTCAGCGCGTCTTCGATGCCTTCCGTTATCGCCAGCGCGAGTAGATCGTTCGGCGGCGACAGCACGATGGGCAGATTGCCCGGACTACCGACAAACCGCTTCGGATGCTCGATGTCGGCTTTGCCGCTGCCATCGCTGCGCAGCAGGGTTAAGTGCACCGCCTCGACGTTTCGCGGCTCGCCCAGAACGCCCGGCTCGATCTCGTCGGGCAGCGCGAACGCCGCGACCATCGCCGGATGATGCTCGCCCTTGCGCGGCGGCAGGAATGCGAGCGTCGGCGGCAGCGGGCAGGTGATCCCGCGCCCGCGCAGATATTTTTCAGCTAACGTCCCTTTGATCGGTCGGCGTTGCGACCAGAGCCACGCGGCTTTCTGGTGCTGTCGGTGCTCGTGATCATCCCTGTTGCTTGGTCGCGAAGGTTGTGGCCGGGGCGGCCGTCGCTCCCGATCACGCCCTTCGATCAAGCCCCGGCGGCGCAATTCGGCAAGAATATCTTCGGTCGCGCAGTTGCCGCCGAAGCATTTCACCAGCAGGGCATTCTCGCCATCGCGCAAGACAAGGGAATGCCCGCCATGCAACGGACAGACGCAGCGCCAGTTGCGGCCTTCACGGCACGCCTTGCCGAGTGCTTGCGCAATGTCGCTGGCGTTGGCGGGTGCGCCCGGTCTAGGTTCCGTGCTGCGGCCCCAGATCGGATGCTGTGCGATAGCCATGGTGCGGCCCTCACTCAGCCGCGCCCGGCTCGTCCTCCTGTGGTTTTGGCTGTGGCCTGCGGCGCGCCCCCGACCATCTGTCATGCTCCGCCTTCGCCATCGTCGGCGTAACGACAGGCGGCAGGGATGCAACAAACGCTTCCAGCGACTCGGCCGTGATGTAAGTTTTGCGCCCGAGCCGGCGGGCTTCCAGGATGCCGCTATTGATCAGATCGTAGAGCTTGGTGGTGCCGCAGCCGAGCGCTTTTTTGGCTTCGCTCGTGCCGTAAAGGAACTTGACTGGGCAACTCACGCTCAGCATCGCTTGGAATGCAGCGGTAACGGAGTCACCAGCAGCGACAGCAGTATATTGGTGGACCCCCACCGGGTGGACCCCCACCGGGTGGACCCCCACCGGGTGGACCACCACCAGGAACAGCACCAGGAGGACCAGCAGCAGGAGCTTGGAGGCTCTGACGGTCCCAGTCGTCGCGAGGAATTTCTCGATCATTGCAGTCCTCCGGGCTAATCGCCTCGAAGGATGCCAGACGGTCTTAGCGTTGTAACCGACCGTAAAGGTACAAAAACGAGGGGTCGGCCCTGAGCGCGCTGGCCATTGGACTTGCGACTGCGTGTAGCTTGTCGAGCAGAGGCCTCAGGTCTTCGGGATGCTCATACAGCTTCACGGTGGGAAATCCGTTGGCATCCAGCGCCGCAAGCACGAAACGCCACCAAGCGCCCGGCGCGTCGCGAACACTGTCTGCGGCGCAAAGCAGAAAGAACCACAGTGCGGTACCGGCAGCGCTCTCCCGGGCTTGCCGTTGCGGATTGATCCGTGGCTGCCGTTCCAGTCTCCGCTGGCATGTTTCGACCGCAGCCAGCAGTTGGGAGGTAGGGGAAGCCGTCAGCGGCGCTAGACGCAAGAACGTTTCGGTATCAAGCCCCAAGCGCGGGTCCGCCAGCAGCTGGCGTAAGCCCATGTTCAGGCGGCCGGTTCGTTGCTCGCGGCGCAGCTTCTTGGCGCAATGTTTGAGCCCTGCGGCCTGCCGTTTCCGCCTGAGACCCACGACGACGGACGGCGTCTCCCGCATGAGCGCGAAGACATGGGCGAGTTCGCCCGCAACGCCATCAGGGAACGTGGCGAAACCGAGCAGACCGGCGAAATCATGCAATCGCGACAATCGTTGTTCCCGCTCGACCTGCGGGATGCTTATGAGCCTGAGCGGCGGCGGGCGCGGCATGTCAGCAGCCCCTCGCCAACGCCGCCATGCACGCTGTAACATCGTTCACTGAATTCGGCATTCAGTCTCTCCGGGCTATGTCGAATCAAGGCGCGGCCGGGCTCAACCCCGGCCGTGCTGCTTTGCGCTCATGTAGCCGTGCGCAATGTGACAACCTCGCCGGCAGCCATCGGCTTGCCGCAGAACGCGGCCCAATCCGCCATCAACCGCCGCCGCTTCTCCAACTGGTCGCCGCGCTGATACGCGGCCTCGGTCTTGTCCTTGAGCACGTGCGCCAGCGCCGCCTCGGCCAGTTCGCGCGGGCAATTCGTCGCTTCGGCACACCAGTCGCGAAACGTCGAACGGAAGCCGTGCACGGTGGCACCGTTGCCACCAGCAACATCCACGGCCTTCGCCAGCGCCACATCGCTCAGTGCTGACGCCGCTTTCAGGCCGGGAAAGACGAAGCCCTCGGTGCCGAGTTGCGCCATTTTACGCAGCACAGCCAGCGCCGGTGCGGACAATGGTACGCGATGCTCGCGGCCGCCCTTGATGCGTTCGGCCGGGATCGTCCACACCGCGTGATCGAGGTCGATCTCGTCCCAGCGCGCACCGCGAATCTCGCCGCTGCGGCAGGCCGTCAGGATGAGAAATTCCAGGCAACGGGCGCTCATGCTGCTGTGCTCGCGCAGCCGCTGCATGAACGCGCCGATCTCGCGCCACGGTATGGCCGCATGATGCGCGACACGCTGCACCTTGCTGCGTTGTGGCAAAAGGTTGTCGATGTGGCCGCGCCAACGCGCCGGGTTCTCGCCTTCGCGCCAGCCGCGCGCCTTGGCGTAATCGAGGATGCTCTCGATGCGCCCGCGCAGCCGCGACGCGGTCTCGGTCTTCTCGCGCCATAGCGGCTCGATGATCTTCTCCACCGCGCCGGTATCGACGCTGTCGACCGGCAGATCGCCGATTACGGGCAATGCATAGCCGCGCAGCGTGTTGTGCCATTGCTGACGATGCTTCGAGTTGCGCCAGCTTCGCTCATGCGCGGCGAGGAACATGTCCGCTACCTGCGAGAAGGTAATGGTACCGGCCTGCGCTTTGGCTGCGTCGGCCTTCGCCTTGGCCGCGTCTGCGTCGCGCTCGGCCAACGGATCGCGCCCTTCACGCACTGCCGCGTGCAGCCCTCTCGCCCGTGCGCGGGCCGCAGCGAGCTTCACCGCAGTACGCCCGCTCGCTGGTCCGAGACCCATTTCGCGCATCCGGCCAGAGCGCGTGTAGCGAAAAAGCCAGAACTTCGCGTGCTGCGACCGCACCAGCAAATAGAGGCCCGCGCCATCGCCATAGCGCCCCGGCGTCGTCCCCTTCTCGACCAGCGCCGCCGTCAGCCCCTTCGCCCGTCGTGGCATGTCATCCTCCGTCCCTCAATCCGTCCCCTAGTGCGTCCCCTAATCATTAGCCCAGAACGTCGCCGGTCGCAAGCGAACGGTTGCGGAAAGAATATGGCGTAACAGATTGGGACGATTGGGTGTTTTTACCGGGTCTGGCGAAAGGTTGCGAACGTCGGCGGAAGCACTATCGGCGGACACCCCTTCCGCCAAGCGGTCCGAGCTTTTCGCGCCGCCGCCGGACTACGACATGACGGCTCCGGCCGGAACCTTTGGTAAGAAATGCGTGTTGTCACCCG
>Ga0306926_10006363_pt1 | contig 12665 bp, 12 predicted proteins | sample flu12Cox44000178_FD_203759 | JGI IMG/M metagenome (GOLD analysis project Ga0306926, IMG submission 203759) | Lab enrichment of tropical soil microbial communities from Luquillo Experimental Forest, Puerto Rico - flux8day.12C.oxic.44.000.178 (v2)... | ecosystem: Environmental > Terrestrial >... | reverse complement strand
TTCCGACAAAGTGAACTGCCCAACCGTCCCGTTGGTCTCCGAATTCCGCCAATACTGATACCGTGCAGTGAACGTATTGTTCGGCGTTATTTGATAGTCGATGCGTGGGCTCAGGTTCGTCCGCGTCTCTGGATTGGCCACGGCCTGGCTGAACGGCACTATATTGAAGTTTGGGTCAAGCACCGTCGCGCTAACGATGCTCAAGTTCTGGATTTCGCGCTGTTCGATGTTGAAGAAAAACGACGTCTTCTTATTAACCGCTCCGCCAATGTTCCCGCTGTACCACATCGTGTGGTAGCTCGGCGGCGACGTTCCTTCAGGCACTTGCTCGAACGGATTCCGCGAGTTGAACGCCGAGGAGTTGCCCATCACCACAATCTGCCCGTGCAGCTTGTCGGTCCCGGGTTTCGTGAAGATCTCCACCCTGCCGTATCCTAGCTTGTCGTACTCTGAAGAGAAGGGGTTTTGATTGATGCGAATCTCGCGTATCGATGCTTTCGGAGGCAGCTGCCCCGCGGTAAATCCGTCGATATAAATCTGTCCGCCATTCGGCCCCGCGGAAGGTCCGGCGAGCGCCTGCAGCTCGGATTGCAGTTCGTCCGGATCGTCGGACAGCGCTTCCAGGTCCTTTCCCTGCATCACGATGGCGTTCGCGTTGTTTGCCGGATTCACATCCACTTGCGTCGTCGTGGAATTCACCACCACTTTTTCCTGCTGCACTTCGATGTCTAGCGATATGTTCACTTTCAGCGTTTGGCCCCCCGCAATCAACACCCCGCTTTTCGTGAACATGGCGAATCCTGGCGCGATCGCCTTTACCTCATACGTTCCAGGCGCCAGATCCTTGAACTCGTATACTCCGTCCTTGTTTGTCGTCGTATCGATAGCGGCGCCGGATGGCGTGGTCAGCAGCACCGTGGCCCCCACCACTGCGGCGCCCGAAGGATCGGTCACTTGTCCCCGAAGCACGCTGCTCGTTGGCGCTTGCGCCCCTAAAACGGCAGCAAACATGGTCGCGAAAACACACGCGATACACAGTCGCCGCCTCGTCTTCCACTTGGGATTCATCCTGTTCTCGTTCCCGTTTCTATTTTATTCGGCATCTCAAGGGGCTCACGGTGTCCCGGCGTCGCCCGCGCCCCCTCCACTGCTCAAACTCCACGGCGTGAGGATCGACGCCGCTTGTCCCTGCGGTGAGGCCTGCAGAATCGGCTCTACCCCACCCAGCAGCGTAATCACGGTAGGTTGCGAGTCACTTTCGCCCGAAGTTGCCACAATCATCACGGCATCGCCCTTTTGGAAGTCACTCAACGGAGTCGCCGGCAACCGGCTCAGCATCTGCTGGAAGTCTCCTCCGCGCCCTCCGGGGCCACCACCCGGGCCGCCTCCCGGCCCTCCCGTCGTCCCTTGCCCGGATCCGCCAGAGGGCGGCGCTCCGCCCGGTTGGCTCGCGTCCGGCGAAACACCCTTCAGTCGCGCCGCGATGCGTTGTGCCATCGGCTGCGGCAATTTGCGCACCTCAGAGTCCGAGGAAAAGCGCACTTCCAGCGGCTTCTTGGTCGCCAGATCAGACACATTCATGGTTCCCGCCTTCGCGTCCACTGCTAGAATCGTACCCGCAATATTGCGGAACGACCCGGCTACGATTTCGTCTGCGGTCAACTCCGCGCCATCCGCACTACGCATTCCTCGCGCGCGCAATTGATCGCCCACCTTCACTGCCGCCAGCGAACTGGTCTTTGCATCATCGAATTTCACCGAGTCCGGCGGGTACCTCCTCACGACAGTCGACTTCGTCGTATGCACCGCGACTTCCTTGCTCCCTGCCGCGCTCACTACGCCGATGGTCACCGCTCCATTTGGCACGTCCACCGACCTCACCAGACCCCCGATTCCGTGCCTCTGCCATTCTTCTTTCTCGTGCGCCGCCTTTTCCGCGAGCTCCTCTTTCTTCATCGCCACAACCGTTGTGGCTGTGAACGTTTTCCCGTCCTCCGCCATCTTCCCGCGCACCAGGATCCGGTCGCCGCCCTTCAGATCGCTCAGTTGAATCGCTGCCGCATCTTTCAAATCCTTTGAGCCAGGCGCCACGCGCAACAGCTTCACATCCTCGGGCAAGATCACGTTCAGCTCAGCACCCGAATCGGTCGCAAGCGTCAGCACCTTCCCGGAAATGGCCTTTATTGTGCCAACCGGCAGAGGCGTCTTGGATGCAGCCGTTTGCCATCCCGCGTGCGCCATACACTTGGCAGGCGGCATCACCGTCGACAGCACCACCAATAACGCTACAGGCGCGGTCCTGTGACCCACACAAGTCCTTGCCACATCCTTGCTTCTCATGCTTTCCCCCAGAGTTCCCCTTCCAGTTTGCGACAGTGGGAGCACGGGCTGCCTCGAGACACACCCAGCGCGCGGCGTCGGAGCGAGACTCTGGGTTTTAGACGTAATCCGCCAGACTCCCCGTTACAATAACCTTTTTCTGATTTAAATCGGCTGCGAGATCCTTGGATCTTCCGAATCGACGTCAATCGCGTCTTCGAGACCGGGTTGATGTAACTCTCTTTGCAAAAAGTAACGTGACACAGGCGGCGGAGTTGCTCATCCTCACCGGATCACCGGAGCGAAATCGGTTGCGCTCAACCTGTTCGAAAGTGGCCTCGCAGACGAAGTTCCGTTAGCGAACCCGATTACTCCGCTCGCGGCGGGAGCGTCAATGGATTGGATAAGCTAAACGTCAGCGGCGTTTCTGCCGGGATTTCGATCTGCTTATTGCCGGTTGCGGCGCCTCCAATCAGCCCTCCGACTGCACCAACGGCCGCGCCAATACCCGCTCCCTTCCCGCCACCGGCTATACCGCCGATCAGCGCTCCGGCAGCTGCTCCTCCGCCGGTCGTCGCGGCGGTCCTTTTGCCCTTGCCCTTCACCGTGCTGTCCAAGCTGGCAGTGTGCAGCGGGTAGTTGTGTCCGCGAATGGTAATGTTTTTCAGTGTAATCGAGAGCTCACCCTCTCCCTTGATTTTGCCTTTCGCTTTAGCCGTAAGCACCGTGCCGGTTACGCTGGAACCCTTGGGTATCGCCGTCGTTCCGTTTACGGTCACGGGCTGCGCCACCGTCGCCAAGAATGTTTGACCCGGCTGGCTTTTGTTCGAACTCAACGCGGTGTCGATGACCACTGTCAAATCCGTCCCCGCAGGCACAACGATGGGTTCAGGCTTGGGCGCTTCGACTGGAGCCGGCGGAGGAGCCTCGGCGGGAGGCGAAGCGGGCGGCAGCGCAGCCGCCGACAGGTTGTCCGCTTGCGCTACCGGACCGCCGGCCGCCACGACCGCCGTTTGATCCTCGACTGCCGTGGCACCAGGCTCCTGGCGGGCAATCTGCTCCATTCTCTGTTGGGTGGCCGTATCCTTCACCGTGCCTCTCAGCGTGACTTTGCCGTCCTTGGCGCTCACGCTGACGGCCGCATCTCTCGTGGCCGGATCCCCCGCCAGTTTACTTTGAACATCCTGCGCGATGGTCGCGTCGTCTACATGCTTCGAGCATCCAGCGACGCTTCCCACCAACAGGCTGATAAGAAGCGTCCCGCGTAACGCCTTTGAAAAGGCCACCATAATCCCTCCTCAGTCGGCAAATCATTCTTAACAATCAGAGCTTTGCACTTCCTCAACACTGTTTCAAGCCATTCGTGTAGCGGAAAGCATCACGGAATGATCCGACGGACCGTGAAGCATCGTAGGATGCCATCCTAGCGTAACTCAATTCGAACCGGAACTGCACCATACCGGGTGGTCGTCGGGCCTAGCACGCGCGATAAAATCGTCAACTCCGGATTGGCCTGCTAGCCGGAAGAGTTCCCAGCACCCCTCTTGAGTGGTTTTCGATAACAGCGGAAGCGTGGTAAATGCGAGTAGAATGGCGACGAGAGGTCGCCTCAAATGGACGAAGCGAAGCACGAGGGTGAAGACCGGGACCGTCCGTGCGAGGCTGTTTCACCCGACAATGCAGTCTGTGGTTTTCCGGCTACTGTTCGCTGCACGACTTGTGGAAAGTGGTTCTGCGATGCGCACGCCGAGGACGAACACTGGCACTCGTGCGTGCTCTTACCCGGTTTCAACTAATCTGACGCCGCATCGTCGTGTCATGTGTAACAGACGCTCCAGCCCCCGAGGAACGTCACGGCTGCCTTGCTGGTTCAGGAGCGATTCTCGTCGCCGCGTAAGAAGGTTGCATCATCCCCGGAAGTTCATTGTTGGTATCTTAGATTGGGCAAGCGCAGATAAATCTGGTGCGTCAATGACAAAAAGAATGAAAATTGAGCACGCCGCCTCGTGGGTGTCCAATCTTGAGAGGGCGTGTTCGTTTTACGAGCGCTGGTTTAAGGCTACGAAAGGTCCACAATATTCAAGCACGACGCGGCCCTTCACATCCTACTTCCTGTCGCTAGGCTCCGGCGCACGTCTGGAACTGATGGCGAGCCCAGGGGAGGCGCCACGAATGGCGCACATTGCGATTTCCGTAGGGTCGCGCGAAGCGGTTGATTGTCTGATAGAGGAAATGAAAGCAGCCGGAGTCCCTATCGTGAGGAGTCCGAGGCTGACTGGGGACGGATATTACGAAGCCGTGATTACGGACAGCGAAGGCAATCTCGTGGAGATTACGTCGTAGTCCACTGAGCAGGACTTGTTGGGCGCACGCGAAAAACCGAAACTCAGGGAGACTGGTTTTGGTACGAATACGTGCGGTTAATGCGACCTGACGACTGAATGAGCCACCCAGAGACTTTCCGGAGTCAAGACCTTCTCACCCACAACCATCCATCCCTACTCAGCGCCAAGCAACCCTTGGTATTCAAACGCCAGGAACGCGATAGCGGCCCGAAGGTTTGCCACCGTCCCTTAAACAGGGTTTTCGTTTAAGGCATGGATGGGCGGCTCCCGGTTCTCCGGTAGCGCAGGTACAGATGCTCAGCCTTTTGCCTCACGCTGAGCAGTTGAAACCAAGGTGCACAATTCGGCATAAACTCCACCCCTTGCACGAGCGCGGGTCGAATTGCATCCGCCTTGCGGCCGGCGATTTGCGGCGAAAGCGTCATAAAAAGTTCGTCTACGGCTTCCGCCGACAGAAATTGCCCAAACAGTGTGGGCCCACCTTCGTGGAGAAGCATTCGTACCCGAAACTGCGAGTATAGCAATCGCAGGATCGCCAGCGGAGCGATGCTACCGTCACTCGCATCTACAGCATGTATCTCTGTACACAGCCTAACTTTGTGGCGCCTGCCCTCGCGAGTTCATCCCTCCCAGCCGATGTCGTGATCACTACTGTCTGCACTCCTGGCGTTCGGAAAATTGCTCTCCCCAACTCCAGTCTGCCGCTGCCGCTAACGATTACGACGAGCGGGTATTCCGGTTTATGCAATACCTTGACTCGGTATTGCGAGTACAAATGCTTTGCATCGGGGTAGGTGTATTCGGGAACCCAAAGACCGTTCGGGCTTACATCATGGAAGGTACCAGCGCCGACCATGACGGCATCAGCAGCAGCACGCAGCAGGCCCATGATGAAGCGGTCCGCGGGGTCGGAAGCGCTGATGGTTGAGCCGCCAGCATGATCCTTAAGTTTATAACTGACGACCCCGTCAAGGGTGGAAACGAAATTTCCAATGACAAAGGGCCGCTGATCCGGTGGTGTAGGAAAATGTAGATCCCCATCGTATAGCTCTCGCAACCCTTGAGGGAGCGCCGGTTCCGCGTACTGCTGGTCGTGATCAATGAGGGTCCGTACGAGCTCCATTTGCTGCCCCTAAGCGAGCGCAGGAGAAACGGTGCGCTGGTCAATCGCTCTTGGTTCCCCGCCCTGTCCGTGCTTCCCTCGCCGAGTCGTCCAGCTTCTCGCCTTGCTAAGACTGCTTCGCCATTTTCGGACGGTACTTTTTGCAGATGCGCTTTCGCTTCACTTGCCCATCGGCCGAGTCTCGTTGGCTCATTCGCGGTGCACTGCTGTGATCCCAAGCTAACGTAACTCGATGGCGAAGGAAAGCCTACGCCGTACTGACGCAGGGCCTCGAAAGATAAATCACGTATCAAAGGGTCTTGCTACCGCAGCGTAAGTCAAGGAGTGTAAATACCGCCCCAATCGTGTCCACGTTGTATCAAACGAGTTGATTGTCGAACACATAGGGCGCGCAAAAAAGCGAACTCAAAGAAAGGCTCCAACTGCTTGAAGGGATGGCTCGAATAGTAGCCTTTGTATCTCGGGCTTGCGGAGGGCGCTTGTGATATGCATCACAGCCTCCGTTAATGCGCGGAACTACAGTCATTACGTGGCTATTGCCTCGCCGAGTTGTTTTGGGCGGAAACTGCTCAGCTTGGCAAAGTCATAATTGGCGGCTGTACCGCAGCGGTAGGCCGCCATTATTTTGAACCTACCTGAACCACCCACTTTGTACGGTTCGCATAACTCCCGTCCACCAACTGCTTGTTCGAGGGTCGCATCTATGCGAAAATCCGCATATTTCGGTACAGGATCCCGGCCGGAGGTAGCCGCTCGCCTCCTGGCCGGCTCCACACCCCGAGAAACTCATACCAGAATTTTCGCAATTTTGCTCCCCGGTCGGGGACAAGGGCGAAAATTAATAATTCTGACACCTTTTTCTGCCGCTTATGCCTGCTGAGCGGACCAGCTAACCCAAGTACAACCGATAAAGCGTCAAGCCATTACGGGTACCTCACCACGGTGCCCGGAACATCCGGGTTGCGATTGATCTAAAGAGAATATTGCGATACCCTGCAAGCAATCGTCATAGCCCAAACAAATGAAACGTACTTTTGTGGTGCCGGCATGAGAAACAGAAACGAGCGTGGATTCGGGCTCTTGCTTGAATTGCTCATTGCCATGGCCATCACCACAATACTTCTCGCTAGCTCTACAGCGCTCATCTATCGAGTTCGGGCAGTACAAAACCAAACAGACGCGCAAACAAGGCTCCGTCAAATCGCAGAAGCCGAGGCCGCGATCGCGATTTGTGCTCAAACAGCCGGATGTACCCCGAATATTGGCTTAACGGCAATCATTCCGCCAGACGGATCCGCGATCCAACAGTCAGGCTACACTTTCACGTTCAAGTGGAACGGAGGGTATTGGACGTATACCGCGGTTCCGATTGTTCAAGGGTTTTCTGGAACCGGGACTTTCTACATAGACTATACGGGCGTTTGCCGTTGCACGCCCGACAACAATCCGTCCGCAGGTGCTAACAGCCCAACTTGTTAACGAGATGGTCGCAGTCTAGAAGTCAACCGAACTTTACCACCTGCCACAATCCAAATTTCCGCGCGCTTCAACTTGTGCCCCAGTCAGAGACAGCATCGATAAAGTCCTGATGCTCCTTGGCGTGAGGGCTCCCGCGACGGCGAGAGACTGACGATGCGCTTCGGCCGCAAGAGCCGGTGATCGCATGTCAGGTACCCAAATCTGAACAGGCCGCAACCCCTGCTGGCGCAGTCTCTTGCGATGTGCCCTGACCTTATCCTGAGATGTCTTGGATCGCAACGACTTCGCGAGGTCTAGCCTAACCTCGTCACACCCGTGCAAATCGATTGGTGTTTTTAAGGGAACTCGATGTTGGCATGATGCGGTCCAGAGCGCCGAGGCACATTTGGATGGTTGCCGTTCGGCCAGCATCATCTTGGCGCGCGCCAATCGAATCGTGGGTCAATCTGAAAACGACAGTCCGAGCATCAGAATACCCGTCGCAACTAGGAGTATCACTTGGGGATTCCCCTTCACCCCAAGGACCGCGACCGATAGCACAATGAACACGAGCATTAAGACGTTCGTGACGCGCACGACGAGGCGCACGTCTTGTTCTGCTCTGTGTCTTGCGTGAATCAAGTTGAGAGCGCCATAGAACAGCAGAGCTAGCCCGGTGCCCAAAAACCACAGCGCGTTGGTGTTTAGTCCTTTGTAAGGGACAAACGTAAGAGTCGAATGCAATGTTCCCAGCAGGAAAGCGATTCCCACCACTGTCAGATATGCCTTGCGCTTCATTTTGCGCCCCTCCGCGAACCGGCCGCAATTCTAAACTGACCCACCGCCGAACCACCAAGCCCCTAGTGCCGCCGAAGGCGTCTTGATTGAAAAAATGTGTGAGTCCTGATTAACGTTCTGACGGGGTTCGCGGTAATCACTTGGCTCGCGGTAACCACAAGAGCGGTTTCGCGACTTGATCAGATAACCGGAGTTGAACCTCGGGTCAGTTTAGTGGATAAACTAGCGGGGCAGCCGGCTTCGGGCCTAAATTCCGCGGCACGGATGGCAAGCCGATGGTCTGGACTCTTCGCCGGAAGCGAACCCCAGCTTGAATGGTGAGCAACCTCAGGAACAGCAGCAAAAGGCGGCGTCATGAGAGGGAAGAAGCTATAGCGCGTCGCACCACGGCAGGCCCTGGACAACTTAATTAGCGGCGACCAGGCGGAGAACGCCAAGATTCCATCACTCGTTCGATGACATTGCGAACAGCATCCCGGGCATCGATTCGGCTCCACCCACGCGTGAGGAGCTGGTCGTAGCGGGTGTGATTGTGACGAATCGCTGCGACAACGGCATTGGTAAGGGCCTCTGCTTCGAGGGCCCTACCTGCAGAGGTGCGCCCAACTCGACCGCTGCCCCGCACTGCGGTGCGTGCTGCGATCGCTCGCGCATCTTGGGAGGGGCAGCCCGGGAACAGCTTTAGAATCGCTCCCGTCATGCGTGCCACAAGGTCATGATCTTGTTCCGCGCGGCGCAGTTCGCTCCGACCGCGTCTTGCAGCGCGCTGTTGGGCATCGCCGAGGCATTCTTCTTCTGCGCGCTCAAGCGCAGAAACCTCGACCAAGATACCCTGGCGTTCGTAACGGCCACGAGACCTGCTAAAGCGAACAACGACTGCCGAAAGATCGCTGTACCTCTTCGCCCGGCGTGTAAGAGCGGCATCACCCCTAGGGAGGTACTCCAGATGATCGAAATCAGCACAGCTCAGGCATAGCGCTTGTTCCCCATCCAGGAAGAGGAACTCGCCCTTCGAAAGCCCTTTGCTACAACCCGTGCACTTAGAATCTCGGAGAATCTCGAAAACAACCAGGTCTTTGGACCTTACTGCGGATGTTCCGTCGCTCTGGTGTGCCTCCATAGCTCGACGCGCTACTCTCCTCGGCCTTCAACATGGCCACTCATCGTAACCGTGCGACCATTTCAGGAAACCAGGCTCTCTGTGCTCGCCCGAGGGCATTTTCTTGAGCTATCCACCGCAGCCATGCACCTTGACTCTGCCGTTGTCATTCTATTCCTACGAACTCGCGCCTGTGAACACCGAACTTGGCCTTGCTGAGCCCTGCGTAATGAGGTGCGAGTACTGGACTTTCCGATTAACGACAAATCAGGATTTAGGTCAAGAGGCTGAGAAGGCGCTGGGATCCGGGGATGGATTCTTGGGTTGACATCTTACCTGAACGGTTAGACACTCGGGTAATATGCCTACCCAAAAGGATAAGGAAAAGCTCGAGTTGCTGCAAGGCACGCTGGACCTGCTGATCCTGCGCACATTGATCTTTGGACCGCATCACGGCCAAGGGATCGCGCGCGCCATCCAGGAAACGTCGGACGAAGAGCTGCTGGTCGAGCATGGCGCGCTCTATCCCGCACTGCAACGGTTGGAAGTGCGAGGATGGATTTCGGCAAAGTGGGGAACCTCTTCCAATAACCGCAAGGCGCGTTTCTATACGTTAACGGCCGCGGGCCACAGACAACTTGGCAAAGAAACAACAAAGTGGAGGAGGCTGGAGAAAGCCATTAGCCGGATTCTGGGGTCAGAACCAGTGGAGGGCTAACAGCCATGTTCGAACGAAAACGCAAATTGGATGAGTTTGACGCGGAGATTGAGGCCCACTTACAACTTGAGTTCGAAAGGCAGCGAGAACTAGGGCTAAGTGAAGAGGAGGCGCGGGCTGCTGCGCGGCGCGCCTTCGGCAATGTGATGCAAACCAAAGAGCGTTTTTACGAATCCGGCCGGTGGCTGTGGTGGGACCATTTCTGGCAAGACGTGCAGTACGGAGTGCGCATGTTGCGCAAGTCTCCCGGATTTGCAGTCATCGCCATCCTGACTCTCGCCATCGGCATTGGGGCCAATACCGCATTGTTTTCGGTGGTCAATGGCGTGCTGTTGAATCCTTTGCCTTACGCTGAACCGGACCGCTTGGTCGCCTTGTACACCCACGCGTATCAGTTCGACAAAGCGTCCATTTCTTATCCCAATTTTCTGGACTGGTCGCGCCAGAACCATTCCTTTTCATCGCTGGCCGCCTTCCGCGGAGAGACGTTCACTATGACCGGCATCGGTGAGCCCGAGCGGCTAGAAGCCAACATGGTTTCCGCGACATTTTTCCCGCTGCTTGGCGTAAACCCGATTATCGGCCGCAGCTTCGAGGAAAAAGAAGATCAACTCGGAGCGGCGCGCGTAGCGCTCATCAGCGAAGGTTTGTGGAAACACAAGTTTGGCGCTGCTCCAGACATCGTTGGCAAATCCATCAGGCTCGACAGCAATCTGTACACCATCACCGGCGTTATTCCAGCGACGTTCCACTATCAAAACGATAACTACCGCTCTAAGGCCGAGGTGTACATTCCCCTCGGACAGTGGAGCAACCCGTTGTTTCGTGACCGCCGCACTGGGATGGGCATGGACGCTGTGGGACGGCTGAAACCAGGCGTTACGTTAGCCCAGGCCAAATCCGATATGAGCGGGGTGGCCAATCACCTGGCGGAAGTCTATCCCGACATCGACAAGGGACAAGGCGTCACGCTTGTCCCGCTAAAACAAAATTTGGTCGGCGACATCCAGCCGTTCTTACTGATGCTCCTTGCGGCCGTGGGATTTGTTCTGCTGATCGCCTGCGTGAACGTCGCCAATCTGTTGCTCGCTCGTTCGACTGGGCGGACTCGCGAATTTGCTATTCGCAACGCACTCGGCGCCAGCAACGGCCGCGTTGTTCGGCAACTGTTGACGGAGTGCGTGTTGCTGGCCTTGATTGGCGGGACCTTGGGTACGCTGCTAGCTGGCTGGGGCACCAAAGCCGCGCTGAAACTCTTGCCCGAAGCGCTTCCGCGTTCCAACGAAATTCATCTGGACGCGCGTGTTCTGCTGTTTACCCTGGGCGCTTCGGTTTTGGCCGGAATTTTGTTTGGGCTGGTTCCGGCATTCAAGAGCGCGCGTAGCGACATTCAAGGAACGCTACGCGAGGGTGGTCGCGGCCTGACCGGTGCGCGCCATCGCACACAAAGCGCGTTTGTAGCGATGGAGATGGCCCTCGCGGTGGTATTGCTGGTCGCCGCCGGGTTGATGATCCGCAGCTTAACCAAAATCTGGCGCGTGGATCCTGGCTTCGATCCCAACAACGTGGTCTACTTTAGTTTCGGCACCGCGCAAGCCTTGGGTACTACGCCCGACGCCATTCGACAATCCTATCGCCAGATACACGACGCCATCGCCGCAGTCCCCGGTGTCGAATCCGTGTCGCTATCGGGTGGATCGACTCCCATGCAGAGCGATTCCGAGCTTCCGTTCTGGTTGGAAGGAGAGCCCAAACCCACGTCGCAGGCGGAGATGAAGATGTCGCTGTTTTTCGCGATTCAGCCGGACTATATCAAAGTAATGAACATTCCTCTGAAGCGCGGCCGGTTTCTCACGCGGTCGGACGCCGCAGGCTCACCTCTTGTGACCGTCATCGACGAGCGTTTCGCAAAACTGTTCTTCAGCGATCAGGATCCCATCGGCAAACACATTAATTTCGGCATTCTCGATCAATCCGCGGAAATTGTCGGCATCGTCGGGCACCAAAATGAGTGGGGCCTGGATTCCGATTCCACCAACGCCATTCAGGCGCAATGCTATTTCTCGATAGAGCAATTGCCCGATTCCCTGCTCTCCGCCTTCGACCGAGGCGCCAGCGGGATGGTGCGAACCAGCTATGCGCAAACCGATGTGGCGGCTTCCTTAAGTCGCGGGGTGCAAACGGTCAGCAGCGACTCCGTGGTTTACGACCTGGAATCCATGTACGGAATTATCTCCGACTCGTTGGCCACCAAGCGTTTTGCCATGGCGCTCCTCGGCGTCTTCGCGGTTCTCGCGATTGTGCTTTCCTCCATTGGGATTTACGGCGTCATTTCTTACATCGTGGGCCAGCGGACGCACGAAATCGGCATCCGCATGGCTCTGGGAGCCGAGCGATCCACTGTTGTCACCATGGTCCTGCGACAAGCCGGCCAGATGGCGGTCTTTGGCGTGGTTGCGGGCCTGCTCGCTGCCGCTCTGCTCGGACGCCTAATGGTCAGCATGCTCTTTGGGGTGAGCTTTTACGATGCATTGACCTTTAGCACTGTAGCGGCCATCTTGCTCGCCGTGGCGCTGGCGGCTTGCTGGATTCCGGCGCACCGCGCCTCCCGCGTCGATCCGATGGTCGCGCTGCGCTACGAATAAGATTTTGTTCGCAGCGCAGTTAATCAACGTGAACCGGGAAGCAGACATTCCTGGCAAGGGTCTGGTAAACGTTAGAGCTTAACCGGATGCGCGTGTTCGCTGAGAAGCAAACGAGGCAGGAAGTTCTGCAGCGCGTCCGGTTAAGCCGTTTGGACGTGGC
>Ga0306926_10006361_pt1 | contig 12666 bp, 9 predicted proteins | sample flu12Cox44000178_FD_203759 | JGI IMG/M metagenome (GOLD analysis project Ga0306926, IMG submission 203759) | Lab enrichment of tropical soil microbial communities from Luquillo Experimental Forest, Puerto Rico - flux8day.12C.oxic.44.000.178 (v2)... | ecosystem: Environmental > Terrestrial > Soil... | reverse complement strand
CGGGCACGTGCTGTTCGAATTGGGCGAGATCGAAAAGGCGGGGGCCAGCTTTCGCCGCGCCGTAGCGCTGCAACCTGACTCTGCGGCGCTTCATACGAGCCTCGCGGCGGCGCAGCGCATGGAACGGCGTGCCGGCGAAGCGGAAGCGAGTTGCCGGGCGGCGCTCGCCATCGACCCTAACTATGTGCAGGCGCTGACACTGCTCGGTGAGCTGCACGCCGACCGCGGCCAGTTTGCCGAGGCACAGCAGCTATTCGAGCGGGCGCTCGCCACCGATCCGGGTTTCCCGTTCACGTACTGGAGCATCACGGCGCATCGCAAGATGACCCTGGACGACGCCGGCTGGTTGCAGGGTGCACAGGCCCTGCTCACGAAACCGCTGCCCCTGGCGGACGAGATCAGTCTGCGCTTCGCGCTCGGCAAGTACTTCGACGATGTCGGACAGTACGACGACGCGTTCAGCAGCTATCGACAGGCCAACGAGCTGAGTAAGCGCTATGGCACGAGGTACGACCGCGCGAAGCTGACCGCACGCATCGACCGGGCGATCGGCACCTTCGATGCCCCGTTCATCCGCCGCTGTCAGAGCGAGGCCTCTCCGTCCGAGCTGCCGGTCTTCATCGTCGGCATGCCGAGATCGGGCACCTCGCTCGTGGAGCAGATCCTCGCCTCGCACCCCGCCGTATTCGGGGCGGGGGAGCTGAAGTTCTGGGACGGCGCCTTCGCGGCGTTCGAGTCCGCAGCGGCGAGGGGCAACGGCGCCGCGGGCCTGATCGAAGGGCTGGCAGGTGAGTTTCTCGGGCAGCTGCGTGCTCTCGCCGGTTCGGCGCTACGGGTCATCGACAAGATGCCCGCCAATTTCAGATACGCGGGACTGATCCACGCCGCGTTACCCCGCGCCAGGATCATCCATATGCAGCGCCATCCCGTCGATACCTGCTTGTCGATCTATTTTCATAACTTTCTCAACCGGGGCACGTATGCCAACGACTTGAGCAATCTGGCCCACTACTACGCCGAGTACGTCCGCCTCACCGATCACTGGCGTGCCGTCGTTCCTGCGGCCGCGTTGCTGCAGGTCCCGTACGAAGGGCTGATCGAGGATCAGGAGGGCTGGACGCGCCGGATGCTGGACTTCATTGGCCTGCCCTGGGATCCGCGCTGCCTGGAGTTTCACCAGACGGACCGCGTCGTCATCACCGCCAGCAAATGGCAGGTGCGGCAGAAGATCAACAGCGGAGCGGCCGGACGCTGGCGCCACTACGAGAAGCACATCGGGCCGTTGCGCGAGCTGCTGGCGTTCGCAGCGGCGAGGGACGGAGCGCAGGGAGCACTCGCGCCACTGCAGGCGTAAGCCGTGCGGCGCGGCGCCCGGAGTCTAGCCGACGCGCGTCGCCCGCAGCCGCTCCTCGTCCGGCGCATACCCCATGCCGGGCGCATCGCTGAGCTCTATCCAGCCCCCGGCGTCAGCTTGCAGCGGCTCGGTCATGAGGAAGTCGCGCCGCTCGAGGCTCCACTCGGGCGGATCGAAGGGGTACTCAAGAAAGGGGGCATCGGTGAGGCCCGCCACGAGGTGCGCATTCGCGGTGACCCCCATGCCGTTGGTCCAGGTGTGCGGGGTGAAGGTGAGGTGGCACTCCTGGGCCATGACGGCGATGCGCTTGAGACCCGTGATGCCACCGACGAGCGCCGCATCCGGCTGCACCACATCGACGCAGCCTCCCGTGATCAGCTCGCGCAGCTCGTGCAGCTGGCGGGTCATCTCGCCTGCCGCGAGCCGCACGTCCGTCGCCTCGCGCAGTGCGCGCATACCGGCGTAGTCGGCGCGATGCAGCGGCTCCTCCATCCAGTAGACAGCGAGCCGCTCGAGCTCGCGCGCCACCGCGAGCGCATCCTTGAGGCTCCAGGGGGCCTGCGTGTCCCACGCCATCCGCCATCCCTGATTGCAGTCGACCAGCAGCTCGAGACGCGAGCCGACACGCGAGCGAACCGCCTCGAGCGCGCGGATGTCGTCGCGCCAGTCGCCGCGATGAAAGCGCAGCTTCACGGCCACGAAGCCCTGCGCCAGGAAGCGCTCGGCGGCGTCCGCCTGGGCCTGCGGATCGCGCAGCGTGCCGGAGGAGGCGTAGGCGCGCACACGGTTCGAGAGTCCCCCGAGCAGCTTCCAGCACGGCTGACCGAGGATCTTGCCCGCAAGGTCCCAGAGTGCGAGGTCGAGCGGCCAGCAGCGCCCATAGTGAAAGTCGATGTTCGAGAGCACGCGGAAGTGGCGCTCGAGCGCGAGCGGATCCTGCCCGACGAAGAGGCCCTCGTGCCCCTCGAAGCCGAGCATCCGATCGCCCGAGCCGACGCCCACGAGCCCGGTGTCGGTGGTCACCCGCACGAGCGTCGCGTCGAAGTGCACCCGCGGCTTCGTGTCCCAGCTGGCGTTGAAGGCAGGCGCGAGCGGCAGGCGGTGGTGAGTGATGGCGACCGCGGCGATCTTATGTCCGGAGGCCGGCGGCGGGCTCGTGGGACGTGCGCTCATGAAGGTCGGCCGGGCAGTTGGAATCTGGCCAACGAGCCTTCCACAGTCGCGCGGCACCTAGAAGCCGAGAAATTCACTACCTGTAGCGAAAAAAGGCATTGGAGCCGCGAGGGGCCTTGGCGCGACGCTTGGCTCTGGGCGAGTATGTGCGGCGTCGCGCGCTGCACGCGCCGCGCGCGCAGCACGCAAAGGTGGGGGCCTGTCTCGGGAGCGCACCGTGCAGAAAAAGACTATCGATCGTCGTTGGCTGCCACTCAATGCGCTGCGCGCCTTCGAGGGTGTTGCGAAGCATGGCAGCTTTACTGCCGCGGCCAACGCGCTGCTGATCTCGCAGAGCGCACTGTCGCGCCACGTCATTGCGCTCGAGCGCCTCACCGGCGTGCAGCTCTTCGAGCGTCGCCCCCATGCGCTCACCCTCACCAAGGCCGGCCAGCACCTGTTGCCGGCGGTGGTGAAGTCCTTCGATCGCCTCGAGTACGCGCTCGATGACATCCGCAACGAAGGCGCACCCGCCCAGCGCATGCTGCGCGTGCAGATGCCGCCGAGCTTTGCGGTACAGCTCGCCGTGCCGATCCTGCGCGACTTCCATCGCATCTGTGCGGATGTCGACATCGATCTCGTGAGTCCCCTCGGGGTCGGGCCGCCGCTCGGCGATGTCGACGTCGCCGTGATCTACTCGCGCCCCACCGCCACGGATCTGGTGACGGACCTTTTGTGGTCGGAGCGGCTGTCGATCCTGTGCTCGCCCGCGATCGCCGCCGCGCACCGCGGCAAGCACCTGGCCGCTTTCATCGAAGCGAATGAGATCGTGCACATCCGGCTCGCCGACCAGCCGCGGCATTTTCTGTGGCTGCAGTTCGTGCGCCAGACCGGCCTGAGCGTCGACGTCGAGCGCGGGCTGGTGGTCGATACCGCGGTGCTCGCCGCGCAGTATGCGCTGAGCGGTCAGGGCATTGCGCTGGTGGACCCGAGCCTGTTTGCTGAAGAGCTCAGCAGCGGGAGCCTGGTGAGGCCCTTCGAGGCGGCGCTCGATGCCGACTACGGGTATTACCTGATGACGCCGCCCGAGGAGCTCGGCGATTCGGCCATTGCGCTGTTCCGCTCGTGGCTCATCGAGCGCTTCGGCACGCGTGGCGGCGCCGCGCGCTCGCCGGTGCAGCTGGCCGTATCCAACGAGTGAGAGTGAATCGATGAAGAGTGACGCGCGGGTGGTGGTGATCGGCGGCGGTGTGGTGGGCGTCAGCGTCCTCTATCACCTGACGAAGGCCGGCTGGAATGATCTGCTGCTGATCGAGCGTGGCGAGCTCACCTGCGGGTCCACCTGGCACGCCGCCGGCGGCATGCACACTCTCAACGGCGATCCGAACGTCGCCCGGCTCCAGCAATACACCATCAATCTCTACAAGGAGCTGGAGCGGATCTCCGGGCAATCGTGCGGGCTCCACATGCCCGGGGGCATCATGCTCGCCGGCACGCGCGAGCGCTTCGACTGGCTGAAGATGGCCAAGGCGCGCGGCCGCTATCTCGGCATGGAGCTCGAGTTGATCTCCGCCGACGAGGCGGCGCGAGTCTTCCCGATCATCGACAAGAAGTACTTCGTGGGTGCGCTGCTGGACCCGATCGAAGGGCACGTCGACCCCTATGGCGTGACTCACGCCTACGCCAGGGCAGCTCAGATCGGCGGAGCGGAGATCGTGCGCCACAACCGCGTGGTCGATCTCAAGCCGCGCGCCGACGGCTCGTGGGACGTGATCACCGAGGCCGGTAACGTACACGCCGAGCACGTCGTGAACGCGGGCGGCCTGTGGGCGCGCGAGGTCGGACGCATGGTGGGCCTGGAGTTGCCGGTGCTTGCCATGCAGCACCAGTACCTGATCACCGAGGATCTCCCGCAGCTCAAGGGCCAAAAGGAATTGCTCACGGCCATCGACTTCGAGGGTGAGATCTATACCCGCCAGGAGCGCGGCGGGGTGCTGCTCGGCACCTATGAGCGCGCCGGGGTGCCGTGGTCACCGGAAACGACGCCGTGGGACTTCACCCAGAGCCTGCTGCCCGAGGACCTCGAGCGCATCGCGCCGAGCCTCGAGGTGGGTTTCCAGCATTTTCCGACGCTCGCCGAGGCGGGCATCCGCAAGGTCGTCAACGGGCCATTCACCTTCGCGCCCGATGGCAATCCCCTGGTCGGACCGATCCGTGGCCTGCGGAACTTCTGGGTGGCCTGCGGCGTGATGGCCGGCTTCAGCCAGGGCGGAGGCGTCGGACTCACACTCTCGCAATGGATGGTCGAGGGCGACCCGGGCGCGGATGTCTGGGGGATGGATGTCGCGCGCTATGGAGACTGGGCGACGCTCGCCTACACCAACGCCAAGGTGCGGGAGAACTACTCGCGGCGCTTTCGCATCCGCTTCCCGAACGAGGAGCTGCCGGCGGCGCGACCGCTGCGTACGACGCCGGTGTACGAGCGGCTGCAGGCGGCACACGCGGTGTTCGGCGATTACTGCGGTCTCGAGCATCCGTTGTGGTTCGCGCCCTCGGCCGAGGAGGCCCACGAGGACATCACCTTCCACCGCTCGAATGCGCACCGCCACGTCGGGGATGAGTGCCGCGCCGTGCAGGAGGCCGTGGGGCTCCTCGAGATCTCCAACTACGGCAAGTTCGAGGTCACGGGTCCCGCTACCGAGCAATGGCTCTCGTACGTGATGGCGAACCGCGTGCCGAAAGTCGGCCGCATTGCGCTCACGCCGATGCTGAATGAGCGCGGCAAGCTGATCGGCGATTTCACCATGTGCCGCGTGGGCGCCGAGCGCGTGTTTCTCATCTGCACCTGGGCCGCCGAGGTCTATTACCGGCGCTGGTTCGGGCGTCATCCGCCACCCGCGGGCGTGACGGTGCGCCCGTGTGCGATGGAGTACGTCGGGCTCTCGGTTGCGGGTCCCCGCTCGCGTGCACTGCTGCAGGAACTGACGGGCACCGATCTCTCGAGCGCGGCCTTCCCGTTCCTCTCGTTCCGCGCGCTGGACATCGGCATGATCCCGGCACTCGTCGGCCGCATCACCTTCACCGGTGAGCTCGGCTACGAGATCTGGGTGACGAGCGAATACCAGCGCTCGCTCTACGACCTCCTGACCTCGGCCGGGCGCTCACAGGGGCTGCGGCCCTTCGGCGGCCGCGCGCTGAACACCCTGCGCATCGAGAAGAGCTTCGGCACCTGGGCCCGCGAGTACCGCCCCATCTACGGCCCTCACGAGGCGGGGCTCGGACGATTCGTCGATTTCGGCAAGGGTGACTTCATCGGCCGCGCCGCGGCGCTCGAGGAGCAAGAGAGCGGCGGCGCGCTGCGGCTCGTTACCTTCAGCGTCGATGCACAGGACGCCGACGCCATCGGCGATGAGCCGATCTGGCACGAGGGACGCGTCGTCGGCTGGGTGACATCCGGCGCTTACGGCCACCGCGTGCAGCGCTCGCTCGCGCTCGGCTACATTCCGGTGGCGCTCGACTCCGCCGGCGACGGGTTCGAGATCGAGATCATCGGCGAGCGGCGGCGCGCGCACCGCGAGCGTGCGGCGTTGCTCGATCCCACCGGCAGCCGCATGCGCGGGTGAGCCCACCTCAGGCCATGAAAATGGCGAGCGCGCTCGCCTGCAGCGCGGGTCTGATCTCGCCTTCGATCTCGAAGGTATTCTCGGTGGTGACGAGATAACGGCCCTTGCCGCGCTCCTCCACGGCCAGGAGCCGGATACGGTTGCGGACGCGCTTACCCGCACGCACCGGCGCGTGGAAGCGCACCTTCTCGAGCCCGTAGTTCACGACCGACTTCGGTACCAGCCGCGCTCCCATGACTTCGAACGTGGTGGGCGCGATCAATGCCAGCGTCAGGAATCCATGCGCAACCGTGCCACCAAAGGGGCTCTCCCGTGCCGCCCGTTCCGGGTCGACGTGGATCCACTGGTGATCGCCCGTGCAGTGCGCGAATTCGCTGATGCGCGCCTGGTCGAGCGTGATCCACGAGGAGACTCCCATCTCCTCGCCGACGTGCTTGCCCAGATCGCTCAACGGCATTGTGTCCGCCATGGTTCGCCTCTCGCTCGCTGTCGGGGCGGCGCGTGAACCCGCGGCCGCGGCATTCCCGAGCGCTCGAGCGCGATCTTATCAAGCCGCCTGCGCCCCGCTCGGGAGAGAGCCCGGCCCAGGCGCTTCCGGTGTCATCGCAGTGCAAGAAATACATGCTATCTTACCTGCGGGTGTGTCCATTATTATCTAATAAAAACAATGTGATATTGGATAGCTGAGGCGTGGCAGACTTTTCTCTTGCAGTGCATACAAGATTACATATAATGGCTCCCGCAAGACCCCCCAATACCACGTATCGTCTCAGGAGCTCACATGCGGGACCCCAATCACATCGACTGGAACATTTTTCTGGACAGCTACAGGGAAACCTACGCCTCCTTCAGCAAGGCGCAGCATGAGGGCCTGCGGGCGCTGGAGCGCTTCGCACGCTTCCAGTACGCAGTAGCCGGCGATGTGCTCGAGGCGGGACTCGCCCAGGCGAAGGCGACGCTCGGTGCGCGCGCCGCCATCGGCACCCAGGCGGTCGCGGAGCTCCTCGAGAAACAGGCCGAGCTCAGCACGCAGCTGAGCGAGAAGATCCGCGAGCGCGCGCAGGAGTTCTCCGCGCTCGCCGCTGAAGTGCAGGAGTCGGTCGGGTCCTTCGCCGCCGCTGCCGAGCATCGGGCGCGCGCAGAGAATGGGCGTCACGCCTCCCGGAAAGCCGCCGCCTGAGGAAGGCGGGTAGACTGTTGAGTGAACGAGGGCGGCCGCAAGGCCGCCCTCGTGCGTTTGGGGGGTCTCTATCCGGGTAAGTCCGGCGGCGAATGGTGCGCCAGAGGGCGCGGCTGTACGATCCGCTCGATGCCCGCCCCGCAACTCACACACCCTTGAGAGCAGCAGCGGGAGCGCCCGCGGCGGGGCGGCTGCCGGCTGCGGCGGCAGGCACTTTCACGATCGGCGGCGACCTCGCGGTGAATCGCATGGGATTTGGCGCCATGCGGATCACCGGTCCCGGCATCTGGGGTGAGCCGAAGGATCCCGCCGAGGCGCGCCGCGTGCTCCGCCGCGCGGTCGAGCTCGGCGTCAATTTCATCGATACCGCCGATTCCTACGGACCCGATGTGAGCGAGCGGCTGATTGCAGAGAGCCTCGCGCCCTACCCGCACGGTCTCGTCATCGCGACCAAGGGCGGTCTGGTGCGTCCGGGCGCACCGCAGTGGCTCCAGCTGCTACGTCCGAGGCCCCCGCAGTGGGTCAGGGATGGACGGCCCGAGCACCTGCGCCAGGCCTGCGAGGAGAGCCTGAGGCGACTGAAGCTCGCGCGTATCGACCTGTACCAGTTCCATGCCATCGATCCCAGGGTGCCGTTCGAGGATTCCCTCGGTGAGCTCGCGCGTCTGCGGCAGGAGGGCAAGGTCCGTCACATCGGTGTGTCGAACTTCAATGCGGACGAGATCGCGCGCGCCCGGCGCATCGTTCCGATCGTATCGGTTCAGAATCGTTACAACTTCACCGACCGTCGCTCGGAGGACGTGCTCGGGGTGTGCACTCGGGAGAGCCTCGCCTTCATCCCGTGGGCACCGCTCGCGAGCGGCTCCACGACCAAACTGCAACCTGGGGGAGACAACGATCGCGAGCGGGGCAGGGCGCTCGATCAGGTGGCCGCCGCGCACGGCGCGAGCGTGATGCAGGTGGCAATCGCCTGGCTGCTCGCGAAATCACCCGCGATCCTGCCGATCCCCGGCACCGGCAGCGTCGCGCATCTCGAAGAAAACATCGCGGCGGCGCGCCTGCAGCTCACGGCGGCGGATCTCGCCGCCCTCGGTTAGCAGGGGCCCTACCGGCCCCGCGCGCCGCACACGGGTGAACCGTGTCACCCGCTGCGGCGGATCATCGGATGGTAACTCCTTTCAACCCTGATCAGCGGCGCGCGGCAATGCTCGCCACTTGCGTGGCCTGAACCTTACGCTCCGCGTTCGCGACGGTCTCGTTCATGCAGGAACGCTCGATCGTGTAGACCTTCAGCTCACGGATGTCGAAACCATGAGGCTCGCATACCTGGCGCGCGGCAGCGGTAACCCGGGCGTGGAGGGTGTGCGCGCCCTGTGCGCTCGCGAGATCGAGATCGCCGTAAGAGACCTTGACGGAGGGCGCGTCGCCGGGAGTCGCGGAGCGCGCGACGTCCACGAGGCCGACGGCCATGCAGGCGGTGAGTGCGGCCAGCATGGAACCGTGCCAGAGATCATTCAACTTGCTGAGCTGAGTCATGTGCTTCTCCCGTGATGTTGATTGAAACGTGTCAGGTGGCGAATCGGTGTTGGATCGTGAGTCGGTGTTGGATCGTTGATCGCTGTTGGCTCGTCGCTCGGTGTCAGGTTCGTGAATCGTGTTCGATCAGGAGCGTGTTTCTTCGTGGTGTATAAGACTCCTTAACGTGCGCGGCGCTAAGGCCCTGCGCCGCGTGTTGATCCCGGCCATCGACGGATCCGTACCGCGCCGTTCCGGGAGCGCGGCAGGAGCGACCGCGCTGCTGCGCGCCGCGGGCGTGAGGCCGGCACGCACTGCATTGCGCAGCTGCACGCGCGACGTGTCGGCGATTGCGGGCCGCCACGCGGGGTCGTCCCCGCGGCCAACGGTCTCGTCCCTGTTTCACGATCCCGCGCGCACGACAGGCGCACTTGGAGGTACGCTATGGGTTAAAGCGGCCATGTGAGGCCGTCGCCTAAGGAGTTTCCTCGGGGGTATGAGCGTATCGCCGCTGGAGCGGGTCACGCCCGCAATTGCTACGCCCGGTCGGCGCGAGAGCGCGACGGCCGCGGAAGCCGCGCGCGCGAGCTATGGCAGCTTTCGTCCGCTGTTCGGTGTCCTGACGGCGTTCTGGATCTACGTAACGCTCTCAAACATCATGTATGCGATCAGCATGCAGGCGAGCCTCACGGTGCAGAACATCCACAACGTGTTCGCAGCGTGGGATGCACGCGTCATCCAGCACGTGCTGCTGTACCCGCTCTTCATACTGAGCATGCGCGGTGCGCTGCGCACCGGTTGGCAGCCGCTGTTGCGCGCGCTGCCACTGCAGCTGCTGTGCGCACTCGGCTTCGCGGTGCTCGCCGCGCCCTTTCTGCTGTTCGGCGAGTACGTGACAGGCATCGCGCACGGCACTCACATGATGCACGACGCCATGGAGAAGGAGTGGGGCAGCTGGAACGGATTCATCAATCACGAGGTGCCGATCTGGCTGGCGAGCATCACCAGCTTCCTCGTGACCTACGGGTTCGGTCTGGCCCTCGTCACCGGTTTCGCTTTCTATCAACGGCTGCGCGATTCGCAGCTGCGCTCTGCGGCGCTCGAGCGCGCGCTCACGCAGGCGCATCTCGCGGCGTTGCGTATGCAGCTTTCACCGCACACGCTCTTTAACCTGCTGCACACGATTCGCGGGCAGATCGCCTGGGACCCGCCGGCGGCGCAGGCGATGGTGGTGCAGCTCGGGGATCTCCTGCGGCGGCTGCTGAACGCCGGCGAGCGCGAGTTCTCGCGTCTCGCGGATGAGCTGCAGTTTGTGACCTCGTACCTCGAGCTGCAGCAGAAGCGCTTTGCCGACCGCCTCACGATCCGCGTGCCGCTGCGCGAGGACGTGGCGCGCGCCTGGGTGCCGAGCCTGATCCTGCAGCCTCTGGTCGAGAACGCCGTCGTGCATGGCCTCGCGGGCCACGAGGGCCCGGTCACCATCCGCGTCGAGGCGTACGCGAGCGGCGAGCGGCTGGTGCTGCGCGTTCTCAACACCATCGCGCACGGCAAGCCCGCCGGGCTCATCGGCATCGGCCTCGCCAACGTGCGCGAGCGGCTCGAGATACAGTTCGGCGCGGCCGCCACCTTCAGCGCCGGTCCCGCGGACGAGAATCTCTGGCTCGCGGAGATCCACATGCCGCTGCTGCGCGATGGACCGGGCGCGCCGGGTGGACCGCCGCTTCCCGAGAGTGATCAACGCCCGTGATGGACGTGATCATCGTCGACGATGAGCCGGCGGCGCGGCGTACGGTGCGCGAATGCTGCGAGCGCGAGCCGGACCTGCGCGTCATCGGGGAGTTCGGCGATCCCCGCGCGGCGCTCGAGGCCATCGCTCGCCAGCCCCCTCACGTACTGTTCCTCGACATCCAGATGGATTCGATGACCGGTATGGCGCTCGCGCGCGCGCTCGACCCCGAGCGGCTGCCGCTCATCGTCTTCGTCACCGCCTACGATCACTACGCGCTCGAAGCCTTCGAAGTGAGCGCGGTCGATTACCTGCTCAAGCCCTTCGACGATGCGCGCTTTCGCGCCACCATGGCGCGCGTGCGCCGGCGGCACGGGCCCGAGGGCGGCTTTGACCGCCAGGGTGCGCTGGCGTCGCTCCTCGAGCAGCTCGAGCGCGGTGCGCGCGTTCACGACGCCCAGCCGCGCGTGCTCGCCGAAGCGGGTAGCCGCATGCACATGCTGGACGTGTCGCAGGTGGAGGTGGTGGAAGCGGACCGCAACTACGTACGGCTCACGATCGGCCGCGACACCTTCCACGCCCGCAGCACGCTGCAGCAGGCGGAGAAGTCCTTCCAGACGCAGCCGATGCTGCGCATCAGCCGCTCCTGCCTCGTCAACATGCGCCACGTCAAGGAAATCAGCCGCACCCCGCGCGGGGACTTCATCCTGGTGCTGGCGGGTGGCACCACGGTGACGAGCAGCGAGGGTTATCGGGAGCCGGTGCGCCATTATCTCGAGCGATTGAAACTCGCGCCGGCCTGAGACCACCGGTAAAGTCCCGCCCGGGCTCAACGCACGGGAAATTGCCATTGCTCGCACCTGCATCGCGGCGCCCGGCGCTCATCGCGCTCGGCGTACTGACCACGATCAACCTGCTGAACTACCTCGACCGCTATCTCGTGCCGCCGCTCGTGCCGGACCTCGAGCGGGCGTTCGGGATCTCGCACGAGCAGTCGGGCTGGCTCTGGCCAGCCTTCATGGTGGTGTACCTGGTCGCCGCACCGGTGTTCGGCGCCTGGGGCGACCGCGGGTCGCGCACGCGTCCGATTGCGCTCGGCGTTGCCGTCTGGAGCATCGCGACCGTTCTGTCGGGGCTGGCGCGCAGCTACCCGCAGCTGTTCGCCTCGCGCGCGCTGGTCGGGATCGGCGAGGCCGCTTATGCCGCGATCGCGCCGGCACTGCTCGCGGATTACTTCCCCGCCAACGCCCGCGGGCGCGTCTACGCGATACTCAACATGGCGCTGCCGGTCGGTGCCGCGCTGGGATACGTGTTGGGCGGTCTCATCGGTCATCACGTCGGCTGGCGTGAAGCGTTCTTCGTCTGCGGAGTGCCGGGGATGCTGCTGGCGGCAGTGATGCTGGCGCTGCCGGATCCGCCGCGCGGTGCGCAGGATGCACCCGGCAGCGTCCAACCCCACCGCGCTGACACGGATGCCGGTGGCATCTCCGCGGCGGTGCGGGTGTATGTGAGCCTGCTGGGCCGCACACCCTACCTGCTGCTGGTCCTCGGTTTTGCGGCCTACACATTCGGCCTCGGCGGCCTCGGGTTCTGGATGCCGACCTTTCTGCAGGAGGTGCGCGGCGTCCCAGGGGATGAGGCCACCGTCGGTTTCGGCGGCATCGTCATCGTGACCGGGTTCCTCGGGACGCTCGCCGGAGGGTGGCTCGGGGACTATTGCCTGAAGCGCTCGCGCCAGGGACACCTGTGGTTCTCGGCGGTGGCCACGCTTGCCGCCGCGCCGGTTGCGCTCCTCGCACTGACCGCGCCGGCACCGCGCGTCTTCTACCCGGCGATCGTCGTTGCGGAATTGCTGTGCTTCATGTCGACCGGGCCCATCAACGCAGCCATCGCCAACATCGTGTCCCCGTTCGAGCGCGCCTCCGCCATGGCGCTCAGCATTTTTGCCATTCATCTGCTGGGGGACGTGCCATCACCGCCGCTCATCGGGCACCTGGCGGTGACCGGATCGCTGGGGCGAGCCGTGCTGTTGGTGCCCGTGGCACTCGCGGTCGGCGGAGTGATCTGGCTGCTCGCAGCGAGAGCCGAGGGACGGGTGTCGCAGCCGCTACCGGCA
>Ga0306926_10006360_pt1 | contig 12668 bp, 14 predicted proteins | sample flu12Cox44000178_FD_203759 | JGI IMG/M metagenome (GOLD analysis project Ga0306926, IMG submission 203759) | Lab enrichment of tropical soil microbial communities from Luquillo Experimental Forest, Puerto Rico - flux8day.12C.oxic.44.000.178 (v2)... | ecosystem: Environmental > Terrestrial >... | reverse complement strand
AAGCTCAGGGGCGTGCCCAACCCTGCCGCCTGAGGCCGCCCAGAGAAGTCGCCGAAACGCTGAGAATCAAGCCGGCGAGTATCAAGCCGCTGCCGACGATTTCGATGCGGGTGAACTGCTCTCCGAGCAGCAAATGCGTGCCGAGAATCCCGAAGACCGGCACCAGAAGTCCAAACGGGGCAACTGCCGCCGCCGGATAGCGGCTCAGCAACCTGATCCAGAGCCCGAGAGCGCCGAGCGTCGTCGCGTAGGCCAGAAACATGACCGCGCCGGCCGAAGTCATGCTCGGATGAAGAATTGCCGCCATTACCGGTGCGCGACCTTCAACAAGAAGAGAAAGGACAAATAGCGGGAGCGGCGAAACCGGACAACTCCAGACGACGAAGGCGAACGTGTCGTTGGGACGAGCCACCTTCGTGATGATGCTGCCGGCGGCCCAGGCAAGAGCTGACGCCGACACCAAAACAAATGGGACAAGTTGAACAGTGCTGTTCTCGACCACGCCGATGAGCGCCACACCGACGAACGCCACCAGGCCGCCTGCAATCTCCAGCGGCTGCGGCTTTTCGCCCAAACAGATGAAGGCCAATAGCACGGTAAAGAAGACCTGCATCTGCACGAGGACGACGGAAGACAGTCCGGCCGGCATGCCGAGCTTGATGGCTGTGTACAGCAGGGCGAACTGGACGCCCCCCATCGTCAAACCAAACGACACCACAAATCGTCTCGGCACCTCGGGACGCTTGACGAAGAAGATCGCCGGCACTGCCGCGAAAAAGAAGCGCAGGCTCGTCAAGAGCAGCGGCGGAATTTCTCTGACGCCGAGCTTGACCACCACAAAACTGGTGCCGAGGATAAGGACCGTGATGAGTGCGATGAAGACGTCGCGAAGCTTCATTTGTCATTCCGTCTGGTGGCAATGCCCGACAGTCCGTGCCGACCGTCAGGCCGCCTGCTTCAACGGCGTCCAGGCAAAATCCGGAAAATATCGAACCATCATCCGGTCGACATAGGTGGTGAGGTTTTCGAACCGGTCGGTTCGTTCCCGAAGCTGCGAGTCGAAGAAGGGCGTGAGGATTCCGGCAAGCGCGCCAAACGCGGTGGCATCGGTCCCGCAAGGCGAATCGCCCATCAAATACGGCTTGTCTCCAAGCTGGACTGACAGCGCCAGCAGCGAGCGAACCGCGAGATCGACGTCCTCCTCCGGGGCGTGACGCCCAAGACCGCTTAAAAGATAATTTTCGGCAACACGGAATTGCGCATTCTCGCGCAGTTTCTCGCGCAGGTGTTCCGGCGCTGCATCGAACAAATGCGCCGGTCCCTTGGCAAAATTCTCCGGATCAACCCAGCGCGCGCCGACCATGGCCCAATAAAGGTGATGCTCGATCATGCGTTCGAACGCCCAGGCGCGGGCGCGGTCCTGCAGACTGAGCGGAGCATCGAAATCGAAAGCGTATTTACCTTCGAGGTGCGCGCGAATGAAGGTGGAATCGGCGATCGCTTCACCGTCGTCCTCGATAAAGGGCAACTGCCCCTTGGGCGAAGCCGTAGGCTTCGCCTTTTCCTTGCGATAGGGGAGGCCCGCCATCTTGAGTTGGACTTCGGTCTTGGTCACAAAGGGGCTGATTTCGGGCAGGCCAAATCCGGGGCCGAAGCCATAGAGTACGATCACGACAGCACTCCCGATTTCCTGAGCAGGCGCTTGAAGCTAGCGACTGCCTGCTGCCACCGTGGTGTCAGCAGCGGCAATATCGTGGCCCAAAGATCGAGGCCGTAAATAATGATCATGGATAAAATCCTCTCGGTTTGAATGTTGTCCCGTTATACTTGCCACCTGCTGCCAACATGCTGTCAGCATCGGACGGCGGCCTTGCAAGAAAACGCGAGAGAGATCATGCGACGTGCCGACCGCCTGTTTCAGATCATCCAGGTGCTGCGGCGAAGCCGGAAACCGCTTACGGCAGACGCAATCGCAGCCGAGCTCGAAACCTCGAAACGGACGATTTATCGCGACATCGCCACGCTAATCGAACAGCGCGTGCCGATCCGCGGTGAGGCAGGCATGGGATATATTCTGGAAAAGGGTTTCGACCTGCCGCCCTTGATGCTCACGCCGGACGAGATCGAAGCCGCGGTACTTGGCGCGCAATGGGTCACCGGCCATGCCGATGCTGTGTTGTCCCGCGCCGCCCAGGATCTGATCGCCAAGATAGCGGACACCGTTCCGGAGCGCCTCCGGCCCTTCGTGCTCGAACCGGCGAGCCGCGCCGCCGGATCACGCAAGGAGCCGGATCGCATCGACATGGCCCGGACCCGGACGCAAATTCACGAGGGAAAGAAGATCGCGCTTCGCTACCGCGACGAACACGGCCGCCACAGCGAACGCACGATCTGGCCGATCGCGATCGGCTACCACGAGGCCGTGCGTATTCTGGCTGCCTGGTGCGAGCTTCGGACAGATTTTCGCAGCTTTCGCACCGACAGGGTCATCGACGCCGTCTATCTCGACGAGAGATATCCGGAGCGGCGCGATCTGCTCAGAGCGAAATGGCGAAGAAGTCTCGTTTGGGAGCAGCCGAGCGATGTCTGATATCGCATGGCATCACCAGCCGATCGATTGGGCCCGTCCGCGAAAGGCCATCGCACAGGAAACATCGCACATGGAGAAAAATGATCCGGCCATCATCGTCGAAAGCCCGTGCCAGGCGTGCGGAGCCTGCTGCGCCTGTTCTTCAGACTGGCCGCGCTTTACGACCGAGGACGATGCCGTGCTCGATCTCATTCCGCAAGAATTCGTCAATGAGAGAGGATCGGGCATGCGTTGCGACGGCGACCGCTGTGCCGCGCTGTCCGGCCGGATCGGGGTGGCAACCTCCTGCCTGATCTATGCCGTTCGTCCCGAAGTCTGCCGTACCTGCATGCCCGGCGATCCCGAATGCAACCTCGCGCGGCGACGGCACGGCTTGCCGCCGTTGGCGTGATTTGCATACACCGATGCCGCGCGATGCCTCAATGAGACCGGTTGATCGAAGCTAAACAACCGAGTTTGGTGGTTATGGGTCCCGGCTCGCGCTGAGGCTTGGCCGGGACGACATGGCAGGGTTACGCCATCAAGGCCTTGGCAAATTCGGCGAACTCCTCGTCGAGTTCATCCTCGATCGGAACAATCGTCGATAGCGGCTTGGTGGAGAGCGTGATCGGCTTGCGGTTGCCGTAAGCCGACGGCGCTGCGCGCGCCGCCGGTTCGCGGGACAGCGCATAGAGCGTCGTGCCGACACGTCCGCCGAAGTGAGCCAACTCCTGCTCGCTGCAGCTTCCTGCGATCGCAAGCGCCAGCGAATGGAGATGGCTTCGGCGATAGCAAAACAGCGCCAGCATGGCCCGGACATCGGGCGAAACGCTCGCTACAAGCTGGCACAGGCCATTTTCGCTGGCGCGGTACATTTGGCCAAGCAATTCGTCCCGGACCGGGCAAACATCGTTCTCAAAAGCTTCGCGACTTGAAAACATTTGCATATCCCCCGATGCGAAGGATGCAACGCAACTCTCTAACGAAAGGTTAACCACGCGTCGCGGTAATGATCCGACCGCCTTGAATGCGGGCGCACGATCGGGCAGGCGCGGTTGATTCGCCCTAAGGCTGGAGCGCGCGTGCCTTGATCCAGTCAGCTACCGCCCGCCCGACCGCTGATCCCGAGTCCTCCTGGATGAAATGCGATCCAGAGACCGTGACCTCGGTCTGATTCTTCCAGGTCCGGCAAAATTCGCGCACCGCGCCGATCAGAATGGCCCCGGGCTCGGCGTTGACGAACAGTTTCGGCATATCGTTCTGCGACATCCACTGCGCGTAACTCGAAACGATCTCGACGACGTCGGCCGGCTCGCCGAGAATTGGAATCTGTCGCGGCCAGGTCAGCGTCGGCCAGCGGTGCTCGGACTTCAGGAAGGGCCGTCGATACTCGTTCATCTCGGCCTCGGTGAGTTTCCGCAATACCGACCCCGGCAACACCCGCTCCACGAACATGTTGCGCTCCAGAATCATCTGTTCGCCCTTGTCGGAGCGAAAGGCCTGGAAGATCGGGGTGGCGGCCTTGCTCCATTCGTCCCAGGAAGCGATCGGCCGCACGATCCCCTCCATGTAGGCGATGCCGCGGACGCGGTCCCGATGATGGTTGGCCCAGTCGAAACCCAGCGCCGAACCCCAATCATGCACCACGAGCACGATGGATTCGTCGGCAGGAACCACGGCGTCGATGAAGGCCCAAAGATATTTGCGGTGAGCGGCGAAGCGATAGGTGTCGGGACCGGGCGAAGCCAACTTGGCGGAATCGCCCATGCCGATCAGATCCGGCGCAAGCAGCCGGCCCAGGCCTCCCAATTCGGGAACGACATCGCGCCAGAGATAGGACGAGGTCGGATTGCCGTGCAGGAACAGCACGGGCCTTCCCTCGCCACGTTCGTGATAGGCCATGCGGGTGTCGAGGACGTCGATGATCTTTTTGCTGAGCGGCTGTTCGGTCATTTTTGAATTCCCCTCACGATGTTGGCGCAACCGGATCATGGCCGAGGGCGATCCGCTCGCCCGGCGTGAGAACGCGCGGCTCGGAGATCGGCGCGTTCGTCTGATCGTCGAAGAAAGGATTCGGCCGACCGAGCCCGCCGAACCACCAGCCGACAATTTTCACCATGCGGTTGACGAAGAGGCCGAGTGAGGCCGGCGCAGGCGCTTCCGCAGGCAGCGGCCCCACGGCCGAGCGCTCGAAGATTCGGCAAAGCGGTGCACCAAGTACTTCGTCCCGTGAACGGCCGTTGCCATCATGATTCATGAAGGAATGAATGAGACCGACAACCGGAAAACGCGGACCAGCCGTATTGCCGACCGGCGTCCGGCAACAATCGGTGTACCATCGAAAAATCCTGTTGGAGAATTGCAGGCATCGCACCGCGTCCGTGCCGGCGGTCAGCCTCACGCGACCCGTTGGCATCTGGAAGATGTCCGTGCCGCCCGCAGTGTCGAGCACATCCGGCCGCTCGAGGAAGCGCGCGAACGCCTGGCAATCGCTGCAGTAGCAGACAAGGCGAAAGCCACTATGTGGCGTAATTTCGTTCGCGACGCCGCGCACGTGACCACAGCGGCAGCGAAGTGGGAAGTCGTTGCGGGCTTCGGTCATGAAACTCAACTCGCTGCTCCCGCGCCTTGTTCAGGACGGGGCGAACGCTCGATCTCCATGGCCAGCGTGATCAATGAGGTTTGCCCCACTGTCAAGCGAGCATCGGGGAGATTGGATACCTTGGCAAAGATCGCGATCCGGGTAGCGACGTCGAATCCCGCGGAATCAGCCGTTCGCCGCCATGAAGATCGCCAGACCGAAGCCGGTCAGATGATGCAGCGCCTGATCGACGCCGATCAAGGTCCAGAACCAGGGGTGCTGCTTCTCCTGTGTCACGCCAAATCTAGAAGCAACAAATCCCTTGGCGCGGTCGACCGTGATGTGGATCGCAAAATCGATCAGGGCGACGAACCAGAATTGCGGGGCGACCATGACGATCAACACCAGTGCGACCGCCAAATGCACGAGACAGTGGGCAAGCAGCGGCAGCGCCCAGCCCTTTCTCTGGTCCTTGCCGATCGCCATCCAGGAATTTTGCAGCACAAAGTCGGCGATCACGTGCTTGACGGTAAGTAGCAGCATCCATCCGATCAGGGCACCTACCGGAACCGATGCGGACATGGGGGGAAACAACAAGCTGACGCCCTCGAAAGACACGCTATGGGAATGATGGGAAAGAACCGGAGGCGTTCAGCGCGACTTCTCGTTAAGCCCCGGGCAAATCGACCGGTATGATCCTTTTATGACATCTCCCGTCCGGGATTGCACGCTAATGGAACCCGAAAAGCGTCAAGAAATTCCTCAAGCCATTGCACGGCGGCAAACGGGTGCGGCCGGGTTCCGCCGGTAAGGTTACCGCCCGGGCTTATTTGCAATCCGTGCAATGGCGGATATCATCCGCTCTCGCCAAAATTGTCGTTCTTTTTTAAATATTTACGACCTTGTTCAGGCGACCCTCGGCACGGACAGCGGTTGCAATGCCCCAGTGGTCTGATTCTAACATTCGCCACCCGTCGCGGCGGCCACGTGGCGAATGTCAAATCCACTCCACCAGGTTGCGGGTATGAGCCATGAGCGCTGAAGTCCCAACACGTCCGAACAAGCGCCCGGCGCACCAATGGCTCCTCGAAACCAATCGCGGGCAATTGCTCCTGTTTGCCTTGTTGACGTTGATTTTGACGTTGGTAACCGTTTGGGGCGGCCGCATTTGGCTGAGAAATTCGGAAACAATGACCTTTGCGGTCGGCAACGCCAATGCCCCGGAAGCCCGCTTTGCCACCAGGCTCGCCGCCGTCCTCAAGAACAATTCGTCGCGACTACGCCTGAAAATCGTGTCCAACCCGGACATGGCCAAGGCGTTGGCGCAATTTGATCGCAGAGAGGCCGATATTGCGGTGCTGCGCACCGACGCAAAGATCCCGGCCCGCGCCCGCGCGCTCGCGATCCTCGAACACGATGTCGTCCTGTTGATCAGTCCCGGATCGAAAAAGATCAAATCGCTCTCCGAACTGAAGAAAAAGAAGATCGCGGTGCTTGCGGATGGCGACAGCAACGCCGCCTTTATCCGCAACATCCTCGAAATTCCGGAAGGTGCCGACGGCAATGCGCGGGTGCAGATGGCCCCCGCAAACACGACGCTCGACAAGCTGTTCTCCTCCGGTGGCTATGGCGCTGTGGTCGCCGTGGCGCACGCCTCCGCGATCGTCAAGGACAAGACCTACGAGCAGTATGCAAAGCGCTCCCCGTTCACCCTGAATGCGATCGATGAGGCAAAGACGCTTGCCGGACGGCATCCCGGCATTTCCGAGGAGACGCTCGCCAAGGGCATGCTGTCGACGGCGCCCGAGATTCCTGACGACGATCTCAATACTGTCGGACTGCAATGGCTGTTGGTGGCCCAATCGCGAATGCCGGCGACCACGGCGGAAGAACTCGCGCGCACCATCTATGAGAACAAGGCCGAACTGGCGCTCGAGAATGGCTTTGCTTCCAGGATCGAGCCGGCCGATGTCGACAAGGATGCCTTCATCGTCGCCCATCCGGGAGCCGCGGAATACATCAACGACAACACCAAGTCGTTCCTGGATCGCTACAGCGACCTTTTGTACCTCGGCGCCGCCGCGCTGAGCGTCATCGGGTCGATCTTCCTCGGCATCTATACCAAGATAACGAGGATCGCGCCCGAAAAGGCTAGCGAGCTGGCCACCGCCATTCTCGACATCGGCGAAAGGATCGCGCACGCCAATACCGTGGAAGCGCTCGATACCTTGCAGGACGAACTCGAGGCCATTCTTCGCGGCGCGGTGATCGGATTGCGCGACGGCACCATATCCAGCGATGGCCTCGATACGTTCAAGCTCGGATATGAGTTCGTACGCGACGAGATCGGCATGCGGCGGGAGAGCCTGAAGCGGCAGGCCGGCCATGACGACAACGTGGTGATCGTCAAAGCTGCGCAGAGCGCTTGAAGGACATTGCCCTTGCAACCGTTTGGTGGAGTCCAGTACTGCCCACGTCCAGACCGGGGAGGGGATTACGGTGTTTTCCCACAGTTCGTTGACGGCCTTCCGCTGTGCGGGCACCTTGTTCAACCCAGTCGGACCGGGGCCGATTGGATAAGTTGTTTTTGAAGCGACAGGCGATCCACATTCCGATGTCCAAGCCGCTTGCCTTTCCTGCCCTTGCGCATTTTGTGGCCGCAACGACGGGCCACAACATGACGAAGGTCGCTTATGTCGCCGTGGCCTGCGGTGTTGCCATGATGGTCCTGGTGACGGTCGATCCCGCCTATGAGGCCGCGCATCACTATGTCGACGCCCTGCTGTGGGGATGCCTGGCCTTCTTTGTCTTCGAATGGGTGGTTCGCCTACGCCACGCCTTCGGCAATGGTCGCGGATCGGCCTATGCGTTGTCCGGCCGCGGGCTGGTGGACGCCGGTAGCGCCCTCGCCGTTCCGCTGGCCCTGATGCTTGGCGTCAATCACCGCTCGGCCTGGCTGCTCGGCGTGTTCTGGATGTTCAAGGTGGTGCCGGGAATTCCAGGCCTGCGGCAGCTGCGGCGCGTGCTGGTGGTGGAATCCGGGCCGCTGTTGAGCGTGTTCCTGTTTTTCCTGATGGTCCTGTTCATGTCCTCGGTGGCAGAATTCTATCTGGAACACGACGTCCAGCCGGCCGGCTTCGGCAGCGTTCCGGCCGCGCTCTGGTGGGCGGTCGCGACCCTGACCACGACCGGCTATGGCGATGTGGTGCCGATCACGCCGCTCGGCCGGCTGATCGCGGCGGTCGTCATGATCTGCGGCCTCGGCGTGTTCGGGCTCTGGACCGGTATCCTCGCTACCGGCTTTGCGGCGGAAACTCGCCGCGACAATTTTCTCAGGACCTGGGAATCGGTAAGCAAGGTGCCGTTCTTCGCCGCGCTTGGACCGGCGGCGATCGCCGACGTTACGCAAATGCTGCGCACGATCGATTTGCCAGCGCGCACCATGATCATCCGCAAAGGCCAGGTCGGCGACTGCATGTATTTCATCGCCTCCGGCGAGGTCGAGGTCGATTTGCCGGGCAAGAAAGTGACGCTCGGCGATGGCGCTTTCTTTGGCGAAATGGCGTTGCTCGGCAACAACCTGCGCTCGGCCAACATCACCACCACGCAGGTATCGAAACTGCTTGTGCTCGATCTCGTCGATTTCCGTCTCCTGATGGCGCGCCATCCCGATCTCGCCGCCACCATCGACACCGAAGCCAAGCGGCGCGAGCTGGAAAACGAATAGCCGCATGACCGCCACCCGCTTGACCGCATTGGCGCGAAGTGGGAACCGATCTTCTCCGCAGCAGACCAAAGGCGCGTTTCTTGCGGAGATCATGCATAAAAAAACGTGAGCGGAGAAAATGATGTCCGAAGCCGCCGCAACGGCGAGCCCGCCGGTGCTCGAACTCAATGGCGCGCGCGCCACCATTCGCCTCAACCGGCCGAAGCACCTCAACCGGCTGCAGGCCGACGATCTCGACGTCCTGCTGAACCTGTTCGACCGGATCGAGACCGATCCCGCGATCCGGGTTCTGGTGCTCACCGGGACGGGGCGCGCCTTCAGCGCCGGCTACGATCTCAACTCGGTTGCCGAGCGCGCGGTGAGCACCACTGAACAACGAAGCGCCGGATCGGCCTTTGAGGTCGTCGTCAACCGGCTCGAAGACATCGGCATTCCCAGCATCTGCCGCCTCAATGGCGGGGTCTATGGTGGCTCGACCGATCTTGCGCTGGCTTGCGATTTCCGTATCGGTGTCGACACCTGCGAAATGTTCATGCCCGCCGCGCGGCTGGGCCTGCATTATTACAAGAGCGGAATCGCGCGCTACGTGGCGCGGCTCGGCGTCGACAACGCCAAGCGGCTGTTCCTGACCGCTGAGAAAATCGGCGCGGCGGAAATGCACCGCATTGGCTACCTCACCGCAGTCGTGCCGGCCGAGGCTCTCAACGAGGAGGTCGACAGGCTTGCAGGTATACTGGCTGCCAACGCGCCGGTCGCGATGCGCGGCATGAAACAGACGATCAATGAATTTGCGCGCGGCAAGCTCGACGAAGAGGCGGCCGATCGTCGTCACCGGGAGAGCATGCGCGGCGACGAGATCAAGGAGGGCATCAGAGCGTTTTCGGAAAAGCGTAGCCCAAGGTTTTGATCAGCGCGCCCATCAAGCTTCCAAGCGGGTCGAGAAGGACTGACGAACAGATAAGCCCTCAGACCATTTTGGCTGATTTAACTCGGCAGGCATTAAAAACAGAACGCGGCGTGGCTTTGCCGTTAACGAGCTTTTGTGCTTTCTCGCGCTCCAACTCCTTCTGCGCTTTTAGCCAGAAGAGGCGGCGCAACGCTCGGTCCATGTTAGCATCGAGGCGTTCCTCCACGTCTAAGTCTTCGACCATCCGATCGGAGGCAAGGAATTCGGCTGCTGCAGCTTTGTTGTGCCTGGGGTCGGGCCGGCGGCCCTTCACCATCGGAAGCAAGACCGTATCGACCTCCTTTTTCAGCGCGACGATCCAGTTCTCGAACGACTCGAATTTGGATTCCGGCACGTGTTTCTCCAAGTGGTCACGATATTCGTCTGGCAAGAACATCAACGACCAGTCCACCTGCTTCCTGTCTCGATCACCATAGAAGCTATTACTAAAGCTCAACAAACGACTGTAGTCATCGCTTGCGCTGCCAGCCGTGTAGGCGGGCCGGTTCTTTAGCTGGTGGATTACGCCTTCCATATGTGTATCGAACAGCGGAATCGGTTCCACGGTGAACACATGGTTTTCCGCCTTCTCCAAAGCCACCGCCGTTTCCAGCTTCCGCCTCGCACGGAGACGCAATTTTCGCCACCTGCACCAGAGGATCGTTTCGACGCAATCCTCCTGAGAAGGCCCCTCGGGTTTGTGTTCCTCCCATAGTTCACGGCGGAGCTGCTCGAACGCGTCGGGGTCTTCCCAGGGCAGTAGCTCGATGGATGAAAACACGCCGTGCTTAAGTGCGTTCGGCTTGGCAAAGCGCCGGCTCGGCAAGTTGGACCTGTTTTGCTTTTTTGGCAAAGTCACCAGCAATCTCCGTCGTGATCGATCGCGTGAGTCGCACGCGATTGACGTCGAGCTTGGTTCGACGCACGTCTCTATTTGTCAACGATCGATGAAAAGCGACGGATGGAGTTCAAAGAACTTCAAAGCATTAGACCAGCGACCCCGCGCTGTCTCACTGGCTAAGAGAATAGTCCACAGCTAATCCATTGAAGGCCCACGACTTCCGTTGTTCGCCCACAGCAGACATGACGGTTGGTACGTCCGATGTCGGCTTCCTGGGCTAAATCGGACATCGCAACTTTAACGCTGAATGACTCGAGCTCGCCTCTGCCGGAGTTGCTCCTCTGACGCGTCGTGCTGAACCTGGAGCCGCTGAACGAATATATTTGCCGCGCGGGAGATATGGTTGCGGCTCAGTATTTCCGCCGCTGCCCCATCGCCGGCAATGACCGCATTGAGGATCGCAACGTGCTCCTCCAGAATTGTTTGCGGCATCTGCACATCGCCGCGCAACACTTCCGCCATCACACGACGCAGGTAGGGCCAGTGCGGCGCGGTGGTCTCACCGATCATCGGGTTGCCGGACAGTTCATTGAGGAACGCATGGAATTTCATGTCAGCCTCGATCTGATCGTGTAGGGAGCCGCTCTTGACTGCGGCTCGCCCCAGTTCGAGGAAGCCTGGTCCTTCGATCCTCGCCCGCTCCGGACTGCGCTCCGCGGCGAGCCTGGCCGCGAGCCCGTCTAGCATCGCCCGGATCTCATAGAGATTCCGAACAAAATCGACGTCCAGCGGGGAGACGATCAAGCCGCGCCCCGGGGCCTCCCGAACCAGGCCACGGTCCCGAAGGAGCAGGAGGGCCTGCTGAACCGGGTGCCTGGAGACGCCGTAGGCCTTGGCCAGTTCGTCTTGGATCAGCCTCGCATTGGCTGGCAGTTCGCCGTCAACAATCTCGGAAATAATAGCATTTACAACCTGTTCCACGAGCGTGGGCTGACTTTGGACCTGCGACACTGGGAACCTCAAATGTTTCTTTTTTGATTCTTTAACAGGGCAACTCAAAAAAAGCCATTGCTTTGCATTCGAATTCAGCATACGAATTCAGAATTCGAATTCAAGCCACGAAACAAACGTGGCTCCCCAAGGGAGGATGCAATGCAAGCAGTCAGCCGTCGTGTGCTCTTGAAATGCGCTGTTGGAGGCGCGCTTGGTGCCGCCTCCCTTCTCAAAGGTCCGGCCGTCCGGGCCCAGGCCGCTCCCGTCAAACTAAAATTCGGCAACGACCTTCCTGTGACTCATTCGGTCAACGTTCGGCTGAAGGAAGCCATCGACGCCATCACCGAGGAAACCAAGGGTCAGGTCGCGATCAGCCTTTTTCCGAACAACCAGCTCGGCAGCGACACCGACATGATGACGCAGCTGCGTTCCGGTGCGCTCGAACTCGCAACGATGCCCGGCACCGTTCTGTCGACCCTGATCCCCACGGCGTCTCTGACAGGCGTCGGGTTCGCGTTCACGAACTACGACAAGGTGTGGGCGGCGATGGATGGCGAAGTCGGCAACTTTATCCGACGCAATATCGAGAAGGCGGGTCTGGTGCCGTTCACCTCAGTCTGGGACAACGGCTTCCGCCAGATCACCAGCAGCACCCGTCCGATCAAGGCGCCTGAAGATCTCGCCAACTTCAAGATCCGCGTTCCGGTCGTGCCGTTGTGGGTCGCGATGTTTTCGGCGCTCGGCGCAGCGCCCGTGAGCATTCCGCTCAACGAGGCATATTCCGCGCTGCAGACGAAAATCGCCGACGGTGAGGAAAATCCGCTGGCCTTGATCGAATCGGCAAAATTCTACGAGGTCCAGAAGTTCTGCTCACTGACCAACCACGCCTGGGATGGTTTCTGGCTTACAGCCAGCGCGCGGATCTGGAAAAACGTGCCGAAAGACGTCCAGCAGGTGATGCAGAAGCACTTCAACGCCGCCGCGGTGAAGCAGCGCGCAGATATCGTGCAG
>Ga0306926_10006359_pt1 | contig 12668 bp, 9 predicted proteins | sample flu12Cox44000178_FD_203759 | JGI IMG/M metagenome (GOLD analysis project Ga0306926, IMG submission 203759) | Lab enrichment of tropical soil microbial communities from Luquillo Experimental Forest, Puerto Rico - flux8day.12C.oxic.44.000.178 (v2)... | ecosystem: Environmental > Terrestrial > Soil... | reverse complement strand
CCGCGCATCGGTGCAAGCGAAGCGCTCGTGACTCCGCTCAGGACGATGACTGCCAGAGCAACCGCTGGTGCGAAGCGGCGCCACCCGTGTGGCGCGTGGCCCTGCCAGAAGTGGACGATGCTCACCGCGACGACCAGACCGACGGCGACGTAAGCGAACGTTCCCATGCGGTTGCCGATTTCCCATCCGGCGATGGTCAGCCGGAAGGCCACCGAGACCGGGAACGCGAAGGCCAGCACGGTCAGAAGCACGATGCGGCTGTCGCGCCAGCGCCGTTTCAGAATGTCCTGAATCGCACGCCAGCCCGTCTGCGCGCTGCTCGGCGCTACCATAGCCAGCGACCGAAAGAATCCCGTCGCCAGCCCGAGTGACAACAGCAGGATCGCGAGCAATGTGGTCAGCCGCATACCGAGAGGTTGGGCCGGTACGCCGATGACCTCGGAAGACGGTGGGGGGACCGAGCCCAGGAACTTTCCGAGCAATGTCTTGAAGCCGGTTTCGACCACCGGGCCGAGATAGCTGGTGAGAGGGTTGCCACGGGCCTGTATCCACAGGAGCGGCAGGGCGACGGCCAGGATCGCCGCGAGGTGCACGGCCATCATGGCCTCGGTTCGCATGGGGCCGTGCCGGCGCAAGGCCTCCAAGACCGCCAGCGCTCCGAGGTAGATGGCTGCGAAAGTGGCCGAGAGATGATGCGTGACCGCGAGGCTCGCCAACAGCAAGGCGATCAGCCCGAGCGCCTGCAGCCTCGGTCGCCCGCGGAAATCCCTGGATGCTGCTTCGACCGCAAAGATCAGCACGCACAGCACGACGCCGAGGCTCTCGTAGGAGAACATCGAGTCGAACAGGACGAAGGTCGAGCAGCCCATATAGACCAGACAGGCGATGGCCGACATGCGCGCCGATCCGGTGATCCTCTCGTAGAACAGAAACAGGGCACCGACGAACGTACCCTTCAGGACCGCCAACAACAGTGTCCCCGCCGCGAACAATGGCAGTCCGGTCAGATCGACGATTGCCGTCGTCAGGATTTCCAGGGCGGGATACGCTCGCCCGACCGGGAGAAGCGGGCTGGACAGAAATAGCCGGCGGGCCGTCAGAAGATCGTCGGTCTCGACCCAGTGCAAGAACTCGTCGTGATGGACGAAGCTCGTCGGGGAGAAGACGACCTTGTAGTAGAACAGGGCTTCGGCAAGCAGGAACAGCAGGAAGAGGCGCTCACCCCGGGCCACCAGCGGCTGGGCGATGCGAAGGCTGGTGGGGACGACCAGGAGGCCGACACCGGACCAGAAGAACAGAGACGCCATGGCATCGCCCCGGCGTCCGGCCCCGTGCCCCGCCACGACCAGGAGCAGAGCCATGGCGACCATCAGGCACAGAACCGCGATCCATCCGAAGTTTGCCGGCTGCGGCTGGGCATCGGCGCTTCCGCCGCGAAGGTCGGGGCCGATCGCGGCCAAGACAAATTGCACCCCGGTCTGGAGCGGATTCATCCCTATTGCTGCGGTGAGATGAGCCGGCATCATCAGCGTCATACCCTCGTCGCAGGAGGCCACGGCAGCACGCTGCCGGGCGGAAGGCGGACCGTGGACCGGCTGCCCAACACATCACGGTAAACATCGCTCAGCGCTTGCGCGCAGGCATCCCAGTCCGGTAACGCCAAATCCGGGATCTCCCGATCGGCCTCCAGCTCCTCGGCCATGGCGGCGGCCAGCTCTCTCGGCCCGGCGTCGCACGGAATCGACCGGCACAGGCCCTTGGCGGCCAGCTCCCGCAGCCCGGACGTGTCGCTGACGAGGACCGGACGGCGCAGCGACAGCGCTTCCATCACCGCGACCGGGTGGGCTTCGTAGTCGCTGAACAGCACGAACAGCCCGGCGCTTGCCAGCAGGTCTGCCATTTTCTGCCGCTCGGATCCGGGGATGGCTGCGATGGTGACCCGCTCCTCGAGGCCGAGGGTCCCGACGAGGCGCCGCAACTCTCCCTCATGCGGGCCTGTTCCGACCACGTGCAGTCGCGCTTCCGGCACAAGGCGGAGCAGCTCGGGCAAGGCCGCAATCACCCGGTGATGGCCCTTGTAGCGTTCGAGCCTGCCGCCCGAGACGATCAGGTGGGGATCGACCTTAACGCCGGGGCTAGCAGCCGGCATCGCGGCGCCGTTCGGGATGACGACAAACCGCTCCCGCGGCACGCCCATCCGGGCACTGAAGAAGTCGGCCTCGAATTCGGAGACGCCGATCAGCCGCGCGGCCCGGGCCACCAGCGGCCGGAGCAGCGCGTGCTGGGTGGGGCGCACGGCGTTGCGCAGCCGGGAGGAATGGCCGCCGCTGTGGAAGGTCAGGATGAACGGCAGGTCCGCTCGGACGGCTGCGAGCAGCCCAATGGGCGCCACGAAGGTGTTGTAACCTTGGAAATGAATCAGATCCCAATCCCCGCGCCGGATCGCGGCGTAAATTCCGGGCGCCAGAGAGAAGTCCAGCTCCTTAGGCCAGGCCGGCACGCGCTGCACGTGCATGCCGCGCACCTCTTCCTCGACCGGCAACTTCCCCGAGGGATCGGTGGTGAGCACGTCGACCGCGTGGCCACGCGCCACCAAGCGGGGGCCAACCTCCTGGATGTGGGTTTCGATGCCGCCCATGAAGGGGTAGCAGCGAGCGGCAACCATCAGGACTCGCATCAGGCTTATCCACCATCATCATAGGCTTTCGCGATTCGCCTGTGCCGTCATGGAAACCCATAAGCAACCCGCGAGATCGGGGAAAGCACCCTCTCGCGCAGGATGGTCTTGAGGACGCGCCAGCCGTCCGGGATGGCGCGCAGATTGCTCACACCGCTGATCCGCGGAACTTCGAAGCTCGCCACCTCGACGATGTTAAGGTGGTTCTTCAAGGCCCGCACGTTGATGAGGGTCTCGACCTCGAACCCGTCGCAGTCGCAGTTGAGTGCGGTGAGGTGCTTGGTCCAGAACGCCATGTATCCGTAACAGAGATCGGAGAAACAACCGCCGTAGAGCAGCCGCACGATCAGGGTCAGACCCCAGTTGCCGGTCATCCTGAAGAGCGACATGTCGTCGGTGCCAGCGCCCTGGATGAAGCGCGAACCCTTGACGAGATCCGCACCCGCCATCAGCGCACTGACAAAGACCATCGCCTCCTCTGGGACCATGGAGCCGTCGGCGTCCAGCATGACGATAATGTCGCCTGTAACGGCCCGAAATCCCGCTTGCAGCGCGGCGCCCTTGCCCCGCCGCGGCTTCATAACAACCTTCACGTCCTCACGCAGGCGGCGCGCGACCGAGACCGTGTCGTCCGTTGAACGACCGTCCACGATGACGACCTCGTGCGCCCACTTCGGGATGCGCGGCAGAAGCCAGGGGAGATTCTTGGCTTCGTTGAGCGTTGGGACCACGAAGCTGACTCGCGGCAGAGCGAGCGACCGCCCCAGCGCGACGCCGATCGGGTCAGGCGCAAGTACGACACCGACGTGGCCGAGAATGTTGGGGACGGGGGCATTCATGGCAGCACCGGGCGGTCGAGCGGTCGGACCCGGGGCACGGGTTGGACGCGCCCTAGGACTTCCGACAGGTGTCGGGCGAGGTGCCGGGCTGGGTGATAGGTGCCGTACACGAACCGGCACACCGGACCGAAGCTGTTCGCGGCGGCGGGACCGATGAAATGCAGGCCCGGCACCGAGGTCTCGTAATGCGCCGAGAGCTGCGGCGCCTTCTCGACCAGGCGGATCTGACGCAACAACGTCTGGTTCAGGAAACCGAGCCGGCTCACATCGATCTTGTACCCGGTCGCGAAGATGACGTGGTCGGCCCGCAGCGACTGCCGCGCGCCACCGTCGTCCACCAGATCGAGCAGGACCTTGCCGTTGCGCGTCTCGATGCGCTGAAAGGCGCGATCGAGGGACACAGGCACTTTCCCGACAACCCGGTCCTTCACAAAGGCGCCGCCCAAGGGTCCCAGCGCCCTGGCGTTGGCGAGCTGAACTCGCAGGTCCTCCGACAGCAGCCGGATCAGTTGCGGGTACTTGGCGCAGGCCCCAAGGGTCCAGCCATGGCCGATTCCGCTCATCGGTGCGGTGGCGCGCTCGAACAAGGTGCGGGGCCGGGGGCGGTCGGCGAAATCTAGCCGCGGTGCGCGCGCAACGAGCGAAACCGAGATTCCTCGTTCATGGAGCAGCGCCGCCAGATCAGTCGCGGATGATCCGGATCCGACCACGATGACGTCCTTGCCGTCGAGCGGCTCCAGTGCGCCGTACTCACCGCTATGCGAGCACAGCTCGGCGGGCAGACGCTCGGCCTCGCGCGGCAGGCGCTTGAAGGGATGCAGGCCGACCGCCACCACCACGCGGCGCGCATGGACCGTTTCGCCGTCATCAAAACTGGCGCGAAGGCCGCCGGCGCCGGGCTCCAGCGCCATGAGAACCTTGCGCTCCACGACGGGCACGTAACGCATCTGGAAAGCTTCGCCGTACTCGATGAACCGGCTGAGCGGCAGCGGCATCAGCTCGTCATGGTAGGGCAGGGCGTGTTCGGTGCAGAACCTCTTTAGTGTCAATTCAGACTTCGGATCGGACAGACACGTCGCCCAGGGATAGGATTTGAGCAGCATGCCGAGGGGCATGTTGTGCTTCCAGGCCCCCATGGGCTCGCCGAAAATCCGGTAGTCCACGCCGCGCGCGCGCAAATGCGCGGCCAGCGACAAGCCGTAGGGGCCAGCGCCAATGATCGCAACATCCACGGATGTGCTTGAGATAGCCATATGCAGACTCCCTCACCTGATGAAATGAAGGTGAGATGAAAAGAGACTGGGGGTTTGAACGCCTGGGCCTCGCTAAATCTGAGTTAGCCCGAGCATCCCTGATGCGCCGCCGCAATGAAAGCACGATAGATGGTTAGCCCTTTGTGGTTACCCTTTGGTCGAGTTTCGGCCGCTACCACTTGCGGATGGCATCGCAGCTGCATCCCGACCACCAACGTGCGGGTGGTTGCGGCGAGGCTCAATGCGATCCACACAAGCGAAGACGATTGCAGCGGCGCGCGGAGGCCTTGCAAGTCGTCGAGAGCTCCGCACGTTACGGAGCGCCGGTCGACGGCATTGTCCGGTGTGTCACTAACCCGGACCCAGGATCGGCCGGGAGAGCGGCTGGCCAACCGCCCCTGAGGTCCGCGCGTCGAATGCAAGCGCCCGATATGAGGTCGTGACCTCTCGCAAACCCCCGACATGACCGAACAGATCGATGACCTCCAGGCCGGACTGGCTGTTGTTGTAGGTGTGGCAACCGAACCCTCCGGCGCGAATGCGGCCGACCGGGGTCTGGGCAAACTCAGACTCGCCGAGTGCATCGATCTGGCAGAACGTCACCGCGCCGCCATAGCCGCGCGCGCAGTCCTGGACCGGGCGCAGCGTGCGCCCGCCGCGTCGGATGAAGGCGCCTGCGGGGCGGCTGAGCCTGGCATCGATCAGGACGGGGTTTGCGGCATGAGGCGTCCAGGACCCCGTCAGGCTCTCGGCACGGTAGAGGCTGAGGACATCCCAGGACGTGGAGCGCCACAGCCTGGGGCTGACGAAAAACCAGAAGCTGTCGTTATGGTGCAACGGCGTAGTGTCGTAGCCCTCGATGCCCTCGATGAGGCAGGCCTCCCGTGTCCACCGGTACGGAAATTCTACTGCCCTGTAGAGGCTGACATTCCTGGCTGCCCCCGATTCCGGGATCATCCAGATCTGCCCGTCCCGCTCGAACACGAACGGATACGAGAGGTGATGCGATTCCTCCAAGACGATCTGGGGTGCGCCGGCGGTCCCGTTCCGGTCCACTGTCACGACAGCGATGCACCCCCGGTCCTGCGAGTAGAGGTACTTCTCGACGAAGATGAAATCCCGCCCCTGGTGCCGGAACGGGAACGGGTCGGCAAGGTAGCTGTGGGTGTCCCCGGTGAGGACCCGGAACGCTGCTTCGCCTTTGTCGAGCAGGCTCGCCGATCGGTCTAGGCGCCAACCGATCGCCCATGTCCTCCCGCCTCTCGCCAGGATGTCCAGGAACCTGATTGCCTTCAATGCCACCGTGCCGGTCGCCGATGCAAGGGCCGAAAGCGCGCCAAGCGAAGGGGCTGCCGTCCGCGGACGGGGGACACCGGATGCAGCCGAACCGGATTCCTCGCGCAAGGCTTTGAGGATCAGCGCGACAGCGCAGGAGAGGGCGCCGTCGAGGCTCGCTGCGAACACTTCACGGTCTGCACTGGCCGCACGAGCCATCCAGGGCCGCGAAGGGCGCGCCGTGTCGTGCAGGTCGACAACAAGGTCCTGATCATTCGCCAAAGCCGCCATGACTCCGATCTCGCCGGGTACGCCGTTGAAGAGCGGCGTCAGCACGCGCCGTTCCGCCGGGAGCGGCTCCTCTCCGCTGAAATCGATCACCACGTCCACGTCGTCGGCCGGACGCGGCGGCAGGGACCGCAGCTCCGCCTCGACGGGGTCGGTGGCGCCGTTGCCGCGAAAGCCATAGACCAGTCGTTCGAGCTCGAGCAACTGACGGCAGGACAACGGGAGCGGGCGGAGACCGGCCGCGAAAGCGCGGGACACCTCGTTGCCAGGCACTTCGGCAATCGCCTCTGCCAGCCACAGATGCCAGCGCAGGAGCCGCGACGGATCGAGCTTCAAGCAAATGCGCATTGTTGTTCTCACGGCGGAGTTCAGCAGGACGCCGGTTTACAGCTGTGTCGAGAGCCACCTCGGGTGATCCGCCGCGCCAAGTCTCCGCCGCAGGCCCGCGAGCCAGGGCGGCAGATGCAAAGCCATAGCGCACGCCCAGTACCGATCGAGAAAGTTTGCCAGCCTGCACTCTCTAAGCGCGTCAAACCAATCAACAGCGTGGCAATTGGATCAAAATTCGTGCGCAGAACTGCTGTCATCACCTGCACTCGATCCCCTAGTCGGCGGCGTCTATCGCTGCGCGCCCGTGTAGTAGGCAATGATGTCCTTCGGTTTAATTACACGCTCCGAACGGCGACCAAGAAAATAGACCGCGCTCGCGCCGTCGGCTGCATATCTCGGCCGGGCTAGTCTTTCTAAATGACGAAGCCAGAACAGCCCCGTGGCCGCCATCGTGCCGACCTTATAACTCCCGAAAAGAGAGGCGACGAAGTAGCGGATGGAGCAGAGCATCACAACGGCGGGACCGCGCGTGATGCCGCCGTCGATCTCTTCAAAATGGCGGAACAGCCAGCGGTGTCCACTAGGGGTGAAACGGGTGAAATCGTAGGGCCCCTCGTGGACTTGCTGCATGAAGGGCGTCTCCGCATAGACCACGCCGTCAGGGACCAAGACACGATGAATCTCGGCGACGACCTGCTCGGGCATCAGGACATGCTCCAGGACGGCCTGGACCCAGACCCCGTGGATCGCACCCGAGGCTAACGGAAGCTGATGCCCATCCGCGATGATCAGGGTGTGGTCGGATTTGTAGATATCCGTTCCGATTAGGTTGAGGTCAAGGTCGCGATAAAGCGCTTCCGCATCGCTGCCGATTGTCCCGCCTCCGATAACCAGGATGGTGGGATGGGCATCCAGGCGCTTCGCCTCGGCGATGAAGCGAGCAGCATTGGCAGTGGTCGGGCCGCAGGATCGCCAGAAGACGCCGTGGATCTTATGGAGAAAGCCCGTGCTGCGTTCTTTGTAAGAGCTTCCCCCGGAAAGCTGCGCCTTCTCGCGTGACAGGACGGAGTTGTCGAAATCCACCAGCACCGGAACGCCGTCGACAGCCGGAAATCCAGCTTGCGACATCTCGCAGTCGGGGGACTGGCACACGAAAGCGCGCGCTGGCGCCCCCGCCTCGACAGCCGCAATGCCGGATTTGCAGCGCGGGCAGCGCAATAGCGCATGGACCAGTAACTTGGTTGTCGAGTCCACTTTGCCTCCACGTTGCTCATACGTGCTGGCGGTTGAACCTTCATCTTGGTTCGACCCCGGAAGCCTTCACTCGGACGCGCGAACAGGAGCCCCGATTCGGGAGATGCCATCCTTTGTTTTCTGTCGCATGCGGCTACACCAAGCCGAAGTGTGAGCCGCGGCCGTTACCACGACGTCGTAGGGATAATGCACCAGGGCTGGCAGCGGATCGTCTCGGCGCCAGAAGCCATCCACCACGACGGACCGAGGCGGGATCGGCTTTCCGCCAAAGCGGATCCGCTCGATCCAGGAGCCCTGCCAGACCACGCGGCCTTCAACCGGGCCGGCAGGCAAGGGCTGCAGGTCGAGCTCGTGCCGATAGGCGATCAGCGGAATATTGACTCCGGCGAGGGTGGCTGCCTCCTCCTGCCAGTCGGTGCGCCCGACCGTCGGCTCGATGATCAGGAAGCGTCCGTCTCTCGCATCCCGCTTGTACTCGACGCCGCCGAATCCGAAATAATTCACCTGATCGAGGAAGTCTTTCGTGGTGCGCTCCAGCTCCGCGTTGACCGCGGCCGTGCAAAACGCCGTGCTGCCGGTGCCCGGCGGCGTGCTGGCGAGCTTTCGCCCGGTGAACAGGCCGAGCGTCTCGTCGTCGCGTCCCCGGTAGAACAGGCAGAAATAGATGTTGTCGTCCGGTCCCTCGATGGTCTCCTGCACTAGCACCTCGCCGGCTTGAGTCAGCAGCCTCTCGGCGGCCGAAAGGGCATCAGTGCGGCTCGCCGCGACGACGAGGCGGGGAGCATGGCCCTCGTGAAAGTGGCGCTTGTCGGCGGGCTTGAGGATCACCGGCAGACGGAGCGACGCGATCCTGGAAACATCGGCTTTGTCCCGCACGACCAGGCCGTTGGGCACCGGCCAGCCGTGCTCGACTGCGCGCTCGTGGAATCTGGCCTTGTCGTGCAGCATCAGAACCGTGTCGTGCGCCGGGAGGCGGAAGCGATAGAGCCCCTCCAGTTCGTCGCGGTGCTCCGAGATCGTAAGAAGTGCGAGCTCGTCGGTGATGACCAGGACGGGCGGCTCGCCGATCCGATTCTGCAGATCGCGCAAGAAGCTGATGAAGCGAGGACCATGCAGGGTGTCGGTGAGGACGGGGTGGGCGCAGCGCGACCACAGCGCCGGGTTCGCGCGCTTGCAGTCGACCACCCAAACCGGCATTCCGCCGATGGCGAGGCTGCGGCACACCCCGAGCCCGTTCAGCTCTCCACCTATGACGACCGCGGGGACTCGCCGATCCGAGGAAGCGATGTCTGACAACACTGGGCCATCCTGAAGCGACCGCGATCAGCCAAGCACCCATTATGCCCGATCGGCGCCGGACTGTGGGAGGCCAAGAGGGGGTAATTCTTCGGGGCAATTGCACTTGGCTGCCGCGGGAAGTCTGGTGGAGGGATGATTGTGGGCTGGCAACGGACGAAAAACGTGCTGCGCAACACCGGACTGCGCGTGCTGCTGTTCGCGTTGCTGTCTGCTCCGGCAGCCGTGAGCGGTGCGGACGATCCGTCGGCGACATCCTTCATCAAGACCTCCGGAACGGAGTTTACGCTGGACGGCAGGCGGTTCTTCGTGACCGGCGTGAACAACCATTATCTGACCTTCGGGTCGCAGGACGAGGTCACCCGCGTCCTCGATGACGCGGTGACCATGGGGGCCAATGTCGTCCGCACCTTCCTGCAGCCAGTGATTGGGTCGCTCGACGGAAGCATCGCCACGATCTGGAATTGGCGGCTTGAGACCGATGCCAGCGATCTCGCGGTCAAAGGCACGTACCTGCTCTACTGGGATCCTCGCGAAAACGGGATGGCCGTCAACGACGGCGCGAACGGCATGCAGAAGGTTGATTTCCTCATTGCCGAGGCCGGCAAGCGACGCCTGAGGCTCATCATCGCCTTCCTGGATTTCTGGGCCTACACGGGCGGCGCCCAGCAGATGCGGGCCTGGTACGGGAGCCAGGACGAGTCCAGGTTTTTCTTCCGCGATCCGCGCACGAGACGGGACTACAGGACCTGGGTCAACCACGTCGTGCACCGCGTCAACTCGCTCACCGGGCTTGCCTACCGGAACGACCCGACCATCATGTCTTGGGAGCTGATGAACGAAGGCAATGCGCGGCCAGAGGCCTTACGGTTGGCCTGGACTGCCGAAATGTCGGCCTACGTGAAGTCCCTCGATCCCAATCACCTTGTCAGCTCAGGGCACGCGAACGTTTCCGAGAAGCTGTCCGATCTGACGATTCCGACTCTCGATTTCGGCACCTGGCATGGGTACCCGCTCTACCACAAGCTCACGATTCGGCAGTTCAACGACACGATCACCGAGTTCTGCCAGCTGGCGGCCCGCGCCAAGAAGCCCGTCTTGCTGGAGGAGTTCGGCTATGCCCGCTCCAATCGTGACCCGGCTGAGGCTTACGCCATGTGGCTCGATACGCTTGGTCGCGATCCCGACTGCGCTGGCTGGCTCGTGTGGCGGCTGGTGTCGCGGCAGGACAGCGGACGCTATCCCGTCGACGAACACGATCAGTTCGACATCCGCAATGACGGAAGCGCGATCTGGAACATCGTCAAAGCCGCGGCGGTCCAGGCGGCGCAGACCCGCGAGGCCCGCGAAAGGAACCAGCAGCCGTGATCGATGCGTCGGTTGTCATCTGCGCCTACACACTCGATCGCTGGGACGATTTGAGCGCGGCCATCGCGTCGGTGCGCAACCAGACCCGCCCCGCTCGCGAGATCATCCTCGTCGTCGACAACAATGAGGCTCTCTTGGAGCGAGCCCGGCGCGAGATCGAGGGTGTCGTCGTCACACCTAATACAAAGGTGCGTGGACTGTGCGGCGGTCGCGTCACGGGTGCCGGATTGGCGACCGCGCCGGTCGTTGTATTTCTCGATGACGATGCGATGGCCGACGAGCGCTGGCTGGAAGAGTTGCTGGTGCCCTACGCCGACCCGCGCGTGCTTGGCGTCGGCGGACGCATCGAGCCTCTATGGCGCAAACCTCGGCCCTGGTGGTTCCCGCCTGAATTCAACTGGATCATCGGTTGCACGTATCGCGGAATGCGAGTGCGAGAAGGCGGCGAAGTGCGCAACATGATAGGCGCCAACATGTCGGTGCGCGCCGACGTGCTGCATGGCTGCGGCGGATTTGCCGGTCAAATGGGACGCATCGGCGGCGGCAAGGGCTCAGCCAATACATGCGACGACACCGAGTTTTGTATCCGCGCCGCAAAAAAGTTTGAAGGCGTATGGATCTACAAACCCGAGGCCAGCGTTCGCCACGTGGTCACGGCGGAACGCACGACCTGGAAGTATTTCCTCCATCGTTGCCGCATGGAGGGGACCTCCAAAGCGGTACTCGCAGCCTTGGCGGGGACCAAGGATGGGCTGCGTTCCGAGCGGCTTTACGTTTTTACCCTGGGGCGCTCCGTCCTCGAATATGCAGCGACGGGCAAGATCGGTCAGGCGCTAGCCATCTGTGTCGGATTGGCGACGACTTCAATTGCCTATGCGCAAGCGCGGGCACGTGCCGCCATCTCGCAGGGTCCGAAGATGGCCGCGGAACAGAAGGGCGCTAGGTTCGGGAGGTGACTGGCGACACTGCTGGCACGATGCAGCGTCGGCCTATTGGTTTCGCAAGGAGATTAACATGCGGCGTAATTACGACAGTTGCAAACGCGTTTTGGTCACCGGCGGAGCTGGCTTTCTGGGCTCCCATTTAATCGATCGACTGCTTTCCGACGGCCACAAGGTTGTCTGTGTGGACAATCTCTTCACGGGAACCAAGCACAACATCGAACATTTGCACGCAAACCCGCGTTTTGAATTTCTGCGCCACGATATCACCTTTCCCTTATACGTCGAAGTCGACGAAATCTACAACTTGGCGTGCCCTGCGTCGCCGGTCCAATACCAGCACGATCCGGTGCAGACCGCAAAAACGTCGGTGCACGGCGCGATAAATATGTTGGGCCTCGCCAAGCGGCTGAAATGTCGAATTCTGCAGGCTTCGACAAGTGAGGTTTATGGCGACCCCGCAGTCCATCCTCAAACCGAGGATTATTGGGGCCATGTGAACCCCATTGGTCCCCGGTCCTGCTATGATGAGGGAAAACGTTGCGCCGAAACCTTATTCTTCGACTATCACCGACAGTGCGGCCTCGAAATCAAGGTTGCTCGCATCTTCAACACATACGGCCCGCGGATGCACCGGGCTGACGGTCGAGTTGTTTCCAATTTCATTATTCAGGCACTCAGCGGCGAGCCGATCACGCTTTACGGTGACGGCAAGCAGACTCGTTCATTCTGCTACGTCGATGACCTGATAGATGGTCTTGTACGCCTCATGGACAGTCGGGCTTCATTCACCGGACCAGTCAATCTGGGAAATGACGGAGAATTCACCATTCGGGAGCTTGCGGAACTGGTGCTCAGTGAAACCGGCTCGTCGTCAAAACTGATCAATTTACCGTTGCCGCGCGACGATCCAAGACAACGCCAACCCAATATTTCCCTCGCCAAAGCCGAATTGGGCTGGCAGCCGACCATAAGACTGCGGGACGGACTGAAGCCGACTGTTGCATTTTTTCGCCGCCAATATGGTCAATTGACCAGGCAAGTGGCCATGCAAGCCGCCGAATAGGTAAAGATGAGTTCTTTTCGCTCAGTGTTGAGTTCGAGGCGATATAGAGCGTGCTGAAGATTCTGGTAACGGGTGGCGCTG
>Ga0306926_10006357_pt1 | contig 12670 bp, 4 predicted proteins | sample flu12Cox44000178_FD_203759 | JGI IMG/M metagenome (GOLD analysis project Ga0306926, IMG submission 203759) | Lab enrichment of tropical soil microbial communities from Luquillo Experimental Forest, Puerto Rico - flux8day.12C.oxic.44.000.178 (v2)... | ecosystem: Environmental > Terrestrial > Soil... | reverse complement strand
CTGGACGCTGGCATTCGCAGCAACGTGAGTGGGGGCCTTGCCGCCGATGGTGACGGTGACGGTGTCAACCGACTGCTTGCCGTTCCCGGCAATGATAATCAGTTCCCCGCATTGGGCTATCGCGGTCGCAGCGAGGCCCGAGTACTGAATCTGCTGCTGCAACGGGCAGGCTGGAACGCCCGCAGGCACGGTGACAGTGATCTGGGTATCGCTCCAGGAGGTGACAGTGGCAGCTACGCCGCCGATGGTGACCGAACCAGTTCCCTGAGTCGCCCCAAAGCCATAGTGACGCGTGACGGTCTTCTGGTTGTAAGGCGGCGTCGTGGCCGATGGTCCGGAGTACGCGTTGTTGGGTACGGTTTGATCACCCAGAGCGTGAATCGTGAGAACGTGCGTGGCCCCCGCTGCGGACACCCACGGTCCGATTCCGTCGCCATCAACTTCGCTGATCGCCGGGGTGTTATTGGGATAAGCGCAATCGGGGTTGTTGTAGCCGGCGCCGGCAAAGGCGGAGGTCGGCGTTACGGGTGTATCCATGTACTGGGTCTGCCCAGGCATGAATGGAATCTCGTAGCAGAAATTGCTGTACTGCGGGTTGTACAGGGGATCCGGGACCGAACCCGTGCCCGGGTCGTTCATGCACGTGACCATCATGGTCGGCGCATATCCGGTGGGGTTGGGCGGATTGACTTCCCAAGTGGAGTAAGTCAAACCGTTGTAGGCACCCCAATGATCGGCGTAGATGCGGCTGATTTCCGCGCCGGACCAGTCCTTGATCGAGACAGGCATGTTAGGCGGCGAGAACTTCTCACCGAACGTGGGAGCAAACGGATCGAATTCCGAAGTGAAGTCGTCCGTGATAACCCCGGTGAAATGCGCCGCCGTATGCGCAGAAGTGAAGACCCAGAATTTTGCAAGCGCGGCGGCCTGATCTGTCAGCGTCACTTCCTTGCGATCGCAGAGAGGCCGCATGGCACCGGCAAACGGCGCGACTTCACTCGACTGCGGGAAGAGGCTGATGTAGTCCGGAACCTGGCGAACCTGGCCGACGCAGGGCCATAATTGCTCCACGCTGCCCGTGTCGGACTCAATACTCGGCAAGGTGGTCCTGCCCTGATCGGTATTGGGCATCTGCGGGTTGTTGTGGTTGTAGGCGGAACCGACTTCGGCCTGATCGGGGAGGATGAAGATGTTGCTGAGTCCGCCGAACTGCTGGGTGACCGGCGCAATGTAGTTGTCGCCGATGAGGATGTTCTTGTCCTCTTCCTTTACGAGTTCATAGCCAGGGGGCACAACCACTTCCACCACGTACTTGCCGGCAGGAAGCATCGGTGTGCCGAACCGGAAGGCATCGGTCGCGTCCGGATCTGTTGTGCAGGCCGCACAGTTGGTTCCAGTGGGCTTGCCCGTGCTCGGATCCCGGCTGGTTACGCTTGGGAACTGGTACATGCCGTCGTACGGCGCAGGCTGCAACTGGTTCCAGTTGTGCATGCCGTCGTAGCACTTGAACTGCGAGTCGAGGGGAAGCTGCGTTACGGCTCCGCCGCCGTGCAGTGAGTTGTAGAGGTCGAGATAGTTGGGCTGATCGAACAGCGAGAAGAAGAACAGGTCCGCGTTCGCGCCTGTATCTCTGCCCTGGCCGGGGCAATTCATGTTGGGAACTGTCGTGCCGTCGGGAGCGGTGTGGAATCCCTGCGCCCAGTCGTCGAAGCTGCTGGTCTTCGTGGTGTCGAACAGGCTCAGCGAAACGGAGCCGTCCGGCGCCGTGTTCTCCTTGTAAAGGTTGATGGTGACGTTGGGCACGTCCGGCGTCCAACTGGTGTGGATGAGCAGCGCGGGATCGTCGAATGGCCGCGTTGAGGCGTAAATCACTTCGCCGTGGATCCCGCCGTTCTCACCAACCGCGAAGGGTTTTTTGCCGAATTCGAGGAACGAGTTTTGGCCGGAGAAGCCCTGCCAGCCTTCGGTTACCACCCACGGCGCATCGACGCGGGCTGTGGAGTTGAAGGTACCGGTGGCGGACTTGGTCCCGGCGCAGTCGCCGTCCGCGCAGTACACCGCGCCTGGCACGTGCAGATTGGCCGGCAGCGGGACAGCCTCGTAGGTGTTGGCCATGTTTCCGGCGATGGTGGAGCTTCCGCACGGTGCGGTTGTTGACGAGCATGTGCCGTCAGCGGGGCCGCCCGCGTCGTAGACTACGTGGGTTCCGGTGCTCTTGTAACGGGTGGAATCCGTTTCGATGACGTACCAGCTGAACAGCGGGAAGACTTCGTTGAATCCCGCATTGCCGTTCAGGTCGGTGTTGTTGAAGTTGGAGTAGCTGCCATCGCGGAAGCGGATGTTGGTGGACACCAATGCGAGGCCCTGCTCACTGTCCTGCCTTACGCCGTCCCCATTCTGGTCAAAGAAGGTGCTGGTATAGATGTTCGCCTGCCACTGGTTCGTGGCGATTTGCCCCAGGTTCACCGTGGCGCCGCCGGCCAGACGAACGGGCGTGGAGAGACCGTCAACCAGCATGTCGTTCCACTGGTCAAAGACCGTGATTCTCCAGTCGCCGTCGGGCAGACCGGAGAGTGTGAAGCTTCCGTCGGCATTGCACTTGGTAAACGCGAAGTCCTCGCCGTCCGGATCGCCGAAGCTGATGTAGCACTGGGTGAACGAGAAGCTGTCGTTCGTGCCGCTGCTGTAAAGCCGCTCATCCGGCGTACGGCTCATGCGTTCCGTGGTGACGATTCCGGTGACGCTGTTGGTGCAGTTGGTTCCCTGCAGACCTGTGTTGGGGTCGCCGGTGCCGCAGATCAGCGGCTTGCGGGCATTGATGATCGCCGGATTGGCGAAGCCGATGGAGACGTGATACGAAGCCGGCCCGTATTCCTGGAAGAAGCTTGGCTCGCCGACCCGGAGGAAGGAATCGTGCGCCTTCTGTCCGTCCAGCGTGTTGGTTTGCAGCCACTCTTCACCTCTGGCAATCCGGTCGGCGCCGGGCGTCGCAACCACGCCATAGCGGCCCGGCATCAGGTTGGCGACCACCGCCTGGCCCGCGAGAGGAGACTGTGTTGTCCCGTCAGCCTCGTACTTCGGGCAAGTTACGATCATGCCGATGATGCCCTTCTGGGTGGGATCTGTTTTGCTAGCTGTGGTCACCACCGGAGAAATGGGGCAGGCATCCACGTTGTTGTTCGCAGGATCGGGCGTGCCCGCTAGGCTGTTCGACAACGGCATGTTGAACATGTCGTAGGTCATCTGCCCGGTGGCGTCGCCGGTGCCGCCGGCATCGTCGAACAGGATGATCTCGAAACCGCCGAGACCCGGTTCCTGTGTTCCCAGCTGGTTGTCTGCCACCTGGCCGCCTGCGTCGTTCTCGCCGTTGAGCGGGAAGTCATCTTGAAACACAAACACGGAGAGTTTCGCGGTCGGCAGCGGAGTGGGCTGGGTCAAAATGTTCACAGGCGCCCACACAGGAGTGGCAGGACACGTCGGCGCCGTTCCCGACGGTGATGTCGGCGGGCACGCAAATAAGATCGGAGCGCCGCCCATGCCGTGGCCACCTACGACGTTCCCGGAGTTGAAGGGATTGGCAGCGTCGCCGGGGAGAACCGAGATGTAGTAGCGCTTGGTGGGATCGAGATGCACCTGGCCTGGATTTGTTGCCGCCTGCTGAACGGCGCTTGTTCTGCAGACGCCGTTGCCCACGTCGCACACCGCGTTCACACCGCCCAGAGTCTGGCCGTTTTCGCAGGACAGGGCTCCGGTGCAACCCGTCGCCACGACCGGCATGTAGCTGGTGTGGAAGTTAGTTCCAAACGTGGGAACGATAAAAGCTCCGGTCACCGAGTTGGTCGTCGTCTTACAGTCCGAGGCTGGAGGATTGCTGGTGCAGTTGGGGTCGATATAGAAGGTCCGATCCTCTTCAATGATCCAACGATAATCGGAAATCACTGTTTTCTTGTCGTTGCCATCAAGCACCGTTACATTGAGCCCGCTGCCTGCGAGGAAATGGACGGTTGCCGTCACATTGCCGCTGTGCGTTCCGTAAGAACTCTTGGCCTGGAAGGTGAAAGTGGTGGTGGTGTCGACGGTGTTCGTCGCGGTGGTAGTGGAGGCGACGAATCCGCCGTTCGCATCGGCAAACACGCTGATACCTGCCCCGGCAACAACAGTGGCTGGATCCACAGTAAGCGGGTAGCCTGCCGAGTCTTTGCAGTTTGTCAGGAGGCCGGGCGTCTTGACGGAGATGTAGTTGGAAGAGTTGGAGGTGAAGGAGGGAGCCGGCGAGCAGGTAATGTTGGTGGCCGCGTCGGCAGTGGCCGTGTTCAAATTCACCTGGGCGCTGACTCCAGACGAGCATGTAGTTCCCGACACCGTTCCGTTCGCGCAGTAAGTAAAGGTGTCAGAGGTTGTGCTGGCGCCCGCAGTGTATGTAAATGTGCCGTCGGGGTTCAAGGCGACCGTACCGCCCGTGGGAGCGGTCAGAAGTTGAACTCCATACACATTCGTGTCATTGGCAATCAGGCCCTTGGACGGATCCGAGACAGTAAATGCCTGGCCAGGAGCAACGTAGGGGTAGGTATCGGCCCGGGCGACTGCCCCTCCGAACCCGGCAGCACCCGGCGCCGCAGCACCATTGATGCTGATGTAGCCGAACATGCCGGTGTCATGCCCGACGGCATTGCCCGACAGGCTCAACTGGCGGTCGAAGATGGGCAGAGCCGTAGCAGTGGCGGGGGGCACGTTCACCATCACGTCGTATGTCTTGCCCGCGGCCATGAAGACTTCACTCTGCACGCGAGCGAGGCCGGGGAGCGGATTGCCGTCTTCGGCGATCAGCGAGAACCCGGGGGTTGCGGCGGTTCCTGTCTGCGCTCCGACGATCGACGGAATGTGCATCCGCAGGCCGGCGTTGACCATGCGCACTAATACCGTTCCTGCCACGCCCGTCGCCGGCGATGCCGCGAACACCGACGCCGTCGAGTTGGTCTTGTCAAACGCCTGTCCGTTGATGGTGTAGTAGAGCGGCGTGTAGTTCACAGCCGGGGGATAGCACTGGTGGTAGGTTGGAGATGTCGCATCGCCGCAGCCACCCGCCTGTCCCGACCAGACCATGGTCTCGCTGAATCCGGCAGTGCCGACCGCCGTGCTGACGGCGTTGTTCTGCACCGGGTCGATTTCGCCGAGGATCAGCGGGATTTCTGCGTTGTAGCTGACAGCCGGTGTCGTTCCGACTGCGGGATAAGCGGTGCCCGCCGTGGTTCCCGCAGGCGCAGTGGTGACCACGAGGACTCCGTACAATCCCATCGGCCCCTGGATCGAGGGATGCGTGCCGGATTCGATCAGATACGTACCAGGCCGCAGCGTGGCCCAGGCCGCCAGAAGCGTGGTTGCTCCCGGGGCTACTTCGGTCGAGAACGACTGCGCGCGCTTTGCTTGCGCGGGCGCCGACGCTCCGGGTCCGCCGGCGATCGGCCAGGTCGTGGCTCCCTGCGCATTCGAGTGATCGGGAGCGTTCGTGCAGGTTGTGCCGCCGCCGGTGCAGCCCGATCCGACTGCACCGAGGCCGCCGCCCAACTGGCCGACGATGGTAATCGAAGTCGGGACGGCGAGGTTATTGGTAAGGTTGATCGTCAGTCCGCCGGTCGCACCGGTGGGAACCGTGATGACTACCGGCGACCATCCCACTGCCTTCAGGTTGACGCAGGTGGCAGTCGACCCGGCTGCAGCCGTGCCGCACGTATAGCCCCACATCGGCACCGCGGATCCGTCGGGAAGCGTGGTGGTGCTGGGCCCGGCAGTCAGGTTGATCTGCTGCTGGGCGGAGGCCATGCTCGCTCCGAGGAGGAGAACTGACGCCCCCAGTACCGCCGCTTTCACAATCGATTTGAGACCGTTGAGTCGCATCGCTGTTCTCCTGACTTAGTTAGCTTCGTTGATCTGGAATTCCCGGGAATCGACCAGCATCATCATCAGCATTCCACCGGGGAACGCATTGTTGGTCGTGATCTCACGCTCGTTGTGGGAGTGCCACATGAAGGCGAAGCCGGCTTCGGTGCCCGGGGGGTTGGCAATCGTCCCCGAGGGAGGAGTTGAGCCGGTCTGGCCGCACGGCATGCCCGCGGCGGGTGAGGTCGGAGGTGTGTTCGGGCCGTTCCCCTGTGCGCCAGTGAAGCATCCGGTCGCTCGCACAGTGGCGTCTGGCCCGAGATAAGGACTGCCTCCGTACCAAGGACCGTTGGCGAAAATGTTGGGATCCGGCAGGGTAACAGGACCGCCGCCCGCCACATCGCCGAACGGAGCTGCTTGCATTGGCTTATTGTGATCCTGGCACCACTCCCAGAAATTGATCTGCTGGTAGGCAAGTCCTCCGGTGTTGTAACCGTTCGCGTCGGCGACGCAGGAAAGTTTCGCGGAAGCATCAGAGGAGGCCGGGTTATGCCCGTACATATCCCAGTTCAGCCCGCGGCCCGTGTAGTAGAAGATCCCATCCATAGCAAGCCCGGGTGTAGTCGTCGTCGTAAACAGCGGGGGGCCGGCGAGGCTGTTGGAGTCGGTTGCGCTCAGGATCAAGTTGCCGTCACGCGCCAGGATACGCACATGGTTGCCGTGCTCGTGGAAGGGATGTTGCCACCGCCCCTGTCCTATGATGCGCAACAACACCTGCTCGCCCGGATGCATGTGGGGGTTGCCGTTGTAGGGCTGGTGCGGGTATTCGGACGCATAGTTCGGGTCCATGTCATCGGGCATGGAGCGCCCGTTGATCATGAAGTACGCCGGATGGTAAGGCTCTGTCGGAACATTCAGGCTACATCCAGGAGTTCCGGCCGCGCAGGCCCCCTTCGCGGTGACTTGTGCCAGGGCCTGGCCATGGATGCGCGGGTCCATCTCGGAAAACTGGAAGAGGTATTCGCGGTCATAGCACGTCTTGGGGTGGTCATATGCGGATGTAGCCAGACGAAAGTCGGTCTCGCCCCAGAAGGTTTCGGCCTGAAGATTCAGTGCGTGCAGCCCTCCGGTGCAGGCAGGCTGGTTGCTCGACGGCACAACGATGATGGCCCCATACAGCCCCATCTCGATCTGCAGATCGCTCTGCGTGCCGCTGTAGTAGGAGTGTGTCCCCGGCGTCGAGGCGGTGAACGTGTAGGTGACGCTTCCGCCCGGTGCGGCTTCCTGGGCCATCAACCCGATCACGCCGCCGGTCGAGGTCACATTGAATCCGGGAAACAGAATGGAGGTGTTACCCGCCGACGTCGGCAATCCATTGGTCAGATTGATGATGACCGTCTGCCCTTCGGTGACGATCAGCGTCGGACCTGGAACCTGCATGGTTGGGCAGGTCTGCCCCGGCATGGTCGGAGCAAACCCTATGGGCGCACTTGAACAACCGTAGCCCCAGGAATAGATGGATTGTCCATCCGGCTGGGTCAGAAAAGCCGGCTGGGCGGTGAGGTTGAAGGTCGGGCCGGTGATACCAGGAGCCGCAGCGGGAGCCGTGGGCGCGAGCGACACCATTGCGGCCATTAGGGCCAGGATCAGTCCTGTCTTGACAAAAAGATTCTTCATGTTGGTCGGCCTCATCGTCGCTCTCCTAGTTCACGATAACTTCTGTCATCAATCCGCCGAAGTTCTCGGCGTCATTCGACAAATGGTCAAGGTTTGGGGTATAGAGGTAGTACGTCCCCGTGGGAACACCCGTGCTATCGAGAATCACGTCCAGCGACTCGCCTCCAGCCAGCGTAATGGAGTTGGTCGTGTAGTAGAGATTGTTGCCGGCTTGATCGCGCAACAATTTGGCGTTGTAGCCGATCACCTTCATCGGAATTCCCAGCGAAGCCAGGGTCTGGTACTCCGTAACATCGAGGTCGGAGATCCGCAGCAGAGCTTTCTGTCCCGACTTGATGGCGATGATGCTGGGCAGCGGCTGCGAGAAGTGGCCTACGCCGTCGGCCGACACGGTCTGCAACGGACCGGTTGTGACCGTGTCAGGATAGCTGCGCCCGTTCAGGAGAAAGTACTTGTCCTTCATGTCGGTAAATCCTTCGGGGTTGAAGGTCATGCCGACGAAGTGGAAGTTGGGATCGAACCCGTGGATCTGGATGGGATACTCGACGTCGTAGTACGTCGAGCCGTCGCCGTCGTTGTAGGCGTAGTTCCCAGTAGATGCCCGCGTCGCGGTGTTGGCGGCTGCTCCGCCTGCCGGAAGCGGATTGGTGCAGAGAATGTCCGTGGCGGCATTGCAGGCAGTGCGCAGGTCGCCCTGCTGGGTCACCAGCGAGGAGTAGAGACTGCTTCCAGCCGCTACGCGATTCTGGCGTGGGCGTACATAGATCTGGCCTACCATGCCCATCTGCAGGTGCTCGGGCGGAGTGATGTGGCAGTGCCAGAAATAAGTCCCCGCATCGGGCGCCAGGTAGTAATAGGTGAAGCTGCCGCCAATATTGATGGCCACGGATGCATCGGGCACGCCGTCGTAGAACGACGAAGCGTTGGGATAGCCGTGGAAGTGGACCGTGTGTTGCTCGAAGAGGTCGGGCCGCATGATCATGCCCACGTTGGTGAGGGTAAGGAAGAACTCGTCATCCTCATCGATCGCCATCATGGGGGCGGGAATGTTTCCGTTCATCACGCCAACATCCATGATCGGCCGTGGATCCACGTGTCCGTTGATGCACGAGGGTTGACCCGTACCACCACAGAGCCCATCAGCCCGGGCGTCGACATCGAGAACCTGACCGACAGCGCCGTTATACTTGAACGAACCCAAACCCGTGGTTGCCGGATCTCCGGGCTGCAGTGACGGGGCGCCCGTGTCATTAAACACACTGGGGAACTCGGTGCCGGGGAGCCCGTTGGCTATGTCTGCCAGACCAGACAATGGACCGAACGAGAACATGTAGGTCTGTGTGCCGTCGCCCATCGTGGCATAACCATCGCCGCCCGAAATCTGCTGGCACTTGATGGCCCCGTTCACATTGGCCGTCGGCGTTACATATCCTTTCGCGCCAACTGTGAACGTCGTCGCGGCGCTGTACGCCGGCTCAGAGTTGTTGTTTGCGGCACTCGGGTGAGTGATCGTGCTGGTAGGACACTGCACCCGAAATGACTGAGCGGCTGCAGGCATTGCCGTCACAAATATCAGCACCAACAAAATTACCGTGGTGCCCAACTTCCTACTCGCCATGCCCTCCTCCTTCGCCGCCACCGGCGGCCTTGCTGATTACCATTACTGCGATTTCCTTAACTGCGAGCCCCCGACTTCCAACACCAACACGCGCCTCGCCGCCACACGTCCAGGTCACACCTGGTCAACGCTCATTCGTCTTTAGTTCTTCAGATGGTGCCGTTACTCACCACTTCGCGCCCGGGGACCTGCAGCGCAGTGTTGCGAGATTAGGGACTAAATAGATTTGCGATTTGTCGTTAAGCAAAGAAACGCGTGGAAGGGGACGCAATTTGCCGGGATTTAACAGCGGTTACGAACTGTACGAGAGAGGAGTAGATGTCAAGAAATTTTACATCTCGTGGAGAGTGCCTGCCGCCAGAAGAATTCTTGCCTCAAGACAAGACTAGCCCCGACCATGCCCAACGAATTTATACCCCACGCCCGCAACGGTAACGATCAGTTCAGGCCGTTTGGGATTCTCTTCTAGCTTCTGACGAAGACTCGCAACATGTGTGTCGACGGTGCGCGTCAAGGTGTCGGCCTCATAGCCCCAGACCGACTGCAACAGCTCTCTGCGAGGGATGGTAGTTCCCGCGCGTTCGATGAAATAACGCAGAAGCTGAAACTCGCGACCCGTAAGATAAACAGGCTTCCCGGCTCGCGTCACTTCCGATCGCTTGACGTCAACGTGAATGGTGCCGAACTCGTGCACGCCCTGGCCCGTCTGAATCGGCACACGCCGCAACAGAACTTCGATGCGGGCGATGAGTTCGGCGGATTCGAACGGCTTGGTGACATAATCGTCCGCGCCCAGCTTCAACCCGACGACCTTGTCGATTGTCTGGTTGCGGGCCGTGAGGATGAGAATAGGTGTCGCCATGCCGGCCTGCCGGATGTCGCGGCAGACATCCAGTCCGCTGCGCACCGGCAACATGAGGTCGAGAATGACCAGGTCAAATGGCTCGTTTGCGGCCTTCTCGAACGCTTCATGCCCGTCGCTGGCGGTTTCGACGACGTAACCCTCGCCGCGAAGCCGGTCGCTAAGCGTGGCTCTTAGCGCCGCTTCATCTTCGACTAAAAGAATGTTTTCGTTCATATTAGTGTCCGGTTACCTCTGAAAGTTTTGGCTGTTCTTTAGGCTTCGCATCCTCAGCCACCCGTAAGTGTAAGGTGAAAGTACTGCCGACGCCAAGCTCGCTTACAACGGAAATCCTTCCGCCGAGCGCTTCCGCAATCCGCTTCGCCAGTGCCAGGCCTAAGCCCGTGCCGTGAATCTGCGCGGCCACGACCTTGGGGCTACGATAGAAGGGCTCAAAAATATGCGGCAGCTCGGCTTCGCTGATTCCCTTCCCGTGATCCTGAACGCTGATGCTGACCTCTTTTCCATGCTTCTCGGTTTCGACGCACTCGGCCGCGAGGCCGATCCAGCGCTCTTCGCCCCCATATTTGATGGCATTGGCGATCAGGTTTTGCAAGCAGACACATACAGCCGGCATGTCGCCGAGCACTTGTGGAAGTTCAGAATCGACGCGCTCTTCAATGCGGCAATCTGCTTCTTCAACCAGTTCTGCAACGTTCTTCCGGACCGCCCGCAAGATCTCGGGGACCGCAAGCGGGCAAAGTACGTATTGCGTCTTTCCGCTGCGCGTTGAGGCAAAAAGCAAAATACGGTCCACGAGATCGATCAACTGCCGTGCCTGGCTGGTCAGGATGGACCCGTAAAACTTGAGATTCTTCCGCCCTTCCACATAACCGTCTCTGATGTTCTCGCTGGCCGAAAAAATGGCGGCAATGGGCGTGCGCAGTTCGTGGGAAACCGAGGCCACGAACTCCATTTGAACTTTCGCGAGTTTCTGGGCGCGGTGACTTGCGAAGAGCACGAGGCCCATGTTCGCTGCCAGCAGGACCAACACAACACTGCCGGTCATCAAGTCGCGGTGCCACACGCTCCTCGCGATCGCGCCGACCGGCCCCGTGCGGCGCTCGAGAATCAAAACCCAAGGCTCGTCATCGGGGTTGTACTGGATCACCGGAAACCACCCAGGTGCAGCGAAATTACGCCAATCCTGCTCCTGCAGGGTGCGGCTGTGCCTGACCGCCTTCCAGAATTCCCCCTGCGAACTCACCGGTGAAAAGCCGAAGATATTCATGATGGAGTCGAAATGAGCGACATCATCGAGCCGCAAAGTGGGATCCGAGGAATAAATAACCCTGGGCTTGTCGCTCGGGGACACGACCGCGAGTTTGTACTCGAGCCCGTCCTGCCCACCAAAATGCCGGTTGGCTAACTCAGGAAGGATGCGATTCTGAATAATATTGAAATCCATGACTACGACGAGCCAATCGACCGCTACGCGATCGACGGGGGTTTGCGAGTTCAAAGGGTCCGCGTGATGAACCACGGGATGAACGAAGGCCGGTAGACTTTCATCGAGCTGCCAGCCGGCCAAAGCGTTGCTTCGCAGCCCGAACGCACGCATCTGATTGTTTCCGGGGGGTAGCTCGTTATCGGATCCAGCCGGAAGCTCCCAGGCACGCATGGCCGCGCGAAGATTCGCCGAGTTCGCCTTCAGCCTGGTCAGCAGCCTTTCGAGCTCCGGAGGCACCCTGACACTGTCGAGCGTCTTGGAGTTCGGGTTGAGGCGAAACAGTTCAGGCTTGCCGGTCCCGCTGGTTTGCCAATCGTACATCTCGCGAACCAGCTCCGGATTCGGATAGACGCCCTCGGCAACTTCGTTGCTCACCCCGTCCCGAGTCCATTCCTCGTATCGCTGGAGATAGTCGTTCCAGGCATCATGGGCGCCGGAATCGGGACCCACCTGCATGGCAATGCAGATGGCCGACAATTCGTCGTAGAAATCGCGGTGCCAAGTTGTCATCAAGGACTGCAGGTTGCTTCCGATACGGACTTCCGTAGCGGCACTCAGCTGCGTGGCCCAGCGGTATTGCAGCGTGGCCACAATCACCCACAGCAGGGCCATTCCCGACAATACTGCGATGCGAAATATGGAAGAACGGCGGGCTTCGGCTGCTTCTATAGCGCTGCTGTTCGAACCGCGAGAAGCTTGCATTCCTAACCTCGTCCGGCTGACCGGGTCGCTTGCGTGCCGGCGGTGCCATCCACCCAGGGTATGAAGGTTGCTTCGATCGGCGCAGTGAAGCTAGATGCACCTTAACCGACATGATGGCACAAGTGAAGCCGCACTGAAAGGTAGCCGGCGCGATGGCGAGCTCTTCAGGTAACTATTGTGTTTGCCGAAGCGGTCAGGTGTTGAACACTCGGATGAGTACAGCCGATTGAGCCCTATGAGCAGGAGCAGGGTGGTGCGGTCGAGCCCAGAAGGCCGGTTTGGCCAGTTCGTTCAGGAGACCCGGGGAAATGTGTCGGCCGAAAACAACGCCCCCCGGTCAGCTCGCTCGAAAGGGCTCAGGTTGCGGCGTAGCCGGTTCTTCGCGCGGAAGATCACCATCTTGACCGCAGGAAGGCCCTTGTTCAACCGGCGCGCAATTTCCGAA
>Ga0306926_10006356_pt1 | contig 12670 bp, 10 predicted proteins | sample flu12Cox44000178_FD_203759 | JGI IMG/M metagenome (GOLD analysis project Ga0306926, IMG submission 203759) | Lab enrichment of tropical soil microbial communities from Luquillo Experimental Forest, Puerto Rico - flux8day.12C.oxic.44.000.178 (v2)... | ecosystem: Environmental > Terrestrial >... | reverse complement strand
CGCAGCACATTTTCCATTTTCATGGCTTCGATCACTGCCAATGTCTCGCCGGTTTTGACCTCCTGGCCTTCGGTCACCGCAAGCGACACTACAAGGCCCGGCATCGGGCATCGCACCGCCTTTTCGCTGCCCGAAAGCTTTTTCAGAGGCATCAGTCGCGCATAGCCGGCCTCGCGTTCCGTGTAGACAAAGGTCTTCACCTCGAAACCGCGGTGAGCGAGCTCGAATCCATTCGGAATCATCCGCACATGCATGGCAACGCGATGCTGGTCGATGGTGCCGGCCCAGACCGGCATGCCGGGCGCCCAGTCCGAGGACAGAACGTGGCGAGCGCCATCTTCGAAGCTGACCACGATCGCTTTGCCTTGATGCTCGACATCGGCGTGAACCTCATCTGGACCAAGCCAAATCGCGCGATGCCGCTCGCGCGTCAGCGCCGCGTTCAACTGGCCCGATATTTTCCGTTTGCGCTCGCCGAGCACGTGATCGATGGCGGCCGCGACGGCGGCAATAGCGCGGGCGACGTCGCCTTGCGGCGGCGTGCGTTCGAAACTGCGCGGAAATTCTTCGGCGATAAAGGCGGTGCTGAGCGCCCCGGCGCGCCAGCGCGGATGCTGCATGATCGCGGCGAGGAACGGAATATTGTGGCGGATGCCTTCGATGGTGAAGGCGTCGAGCGCCTCGGCCTGAGCGTCGATCGCCTCAAGCCGCGTTTTGGCATGCGTTACGAGCTTGGCGATCATCGGATCGTAATAGAGCGAAATATCGCTGCCCTCGGTCACGCCAGTGTCGTTGCGTATGGTGATCCCGTCGCGAACTTCTTCCGACGGCGGGCGATAGCGCACCAGCCGCCCGACGGAAGGGGCAAAATTGCGATAGGGATCCTCGGCATAGATGCGGGTCTCCACCGCCCAGCCGATAAGCTCGATGTCGCTCTGTTTAAGCTTGAGCGGTTCGCCAGCGGCAACCCGGATCATCTGCTCGACGAGGTCGATGCCGGTGACGAGCTCGGTCACCGGATGTTCGACTTGCAATCGCGTATTCATCTCCAAGAAATAAAAGCTGCGATCCTGACCGGCGACGAATTCGACAGTGCCGGCTGAGTCGTAGCCCACGGCTTTGGCGAGCGCGACCGCCTGTTCGCCCATTCGCTTGCGCGTTTTTTCATCCAATAGCGGACTCGGCGCCTCCTCGATGACTTTCTGGTTACGGCGCTGGATCGAGCATTCGCGCTCGCCCAGATAAATCACCTTGCCGTGCTTGTCGCCCAGTACCTGAATCTCGACGTGTCGCGGATCGGTAATGAATTTTTCGAGAAAGACGCGATCGTCGCCGAAGCTCGACTTCGCTTCGGAGCGTGCGCGAGCGAAATTTTCCTTGACCTCGGCTTTGCTGAAGGCAATTCGCATGCCCTTGCCGCCGCCGCCGGCCGAAGCCTTGATCATTACCGGGTAGCCGATCTCTTCGGCGATGACGGTGGCGTGTTCCTCGTTTTCGATCACACCGAGATGACCTGGAACGGTCGAGACCTTGGCGCGCGCTGCCGCTTTCTTCGACTCGATCTTGTCCCCCATTGCCGCGATTGCTTTGGCATTGGGCCCGATAAAGACAATGCCCGCTTCGGCGAGCGCGCTGGCAAAGACCGCCCGTTCGGACAGAAAGCCATAACCCGGATGCACCGCCTCGGCGCCGCTTTGCTTGCAGGCCGCGACGATCTTCTCGATGTCGAGGTAGCTCTGCGCCGCCGGCGGCGGGCCGATTGCGACCGCGTCATCGGCCATTTCCACATGCAGCGCATCGCGATCGGCTTCCGAATAGACCGCGACTGTCGCTATGCCCATGCGACGCGCCGTTTTGATGATTCGGCAGGCGATTTCGCCACGATTGGCAATCAGGATTCGCTTGAACATACCACGATGAATCCCGCGACGATTTTTACTCGGCAACGCCGATCTTTACTCAATCGACATGTACATTGGCTTTTTCGATCACACTTCGGTAGGTCGCAAGTTCGCGTTTAATCCTGGCATCGAGTTCGGCCGGCGTCGACGGGATGGTCGATACCCCGCCGGCAGCAAAGCGCGCTTGGACGTCGGGCATTTTGAGGATTTCTACGACCTTGCCTGAGAGCTTGTTGATGATCGGCTGCGGCGTCGCTTTGGGCGCCATCAAGGCGGTCCAGTTCGAAACATTGATGTCGCCCGCGCCCTGCTGCGACAGCGGCGGCCATTCGGGGTTGAGTGGCGAACGTTCGCCGGTGCTTATCCCTAATATGCGAATCTTGCCGCTTGCCACATGCGGCGCCGCGGTCGAACTCGCGATAATGGCAAGAGGAATATCGCCGGCGACCAATGCCTGGACCGCTGGTGCGCCACCCTTGTACGGCACGTGCGTGAATTTGGTCCCGGTGTTGAGCGAAATCGATTCCAACATCAAATGATTGATGCTGCCGTAGCCTGGCGTGCCCATATTGAGCACGCCAGGCTGCGCTTTGGCAGCGGCGATGACATCGGCCAGCGTCTTGTACGGTGTCTCGCCATTGGCTGCGAGCACCAGCGGTGCATCGCTCACCGCGGAGACAGGCGCGAGATCGCGGTCAACGTCATAGGGTACCGTCTTGAACAGCGATGGGTTGATGGTGATGTCGCCTGCGGTCACCATGACCAACGTGTAGCCGTCCGGCATCGCCCTTGCCACATCCGTCACCGCGATGAAGCCATTGCCGCCGGGGCGGTTCTCGACAATGACTTGCTGCCCCCAAGCCTCAGTCAGTTTGCCGGCGACGATCCGCGCGGCTATGTCCGAAATGCCGCCGGGCGCATAAGGCGACAGGATGCGCATCGGCCGCACCGGATAGTCTTCCGCAAATGCCTGTTCTGTGGCGAGTGCTAAAAGAACTGCCAAGAGCAGCGCCAAATGCACGAGGGCAATAGCCACAAGCCGGTTCATCTTGCTCTCCGGATTTTGTCTTCCCTTAGCGCCACCACAGCGACAGCAGCAGCGCCAGCGCCAGCAGTGCGGCCACGCCCTGCCAAAACCGCAGAGGCGAACGTTCATAGAGCGTCTGCGGCCGCCGCACGGCAGTGGGCGCGCGCGATGGCCCGGCTTCCATCTCAATCGCAAATTCCATCACGTCGCGGAAGCGTTCGGCGGGATCATTGGCAACGGCACGCCCGAGGGCAGCCTGCAGCCAAGCCGGCAAATCCGGTCGAAGTTCGGCAAGCGGCACTGGTCGGCTGCGGCGCGGACGACTCACCGCGTCGAGATTGCCATAGGGAAATTCGCCGGTGAATGCGCGGAACATGGTGACGCCGAGGGCGTAAATGTCGGTCGCCTCGTTGCCGGGCTCGCCGGCAAACATTTCCGGCGCCATATAAGCCATCGTGCCGGGAATATCTTCGGGCGGAAAATCTTCCAGGCCTGGAACACGCACAACGCCGAGATCGATAAGTTTGAGCGACCCTTCGCTTTCGAGAATGACATTATCCGGCTTAATGTCGCGGTGAATGATACCGGCGCGATGGAGCGCCGCGACACCGCGGGCCAATTTGATCGCGATGTTGCGGCCCTCCTCCAGACCAACCAGCGGCCGACGCGCCAGCCGCGTTGATAACAGTTCCCCCTGGTAAAGCGGCATCACCGTATAGAGACAGGTCTGCCGTCCAGGCGGCAGTTCGATAATCCGGCCGATCCACGGACTGTTCACGCGCGCACCGACCCAGGCTTCGCGCACGAAGGCTGCATGATACGTCGCGGCGGCGGCGACCTGCGGCTTCGGAAATTTGAGCGCCACTTCACCACCCTCGACTTCGTCCATCGCGCCGAACAGGCGTGTGTAGCGGCCATCCGAGATCAGAACTTTGAGAACAAAGCCATCCACGGTCTGGCCGTCGATCGGCACCGGGATCAGCGGCAACTGCAAGATGTCGGCGCCGACCGTCGCCGAATCCGCTGAAGGCAGCGCGACGATATCGAGAACGAGCGCAGTGCAGTTATCGGTGCCGCCGGACTCCAGCGCGCTGGTAACCAGCGCCCGTGCGGAATCCTCCGATGCCGACCGGGCGCGAAGAATGTCGGCCATGGTTTCGACGCTTAGCACGCCGTGCACGCCGTCGGTGCAGAGGAGAAAGCGGTCGTGCAGCGCCACCGGATGCGCGGCATAGTCCAGTCGAACTTCAGTCTCTACGCCGAGCGCGCGGGTGAGAATATTGGATCGGCCGCCAGCGTCCTCGCGCACGTGATCGGTGGTCAAGCAGGTTAAGCGATCGCCGCGCAAGCGGTAGGCGCGCGTGTCACCGACATGCAGAAGATGCGCGATGCGGCCGCGCAGCACCACAGCCGTAAAGGTGCAACCCATACCGCTGAGTTTGTTGTCGCGGCGGCCTTGTGAAAAAATCCAGCTGTTGAGCGCATTGAGCACCGTAGCCCCGGCGCGTCCGACCTCCATAGTTTCCGGCAGGTCGCAGAATCCATCGAGGAATCCGCGCACGGCGGTTTCTGCGGCCACACGGCCGCCCTTGGCGCCACCAATCCCGTCGGCGATCGCGGCGATAATGTCGCGGCGAGGCTTCGGCAATTCCATGCCGAAGACGGCGCCGGCGAAATCTTCGTTGCGCTCACGCGGGCCGGTCTCGGAGGCAAAGCCCACGCTTGCTTTGATTGCCGGCGTTACCTCAGGCATAGCCGCCGCTCCAAGGTCGCGGCGGCAAGCGCTCGAAATGCAGGGACACCGGGAACGCAGTCGGAAGTGCTGACGTCGACACCGCGGAAACGGGCTTATTAATTGTCAAGCTTGCAGCGATCATAGAGGAAATAGCCGCCGGTGCTCGAGGCAACGGCCACGGTGAGATTTCCGGATTTGCGGTCGAGCGAGTAATTGCCGCCATCGGAGGCGTCGTGCCACGAAATTTTGGCCTCGGTGATGCTTGCAGGATAGGAATCGACGGTGCTGCGCTCGTAATCGATCCGGATCTGCCACTGCGTCCCGCTGGCCGGATTGGTGCAAGCGACTGCGCTTTCGACCGCATGCGCGACGCGATGCTCCGCGGTCACCCACAAAGCCGGCCAGCCAATGCACGCCAGCACCACCGCCAATGGCCTACCTAGCACCCTCTGCCTCCCGTAAAGTCTGCCCATTTTATGTTCATGCTGCGAAGTTTCTAGTCAGCGACCGCCCGATTTGCTGCCATCAGACGGCGGAATCCGGTCCGGTAACGACGACTTAACTGGCATATTTTTTGCGACCGCTCAAACGTCGGCCCGTGTGCCATCGGCGCACTGAGGGCATCTTTTTGGGGAAAGGCGGGAAAGGCACATGGCACTCACACCATCACCACAGTGGTTGGACAGCGGAAACAATGCTTGGCAGATGGCGGCGGCAACCTTCGTCGGCCTGCAAAGCATTCCGGGTCTAACCGTCCTTTACGGCGGCATAGTCAAGAAGAAATGGGCGATCAATTCCGCCTTCATGTCGATGTACGCCTTCGCGTCGGTTTTAGTCGTCTGGGTCCTATTCGACTACAACATGGCGTTCGGACCGGCCTGGCTGTCGGTGGCCGGCCAAACCTTCCTCGGCACGCCTAGTTTAGCGACATCGGCGGCATTCACGCTCGGCCAAGCCACCGTGCCTGAAGCGGCATCGGGCATGCCGGCGCTGACCTTCCCCATGGCGACGCTGATGTACTTCCAGTTCGTGTTCGCCGCGATCACGGTGATCATTCTTGCCGGCTCGCTGCTCGGCCGCATGAATTTCACCGCCTGGATGATCTTTTGCCCGGTATGGATGACGCTGGTCTACACCGTAGGGGCATTTAGCCTCTGGGGCGGTGGCTGGCTCGCCGGCTTGGGCGTGGCGGACTTCTCCGGCGGCTACGTCATCCATCTCGCCGCCGGAACGTCGGGCTTTGTCGCAGCCGCTGTAATAGGTCCTCGCCTCCAGGCCGACCGTGATAATTTCCCGCCCAATAGTTTGCTGACCACCTTGGTGGGCGCCGGAATCCTCTGGATCGGCTGGAACGGCTTCAATGGCGGCGACCCGTACTTCGCCAACGCCGATGCCGGCGCGGCTGTGCTCAACACCAACACCGCAACTGCCGTCGGCCTCCTGGTCTGGACGCTTATGGACAAGATGGCTTACGGCAAGCCGTCGGTGCTCGGCGCCGTCAACGGCATGATCGCGGGCCTAGTGGCGATCACGCCGGCCGCCGGCTACGTCGACGGCTGGGGCGCGATCATTATCGGTATCTGCGCGGGCATCATTCCGTGGCTCAGCATGAACAAGCTGCAGAAGACCAGCTTGTTCATGAAGGTGGACGACACGCTCAGCGTATTCTCCACGCATGGCGTAGCCGGCCTCACTGGCGGGCTTCTCGTCGGCCTCCTGGCGAACCCCGACATGCTGATGTACATCGGCACCGACAAAGAGGCGCCCGGCGTCAACATCACCGGCTTGCTCTACGGCAACCCGTCGCAGCTCTGGCTGCAAGCATTGGGCGCGGCGTTCATCATCGTGTACAACGCGATCGCCACCTACATCATCCTGAAGGTGATCGGCTTCATCGTGCCGTTGCGCATGGACGAAGCCACACTGAAGGTTGGCGACGACGCAGTGCACGGCGAGACCGCCTACGCGATCGGCGTCGAAGGCGAGTAATCTCTCTCTGTCCGGCTTGCGGGCGGCGCGTGCCGCCCGCAATTCGGCTCTCCCGCCGCGTTGTTGTGCGGAACTTAGGCGGCCCCGTTCGGGCCGCCTTTTTATTCAGACCCGCTCCGTGGCACAATCCAGCGCACTGACGTTGTCACACAACCGTCATCTGGTCTCGCCACAACGGCACATTTCCTGCTTTTGCACGGAGCCTCGTCATGCGCCGGCCGCTTCTCCTCGGTACCGCATTTCTACAGATCATGCTGCTCGGCTCGCCTGCTCTGGCGCAAGCGCAATCGGCGCGAGCGCATAATGTCGTCTTGTTCATTGCCGACGGGTTGCGTTTTCGCATGGTCGATGACCAAACCGCCCCAACCATGGCGGCGATCGCGCGCGAAGGCGTGAGCCTGCGCAACAGCCATGCGCTGTTTCCGACATTCACCATGGCCAACGCATCCGGCATGGCGACTGGACACATGCTCGGCGACACCGGCACGTTCTCGAATACGATCTATACAGATTTCGAGGTTCCCGGCGCCGGCAACAGCCTCACGCCATTTCTGGAAAGCGATGCGGTGCTCGGCGATGTCGACGAGCATTTTGCCGGCAATTACCTCGATGAGGTAACGATCCTCAAGCTTGCGCGCGATAAAGGTTACAGCACCGCCTCGATCGGAAAGATCGGTCCGGCGCTGGTCTTCGATCCCACCGAACGTTCCGGCGAGCAGACCATTCTCATCGACGATGCGACTGGCACGCCGAAGGGTATTCCGCTCTCGGCCGAAGTTGCCGAACGCCTGAAAGGCGCCAGCCTTGCGCTCGCTGCGCCGACGCGCGGCGCCAACGGCAATCCTGGCAATGTGACCAAGCCCGGAGCATTGAGCGCTAATGTCATACAACAGGATTATTTTGCTTCGGTGGCAACGAGGGTCGTCCTGCCGATATTCAAGGAACGTAACAAACCCTTTGTTCTAGTGTTCTGGTCACGCGATCCGGACGGTACGCAACACAATCAGGGCGACAGCTTGAACACGCCCACGCCGGGCATCAACGGTCCGACGTCGCTGGCTGCGATCCGCAACGCTGATGATGATCTCGCGCGCCTTCGCTCCGCTCTCAATGAACTCGGCTTGCTCGATACGACCGACATCATCGCCACGTCAGATCACGGCTTTTCCACCATTTCAAAGGAAAGTCAGACCAGCTCCACGGTCAAAAGCAAATTTGCCGATACCCTGCCCAGTCATCTGCCCCTGGGTTTCGTCGCGCTCGATCTGGCGCACGCGCTCAATCTGCCGCTCATCGATCCCGACAACGGTTACCGCACGATCGACGAAGGCGAGCACACAAAGAACGGCAACGGGCTGATTGGTGGCGATCGCAATAAGCCGAAAGTGGTCGTTGCGGCGAACGGAGGCTCGGACCTGATCTACATTCCAGATGGCGACAAAGCGATGGCCAAAAGGGTTGTCGATGTTTTGTTAGCGCAAGATTACGTCAGCGGAATATTCGTTGATTCCAAGCTCGGCAAATTCCCCGGCGCATTGTCGCTTGATGAGATCGCGCTGGAAGGTTCGGCGATTACGCCGCATCCGGCAATCGCAATCAGCTTCCGCTCGTTCGATACCGTCTGCGGCGAGCCGGTGCGCTGCTCCGTCGAAGTTGCCGACACCATCTTGCAGCAAGGGCAAGGGATGCACGGCTCGTTCAGCCGCGGCGATACCTGGAATTTCATGGCCATGCAGGGACCCGATTTCCAGTCCCACTTCGTCGACCCGGCGCCGGCCAGCAATGCGGATCTCGGCCGCACCATCGCGCAGCTGATGCATCTCGACGTGAGCGATAAGGGCAAACTTGTGGGACGCGTCCTGTCCGAGGCGCTGCCTGAGGGCGTGGCGCCAGAGGTGTCCAGTCGCGTGATCACTTCTGAACGGGCGGCGAACGGCTTGGTGACGGTCCTGGACATGCAGCAGGTTGGAGAAACCCGCTATTTTGACGCCGCAGGCTTTCCGGGCCGGACCGTCGGCCTGTCAACCACGAGCCTGCCGGGCGCGACGACGCAATAGCAGCCGGTTTGAGCCGCAGTTTGCTTGCCTAGTGCGGAAGGTAAGTGCGGCGGCCGCGCAATGCCTCCGCCGCTATCCAGTCGAGAATGAGCACGTCGGCTGCCTCGTAGCCCATTGGCAGCGCCAATATTTCGAGACAATGCTCCGTGGCACGCGGCAATAGGCCGCTGGTCACGATCGAAGAGCGCGCGACCGCGCTTCTGATCGAGACAAGATCGGCGGGTGTTTGCGGTAGATGTGCCATAATCGCCGCCCGTGCTAAGCTTAAAACTCTTGCCGCGGGCGCTGGTTCCCATCAGCCGTGTAGGTTCGATTAAGCGCCACTGACCGTCAATTTCCATGCCAGGGTGGCCTGCCGAGGGCGTCGATGCGGCAAAGTAACGGCATTGGCTCGATTTCCGCCGAGCCCGCCATACGAAGCGGTACCAAGCCCTCGCCGTATCGCTTGAAAGGCTCCGAGCGCGTCGACGCCATCGACGCAGTCGCCCTCAAACGGATTGTTTCTGATTTGGTCTCCTGGTCAGCACATTTTTATAATGTACGGCGCGAGGATGAACGAATAATGTTACAGCGCAAAGGATCGTGACCTAGGCTGGCATTCACGACACCAGATCCTGGAGGGAGGTTTTTTATGGCTCTACAGATTAATGACACCGCCCCGGATTTCGAGGCAGAAACGACGGAAGGCAAAATTCGCTTTCACGACTGGATCGGCAACAATTGGGTAGTGTTGTTTTCGCACCCGAAAGATTTCACTCCGGTCTGCACGACCGAGCTCGGCGCGATGGCGCGGCTCAAGCCCGAATTCGACAAGCGCGGCGTCAAGATCCTCGGTCTGTCGGTCGACCCGGTCGATAGTCACAAGAAATGGTCTGGTGACATCAAGGACGTGGTCGGATTTGCGCCTAACTACCCGCTGGTCGGCGATACCGATCTGAAAATCGCGAAGCTTTACGGCATGCTGCCAGCGAGCACCACGGGCGGGTCGGAAGGCCGCACGCCTGCCGACAACCAGACAGTGCGCAACGTGTTCGTGATTGGCCCCGACAAGAAGATCAAACTCGTCCTTGTCTATCCGATGACGACGGGCCGAAATTTCGACGAAATTCTACGTGTGATCGACTCGCTGCAACTTACCGCAAAGCATCGCGTGGCGACGCCGGCGAACTGGAAGCAAGGCGATGATGTCATCCTCACCGGCGCGGTGACCGACGACGAGGCGAAGAAGCTCTATCCCGACGGTTGGAAGGCGCCGAAGCCCTATATACGGGTCGTACCGCAGCCACGATAGCGAGCTCTCAATAGACCCCACATTATCCCGCTTCATCCTCGTCGCGTCCGCGGCGGGGATGACTGTCTTTGTCGCGCTCTGCTATTAAGACCGGCATTACCGCCACCAATGCCGTTATGGCAGAGAGCACGCCATGAATTTTGCCAAAGACCCCAAAGCTAATCCTGAAGCCGAAATCCAGCCGCCATTCGCCGCTCTGATCGGCATGAAAGTGACGCTTGTTTCTCCCGACAAAGTTATTGCCGAGCTTCCGGTTCGCGAGGAGTTGAACAACCGCTTCGGCGCCCTCCATGGTGGGGCGGTGATGGCGCTCGCGGACAATCTTGGCGGCACCGCCACGATCGCCAATCTACCGAAGGGCGGCCGCACGGCAACGATCGAAAGCAAGACTAACTTCTTCGCCAGCGTTCCCGTCGGCGATGTTGCCCACGCCGAGTGCACACCGCTTCATCGCGGTCGCAGTACCATGGTGTGGCAAACGCGCATCACGCGCAGCGACGGCAAGCTATGCGCCCTGGTGATTCAGACGCAGATCGTGATTCCGCCGGGATAGAGCTGATTTGCGCGCACGCACGAGTTCAACCCTAAAGCATCGAGGAACGATCTTATGGATGTTCGCGCCGCCGTCGCCTTCGCGCCGGGTAAACCGCTTGAAGTCACCACTGTTGCGCTCGATGGTCCGCGCGCGGGCGAAGTCCTGGTCGAGATCAAGGCCACCGGCGTCTGTCATACCGACGAATTCACTCTTTCGGGCGCCGATCCGGAGGGCCTCTTCCCGGCCGTTCTCGGTCACGAAGGCGCGGGCATCGTCGTCGACACTGGTCCTGGTGTCACGTCGCTGAAAAAGGGCGACCATGTCATCCCGCTTGACCGGTCCTGTCGATAAACTTGTAGTAATTGCAGTCTGTTGTTCACATCACAGAAGCCCCTAGGTACCGTATAGGTACGTACGGCATCTCCACCGCATCCCGGCTTGACTCTAGAACAATAAGTGAACTATGTTCCCTCTTCGTTCTCAGGAGGCAGGGATGGTTCGCGTTGTCGTCGGAGAGGTTGCTGCGCTGATTTCGCTTGGCCTGTTTCTGGCGACGCTCGCCGTCTGGGCGCAAGTGCTTGGTGCTGTGTGACTTGGCTGAACTCCCCAAAGCCTCTTAGGACAGACTGCAACGGTTAAAGCGGAGACCGATCCAGCGCGGATCAAATCCGGGGCACGTGAACGTGAGTTGAAGCCAATCGGTGTGTGGTTAGTTACTTTGGACTGGATCGGGCGGCACCCCATCCCCCGACACCCCTGCCGCCTAGTCCACAAGAACCCCAAGCGCGTATTCTGCTTGGGGTTCTTTTTTGTGGCGTCTAATAGCGGCCGTTCGTGCTTGTTCTGTGGGTGCGGGTGCTGTGTCGTGGCACGTACATGTACGTGCTTCTGGGATAGGTTGGCGCAACATACCTTGGGGGTGGTGGGGTCGCTCCCCCGGATAGAAGCCGACACAAATCCGCTTCGGGATTACAACCAACCCACCAGCCCGGCTGAGCGATTGCCGTCGTTGCGATTGCCATGCCAACTCCCAATGTTAGCAGTGCCGTCGTCAACCTGATCATCGTTCCTATTCCTTTTATAAAACCTGCGAATATAAAGCGCCGGGTTGCGCCCCAAGACATTGATCGAGATCAAGGGAGAGGCTGTGCGGCGGTGCCTCCACGTCAACTTAGGGCCGCTGAATGGCGACCCTATTTTCGATCGCTCACAAAGACAAACGGCCGAACATCAGGGTCCGGCCGTTTGGCAACATCAAAATCGCGATGATCTAAACGGGGCTCACATGCCCTTCGATTTATTCTTTCTGTTCTTCTTCTTCGCCATAACTCACTCCTTAGCGTTTGATGCACCCTGCCCTCGCAACAACAGTGGGGCAGTAGAAATGAATGCCGAATGAACCAATTAGGGCGCGGCAGTGCTGCGTGGAAAACCCTAAGGAACGCTCGTTGGGCTGTGGATTTTGACGTGGATCAAAGACGCCGATCGCGATCTGTTGTTGAAATCGCAAGCCGCGCCTTCCATGGCTGGTGGCGCGGTAGTTTCTCATGAAAGTTCTCCGAAACGACCTTGGGCCACTGGTTTGGTGGCCCAATCTTTGCGTGGATACTGTTGACTGGGCTCTGTCACTAATGGGCCGGGGGAACCCCTCTGTGATGAGCTGACTACTAGCAGAGGCGTGCCTCCATCGCCATGATGGCCGCCGTGATTCTTGCCTTCGTGAAATAGAACTAACAAATGGAAAGCCTGACACTAATCGTAATAGTGATAATAGCGCCGATAGTTGCTGCTATATTGCTGCTGTTTCCTAACCTACTGCCGAGACGAAAGAGACACTCTTCGGAGAATGACTGAAGCAATTAGGCGCTGCCTTGCCCTGAATTGCGCGCTACGCTGATCGTGAATGCGCGCTGATGGTCACAACTCCCCCAACATCCGCCTCGCGCTAATCTCCTCTGGCATGTCGCGGACGTAATCCTCCCACAGTCGCCCGAGCGCCTTCGGGTCGTCCCCGCAAAGCTCAACGTAAAGTCCGGCATATGCCCGCCAGAGGGCAAGCTCCTTCGCGCGATCATCTCTTCGTCGTGACGCTAACTCGGTGACGCTCATCGGTCCTCCATCACGATGCGATATTG
>Ga0306926_10006354_pt1 | contig 12671 bp, 11 predicted proteins | sample flu12Cox44000178_FD_203759 | JGI IMG/M metagenome (GOLD analysis project Ga0306926, IMG submission 203759) | Lab enrichment of tropical soil microbial communities from Luquillo Experimental Forest, Puerto Rico - flux8day.12C.oxic.44.000.178 (v2)... | ecosystem: Environmental > Terrestrial >... | reverse complement strand
TAGGGCGAGTGATGACGTTCGGTACGGCGCGTGAGACGGCGCGGCGAAGATTCCTTGAGCGACTTTCCACGGCCTGAGAGACTCGGATTCGTCATGAAGTAGTTGTGCAGGTTGAAAGGCTCTTCGCCTTTCGCGGCCTTCATACGCGTTGACGATCCATCCGGCAACAACTGCCAGCTCTGCTCATTGTCCTTCAGATTGGCGACCATGATCTGTTCAAGAACCTGCTGATGCACCGTGGGATTTTGCAACGGGCACAACACCTCGACGCGACGGTCGAGGTTGCGCGGCATCATGTCGGCAGACGAGATATACACAGCTGCTTTTGCGCTAGGTAAGCCCTGTCCCATGCCAAAACAGTAGATCCGGCCATGCTCGAGGAAGCGGCCGATCACAGATTTGACGCGGATGTTGTCCGACAGTCCCGGCAGTCCGGGCCTCAAGCAGCAAATGCCGCGCACGACAAGCTCAATCGAGACGCCGGCCCCGGACGCCTCATAGAGCGCGTCGATAATGTCCGGGTCGACCAGCGAGTTCATCTTCATCCAGATCGCGCCCACCCTGCCGTGGCTGGCGTGATTGGTCTCGCCATAGATGTGCTCGAGGATGCGTTTGCGTAGCGTCAGCGGCGACACCGCCATCTTCTCGATGTCGATCGGCTCGGCATAGCCGGTGATGTAGTTGAACACCCGCGCCACGTCGCGCCCGATGATCGGATCCGACGTGAAGTAGGAGAGGTCGGTGTAGATGCGGGCGGTCACTGGGTGATAGTTGCCGGTGCCGGTGTGAACATAGGTGGTGAGATTGCCGCCCTCGCGGCGCACGATCAGCGACAGTTTGGCGTGCGTCTTCAGCTCGAGGAAGCCGTACACCACCTGCACACCGGCGCGTTCGAGGTCGCGCGCCCACCGGATATTGGCCTCCTCGTCAAAACGCGCCTTCAGCTCGATCAGCGCCGTAACCGACTTGCCGGCTTCGGCGGCTTCGGCCAGCGCGCGCACTATCGGCGAGTTGTTTGAGGTGCGATAGAGCGTCTGCTTAATCGCAACGACATCGGGATCGCGCGCGGCCTGCTGCAGGAATTGCACGACGACGTCGAAGGATTCATAAGGATGGTGGACGATCAGGTCCTTCTGCCGGATCGCCGCGAAAATGTCCCCGCCATGGTCGCGCACACGCTCCGGATGGCGCGGTACGTAAGGTGCGAATTCGAGATCGGGGCGGTCGAGCCTGGTCAGCTGCGCGAGCTCGTTCATCGCCAGCACGCCATCAACCAGCAAGACGTCGTCATCGGCGGCCGAAAGCGCCCGCTGCACAAAGCCGCGAAGCTCATCAGGCGTCGTAGCCTCAATCTCGAGCCGGATCACCGAACCGCGGCGGCGCCGTTTCAACGCGGTCTCGAACACCCGCACCAGGTCTTCGGCTTCTTCCTCGATTTCAATTTCGGAGTCGCGGATGATGCGGAACGCGCCCTGGCCCTTGACCGTGTAGCCGGGGAACAGCCGGCCGATAAACAGGCCGGTCGCCTGCTCGACCGTGATCAGGCGGACCACGCCATCCTTGGCCGCGGGGATGCGGATGAAGCGGTCGATCCTGCCGGGTATGCGGATCAGCGCGTTCATCGGCTTGCCATCGGCAATGCGCGTCAGCTGCAGCGCCACGGTAAAGCCGAGGCTCGGAATGAACGGGAAGGGATGGGCTGGATCGATCGCAAGCGGTGTCAGCAGCGGAAAAATGTTGTTGAGAAAATGATCCTCGATCCAGGTCCGCTCGGACTTGGTGACGTCACGCCCGTCCACGAGCACAATCCCTGCTCCGGCCAGCACATGGCGCAGCTCGCGCCAGATCCCCTGCTGGTCGACGGCAAGCTGCGACACGGTGTTGTTGATCAGGGTGAGCTGTTCCGAGGGCGTAAGCCCGTCCGGGCTGCGCTCGGTGATGCCCTCACGGACCTGGGCCTTGATTCCGGCGACGCGGACCATGAAGAACTCGTCAAGGTTGTTGGCGGAAATCGACAGGAACCGCACCCGCTCCAGCAAGGGATGGCCGGGATTGACGGATTCCTCGAGCACCCGGCGGTTGAAATGCAGCCAGGACAGCTCCCGATTGATGAAGCGTTCGGGGCTGTCGGCGATCCGGGAGGCAATCCCGCCGACGAGCTCTTTTTCTTCAATTACAATAGCTTGCTCAGAAATCATGAGAATTTGGTCCAATCGCCAAGCCGTAGTCTACGCAATCAGCCCGGTGCGGCGCAAAAAACCTGTCACAAGGTGACGTTTCGCCACCATGATGGGCCACCTCCAAGCGGCGTCAAGACGTCTCAAGGTCAGCCCTTGCGCAGAACTTCGGCAGCCAGTGCCCGTGTGACGGGGCGGCCGAGCCTAAGGGCCTCGGCATCCAGTTGCTCTACCGCCCGCCGCGCCGCGGCATAGGATCGCTCGATCCGGGTCGCGAGGTAGCCTACCACGTTTTCATCGACGGCAAGCTGACGATCGGCGCAAAACTTGACGATCAGGGCGCGCAACAGCTGATCGTCGGGCGGCTGCAGCGACACCACCGGCAGCGCGCGCAGGCGCGAGCGCAGATCGTGGAGCTCGATCTCAAGCGCGGACGGAGCAATCCGCGCGGTGACCAGGACATAGGCCTGATCCTCCCGCGCAAGGTTGAGCAGGTGAAACAAAGCCCGTTCATCGAACGCGGCGGCCTTCAAGTCCTCCACAACCAGCGCGCCGGTCGCCAGCTGCGCCGGCACCTCAGATGCGGAAAGCGCGTGCGCGCTGGTCGATCGCGCGCCGGCCTGCTCGGCCCAAATGCAGGCAAGATGGCTCTTGCCCGAGCCTTCCGGCCCGACCAGCATCATGGTCGGGCTCGGCCATTGCGGCCAGCCCTCGATCAGCGCAAGCCCGGCGGCATTGGCCGGTCCTTGCAGAAAATCGTCGCGCGTCAGGCTCTCCGCATGCGCCAGCGCGAACGCCAATTGACGGGGATGAACGCGGCTTGCCACAAAAAATGCTCCATGCCGGACTGAACCGGCGTCATGCAAGGATCGTGCGTTAGATCGTGCTCATGTGCCGTACCCATTCGACGAGATAAAGGGCTACGGAAGACAGCGTGAAGATGGTCACAAGCGCCATCAGGATGAGGTCGTAAGGCATCGGCTTGAAGTCGAAGCCGAGCGAGGCCAATATCAGCGCCGCGAGCGCCACCTGCGCCACGGTGTTGAGCTTCGAGACCATCAACGGCTTCATCGCAACCGGTTTGTCGAACAGCCAGGACACCATCACCGCGCCGACGATCATGAAGTCGCGCGACACCACCAGGATCACCAGCCAGCGCGGGATCGCCCCCCAGATGCCGAGCGCGATGTAGATCGAGACCAGCAGAGCCTTGTCGGCGAGCGGATCGAGCAGCGCGCCGAGCTCGCTCGTGATGTTGAAGCGTTTGGCGAGGAAGCCGTCGACCGCGTCGCTGATGCCGGCGACGATGAAGACCGCGAAGGCGAACTCCATTTGGTTGGAGGCGATCGCCCAGATAATGATCGGCACCAGCAGGATCCGGCCCAGCGTGATGAGATTGGGGATACTGTTTGGAATAGTCACTCGGCGCGTCCCGGCGAAAAGATCCGGCCCTTTGGCGGCTTAGCTGGTTGTTATCTACATAGTACACGGCGTTTTAGGTTGCGAGCCATTGCACAGCCGCGGAATTCGACGTAACCAGCCGCAATCATTCCGGAACAAGACGTGCCCCCGATTTGATTTCCGAGCGGCGCAAGCCGTGAATCCGGCCCAGGGATGTCAAATCGAAGACGACGCGAATCGTGTTTCCAGTGCCCATGGCTTTTGCGAAGGTCGCCACAGATGGGTGCCGAGAAGGGGCGCGAAGTTTCAGAAAGCGGGCGCTAGCCATGGCCGACGGCAAGAACGGGCTCACCTACGCCGCCTCAGGCGTTGATATCGACGCGGGCAATCGCCTGGTCGATCTCATCAAGCCAATGATACGGGCCACCGCGCGCGCAGGCGCTGATGCCGTGATCGGCGGCTTTGGCGGGCTGTTCGACCTGAAGGCCGCAGGTTTCAAGGACCCGGTCCTGGTCGCCGCCACCGACGGCGTCGGGACCAAGCTGAAGATCGCGATCGAAACCGGCATGCACGGCGGCATCGGCATCGATCTGGTCGCAATGTCCGTCAACGACCTCGTCGTGCAGGGCGCGGAACCGCTATTCTTCCTGGACTATTTTGCCTGCGGCAAGCTCGACCCCGAGGCCGCCGCTGAAATCATCGCGGGCATTGCGGAAGCTTGCCGGGAGTCCGGCTGTGCGCTGATCGGTGGTGAAACCGCCGAGATGCCCGGGCTCTACAGGGATGGTGACTACGATCTTGGCGGCTTTGCCGTCGGCGCGGCCGAGCGCGGCACGCTGTTGCCGCGTCCCGACATTGCGGTCGGAGACGCTGTGATCGGGCTCGGCTCGTCGGGCCTTCACTCCAACGGGTTTTCGTTGGTGCGCAAGATCGTCGCACAGTGCGGTCTGCCATTCGACGCGCCGGCGCCGTTCTCGCCCGTGATGACGCTGGGCGGCGCGCTGCTGACGCCGACACGGCTTTATGTAAGGTCCTGCCTGCGCGCGATCCGAGAGACCTCCGCGGTGAAGGGACTTGCACATATCACCGGCGGCGGCTTCACCGACAATATTCCGCGCGTGCTGCCAACGCATCTTGGCGTCGGCATCGACCTTGCGCGACTGCCAATGCTGCCAGTGTTCAAATGGCTGGCCGAGCAGGGTGACGTCGCCGAGCCTGAGCTGCTGCGCACCTTCAACTGCGGCATCGGCATGATTGCAATCGTCAAGCCGGATGCGCTCAAGCAGGTGACTGAGGTGCTTGCCGCAAGCGGCGAGAGCGTCGCGATACTGGGTGCGGTGATCCCGGCTGCGGGCAAAAACCGCGTCGTCTATCACGGCCATCTCGATCGCCGGCGGTGAGCGACATGAAACGCCGCGTCGCCATCCTGATCTCCGGGCGAGGCTCGAATATGGCCGCATTGATCAAGGCCGCGGCGGCTGCGGATTATCCGGCCGAGATCGTGCTTGTGGTGTCCAACCGCGCCGATGCCTTAGGCCTCGAAAGGGCGAAGGCTGCCGGGATTGCGACCGTCGTCATTGAGAGCAAGCCCTTTGGCAAGGATCGCACGGCCTTCGAGGCCGCGTTGCAGAGGGTGCTCGATCAGCATCGCATCGAGCTGATCTGCCTCGGCGGCTTCATGCGGCTGTTCACGGCCGCGTTCGCTCAATCCTGGTATGGGCGCATGCTGAACATCCATCCCTCCCTGCTGCCGTCCTTTCCGGGGCTCGATCCACAGGGGCAGGCTATGCGCGCCGGCGTGAAGATTTCCGGCGCCACCGTCCACTTCGTTATTGCCGAGACCGATGGGGGGCCGATCTTGATGCAAGGCGCCGTCGCCGTCAGCGATTATGATAGCGCCGAAACGCTTTCGGAGCGCATCCTCGAAGTCGAGCACCGCATCTATCCCGACGCGCTGCGGCTGCTCGCGACCGGTGCCGTTCGCCTGGAAGGCGAGATTTGCAAGACCCCCGATAGCGCAGGCTCCGGCAATTTTTTGATCTCGCCGGTCGCCAGCGCCGACGGCACCTCGGTCTGAGTGCCCCTTGAAGCCTGTGCAAAATAAAAATCCCCCGGCAGTCGCCAGGGGTCCATTGGGCGAGCGCAGATCCCCGCGAAAGCTTAGGAGACCTTCAGGTTTTCCGCCGACATCTTGCCGCGATTTTCCACGAGGTCATATTCAACGAGCTGATTTTCGTTGAGGGTGGTGAGCCCGGCACGCTCGACGGCGGAGATGTGGACGAACACGTCCTTCTCGCCGACGGTGGGCTTGATGAACCCATATCCCTTGGTCGAATTGAACCATTTGACGGTACCCTTGGGCATCGCCTGTCTCCTGCTCTAGACGCAAAAAAAGACGCAGAGCCACGCCTGCGCCAGCCACGCCACAAACGCCCTTGCGGCGGTCGTTCGACTCTCCTCTCGCAAGCTCGCCCAACGCATAGTCGATCGGCAAAATCCGATTGCAGGCGGATTGCAACACGAAATCGCCGCCTTAGCAAGGCTCTGGCACGGCTCAGGGAATCGTCTTGCACGGCCTACAAGCGCCGAACTCGGCTGTGGCCAACCGGGTCGAAGGCGCGCTGAGCGAAATCGGCTACTACTGGAACCTGCAGCAGAGCCGCATCGTGCCGAAGGTCGACCTCGAATATGTGCGTGCCACGACGGGGACGCTGCAGGAGATGGGCGGCCTCGATCTCGTGACGGCGAGCGGGACGACGCTCGCGCGCGCACGCCTGATGATTGGCGCCGAGATCGGGCACTATTGGATCGTCGATCAAAAGGTCCTGGATTTGTCTGCCTACGGCAAGGCCGTCGACAATTTTTCGCAGAACTTCAGCTCGGTTGTCGTCAGTCTCGGGCCCCAGACCATCACCGTGCAGGGTATCGGCGAAAGCCAATACGGCGCCGACGCCGGCGCGTCCGCCTCGCTCGCGCTGACCAACACACTGCGGGTCTATCTCAACTACGACGGCAAATTCCGCTCCCAACTGCAATCGCACCAGGGAACGCTCGGCCTCGAAGTCAAGTGGTAGCGGCCACGCCACTAGCGCGGCCCGAAGGCCGCGTACCCATCGAGTCCAAAGTGGTTTCTCGACCCAGCCATCAGCGCGACGAGGTCGTTCGGATGGATGAACTCATCCCTGAAACAAGGATAGACCTTGGGATCGAAAATCTTCTTCAGCCAGTCGATGACGATCTTGTGCCGGTCGGAGTTTTTGAACTCCTTGTGGTAGGTCAGCCAGAGATCGGCGTGATGATTGACTCCAAGATTGACCGCGATCAGCGGCGCCCCCAACGCGATCGAGGAGGTTGGCAGAAAGCCCATCCCTGCGCCGCGCTCGACGGCATAGAGAACCCCGATGCTGGAATTGGTCCTTATCCCGCAAATGCCTTCCAGCGACGGCAATCCAAGCAGGCGCGCGTAAGCGGAATCGTCAAGCTGGGGCGCATGCTGCTTGATGATCCTGTGATTGCGGATGTCGGCGAGCGACGTCGGCACCCCGTAAAGCCGGCGATACTCCTCAGAGACAAAGGCATAGATGTGAAGCCTGCCGAGTTTGGTGACAATGAGATCTGGATTGGTGGGGCGTTCAAGCTGAATTGCGATATCGGCCTCAAGCCGCGCAACGTCTGCTTGCTCCATCGCGCAACGCAGATCGACCGTGATCTTGCGATGCGTCTTCTGGAAATCAATCAGCCTCGGCAGAATCCAGAAATTGCCGGGGCCCTCGGTCACGGCTACACGTACCATGCCGGCGGCGTCGCTGGAGGACTGGGCGGCGCGGCGGAAGACGTTGAAGGCGTGGCGCTCCATCTGCATCACATCGCCGACCATCGCCGCGCCTTCATCGCTCAGCGTCAATCCACTTTGGTCGCGCAGAAATAGTTTGCAGCCGATCCGGTCTTCAAGTCGGTCGATCCGACGCATCAGTGTCGTGCTTGTGACATGGAGCGCCTCCGCGGCGTTGCGAAAACTCTTGTGCTTGGCGCAGGCCAGAAATGATTTCAGATCGTTCCAAGAGGCGTTCAGCGCCTCGTCTGGCCGGTGCTGCGTGATCGCAACACCCCGGTGCAATAGTTGCCGCATACCCCAAATCCTTGCCCGGTATCGTGCAGTGTTAAGGTAGGAGCGACGATAGATGCACGATTTGGTCATGGAAAGGGCCTCTTTGGCTGCCAAGCACGAATTCGACGCGCTGCCCAGAAGCGCCGAAGTTGATGTGCACCCGAGCAGGCTTTGCGAGCTTTTGACGCTCGCCGAAATGGCCAATCGTCTAGTCCCTGGTATTCGCATCGGGGCGGCTGAGCTTGAGCGGTACTACGCGTTCGATCCGCAGAGCATTCTGACCTTCAACCGCAAGGGACGATTGCTGGGTGCGGTGGCCTTTCTCTATCTCAACAGTCGGGGGCACGACGCGCTGCTGCTCGATGATATGAGCCTTACTCATCCCGACATGGAACTGCTAGCTGATCGCGCCGATGAGGTCTCAGCGATCTATGTCTGGGCGATCGCCGGTCAGGGCCGGGCGATGGCTGGTCTAGGCAACGTATCGGAGCATCTCTGCAAGCCGCGCTTTGTTGCCGCCGACCTGTTCGCGCACCCGGCAACGGCAGCCGGGCGCGATCTCATGATCGCACTGGGCTTCAAACAGATCCCGAGCTTTCAGCCGGACCTCTGGTGTTACGCGCGTCCCTGGAATCGCCTTTCACCGACATCGCCGGTCCCAGGTTTGTCAACCAGGAGTCACGTAGATGCACGGCACTAGACCCTCTCCGCAAGGCGCGCCGCAGCGCGCCATCACGGTGCGCATTGCGCGCGATCCGAACGATCTCATGCTGGTGACGGCAATCCGCTCCGCGGTCTTCCTCGCCGAACAGGATTGTCCGATCGAAGAGGAGTTCGACGGCAACGATCTGGTGGCCGCACACTTCATCGGCTTTGTCGGCAAGGAGCCCGCGGGCTGTCTGCGAGTGCGATTTTTTGGCGAATTCGCCAAGGTCGAGCGGCTCGCGGTCCGCCACCAGTTCCGGCGAACCCGGCTGTCGTTCAAGCTCGTCCAGGCGAGTGTCGAGTACGTCAAGCGCAAGGGATTTCGAAAGATCTACGGCCAAGCGCAAGATCGCCTGGTCGACTTCTGGGCGCATTTCGGTGCCAAGCCGCTCGGCCACAACCGCAAGCTCACATTTTCCGACTTCTCCTATACCGAAATGGTGCTGGAGATCGAGCCCGGAGCGGACGCCATCACACTGGACAGCGATCCCTACGTGATCATCCGTCCCGAGGGCGACTGGGATCGGCCAGGCGCGCTCGATATTTCCGCCAGCCGCGAGGCGACATCGCCGTTGCGCGATGCGGCGGCCAATCGAACATGAAGGCCTCAGCCGACATGATCGACGAGGACCCGCCCATTCTGGTGTGCGCCGACCTGCAGTGCGAATATCTCGCCGAGGGCCGCAGCCATGCGATATCCGACGCGGACGCGATCATGTCGCGCTGCCAAGAATTGATGACGCTGTGGCGCGACAATCTCTGGCCGGTGATGCATTTGAAGCGGATTGCACAAGCCGCCTGGTTCAATCCGGCGTCCAACCTCACCAATTGGATCGCCGAGTTAAAGCCAAGACCGGGCGAACTCGCGTTCGAGCATCCGCTGCCGTCCGCCTACAGTTCGACGCGGTTTGCCGACTACATGACCAACATCAAGAGCCTTCGCTGCGTCGTGCTCGGCTTTTCGCTGGACGAGACCATCCTGGCGACTGTCGTGGACGGCTTTCATCGCAGCCATCGCTACCAGGTGGTCAGCGACGCCGTTGCCTGCAGGCGCGTCGGCGTCGGCGACGCCGCCTCCTACAAGACGGCAGTCGTCAAGGTGATCGGTCATTTCGCACGCGTTCGCTCAAGCGCCAACCTGGTCTGCGCAGGGGGGCAGATCGCGCTATGACGGCTTTGGGCTGGCGGCCCGTTTCAAGTCTGGCGGCAAGCTCGTTCCACCGCTGCGCAATCGTTGAAGCGGCTTAATTTAGCCGCGAACGGCACCGCGTTGTCCGTGCTGACCCAGAGGCTTTGGCCATGAACGACATCGCAAGCCAACGCCCTCAAGGCACTGACGGCAATACTGTCGGCGGCGATGTATAAGGCGCCGCGCTCGACTTGGCTTTTTTGGGACCCAAGTCTCTGTAAATGGCCCGGTCGACCTCTCGCAGGCCCCGAAGCTCGCTCGACGCCACGAGCTAAACAAAAAACGAGTGGGCTCAGCTGCGATCGACCCTGACGACGCGGCCGCGTTCGATCGCTAGCGCAAGCCGGCCATGCTTCAGCGACAGCGCGGCCTCACCGAACAGCTCGCGGCGCCAGCCGTGCAGCGCGGCGACATCGGCATGGTCGTCGGCTGCGATCTGTTCGAGGTCATCGACGGTTGCGATCACCTTGCTCGCCACAGCATGCCGCTCGGAGGTCATCCGCAGCAGAACCTTGAGCAGCTCGACGATCGCAGTGCCGTTCGAATTGTTGCGCGGCTTCTCCAGCTTCGGTAGCGTTGCGACATCGCGCGCCATCCCGCGGTGTACGGCGGCCACGATATCGGCCCCCCATTTGGAACGGTCGAATCCTTTGGGCAGCGAGCGCAGATTGGCAAGCCGCTCAATCGAGGTGGGCGCATGGGTTGCGATGTCGCCAACCGCGTCGTCCTTGAGCACGCGACTGCGCGGCACGTCGCGGCTTTGCGCCTCCTGCTCGCGCCAGGCCGCGACCTCCATCAGGATGGCCAATTCCTTCGGTTTGCGCACCCGCGTCTTCAGCCGCTCCCAGGCGTGCTCGGGATGGAAGTCATAGGTCCGGGGCGAGGTCAAAACCTCCATCTCCTCGCTCACCCAGTCGCTGCGGCCACGCTTCTTGAGATCAGCATCCAGCGCAATGAAGACGTCACGCAGATGGGTCACGTCGGAGACGGCGTAATACGTCTGTTCCTTGGTCAGCGGCCGGCGCGACCAGTCGGTGAAGCGGTGGGTCTTGTCCGGGCGGTGGCCGGTGATGCGCTCGACCAACTGGTCGTAGGCGATCGAGTCGCCATAGCCCAGCACCATTGCGGCCACCTGGGTGTCAAACACCGGGTGGGGGACGATGTTGGCGCGGTGCCAGACGATCTCGATGTCCTGGCGGGCGGCATGAAACACCTTCAGGACCTTCTCGTTGCCCATCAGCGCGAAAAACGCCTCGAGATCGATGCCGTCGGCGAGCGCATCGACCACGATAGCCTCGTCGGGACTTGCCATCTGGACCACGCAGAGCAACGGATAGTAGGTGGTCTCGCGCAAAAACTCGGTGTCGACGGTAATGACCCGGTGCCGGGCGAGGCGCTCGCAGGCCGCGGCGAGTTCCGAAGTGGTCGTAATCAAGTCCATGAACAGTCCATGACGCTTGCAAAGGCGTTCTGCCGAAAGCGCTGAACTGTCAAGGGTCTTGGCGCCAATTCGAGCCTTGAATTTTGACCGGGATTGCAAACTGGGCTGGCGCATCTCGCTTGGGCGAGCTTGGTCCCGTCGGCGGAGCTTGCAAATCAGCAGTAAGCGCGTCGCGCCAGATCGCGTTCGCAGCAAAACGCAATGGTGGATGATGGGCTATTAGGTCACGTTCCACAGAAAGTCTGACAAACCCGCTCGTGCGCTGCTGGCGGGTTAGCATAGCCGGCAAAGGTCGGTTGATCCTCAAATGGCTTTGCCAGCACCCTCAGAAGCTGCTCGAACGGGGCATAGTCGTCATCTGTGACAGCGGCAGCAATGACAGCCTCGATGCGATGATTGCGCGGAATGAAGGCCGGATTGACGGCGCGCATCGCCGCCTGCCGTTCGGCCCGCGACTGCGGCTCCTGGGCGAGACGCTGCCGCCAGCGTGCGGCCCATTCGTCATAGGCCGCCGGTTCGAAGAAAAGCTGGCGCACCGTTTCACTCGTCGCGCCGTGCGCCGCATCGCTCAGTCGGCGGAAGGTGAGGGTGAAATCGGCTTTGCCCCGTGCCATCGCCTCCAACAGCGCCCCGGCCAGAAGCCGGTCGTCGTCGCGCTCGGTGAACAGACCAAGCTTTTTGCGCAGCCCCGCCTCGTAGGCGCTGTTGAAGACATCACTGAACGCGCCGAGCCGCTCCTGCGCTTCGCCAACCGCCTTGTCTTGGTCGTCGGACAACAGCGGCAGCAGGCATTCGGCAAAGCGCGTCAAATTCCACAGCGCAATCTTTGGCTGGTTGGCATAGGCATAGCGGCCAAACTCGTCGATCGAGCTGAAGACCTGCGCTGGGTCGTAGTGATCCAGAAACGCGCACGGGCCGTAATCGATGGTTTCGCCGGAGATCGAGGTGTTGTCGGTGTTCATCACGCCATGGATGAAGCCAACCAGGAGCCAGCGTGCGACAAGCTCGGCCTGGCGTGCGATGACCGCCGACATCAGGGCCGGATAGGGACGCGCAATGCCCACCAGCTCCTGGTAATGCCGGCCGATGACATGGTCGGCGAGCCGGCGCACCGCCTCGGTGTCGTGACGGGCGGCAAAATACTGGAAGGTACCTACCCGGATGTGGCTTGCGGCCACCCGCGTCAGCACGGCGCCAGGCAATGCCGTCTCGCGGATCACGCTCTCGCCGGTGACGACGGCAGCAAGCGAGCGCGTGGTGGGAATTCCCAATGCGAACATCGCCTCGCTCACAATGTATTCGCGCAAGACCGGACCGAGCGCCGCACGGCCGTCGCCGCGGCGGGAAAATGGCGTCGGGCCTGAGCCCTTGAGCTGGATATCGCGGCGAATGCCGCCCTTGTCGATGACCTCGCCGAGCAGGATGGCCCGCCCGTCACCCAGTTGCGGCACAAAATGCCCGAACTGGTGGCCGGCATAGGCCATGGCGATCGGATCGGCGCCGGCGGGAAGGATCTTGCCAGACAGGATTTCGGCGCCTTCCGGCGTCTCTAGCATGTCGGGATCAAGGCCCAAATCCAGGGCGAGCGGCCGGTTCAGCCTGACCAGCCGAGGCGAGGCGACCGGCGTTGGACTCACCCGGGCAAAAAAA
>Ga0306926_10006351_pt1 | contig 12674 bp, 14 predicted proteins | sample flu12Cox44000178_FD_203759 | JGI IMG/M metagenome (GOLD analysis project Ga0306926, IMG submission 203759) | Lab enrichment of tropical soil microbial communities from Luquillo Experimental Forest, Puerto Rico - flux8day.12C.oxic.44.000.178 (v2)... | ecosystem: Environmental > Terrestrial >... | reverse complement strand
TGTCATTCCTGATCCTGATGATCCTGGTGGCGGTCGCCGCGATCGACTGGATTTCAGGCAAACTGCGCTTTGCCATCATCGGCCGGCGCGCCGCGATCGAAGCTTAAGAGTTCTCGATCAAAAACTCGATGCGCTCGGCGGCAAAACGCGAACGCTTGGTGACAAGCGGCTTGCCGGCCGTATCGACGTCGACGCTGTCGACGACCAGCACCGGACGCCCCAATGCAAGGTCGAGTCGCGCGGCATCCGTGGCATCTGCAATCGCAGCCGTGATCTTGGTTGACGAGCGGCGATAGTCGCGCACGCCGTAATGGGCGAGCAATTTGGTCATCGAACGGACGCTTGCGAAAACTTCGCCTGCACCCGGAAAGCGTTCGGCCGATAGCCAGGTGGTGCTGACGCATAGCGGTGTGCGGTCGGCCGACCGCACGGACTCGATTCGGATCAGTGCGGCACCGGTTTTCAAACCAAGCTCCCGAGCCAATTCGCGCGTTGCGACATCTGGGGTCGCCTCGATGAGCTGCCCGCGTGGTTCGTGGCCGCCGGCGCCGACGATCTCTGAAAACCGCGTCCGCGATCGCAAGGGGTAGGCGAGGCGCTGCGCCTCGACATAAGTGCCGCTGCCGCGCTCGGCGCGCACCAGGCCCCGCTCGGCGAGCGTCGCCAGCGCGCGGCGTACCGTGTGGCGATTGACGCGATAGGTCTCGGCGATCTCCGTCTCGCCCGGCAGTTTTTCGCCGGGCGCGAACGTGCCATCGGCGATGCCGCGCTCGATGCCGTCGGCGACCTGCCGCCACAATGCGACGCCGGATGCTAGATCCTGCATGCTCATGGCGGGGAGAGGTCCTCGGAACGCGTCTGGAACATCATGCGTTTGTCACGAAACGGTCATTGGCATTTCGTTGTCAAGTTGTCTAATATCATAGACAACTTGATTCAGGCAAGAGAGAACGCTGACCATGACCGCGCGTGGCGAAAGCCAAATGGGCGAAGATGGCATGAAGGCGCGGCGCAAGGCGGCGATGGCCGTGCTGGCGCATTCGACCGCAGAGGAGATCGCGCGACATCTCGAGGCCATTGAATTGCCGGATTACGAGAACCTGCGCGAGGGCGAAAATGGCCTGGTCATGCTGCGCGGCCGGGTCGGCGGCGACGGTGCGGCCTTTAACCTCGGCGAAGCCACCGTGTCGCGCGCGGCGGTGAGGCTATCGAGCGGTGAGGTGGGTTTTGGCTACACCCTGGGGCGCGACCGCGAGAAGGCGCGCATGATCGCGCTCTGCGATGCGCTGGTGCAGTCCAACGCATTTGCCGATCGCGTCGAGGCCAAGGTGGTCGCGCCCTTGCGCGTTGCCATGCTCGCGCGACGGACCAGGAAGGCGTCGGAGAGCGCGGCGACCAAGGTCGATTTCTACACAATGGTGCGTGGTGAGGGTTGAGTGATGACGACGATCGCTGAACTGCCGGCCGGCTTTGCGGACAAGGTGTTGTCCGCGCAAACCACTTTCCGCTCCGTGATGGACGCGATGGCGCGTCCTGGCAGCGTCCAGCAGGTCGTGGCGGCGGTCGGCACCCCCAGCTCGTTGATGCGGGGGACGGCGGCGATCGCGCTGACGCTGTTCGACCACGACACGCCGATCTGGCTCGACGCAAAGTTTTCGGAAACCACCGAGGTCGCCAAGTGGCTGAAGTTTCACGCGAGCGCGCCTGTTGTCGCGGACTCCTCGATCGCGAGTTTTGCCCTGATCGGCGATGCGGCGGCCTTCCCGAACCTCGACCGGTTTTCGTTCGGCACCAATGAATACCCTGACCGTTCGACGACGCTGATCCTCCAGGTCGAGAGCCTGACGCAGGGTCGCGAATATTGCTTGAGCGGCCCCGGCATCGACGGGACAGCGATCCTGCGGGCCACGATTGGGCCGAAAGACCTGTTCGACCAGCTCGCCATCAATGCCGCGCTGTTTCCGCGCGGCATCGATGTCGTGCTGGTTGCCGATGATGCCATTGTCGCGATCCCTCGCACCACGCGGCTCGTCGCCAAAGGAGGTTGATGCATGTACGTTGCCGTCAAGGGAGGCGAACGCGCCATCGAAAACGCCCATCGCCTGCTGGCGCACGAGCGCCGCGGTGATCCGGATTTTCCGGAGGTCTCGCTTGCACAGATCTCCGAACAGCTCGGCCTTGCCGTCGATCGGGTGATGAGCGAAGGCTCGCTCTATGACCGTGAGCTCGCGGCGCTCGCGATCAAGCAGGCGCGTGGCGACATGATCGAGGCGATCTTCCTTGTCCGCGCTTTCCGCGCCACCTTGCCGCGGTTTGGTGCGGCCGAGCCGGCCGATACCGGCAAGATGCGGGTCGCCCGGCGGATCTCGTCGACCTTCAAGGATATTCCGGGCGGGCAGATCCTTGGGCCGACGTTCGACTACACCCATCGGCTGCTCGACCCGCAGCTCGCCGATGGCTTCTTTCCGGAAGCGCCTGCGATATCGGATGCCTTGCCCGGCGCGACGCCGCGCGTCACCGACATCCTCGGCCGCGATGGCCTGATCGAGCCCTCGCCGCAAGCCGAGGTCGATGCGCCGGTCGGCGACCTCACCCGTGAACCCCTGAGCTTTCCCGCCGACCGCGATTTGCGGCTGCAAAACCTGGCCCGGGCCGACGAGGGCTTTTTGCTCGCGATGGGTTATTCGACGCAGCGCGGCTACGGCCGCAACCATCCCTTCGCCGGCGAAATCCGCTTCGGCGAAGTCGAGGTGGAGTTTTTCGCCGAGGACGCGGGCTTTGCCATGCCGCTCGGCTCCATCGCGCTCACCGAATGCCAGATGGTCAATCAGTTCAAGGGCTCGGCGACCGAGGCGCCATGTTTCACACGCGGTTACGGGCTCGCCTTCGGGCAGAGCGAGCGCAAGGCGATGTCGATGGCGCTGGTCGATCGCGCGCTGCGCGCGCGTGAGCTCGGCGAAGAGGTGCTCGCGCCCGCGCAGGACGAAGAATTCGTGATGTCGCATTCGGACAATGTGCAGGCGACCGGCTTTGTCGAGCACCTGAAGCTGCCGCACTATGTCGACTTCCAGTCCGAGCTCGGGCTGTTGCGCAAGCTGCGCAAGGAATTCGTGGCCGCGGCAGATCCGCCGCCGATGCGGGAGGCTGCGGAATGAACGCGCCAGCCTACAACTTCGCCTATCTCGACGAGCAGACCAAGCGGATGATCCGCCGCGCGATCCTGAAAGCCATCGCGATCCCCGGTTATCAGGTGCCGTTCGCCAGCCGAGAAATGCCGATGCCTTATGGCTGGGGCACCGGTGGCGTGCAGGTGACCGCGTCGATCCTCGGGCCCGAGGACGTGCTCAAGGTGATCGATCAGGGCTCGGATGACACCACCAACGCGATCTCGATCCGCAAATTCTTCGCCAAGACCGCGGGCGTCGCGACGACCACCTCCACGGCGGATGCGACCGTGATCCAGACCCGGCACCGCATTCCCGAGGCGACCCTGCACGAAGGCCAGGTGCTGGTGTTTCAGGTGCCGATCCCCGAACCGCTGCGCTATCTCGAGCCGCGCGAGACCGAGACGCGGCGCATGCATGCGCTCGCCGAATACGGGCTGATGCACGTCAAGCTCTATGAGGACATCGCACGTTTCGGCCACATCGCGACGTCCTATGCCTATCCGGTGAAGGTGAACGCGCGCTATGTGATGGACCCGTCGCCGACGCCGAAGTTCGACAACCCGAAGATGGACAATTGCGCGGCGTTGCAATTGTTCGGCGCCGGCCGCGAAAAGCGCATCTACGCGATCCCGCCCTACACCAAGGTGGTGTCACTCGACTTCGAGGACCATCCGTTCACGCGCTACCGGTTCGACGCGCCGTGCGCGCTATGCGGCGCGGAAGATGCCTATCTCGACGAGATCGTCACCGATAACGATGGCAGCCGGATGTTCGTTTGCTCCGACACCGATTATTGCGAAGGCCGCCAGGCAGTGGGCCATCGTGGCCGTGAAAGCGCAGCTCCGCACAAGGAGAGGCCGCATGGCTGAGATCAGGAATGCGATTCAAAACGACCAACCGCTGTTGGTTGCCGAGCGCCTCGGCAAGAACTACGGCCGGATCACCGCCTGCCGCGACATTTCGTTTGCGCTCTATCCGGGCGAGGTGCTGGCGATCGTCGGCGAATCCGGTTCGGGCAAGACGACGTTGCTGCAACTCCTGTCGGCGCAGCTCGCGTCCAGCGCCGGGCGCGTTTCCTATCGTATGCGCGACGGCGTGCTGCGCGATCTTGCCTTGCTTGGCGAGGCGGAGCGTCGCTTCCTGTTCCGCACCGACTGGGGCTATGTGCACCAGGACCCGGCGCTGGGCCTGCGCATGGCGGTCTCGGCCGGCGCCAATGTCGGCGAGCGGCTGATGGCGGTCGGCTGGAATCACTATGGCCGCATCCGGCAGACCGCGTCGTCCTGGCTGGAGCGGGTCGAGATCGACACCGCCCGCATCGACGATGCGCCGCGGACCTATTCCGGCGGCATGCGCCAGCGGCTGCAGATCGCGCGCAACCTCGTTACAGAGCCGCGGCTGGTCTTCATGGACGAGCCGACCGGCGGGCTCGACGTGTCAGTGCAGGCGCGCCTGCTCGATTTGATGCGCAATCTCGTCGGCGAGCTGGGGCTGGCGGCGATCGTGGTCACGCACGACCTCGCGGTGGCGCGGCTGCTGTCGCACCGCGTCATGGTGATGAAGGGCGGCCAGGTGATCGAGACCGGATTGACCGATCAGGTGCTCGACGATCCGCACGAACCTTACACCCAGCTGCTCGTTTCCTCGATCTTGCCCCCATGAGCTAGGCCAATGACCGCAATGATTGAAATCTCGGGCGCGGAAAAATCCTTCACCATGCACCTGCAGGGTGGGGTGAAGCTGCCCGTCGTGCGCGGCGTCACGTTTGACGTCCGGGCCGGCGAATGTGTGGTGCTCTCGGGGCCCTCGGGCGCGGGAAAATCGTCGATCCTGAAGATGATCTTTGGCAATTATCGCTGCGATGCAGGCCGGATCGGCATCGCGCATGAAGGCGCGATGCTCGACCTCGCCCAGGCTGAGCCGAGGGAAATCCTCAGCGTTCGTCGCTCGACGATTGGCTATGTCAGCCAGTTCCTGCGCGCGGTGCCGCGGGTGGCGACCATCGACGTGGTTGCCGAACCGCTGATTGCGACTGCAACGCCGCGTGAGGAGGCGCGTGAGCGGGCCGGACGATTGCTGCACCGGCTCAAGATTCCGGAGCGACTGTGGGCTTTGCCGCCCTCGACCTTTTCGGGCGGCGAGCAGCAGCGGGTCAATATCGCGCACGGTTTCATTTCCGACCATCCAATCCTTCTGCTCGACGAGCCCACGGCGTCGCTGGACGCGGCCAACCGCGAGGTGGTGGTCGAACTGATCGACCAGAAGAAGCGCGCGGGCGCGGCGATTGTCGCGATCGTGCATGACGACGAGATCCGTCATCGCATCGCCGACCGCGTCATCAACGTGACAGCCTTTGCTGCCGCCGCATGAAGAAAGACAGTTGAAATGACTTCGACCAGGTCCGAAACCGTGATTGGCAACGCCAGGGTCGTTCTGGCGGATCGCGTGATCGAGCGTGGTTGGATCGCGTTTGCCAACTGCCGCATCGCCGAGACCGGCGAGGGTCGTGCGCCCGCCGGCAGCGAGGACGCGGGCGGCGACCTTATCATGCCCGGCCTGATCGAGTTGCACACCGACCATCTTGAATCCCATTACGTGCCGCGCCCAAAAGTGTTCTGGAATCCGATCGCAGCCGTCGTTTCCTATGACGGGCAGCTTGCCACCGCGGGCATCACTACGGTCCTCGATTCCTTGCGGGTGTGGCGCGAGGACGGCGCGGAGGACGTCGACGGCAGAGCCGGCGTGCTGTCGGCGGCGATTTCCAGCGCGCGCGAAGCCGATCTGCTGCGCGCCGAGCATTATCTGCATCTGCGCTGCGAAGTTCCGATGCCTGACGTCGTCGAGGAGGCGAGGGAGCTTATCGGCCGTCCGGACGTGCGGCTGATGTCGCTGATGGATCACACGCCGGGGCAGCGGCAGTTTCGCGACGAGGTCAAGCTGCGCGATTATTACCGCGGCAAGGGCGGCGGCATGACCGATGCCGAGCTGGATGTGCTGTTCGCACGGCGCTTTGCCTATCAGCAGGCCTATGCCGCGACAAACATGCGCGCGATCGTGGCGCTGGCGCAGCAATACCAGATACCGCTTGCGAGCCACGACGACACCACCCAGGAGAATGTTGCGGATGCCGTCCGCGATCGCGTTGCGGTCGCGGAATTCCCGACCACCATGGAAGCCGCGCGCGGCCTGCATGAGGCCGGCATCGACATCCTGATGGGCGCGCCGAACGTGGTACGCGGCGGCTCGCATTCCGGTAACATCGCAGCCGTCGATCTCGCGCGCGAGGGGATCCTCGATATCCTGTCGTCCGACTACATTCCCTCGAGCCTGTTGATGGCGGCGCTGCAGCTGCCGCAGCATGTGCCGGCCATCGATCTTGCATCCGCGGTCCGCACCGTCACCAGGACGCCGGCGGAGGCCGTCGGTCTGACCGACCGCGGCGAGATCAGCCCGGGCAAGCGCGCCGACCTGATCCGCGTGCACGTCGCCGGCGATGTTCCCGTGGTGCGCAGCGTGTGGCGCGAGGGGCGGCGCGTGGCGTGAACGAAGGGCCCGCCATATCCGCTGCATGCCCGGCCGCGATCGGACCGGGTTGCATCGTGCTGGTCGTCGGCCCGAGCGGCGCCGGCAAGGATACGCTGCTCAACCTGGCCCGCCGCGCCTGTGCCGAGGACGGCAAGGTCACCTTTCCGCGTCGCGTGGTGACGCGGCAAGCCTCACAAGCGGAGGACAACGAAGAACTAAGCCCGGACGCGTTTGCCCAGGCGCTCGCCCGCGGCGAATTCGCGCTGCACTGGGAAGCTCACGGCCATTGCTATGGGTTGCCGTGCAGCATCGATGACGACATCCGCGCCGGCCGCACGGTGGTGATCAACGTGTCGCGCACGGTGATCGCTGCGGTCAGGCGCGCCTATGCCAATGTTATGGTGGTCTCGATCACGGCGCCTTCCGAAATTCTGGCCGAACGGTTGAAGATGCGGGGAAGGGGCAGCGATGGCCGGATCGAAGAACGGCTGAGTCGCGCCGTCGATGACGCCTCGGTCGCGCCCGAGGTCACAATTGTCAATGTCGGCGAGGCCGCCGAACACGCAAACCGGCTGGTGAACATCATCAAGAACGGAGGAGAGGCTTAGTGTCGATCGTTCAAACAGTCGAGGAGCTCGAGGCGATCTACGGGCAGACCAATGATGCCTCGACCGTGAAAGTGGCCGACCGCGTCACGCCGCTCTACCGCATCCTGATCGAAAAATCGCCGTTTGCGGCGCTGGCGACCTCGGGTCCGGAAGGTCTCGACTGCTCGCCGCGCGGCGATCTTCCGGGCTTCGTTCGCATCCATGATGAGAAGACGCTGTTGATGCCGGACCGGCGCGGCAACAACCGCATCGACTCGCTCCGCAACATCGTCCGCGATCCGCGCGTGGCACTCTTGTTCCTGATCCCGGGCTCCGGCAACACGTTGCGGATCAACGGCCGCGCGCAGATATCGACAGACGCTGATCTGCGCGCCTCGTTCGCGGTGGGCGAGAAGGCGCCACGCTCGGTAATCGTCATGACCGTGGACGAAATGTACTTCCAGTGCGCCCGCGCCATCGTTCGTGCCGATCTCTGGAATCCCGACAAGCGCGTCGACCCAAAGACGCTGCCGACGCCGGGACAGATACTTGCTGAGATGAGCAACAACAAGGTCGGTGGTGAGGACTATGACCGCGCGTGGCCGGAGCGTGCACGGCAGACGATGTGGTGAGGTCTCGATTCTTGATTGGGCATGATCTTTTCGGAAAGCCGCTACACACTTTTCCGGATCATGCGTTAGCTAGTAATCGCGTTCGCGATGCACGTCGTGAACGACGATGCCCTTGCCGTCTTCCGGCATCGTCAGCCAGTCGCGCCGCAGCAGCGTTCGTCGCGTATCCTCAAGGCCGCTCTGCCAGTGATCGCGCATTGAGGTCGCCGAAAAGTCATAGTCCTTGGAGTCGCCCTCATAGGCCTTCTGCTGATAAATCAGGTGCAGGATGGTGATGCCGGGCAGGTGTGCGAGCCTGTCGCGCGTCTCGCGCTCCTTGTCGCTCAATCGGTCCTCGGGGATTTTCGACAACGCCTTGTATAGATCAGCCTTCAGGTTGTTCATGCGCTTGTAGATGTCGGTGTTGTGGCGGGTGCGCGAGGAATACATGATGTCCTTGTGCCGCGACAGCACCTCATGGATATCGCGCGGCAGCACGCCCCGCGCGCTAAACAGGTCGACCTGGAACACCAGCGAGTTCAGGCGGTCTTCCTGATCGAGCAGGTGCTGCAGCGGCGTGTTTGAGACAATGCCGCCGTCCCAGAAATGGTCGGTGCCGATCCTTACCATCGGTAGCGCCGGGGGCAGCGCCCCGCTTGCCATCACATGCTCGGGCTCGATCAATTCCTTCTTGTTGTCGAAATAGAGGAAGTTGCCGGTCAGCACATTGACTGCGCCAACCGCGAAATGAATCTTGCGCGCGTTGATCAGGTCGAAATCGACAAGCTCGAGCAGCGTCTGCTTCAGTGGCGAGGTATCATAATAACTGGTCGCGGTCCTGGCGCCAGCCGGGCTTAGCCAGGGACTGACCTCGTGCGGCTTGAAGAAGCCGGGCTGGCCCAACGTCGAGGTCATCATCGAGCTCGCGATGTTGCGAGCCTTGCGATAGATGTCGCCGTCGGGCGTGTAGTGCCAGACCTTGCGGGCAGTGATGCGCTCCCAGAAAATGCGCAGCCTTTCCAATCGCCGTTCCGGCGGATTGCCAGCGATGATCGCCGAATTGATCGCGCCGATTGAGACGCCGCACACCCAATTGGGCTCAAGACCTGCTTCATGCAGGGCCTGGTAGACGCCCACTTGGTAAGCGCCCAACGCGCCGCCGCCCTGCAAGACCAGCGCGACGCGGTCGCATCCTTCCGGTCGCCAAAGATGTGAAACGGCAGTATCCGAATCCGGCGATCGCGCGTCCATCGTCGCTAGTCCCAGTTTTTGTGGTTGGCTTTAGAGTTGAGGATGGCGATGACGCTGATATGACACCGACAGCGTTTTGGCGCGCTGCTGCTCACAACACTTCATCGCGTTGTCAAACAGCTACGTTAGCAATCTCAGAAGGCCTGCAAAGTGCCGGTATTTCTTACGGGCGATCGATCGACGATGGACGTCGTTCGATGTGAGACGCATTGTCTATCGAGCAGCAGAGGGGGATGAACGGTGCGCAAGGCAGATATTCTGAAACTTCCGTCCATGCCGATGGCAGGCCAAAGCTATCCGGCGGGGCCGTATCGTTTCATCAATCGCGAATTCCTTGTCATCACCTACGAGACCGATCCGGCCCTGATCCGCGCCGGCTTGCCCGAGCCGCTCGAGCCGATCGATCAGCCAATCGTGAAATATGAATGGATCAAGATGCCCGACAGCTCCGGTTTCGGCAGTTACACCGAGTCGGGTCTCGTGATTCCGGCGCGGCTCAACGGCGAGGAGGTTAATTTCGTCTCGCAGATGTATCTCGACGACGATCCACCGATCGCGGCCGGTCGCGAGATCTGGGGCTTTCCGAAAAAATACGCTCATCCCAAGCTGGAAGTCGTCAAGGATACGCTGACGGGGACGCTGGAATATGCCAGCCAGCTCGTCGCGATGGGCACCATGGGCTACAAACATGAAGCGATGGCCGGGAACGGCGATTTGACACGCGAGGCGCTGTCCAAGACCCAGATCAATCTGAAGCTGATACCGGGCGTCGACGGTCAAGCCGAGGTCTGCCAGCTCGTTGCGATCAACCTCACCGACATCATGGTCAAGGGGTCGTGGATCGGGCCCGGCCGGTTGCACCTGGTCCCGCATGTCAATGCGCCCGTCGCCGACTTTCCGGTGCGCCACGTGGTTGGCGCCCACCACTTTCTGGCCGACTTGACGCTGCCCTATGGCCGCATCGTCTATGATTACAACAAGCAGGCCGACGATCTCGCCGAAGCTGCCGAGTAGGTGGAGCGCAGTTGCGGGTGTCGGCCTCCGATGGGGCCGACGCTCAGGCCGCCACGTCGAGAAGGCGCGACGAGCCTCTAATCAAGACCTTGCGTCCGGTTGGCGTGATGCAGGCGACGCCGTCACTGATCGACGCGAGTTCGAGTGCGACGAGTTGTTCCAGCACGGATGCGTTGACGCGCCTGCGCGCCGAGGCGGGCAGGCGGAGCGCTTTCAGCGCTTCCCACTGATCTGGCGACAGGTCGTAGTCGAGGTCCGAGTCCATGTTGTCTCAGCGGAATTTCCGATTCAATTCGCGCGTGTCTTACCCGTGCTGCGTGAACGGCATGCGACCATTATGAGTCCGGATTTCGTCTGGCCGACCGGGCTAACATTCACATCTCGTTGCAAAATTGACGGGATAGGTTACGTAACTGTCATATCGACGTGCCAAATCACGACGTGGGTTCCCCGAATCGGGCGGCGCAGAGCGTGCCGCTCATACCAGCGATTGGATCAGCGCCCTGAACCTGGAATTCCTGAAAGACACGCTTGGCAGCAGCGCCCGGCTGAAAGGCATTGGCGGCGCCATCATAAGCATTGCCATTGCTGCGGGCGCGATATTCGCGCTGACCCATGCGCTCAAGAATGTCGACTATCACCAGGTTTTTACTATCATTCGCGGGACTGACTTCAGTGTGATCGCACTGGCCTTGATGCTGGTGACCGCCTCCTACGGCAGCATCACACTCTACGACTGGCTCGCGCTTCATACCATTGGACGCAAGGACGTCCCTTACCGGGTAGCGGCCTTGGCGAGCTTTACCAGCTATCCGATCGCGCACGGAATTGGGGCGGTCGCGCTGATATCTCCGGTCATCCGCTATCGCATCTACTCGGGCAACGGCCTGGGGGCGCTCGGGGTGGCCAATATCTGCTTTCTCACCGGGCTGACCTTTTGGCTCGGCAACATGACCGCGCTGGGATTCAGCCTGCTTTATGAGCCCACCGCCATCAGCGTGATCGATCGGCTATCGCCGGGCGTCAATCGCCTGGTGGCGCTGGCGCTACTTGGCACCGTCGGTGCGTTTCTTGCCTGGAGTTGGTTCTTTCCGCGAAGCATCGGCAAGAGCCGATGGCTGGTGCGGCTTCCGTCAGGCCCGCTGGTGTTGCTCCAGATCGTGGTCGGCCTTCTCGACCTCACGGCAGCCGCCGTTGCGATGTACGTGCTGCTTCCAGCTGGCCTCGATATCGGGCTGTTCCGCCTGATGGCCGTTTTCATCGCAGCGACGCTGCTCGGTTTTGCAAGTCACGCGCCGGCGGGATTGGGCGTATTCGACGCCACGATCCTGATCGGGCTTGGCAGCGAAGACCGGGAGCAATTGCTCGCGGCGCTGTTGATGTTCCGCTTTCTCTACCACTTCGTGCCGCTTTCGATTGCGCTGTTCCTGTTCGGCGGCGTCGAGGCGTGGCGAAGCATGCGCGCGAGGGAGCTGAAAGCGGCTCAGGCCCAAACTTCAGACAGGCGAGTTGAGCTTCAGCCCGACCATGCCGACGATGATCAGCGCGAGGCAGAGGATTCGGACAGGGTCAGTCGGCTCGGCGTAGAGCAGCATTCCGACCAGGATGCTTCCAACCGCGCCGATGCCGGTCCATACCGCATACGCCGTGCCGAAGGGCAGCGTCCGTAGCGCAAGCGCCATCAATCCGAAGCTCAAGACGATCGCGATCGCCGTGGCTGCAGTGGGCCAAAATCGCGTGAGGCCGTCGGAATATTTCAGCCCGAGCGCCCAGGCGATTTCAAGCAGACCCGCGCCAAGAAGTGCAAGCCACCCGCTCACGGCGTGGTCGTCCTCGCGGTCGACGCCATTTCCGGGCCGAGTTCGAAGGCAAGTATCGGCATTCGTTCGCCTCGTCGAAAGATGATCGCGCCTTCTCCTTGCGATGTTCGCGCGACAAGCATGTGACAGCGAGTTTTCCACGCTGATTTCGTACTTATCAACTGTCGCAAAACTGCAGTCCGGCCGCGTTAGCGTGATCGAGGTTGTTGATTCGAGGTGCTGATGAGCACGCAACTTATCGCGGACGCGGCGCGGAACAGCAGGCCACGGGATGACGCCACAGTTTGGGACCGGATTTTCGCGTTCTGGTCACGTCGTCTGGTCTACACCCAGATCTGGGAAGATCCGGAAGCCGACCTCGCCGCGCTGCAATTGCCATTGGGATCGACAATCGTCACCATCTCCTCGGGCGGCTGCAACGCGCTGTCCTACCTGACTGCACAGCCTGCCCAGGTTTACGCCGTTGACCTCAATGAGGCTCATCTTTCGCTGTTGAAGTTGAAGCTGGCGGGTATCCGGGCTTTCGCGAAATACACCGATTTCTGGCAGTTCTTCGGAGAGGCTGCGTCATCAGGCAATGCGCGCCTCTACCGCAACCGCCTGCGGCCGCTGTTGGATCGGGAGGCGCGGGCCTATTGGGACAAGCGCAATGCGATCGGACGCCCGCGACATGCCTATTTCACCGACGGATTCTACCGT
>Ga0306926_10006346_pt1 | contig 12677 bp, 14 predicted proteins | sample flu12Cox44000178_FD_203759 | JGI IMG/M metagenome (GOLD analysis project Ga0306926, IMG submission 203759) | Lab enrichment of tropical soil microbial communities from Luquillo Experimental Forest, Puerto Rico - flux8day.12C.oxic.44.000.178 (v2)... | ecosystem: Environmental > Terrestrial >... | reverse complement strand
CTGCTCTTTCCGGGCGGAGCTCGCTGCTATTTGTGTATTCCATTCGGATACATCAATATCTTTCCGGCTAGCCCGTTCTGTAACTTTCCAAACGCGGTTTCGAAATTTTCGAGTTCCAACCGTTCGCCGAACAACGGCTCGAAGTTCAACCGGCCGGCTTTCAGCAGCGCCGTCATTTGCACCCAGGTTTCATACATGCGCCGTCCGTAGATGCCTTGCACCGTCGCGCCCTTGAAAATCACATCCTCCACCAGATCGAGGGGCACGTTTTCCGTGGGAATCCCGAGCAACGATGCCCTCCCTCCCGCGCGCAGAGCCTTGAATCCCTGCTGAATCGCCTTCGGATTGCCGCTCATTTCAAGCAGGACATCCACGCCGGTGCCGCCGGTGGCTTCGCGGATCCGCTTCACCGGATCCTCGGCCGCCGGGTTCAGCGCGTAATCCGCGCCCATTGGCTTGGCCATTTCGCGGCGATGGTCGTTGGTTTCGGTGGCAAACACCGTCGAGCTCCCGCAAGCCTTGGCAACCGCTATCGACATCAATCCAATCGGTCCACAGCCGGTCACGAGCACCGTCTGTCCCGCGATCCGCCCGGCAAGCACGGTATGCACGGCATTCCCGAGAGGATCGAGGATCGCGCCGTAATGTTCCGGGATCGCCGGATCCAGCTTCCAGATATTGGTCGCGGGAATTTTCACGAATTCGGCAAACGCCCCGTCGATATCGATCCCGATGATTCTCAGATTCTGGCAGATGTGCGCCTGACCGAGCCGGCACTGCTGGCAATGCCCGCAGTTCACGTGCATTTCCGCGCTGACAAAATCGCCGGACTTCACCGCGGTAACTTCCTGGCCCGCTTTTTCCACATATCCGCAAAATTCGTGCCCCAGCGTGACCGGGGGCTTGATGCGCCCCTGGGACCAGCGATCCCATCCGTAGATATGGAGGTCCGTGCCACAGATGGACGAGGCCTTCACACGCACAAGAACGTCGGTCGGGCCGATTGCCGGCACCGACAAATTCTCGAGCTGCAGTCCTTTTCCCCGATTGGTTTTCCGCAACGCCTTCATCGTCGCAGGCATTCGGGTGGGCTCCTAACCTCGGCAGGTACCGACTGCGCGGATATCCATGCTAGCACAGGCGCAACCGTCTCCGGAGTGTACGCCGCCCTTCGCGCTCCGGCCAAACGCGGGCGTTGCTAGCGAACCTGGAAAACCGCGCCCCATTCGTGTTCAATCGTGATATGCCTTTCGCGCCTTCCATCGCGCAAATCCGCGACGCGCAGCAATGGCTCGGCGCGCACTTGCCGAAAACGCGTCTCCTCCACGCGCCGGGAATTTCCTTGCCCGCTGCCGCGGTACACCTCAAACTTGAATGCGAGCTGCCTACAGGTTCCTTCAAGCCGCGAGGCGCGCTTTTTGCTCTTGACCGCAACCTGCGGCAAGGCTCGATTCGCGAAGTCACGGCATGCAGCACGGGGAACCATGGTGCCGCGGTGGCCTGGGCCGCGAAAATGCTGGGTATTCGCGCAACGGTTTTTCTTCCGGCAAATCCCAATCCTGTGAAGCGAAAAAATATCGCGGCGCTTGGCGCACGCATCGTCGAAGCCGGCGGCGGCGATCTCGCCCATGCATTCGAGCACGCGCAGGAATATTCCTCCCGTCCCGGAATTTATTTTCTGAATGACGCGAGCGATCCTGACCTGCCCGCAGGAACGGCGACCATCGGACTCGAGACTCTCGAGCAACTGCCTGGGACACGTGCCATTTACGTGCCCATGGGGGACACCGCACTGATTCGGGGAGTTGCTGCAGCCGTAAAGCAGCTCGATCCGTCCGTCAGAATTATCGGGGTGCAAGCGGAGCGCGCACCCTCCTACTATTTGTCGTGGAAGGCCGCGCGACCCGTGCCAACCGATACCTGCGATACCTGCGCCGATGGTTTGGCCACGCGCACTCCCGAGCCGCGGAATGTCCGCACCATCTGTGAACTGGTCGACGACGTGGTGCTGGTGAGCGAAGACGAAATGATCGACGCCATTCGCCTTCTCTACCAGCGGGAGCGCGTCATCGCGGAGCCCGCCGGGGCCGCCACGACCGCCGCCTTCCTCAAGCAGCCATCCGCCGCCGGCCCGGTGGCGCTGCTCGTCACCGGCGCGAACCTCTCCGACGACGTTCGGGCTCGTGCAGGATTGCCCGGGAGCTAGTTTGCCGGGCATTCGCCCTCGCCGGAACCCGGCGTTCCCGCATCCAACGGGCATGAAATTTTGCGGCGCTTTTTTACGTATGATTAAGTGAGGCTATGACGGACACAGCAACCGCCGTGCAGCTGGACCGCGTTTCACGGCACTACCACATGGGGGAAAGCGGCGTACGTGCCGTGGATGAGGTATCTCTCTCGGTGGCCACCGGCGAATTTCTGGCGCTGCTCGGCTCTTCGGGTTCGGGCAAGTCCACTTTGCTTAATTTGATCGCGGGCCTCGATCGTCCCACTTCCGGCGCCATTCACGCGCACGGCCAGAATCTTGCTTCTCTCTCCTCTCTCGATCTCGCCCGCTATCGGCGGAACACTATCGGCATGATTTTCCAATCCTTCAATCTCCTTCCGCGCATGACGCTCGAGGAAAATATAGAGCTGCCGCTGCGCCTGGCCGAAGTCGATCATGCCGAGCGCCCAAGCCGCGTCCGCGAGGCTCTCGAGCGCGTCCGCCTGACGCACCGGCTCGGTCACCGCCCCACGGAACTCTCGGGGGGCGAACAGCAGCGCGTTGCCATTGCCCGCGCGTTGGTCAACCGCCCGAAAATCCTGCTGGCCGACGAACCGACCGGAAATCTCGATTCCGCTACCGGCGAAGCCATTCTTTCGCTGCTGCGCGAATTGCAGGGCGGCCTGGGCATGACCATCGTCATGGTCACGCACGAGCGTCGCTTGGCCGAGCACTTCGCCGATCGTCTCGCCGTCATGGGCGACGGCAAACTCATTTCTATTTCGGCGGTCCCGAAAGGTGTGGTCGAATGAAGCCTCGAGACCTCACCGACCTGGCGCTGCGGAATCTGCGCGAGGCCGTTTTGCGCAATGCCCTAACCACACTCGGGGTAGCCGTCGGGGTGGCCTCGCTGGTCGCCATGCTTTCGCTCGGCGTCGGTTTGCAGCAACTGGCTTCGAAACGGCTGTCGCAAAGCGGACTGTTCGACACCATCTTCGTCACGGCCAGGAACAGTTTTCGCGGCCCGGGCCGTCCGCAGCGACAAACGGTGTCCGACAAGCCGCCGCGCCCGCTCGACGATGCGGCGCGCAAAGAACTCGAGAAGCTCGCGAACGTAATCGAGGTTTACCCGCAGATTCGTTTTTTCACCGAGGTGCGCTACAACACCAAGCCCTATGCCACGGTCGTGGCGGGCATGCCGGAGTCTTCGCGAAATTCCGGCGCGTTCGATGGCATGCAGGGCCAATATTTCTCTTCGCCGAACGCCAACGAAGCCATCCTGCAAATCGAGTTTGCCAAGGAACTTTCCGACAAGCCGTCGTCTCTGGTCGGACAGGATCTGGTCCTTCGCTATGCGGAGCGTCAGGTCATTCCCGCGGCCGGTCCGGATTCCGGCGCGAATTCGGGCGATATGCCTGGCGGCTTCTCGGTCGTGCCCAAGGAATTGCGGTTAAAAATCATCGGTATTGTGGAAACCGAGCCGGCCGCCGGTTATGGCGGCTACGGCAACGCCCGCCTGCTCATGCCGCTCCAAACCGCCTCTACGCTGCGCGCCGCGCAAGTCAACGATCTGCGCGATATCGTCCGCGGCGATACCCCCTCCGACAAGATCACCTATCCGTCGCTCTCCGTGCGCGCAAAATCGGCGACCCATGTCGAGGCGCTCGAAACCTCCATCCGCAATCTCGGCTTCAATGCGTTTTCGCTACTCGACGCTTCCAAATCTCTCCGCACCTTTTTCTCCGTTTTCGATCTGTTGCTTGGGATTTTCGGCAGCCTCGCGCTGGCCGTGGCCACCCTCGGCATTGTCAACACGCTGGTGATGGCGATTCTCGAGCGCCGGCGGGAAATCGGCGTTCTGAAAGCGCTGGGCGCCGCGGATTCCGATGTGCAGCAACTCTTCTTCGTCGAAGCGGGCGTGATGGGACTTCTCGGGGGGATTTTTGGCGTCGCATTCGGCTGGCTGCTCGGCCGTGCCATCACCTTCGGCACGAACCTGTACCTGAAACGGCAAAGCCTGAATGCCATAGAACTTTCTTCCGTGCCGTGGTGGCTGGTGGTGGGCGGACTCGCTTTTGCCGTCCTTGTCAGTCTCGTGGCCGGCCTTTATCCTGCTTCCCGTGCCGCCAGGCTCAATCCCATCGACGCGTTGCGCTATGAATAGGTCGGCAGCTTTCGCCGTTTTTTGGCTCTTTCTCCTGGCCGCGGCGCCACTGGCTCGCGCCGCTTCGGGTCGCGTTGAGTGCAACCGGGTCCCCAGCGAAATTCTCGGTCATGCGGTTCCCTATTGCATCATCCTTCCGCCGTCGTTCGACCAGAATCCTACCCGGCACTTCTCCGTTCTCTACTTCCTGCACGGCCTGGGCGACAACGAACAATCCTTCATCCACACCGGCGCCTGGAATCTGACCGAAGACATGCGCGAACGGGGCGAGATCCGGGAATTTTTGATTGCCACACCGGGCGGCGATGCCAGTTTTTACATCAATGCGAAAGATGGCAAAGCGCGTTATGAGGATTTCCTTTTGCAGGAATTTTTTCCATTCATCGAAAAACGCTATCGCGTCGCACCCGGCCGGGGGCATCGCGCCATCGCCGGAATTTCCATGGGCGGCTACGGTGCGCTGCACCTCGCTTTCCGCCATCCGCAGCTTTTCATTTCGGTGGGCGCGCACAGCGCCGCGTTGATCGAGAAATTGCCGGTGTACCTTGGAAGCGCTCCGAATTCGCCGCGCGCGCGACTTCTCAGCGGCGTGTTCGGCAGCCCCCCGGACCCGGTGTTTTGGGACCGCAATAGCCCGCTCACTCTCGCGCGCACCGCCGATCTGGCGGGACTGAAAATCTATTTCGACTGCGGCGATCAGGACGACTACGGATTCGACGCCGGCAATGCTGCCCTCGACAAAATCCTTACCTCGCGCCACATTCCCCATGAGTATCACCTCTATCCCGGACGGCATGATCCCAGCTACTTCGGCGAGCACCTGCCGGCTACGCTGCAGTTCGCGTCGCGAGCCTTTACCAACTAGTACGCGGCAAATTTTGTTCGGGTGTAGAATGCAAATCGGATGGCCGCCCTGCGCGAGGAGGTGCATCGTGCACCGTTGTCTCTGGTCCCTACTTTTACTGTTGGCCCTTTCCCCTTCGGCTCGCGCGCAGGAAAAACCTCCGGCCAATCTGGTGACTCCGACATCGGGCGCCCGCCTGGAATTTCTGGACGAAGTTTCCTATTACGAGCAACGCTACCTCCGGCTCGCGGACGCCATTCCCGCCGAAAAATACAGTTGGCGGCCGGCCGAAGGTACGCGCACCATCGGCGAAGTGTACATGCACATTGCCAGCGCGAATTACGCATACGCGCGCATGCTCGGCACACCTCTGCCCGCCAGCCTCGACTTGAAGGCGTTGATGGCATCCTCGAGTGACAAGGGCAAAGTCATTCCCGCGCTCAAAGAGTCCTTCGTGCACTTCCGCAACGCTATTCTGGCGATCAAAGATTCCGAATTGGACAAGGAAATCAAGACTTCCCGCGGCCAGATGACCATACGCGGTTCGTTCTTCCTGATTTCCGGGCACTTCGGCGAACATCTTGGCCAATCCATCGCCTATGCACGTTCCGTCGGTATCGTTCCGCCCTGGACCGAAGAGCGCCAACGCCAGGAACCGGAAAAACAGAAGCCCTAGATTGGTTTCTTTGGGGAGAACCGGCGCGTTTTGCGCAAAGCCCCGGAGGACGGCTCACTCGTTTTGGCCCGCGGAATTCCACATCTCCTGGTGAATCTTCCATTCCCCTTGCCGGTCCTTGTGCAAGATCAAAAGAATCTTTCCGTGCCCATCGAAAGTCGGTTTTCCCGGCGGGCCCTCCGAAACCTGGTGCTCCAGGCCCCATTCAAACGCCCAATCCCCCACGATGCGCAGCTCGCGAAAATCGATCTCCTGTTTCGTGACGTGGTAGCCGGGCATGGATCGGACCGCGTCTTGCACAAATTTGGCTATGGCGGCTTTGCCCACGAGCGGCGGGGTTCCCGGCAGCAAGCTCACCCCGTCCTCTTCCCAGAACGACAGAATCAGCGGATGGTCCATCTTCAAGTGCGCGGCAATGAATTTCTGGTTGAAGGCTTCAATCTCCGCTTTCCCTGAATTCGCCTGCGCCAGGCACGTACGCGGATAACTGGCCAGGATGAGCATCAATACCGGGACAACGATAGAGAAAGCGCGACGGCGATTCATCGGACCTCCTTCGGGACGACCTATTCTTTTACTCCAATTCTCAGCGCGGCAAAACGGTAATCTCGGAGTGCGCGTGTCGACGGAGATCCTCGCTCTGCCGCTGCTCTCTGTTATCATTCCTTCGCTTCGACAGGCGGAGGACGGATGAGCTTTAGGGAAAGGCTCGAAGAGGTCCGTACCGGATTCGAGCGATCGTTCTGGGTCGCCAACGTCAGCGAGATTTTTGAGCGCCTGGCCTATTACGGGTCGTTTGCCTCGCTCGCCAATTACCTGCGGGAATCCCTGAATTTCCCAACCCAGCAAACCGGTACGCTCACCGGCATTTTCGGCGGCATGGTGTGGTTTCTGGCGATTTTCGGCGGCGCAGTTGCCGACCGGCTCGGATTTCGCCGCGCGCTCTCGCTGGCCTATTTCATTCTCACCGCCGCGTATTTCCTGCTGGGGTCGATCAGCGCGCCATGGCTTCGGCCGGTGCGCGCCGCCGTTCCGCTCGAACTGTTCGTCGGAGTCATCCTGATCTTGCCGGCGCTCGGAATTGCACTGGTCAAACCGAGTGTGGTCGGCACCACGGCGCGCGCATCGCGAGAAAATGTTCGCTCTCTCGGCTATTCGATCTACTACACCCTGGTCAACATCGGCGGCGCCAGTGGACCGCTAGCGGCGTCGCTTGCGCATCGTTATCTGGGAGCCGGCAAGATTTTCCTGATCGCCGCGTTGGTCGTGGGAGTCATGATGATCGGCGTGCTGCTGTTCTTCCGCGAGCCGCAACCTGCGCGGAACGCTCGGGTTCCAACGCTCGGGGAAACCGCGCGGAATTTCCTCACCGTTCTTCGCAATCCCAAATTCATGGTCTTCCTGCTGATCTTTACCGGTTACTGGATCGTTTTCTGGCAGCAGTGGATCGTCATGCCGGTGTTTCTGCACAATTACGTGGATCCGCATCTCGATGTGGAACTGGTATTGGTGACCGACGGAATTGTGGTCATTACCTGCACGATCCTGGTGAACTATCTCACCCGAAGGATTCCGGCGTTCCGCGCCATCATCCTGGGCACGCTCATCAGCGGACTTTCCTGGTTGCTGCTCGCCTGGCATCCCACGCTGTGGGGCGCGGTGGCGGCGATTTTTGTCCTGGCGATCGGCGAAATTGTCCATCAGCCGCGCTACTACGAATACATCTCGCGACTCGCGCCTGCGGGTCAGCAAGGCACCTACATGGGCTTTGCGTTCTTGCCGCTCGGGATTGGCTCGCTCGTGGGCGGCTGGTTTGGAGGCCGGGTATTGCACTATTTTGGCGAGGTGCAGGGCCAGCCGCAGCGCGTTTGGTATGTGATCACCGGAGTCGGCGTGCTCACCGCAGTGCTGCTGTTTGTCTATGACCGCATCGTCGAGCCGTCAAAGGAAGCCCTTCCGAAGACCGCCGTAGCAAAAGGTTCCGACTAGCTCCTGCAGGCAGCGAAAAGGTTGGCCCGCAATCCAGCCCTACCTTATATCCAACTTCAAGCATCAGAAACGACAAGGGTTAGATGTGCAAGTGCAACTCTCGCCGAAGATCCGCTAGCTAGTTGACCATGCGACGAAGGGATTCGAGCGCTTGCCGGGCGAGGGAGTAACGTGGCTCGATGGTGAGGGCTTCCTGGAAGCACCGCATGGCCTGACCGTACATTTCTTTTCCAAGATACGCCCGGCCGAGATTGTAGTGCGGAAAGTGGCGCGGCTCGTAGCGGCGCGCTTCTACGGCTTGTTGCAGCCAGGGAACCGCTTCATCGAACTGGCCCAGTTCGATCAAGTACGCGCCAATATCGTTGTAAGGGTTGCCGAAATCCGGATCGAGTTCGATGGCGCGCTTGCATTCGGCGATGGCATCGAGAAGCTTGCCCTGGAAATGATAGGTCCAGCCGAGAAAGGTGTGCGCTTCGGCGGTGGGGTGAAGGTCCAACGAATGATGGTAGAGCTCGACGGCACGGTCGTAATCGCCTTCCATCTGCGCTTGATAGGCATCTTGCAACACTTCCCACGCGCGAGTCAGGGTCTCCTGATTCATGGAGTCATTGTGAGCGTTCGATGCGCGCAAGGTCAAAGGTACGAAGGTGCTAGCTGTGCAAAAGGCGCAACCTGTCCGTTCTGCCGGGGGCGGGTGGAAATTAGACCACAGAACAGCGACAATAATTGGCACGTATTTACGGAAGAAATGGGGGCATCGTGAATCGTTTGCTTCGAGAAGTCGCGTTATTCGTGATTTGCGGGGCGGTTTTGAGCGCCGGCGTCGTTCTGGCGCAGGATTCGGGCAAGAAATCGAGTGGGGGATCGAATGCCGCGGCGGTGGCGCGCGGGAAAACGGTGTTTCAGCAAAAATGTGCGGTATGCCACTACGATACCAGCGACCAGAAAAAGATCGGGCCCGGCTTAAAAGGCATTTCGAAACGCGGGACCTTCAGCGTAAACGGAAACAAGATTACCGACGACGCCCTGAAAACCTGGATCGAGAACGGCGATCAGTTGATGCCGCCGTTTAAGGAAACGCTGGAACCCGGACAGATCAAGGATGTCATTGCGTATGTGAAGACGCTCTGACCCGTAAGCGCGACGCGACCGCACAGAGCGCGCTTGGCCAATAAAGAAGCCCCCGGTAGCCCGTCAGAAGCGATCGGGCGGCCGGGGGTTCCAAGTTTGCATCTCAGCGAGCGGGAGAAATCTACTTGAGAACGGCGTCCTTCAGGACCTTGGCAGGACGCAGACGCACCACGGTCTTGGCCTTGATCTTGATCTGTTCGCCGGTCTGAGGATTGCGGCCGATACGCGCCTTGCGATGCGCCTTCACCACACGGCCGATTCCGGGAATCACAAATTTTCCAGCTCCACCCTTGGCTTCCTTGACGGCAAGCTTGTGAAGTTCCTCGAAGAACTGAGCGACGGTCTTCTTTGGTGTGTTGACCTTTTCCGCGATGTGCGAAACGATCTTGGTCTTGCTCATTGGCTTGGCTGCCATTTTAGTCTGCTTATCCTCCTCAAAATATCTATCCACCTCGAAGAAATCGAGGCTGGCTCGAGCGAAAAATATCCTGATTTTTGCTGTAGGGTACCCGGGCCTTTCGGACTATAACCAAGGCAGAGTGAGAACGCAAGTGCGAAACCGCAAAAATGAAGGGAAAAATGCGATATTTCTGGGGCATGTGCAAAACGCGCAGGTTTTATGCGGGTTGCCGCAGCACGGCGCACTTTCTTAGCGCTGTTTTCGGCGTGTTATCCTCTCTAATCTCAAATGAATCAAGGAGAAGCCGATGAATCGAGTTTGGAACGGAGCGGCGTTTCAGCGTGAAATTGCCGCAATTCTAAAGCCCGAACGTAGTCCCGTTACTGTCACTTTTCTCGATGCGCCACCCGCGGACACGCAAAAATTCGAAGGAAGCGAGCCGTCCGGATGCAGTTTCTGGCGCTGGGCCGCACAAGGAAGCACGTTCTATACCGTTGCGCAGAATCACTTCAATTGCGCCGTCGGCGCCTATACGCACCACATCACGCTCTCGCCCGACCGCGAGAAGGAGACCGCGCAAACGCTCCAGATGATGTTCGACCTGGGCTACGTGAAGCCGGAAGAAGTTCCACAGATACCGCGACTCGCGAAACCACCCGTGGCCATCCTCTATGCGCCGCTCGCGGAATGCAAAACGCAACCCGACGTGGTGCTGTTCGCCCTGAAACCCGCCGAGGCCATGCTGCTTCAGGAAGCCGCCCGGCGCGCCGGGCTTCGTAGCGGTGCGCCCGTGATGGGCCGGCCAACCTGCATGGCGCTGCCGGCGTCGCTCGAACATGGCGCCATCGTCAGCCTGGGGTGTATCGGCAATCGCGTGTACACCGGATTGGGCGAGAACGAAATGTACGTAGTTCTGCCCGGCAAAGATGTCGCCGACGTGCTCGAAGCGTTGAAAACCATCGAAAACGCCAACCGCGCGTTAGCGGACTACGCCAAGGGCCGGCGCGAACTGCTGGCGACCCTTTAGTTTGGCGGCCGATAACGGATAGAAAACTTGCGCTGTTCGGCCTGAAAATTCACCTCGCAGCAAAATGGCGAGGTGAATATGAATACATTCCAGATCGCTCCGATACCCACGGAGGTGGCCGAATCGGTTCGCGCAACCGGAAGAGCTCCGCAATACGGTTTCCCGGCGCATAAGGAAGTGGCGAGCGGCCGCGCGCCGTGCCGGCACTGCTTGCGGCTCATTCGGGCACACGAGGAGGAGCTTTTCCTCTTCACGTACGACCCATTTCAACCGCTCGGTGTGCCACCTCTGCCGGGTCCGGTGTACATTCACGCGGAAACCTGCGAGCGTCTCGTGGGCGCCACGTTCTTTCCGGAGCAGTACCGCGGGCGGGCCCTTACGCTTGCGGCGTATGGAGACGACCGCAGGCTGCTCGCGGAGGTGCGACTCAGCGACGGCCACGAAGATGCCGAAGCGGATAGGCTGTTTGGGAATCCCGAGGTGCAATACATCCACGTGCGCAGCACGGAGGCTGGCTGTTACCTGTTCCGCCTCGATCGCGCGTGACAGGAGCGCCCTCGGCGCGGCGGTTCCTCAGAGCGAGGCGAGATCCTGATACAGATGGGCGATGGCCTTGATCCCGCCATAGTAATTTTCAAGCGAGAGATGCTCGTCGGGCGCGTGCGCGTTCTCGTCCGGCAAGCCGAAGCCAATCAGGACACAAGGAATGTCAAACGTGTCGTGCATTTGCGTGACGAACGGAATGGAGCCGCCTTCGCGCATAAACACGGCCTTCTTTCCAAAGCCCTTCTCGAGGGCCAGCTGCGCGATGTGGAAAATGGGATCGTGATATGGAGCGACCCAGGGCTTGCCCGTACTCAGAACTTCGAATTTGCAGTGCACCGTGTTGGGCAGGAGTTTCCGAACGTGTTTCTCGACCAGCCTGGCGATTTTCCTCGGCTCCTGGTTCGGCACGAGGCGGGTCGAAAACTTGGCGTAGGCCTTGGAGGGAATCACCGTCTTGGCCCCCTCGCCCTGGTATCCGCCCCACATCCCGTTCAGATCGAGCGTCGGACGAATCCACAGGCGTTCCAGGGTCGAAAAGCCTTTTTCCCCAGGATATGCCGGAGCGCCGACGGCCCGTTCGAAATCCTTCTTCTTCCAGGGCAAGGAATCGAGTTCTTTGCGCTCTTTTGCTCCGACCTGGGCCACGTCCTCGTAAAAGCCGGGTACGGTGATCCGGAAATTCTTGTCGTGCAGCTTGGCGAACAACTCCGTCAGCACGGTGAGCGGGTTCGGCACCGCGCCGCCATAGACGCCCGAATGCAGGTCGCGTTCCGGGCCGGTCAGTTCGATCTGGTAATAGTTCATGCCGCGCAGGCCGTAAGTGATCGACGGAACGCCTTTCGCTAGCATCGAGGTATCGGAAACAATGAGCGCGTCGGCTTTCAACTTTTGCTTGTTCTTTTGCACAAAGTCCCACAAGCTGACGCTGCCGACTTCTTCCTCTCCCTCGATCAGCACCTTGATGTTGACCGGGAATTTGCCGTGGATCTGATGCAGGCTTTCGAGCGCCTTCAAATGAATGTGCACCTGGCCTTTGTCGTCGGCGGTACCCCGGCCATAGAGATTGCCGCTGCGGGCTTCGGGTTCGAAGGGCGGCGAGGTCCACAAATCGAGCGGTTCGGCAGGTTGCACGTCGTAATGCCCATAAAAGAGCACGGTCGCCTTGCCAGGGGCTTCGAGCGACTCCGCGTAAACCAGGGGATGCAGGTGGGTCGGAACGATCTCGACGGTCTTGAATCCCGCCGTGCGCAAATGGTCCGCCACCCACCGGGAAGCGCGCTCGACATCCGATTTGTGCTCACTTTTGGCGCTAACCGAGGGAATCCGGAGGAATTCGCAAAGCTCGGAAAGATGCTGTTCGCGCCGCGCTTCAATGAATTCAGTCAGGTTCATATGAGGCCCTCAGGCACAATCGTTCAGCTCCGGCTGGACGGAACGCCAAATTGATTAAGAAAATGCGGCGGCGAATGGACCGTGGAACAAAAGACTGTCGTGGCCGCTGTTCCTATTTTAGGGCTAGCCCCGGCAGCGTACAAGCTGACGCGATAGAAACGCTGTGCGCGCTGGGCAACACCTGTCCGAAAGGGCAATTGACCGCTTTTGCCGCCCACCGCATGATGGGCCCATGACTGAAGTGCTCCAAGCTCCGGCCCGTCGCAGCCAGCGCGTGTTCCACAAGATGCGTTTGCAGGCGC
>Ga0306926_10006345_pt1 | contig 12677 bp, 7 predicted proteins | sample flu12Cox44000178_FD_203759 | JGI IMG/M metagenome (GOLD analysis project Ga0306926, IMG submission 203759) | Lab enrichment of tropical soil microbial communities from Luquillo Experimental Forest, Puerto Rico - flux8day.12C.oxic.44.000.178 (v2)... | ecosystem: Environmental > Terrestrial > Soil... | reverse complement strand
GGTGAGCGATCTGCTGGTGAAGCAACGCGCCGGCCGCCTCGGGATACCGCTCATCCCCGGGCACCGCGCGGTGCTCACGCGCACGCTCGATCACCAGCGCAATCCGGCGCGCCTGCATCCCGGCAATGTCACTGCGCAGAAGCTCTGCGCCGAGGGAATGCGCAGCCGCGGAGCGTGCCTGTGGGCAACTCCGTGCAACCGCGGCTGCTCGGTGCGCGCCAACTACCAGTCGATCACCGTGCATCTGCCGCCCGCTCTTGCGAGCGGCAATCTCGATATCACGACCGACGCGATGGTCTACGAGATCACACTCGGACGGGACGGCCGCGCGACGGGGGTGAACTTCATCGACCGCACGACCGGCAAACAGCGGCACGCCAGCGCGCGCGTGGTGGTCCTCGCCGCGAGCGCCTGCGAGTCGGCGCGCATTCTGCTGAATTCGAAGAGCGCGCAGTTTCCACGGGGACTCGCCAACTCGAGCGGCAAGGTCGGGCGTTACCTGATGGATACGGTCGGCAGCACCGTACGGGGGCAGGTGCCGCTGCTCGAGAGCCTGCCGCCGATGAATGAGGACGCCGCCGACGGCCATCAGCTGTACGTTCCCTGGTGGCTCTACAAGGAGCAGCTCGCCGGCAAGCTCGGTTTCGCGCGCGGTTACCACATCGAGTACGGCGGCGGGCGGCGTATGCCGGGATACACGACCGCGGCCGGAATTGAATGGCTGACAGGCGGCAACTACGGCATGAAGTTCAAGCAGGACGTGCGCCGTTACTACGGCTCCTTCGTCTCTTTCGATGGCCGCGGCGAGATGATTCCGAACGAGTACTCCTACTGCGAGATCGATCCCGGCGGCGCCAAGGACAAATGGGGGATCCCGGTGCTGCGCTTCCACTGGCAGTGGTCGGAGCACGAGCTGCGGCAGGCCGCGCACATGCAGAGAACCTTCGCCGACATCATCGACGCCATGGGCGGGCGCGTTGAGACCGTACAGACGGACGGCGCCAAGGCCATCTCTCCGGGTGGTTTCATCATTCACGAGGTCGGCGGCGCGATCATGGGATCCGATCGCGGCAGCTCCGTGGCCAACCAGTGGTGCCAGACCTGGGACGTGCCGAACCTGTTCATCACCGATGGCGCCGTGTTCGCTTCCAACGCGGACAAGAATCCGACGCTCACCATCATGGCTATCGCGTGGCGTGCGGCGGATCATATTCTCGAGCGCATGCGGCGCAGGGAGCTGTGATGGACCGGCGTACGACAATCAAATGGGTGCTGGCGGCAAGCGCCTCATGGCCACTGCTGCACGCGCGCGGTGGACCGGCGGCGGAGTCGACCCCGGCTGAGGCGGCACCGGCTGAGCCGATGAGGGCTTTGAAGGGCTATGGCACCGATCCCGATCTTCTGAAGACCTACCATCCCGGGGAAGTCTGGCCGCTCATCCTGAGTGCGCCGCAGCGGCAGCTCACGGGAGTGCTATCCGACCTCATCATTCCCGCCGATGAGCACTCGGGGAGCGCGAGCAGCGTCGGCGTCGTCGATTTCATCGATGAGTGGGTGAGTGCGCCCTATCCGGATTGTCAGCGCGATCGCCCGATCGTGCTCGCGGGGTTCAGCTGGCTGGATGGCGAAGCCGCCCGACGCTTCGGCAAGGAATTTGTCGCGCTCGATGCCGGCGAGCAGACCGGCATCTGTGATGACATCTGCGACGCAGCGCGGGCTGCTCCGGCACGGCGCGATGCGGCGCGCTTTTTCGCCCTGTACCGTGATCTCACCGCCGCAGGCTTCTACTCGACTCCGATCGGCCGCCAGGACCTCGGCTACATCGGCAACGTGCCGCTGAAACGCTTCGACGGGCCACCCGTCGAGCTGCTCAGGAAGCTCAACCTGGCATGACCTCCAACAGGCGACAGGTGCTCACCATGAACCAGACTCCTGCGTATCTCGCGCTGGCGATTCTCGGCTGCGCGGCCGGGTCGTTCGTTGCGGCGGATCAGGGCAGCGCGCCCGGCCCCTGGCGGTCGCTCCTCGAGGATCACAGCGCACCTGCATGGCGCGGCTGGAAGGAGCCGGGGCTGCCCGCCGGCTGGCATGTCGAGGGCGGGGTGCTCTCCAAGGACGGCAAGGTCGATGACCTGGTAACCGACGGCACCTTCGGCAATTTCGAGCTGGAGCTCGAGTGGAAGATCGGCAAGGCGGGCAACAGCGGTATCTTCTACCGCGGCACGCGCGAGTACGACCACATCTACTGGAGCGCACCGGAGTACCAGCTGCTCGATGACGAGAACACCGAGGACGGCAAGAGCCGTCTCACCGCCGCTGGATCCGACTACGCGCTCTATGGCGCGCCGGCAGGCGTAGTGCTGCCGTTCGATCAATGGAACAAATCGCGCCTCGTGGTCAAGGGCAACCACGTCGAGCACTGGCTCAACGGCAAGAAAGTCGTCCAATACGAGCTGAAGAGCGCGGACTGGACGAGCCGGGTCGCCGCCAGCAAGTTTTCATCCTATCCCAACTACGGTCTCGCAGTAGCGGGCCTCGTCGGCATCCAGGGCGATCACCCCGGGACACTGGCGATCCGCGGGATCCGTATCCGTGAGTGGCCTTGAGGATCAGTGAATGAGCGGCAAGTTCAGCTTCACTTTCAACCTCGGGGGCAAGACGCCCGCACCGCTTACGCCGGCCTCGGCCTCGGCCGTGGTGCCGGCACTCAAGTCGCACGATCTGTTCCCGACGCGCATCTGGCAGGCCCACCTCGACGCACTCGATCCGTACATGGAACGCTGGGTGGAGGCGGTGCTCGCGATGCGGGCCGCCCATCCCCACCCGGCCGGTCGAACCGTGCGTCAGGGCTGGAACAGCGAGGACATGAGCGTACTCGAGAGGCCGGAATTCACGCCTCTCCGAGAGGCCGTTCGGGCGGCCTGCACCGCGGCGCTGCAGGAGATGGGGCAGGGCGAGCGCCGCTTCTATCTGCAGTCCTGGATCAACCTGCACGATCGCGGCGGATTCAACTTCCTGCACATGCACGAGGGGTCGCTGCTCTCGGGCAGCTTCTATCTGCGGGTTCCCCCGGGCGCCGGCGAATTCGTGTTCCGCGATCCACGCCCCGGAGTGATCCACGGTTACGTCAAGGGCGGCGTACCCAACGGGCACGCCGACGTGCACCTGCGCCCGAGCGATGGCCTGCTGGTGCTCTTCCCCTGCTGGATGGAGCACTACGTCGAGCCCCACGAGGGCGACGAGCCGCGCATCACCATTGCGTTCAACGCGAACCCGGTGGATCACGAGGTGACGGACAAGCGCTGAACGAGGCCGGGCGGGCCGCAGTCAAGCCACGTTTCCGCGATGGTTAGGCAAACGCTTAACTATCCTCAAAAACAGCTCCTGAAACGGCCTCCCGTCGGGGAGATTCCTCCCCGGCGCGGCCGCTAGCGCTCGGGCACCGCATCGAAGGCGACGGTGAGCCGTGCCTGATGACTGCGAAATGGCACGGTGCCGTGCCAGAAATAAGAAGGGAAGAGCACCAGCATCCCGACTTGCGGCCTCACCGAGTATTCCGGGCCGAGCCTTGGAGTAGTCGCGATCCCCGGCTCACCGAAGGTGAGCACACCCTCATCACTCCGACCATCGTTCATGCAGTCGGGAAGCTCGATGTAGCAGGCGGACGAGATCCAACCCCGCGGGTGCGTGTGGTTGGTGTGGAAACCCGCGCTGTGCAACCGCACCGACCAGCTGCCGTTGAAGCGCCAGCGGCCCTCATTCCGACGGCGCAACGGGTCGTTGCCGTGGCCGATGTGCGCGAGGTAGTGACGGATGGGCGCGGCAAAGGCGGTGAACAGCGCCTGGATCACAGGGTCTGCGCTCCGCGAGAGATCCTGCGTAGTTTCGGTGCCGTTCCGCAGCGATTGAAAAAGCAGCGCATGCCCTTGCGGGTTGTGCAGGCGGTTGAGACTCACCGCGAGGTCGGTGAGAAAACTGGGCAAGTCCCGCCACGGCGCCGGCGTCTCGAGCGGCCGCGGCACGACGAGATCGCGGTAGTCGCAGAGCTGCGTGTAGCGCTCATCGCCGATCAGCCGCCACGCGGTCGTCTGCAGCGCGATCAGGTACTGGTCATCGGGAGCGCTGGCGAGCAGCGCTTCGCAATCATCGAGCGCCGCGCCCGCCTCACCAACGCCGAGCCGGGCGGCGGCGCGCAGCGTTCGCGCAGCAGCGTTGGTGGGCACGACGCGCAGGGCGCGCTCAGCGAGCGCCAGTGCCGTACCCGGATCGAATTCGAGCGCCGCGAGACCTGCCCGGAGCAGCAGTGCCGGCGGCGCCTGAGCGCGCGCGGCGAAGGGTGCGAGGCAGGCGTGGGCGCCACGGGCGTCTCCGCCACCCTGGAGGATTGCGGCTTTCGTCGCCCAGAGCGTCTCGTCGCCGGCGAAGCGCTGCAGCGTCCGCTCGAGCTCCGCGGTCGCCTGCGTGAGGTCGCCGCTGCGCAGCCAGATCAACTGCGCGAGATTGCTCTGCGCATCGGCGAGCCGCGGCTCGAGCGCAATGCACTCGCGGAGTGCGGCCTCGGCGGGCTCGAGTGCACCCTGCGCGATGAGGCTGCGGGCATAGGTGTTGTACAGCGCGGCGCTCTTCTGCCCGCGCCTCAGCAGCTGGTGTGCGACACGGCCGGCCTCCTCGTACTGACCGGTCATGTTGAGCGCCATGGAGAGCGCGTGCGCCGCCGCAGCATTGGTCGGCGCCGCCGCCGCGATGCCGCGGTAAGCGACCACCGCTTCCCCCTGGCGACCGAGCGCCGCGAGCGCCTGGAGGTGTTGCGCGGCGAGCTCTGCGTCGGCCCGGCCGGCGAGGCAGAGCGGTGCAGCTACGGCAAGCGCTTGAGCCGGGCGCCCGGTGTCGTTGTAGTGACGGGCGAGGAGCAGCGCCGCGCGCGGGTAGGGCGGTGAGCCCTCGAGCGCCCGCTGCAGGAGCGGCTCGGCCTCGCTGCTGCGTCCGCTGCCGAGCAACAGCTCGCCCAGCGTGGCCAGCGTCGGGGTCCAGCTCGGATCGAGCTCGAGCGCCCGCCGCAAGAGCGCCTCCGCCGCCGCGGGATCACCCAGCGCCTGCTTGGTGCCCCCGAGCAGGCGCAGCGCTTCGACGAAGCCCGGGTGGGCCGCAACGATCGCCTCGAGCTGCTCGTGTGCGCTCGCAAAGCTCCCGGCGCGCAGCAGCTCGCTGATGCGCCGCATGGCGTCGATCGATGCGGGAGTTATCGCGGCCATTCGATCGCCCAGAAGACGCGTGCCCCGGGGCTGTTGTCAACCCTGGGGCACGAAGTGAGCACGGCAGGTCCGCGCCGAGTCGCGGGGTGTCTTCGTCAGAATTTGTAGTAGACCGTGAAGTTGATCTCCTGACCCTCGATCGGCCGCGCCAGCAGCACGTCGCCGATGCCGGTCGCAGCACCGGCCTTGCGGGCGTTGCCCTCGGTGAGGCCGATCTGGTTGGTCAGGTTAGTTCCCTGGACGCGGAACTGCCAGTTGCGGTTGATATTCGCGACGATGCCTGCCGAGAGCATGTAGTAGGTGCCCAACGGCTGTAATCCCGTCTGGTCCTCGAAGCGTTGGCCGACGTACTCGTAAGTCACAAATGCGGTGAGATCACCCGTGCTCCAAGGAATGGTATAGCTCGGGGTCACCCGTATCTGCCACTTCGGCTGCCGCTGCAGCGGCGCACCATTGATGTTGGCGCACTGCGGGTGTCCGAAGATGTCAAAGTACTTCAAGCACCCGATGTAGTCTTGGTAGTGGCCGTCCATGTAGTCGCCGACCAGCCGGATCACGAGGTTCTGGATCGGCGTCACAGTCCCAACGAAATCGACGCCCTTGGTCGTGGCGCCGTACGTGGACGTGATGCCGGTAGAGTTGCCCGCAGCATCGGACTCAGTGTACTGCAGCCCGGTGAAGTCGCGCTTGTAGCCGCTGACGTCCAGGTACAACCATGTCGTCTGAAACTTGAAACCGACTTCGTAGTTCGTGACGGTCTCCGTGGGTGCGTACTTGCCATTGGAACCGCGGATGTTGTTGTCGAAGTCGTCGAAGTGGTTACCTGTGTTGGCGCGCCCGTACACGCTCATGTGGTCGTTGAACTCGTAGTTGATACCACCGGTGAACGTCGGCCGGGTCGTGGTGTAGTGCTCGTATTCCTGCACATCACTGCAAACGGGTACTTTATTGTTCCAGAGGTCGAAGGCGGTTCCCAATTGCACGTGGGTCTTGCTGGCATCATTGGTGCCGCAACCGCGCCAACGGATATCGATGTTCTCCAGCCGGGCGCCCGCGTCGATCAGGAAACGGTTGATGCGCCAGGAATCCGACAGGTAACCGGCAATATTCTGGCCGTTACCGTGCTGGAGAATGTTGTAGTTGGAGTTGAAGTTGACGAACCCCGTGTTGTTCGTCAGGTTGCAGGTGTTGAGATTACCTGGAGTGGTGCAGTTGGCGCCTGCCCGGTAGCTCATATTGATTGCAGTGGCGTTGGGCGTATTGGTCATCAACATCTGGTTACCGAGCGACCAGTTGTCGTTCATGCTGTATTTCGCGAAGTAAACCCCTCCCGTGATGATATTCTCAGGAACGAACAGCGACCTGCTGATGCGCAGTTCGTCGGCGAAGTTCGACAGCGACTTCTGGATGGCCCACCAGCCCTGCTGGATCACATTCTGGTCCATGGGAACCGCCGTGCTGCTTCCGGCATAGGTTGCCTGGACGTTGAAAGCCAGCGGCAGACCCGTGCCGGGTCCGCCGGCATTGGGGTAGGTAATGAGTCCGGTCTTGGGGTCGATGCCATAGTTCTGCGTGTCAACCGGCGTATTCAAGGGGCCGCCTGGCACCGAGGCCTTGCAATACCCCGCTGGCTGCGGGACCTGGCAGCCATACAGGAGGTAGCTCAAGGGCCGCGGGCTCGGTCCCGAGAACAGGGCGTAGGTGTCGAGGCCACCGCCGTTCACTATCAGGTTGTTGAGCAGTTCCCAGTCGCCGAAGTGCTGGTCGTACTTGACGCCGAAATAGTAGAGGTTGCCGCCGCGTCCATTGGCGAGATTGGCATTCTCGAAGCCACCGGTCGGAGTGGGCAGCGTGACATTCTGTATGTTCCAGCTGCCATAGGAACACTTGAGAGGGCAGAAACCGGGATAGGCGGAGAAACTCGTACCCGTTGAGTTCTGAATCACCGGAACCGGCACGATGAACTGGTTCTTGTCATCGAGCACCCGTCCCCAGACAAAGAGCGACCCGCCATCGAGTTCGTGGTTCAGCGTTGCGGTGAACTGGCCGCCCTGATCCGCCGGGAACTGTGGCGGACGCACACCCTCGGATACGCGATAAAAGCCACCGAAGGTACCATACCAGCCATCGGTGACCTTGAAGCCGGTGTTGGCGTCGATACGCCACAGGCCCTCGTTGCCGTAGGTCACGCCAACCGCGCCGGTCGTCTGCTCCGTGCCGCGCTTGAGGATGAAGTTGGCCGTGGCGCCCATCTGCCCGGGTCCGAACAGGGCGCCCGGACCACCCTGCACGACTTCGACACGGTCTACCGTGTCATCGATGCGGAAGAGCGAGCTCGAATCCATGAAGGAGAGGGAGGGTGTGCCGTAGAGCGGCATGCCTTCGATCATGTTGGTGAAGAAGGGCGCGTCGCCGCCGCTCGGGAAGCCGGCGACCTCGATGTTGGCACCGGTCTGACCGCCGGAGGATTCTGGCCAGAGGCCCGGCGAAACCTTGAGCAGGTCGGCCGTGCTCTTCGGGTTGGCCTCTTTGATCAGGTTCTGGTCCACCGTGACGATGTTGTAGCTGGCGTCCAGTTTCTTGACGCCCTGCGCGCTCGCCGTGACCACGACCTCTTGCAGTGACTCGGGCGCAACCGCGCTGGCCGCCGCCGGCGCGGCCTCCTGCGCCATAGCCGTGCCGCCCGCGCCGTACAGAATGCCGGCGACCGCGGCGGCGACCGTAGTGGCGGCGCCCATTCGCGGAAGCGGCCGTCGCCAGAACGGCATCACTGCAGGAAGTTCAGCGGTTGATAAAGAAGCTCGTCGGGCGAGACGCGCACTCCTGCGGAGTGCTTTGTTGCTTTTTACTCTCATGGCAGATCCCCTCCCCGGTAAGGTGATGACGCTATGGAGTTGCAGCGAGGACGCTGTCTCAGGGCGCTCTACGTCGTGAAATGGGTGGCCGACGTATCAGCGCCACGGACCTTGCACCTCGATATGTAACGGGAATGTAATGCGAATGATTAGCCATAACAAGCGTTGTTGCGCCTCAGCAACAGCAGATTGTTGGCGCTTGTCGGAACGCGCCGAGACGTGACGCGTAGCCGTTGTGTGTTTCAATGGCCAAGTTGAGGTCGGCCCTGAAGCGTGCGGCGTGCGGGCGAGGGTTGTGGAGGAAGCGATGCACATCAGACTCGCGATACTGGCGCTGCTCACGGGCTCTTCTGCCTGGGCGGCCCCTGCGCCGGATGCCCCTGTCGAACCCGCCCACGAGCTCGCTGTCTGGGTGCCGATGCAGCTCACCTTTGTCTATCGTCACTCCACCACGCAGTACTCCTGCAGCGGACTCGAGGGGCGGATGAAGAGCCTTCTCCTCAAGCTCGGCGCGCGCCCGGACCTGGATGTGCGCGGCTACGGCTGCACGCAACTGACCGGGCCGGACCCGTTGGCCGGTGTGAAGGTCAGGATGAACGTGCTGGAGGCCGCCGGCCCGCGGCCCGGGCTCGGGGCGCACTGGAAGAGGGTGGACCTGCTGGCAGACCGTGACATCCTGGAAGCGGCCTCAGACTGCGAGCTCATCGAGCAGGTTGCCCGGAAGATCGTCCCGCTCTTCACGGTACGAAACGTCGACTACAACGCGACCTGTCAGTCGCGGAGCCCGCTGCCGGGTGCCACCCGACTGAAGGCGGATGTCCTGGTCTCCGACCAGCAGTCATCGCCCACTTCCGCACCGCGTTAGAGATCGCGGCGCACGCGGGTCGTTCATACCCCACATGCGTGCACACTGGAACGTCGCGGTCGCCGCGCTAGGGCTGTCCGTCGGCCTTGCGCCGGCAGCGTCGTGCGCTGTTGCGGCGTCGGGCACGACCACGATCACCACCGGGAGTGCGCGCTTCGAGTTTCTGACGCCAACGCTCGTGCGGATGGAATACTCGCCTTCGGGGGCCTACATCGATGCACCGACGGCGGTCGTGCTGAAGCGCGACTGGCCGACCGTGCGGGTCGAGCAGCGCGAGCAGGACGGCTGGCTGATCGCGGCCAGCAGTGCCATGACGCTCCGTTACCGTCTGCAATCGGGCGCCTTCAACGCCTCTAACCTGAAAGTGACCTGGAACGATCAGGAGGGTGCCGCACACGAGTGGCATCCGGGGGACGCGGATCCGGAAAACCTGGGCGGGCTCACCTATTCACTCGACAACGTGAGCGCGCCCAACCTGCCGAAGGATGGGATGGACCTCGAAAGCCCGGTGAACGATGAGATCCCCGGGATCGATCTGGTACTCGGGCGGGCGCAACCGGGGTTGCTGAGCCGCAGCGGCTTCGCTTTCATCGACGATAGTCCGACGCCGGTGTTCAATGCGCACCGCAGCTGGATCGAGCCGCGGCCGCAGCCGCTCGGACAGGATTGGTACCTGTTCACCTACGGTCATGACTACACCCACGTGCTGGCGGAGTACGGAGCGCTGTGCGGGTCCATCCCCATGATCCCGCGCTACGTGCTCGGCGCCTGGATCACCGATTTCAACTTCGAGTACTTTCCCGGCACGCCGCAGTCGCGGCAACCGGACTTCAAGCGCTACAACCAGCAGTACCTCATGAACGAGGTCGCGCGGATGCGCAACGACCACATCCCGTTCGACGTCCTGGTGTTGGATTTCGCCTGGCACAACTACGGCTGGCAGGGCGGGTATGACTGGAGCCCGTTGATCCCGCATCCGCAGGCGCTGATGCGCTCCCTGGGTGCCGCAGGTGTGAAGCTCAGCCTCAACGATCATCCGGGCTACATCCATACCGATGAGAGCATCCTGTCATTCAACGACAGCCACGCGAGCGAAGTGCTGGCGGCCCTCGGCCGCGCGCCGCCCGCGAAGCCGACCTTCGACATGGACATCTCGCCACTCTTTCGCTTTGCGAGCGACCCGTCGAATCAGGGTCTCGGGGAGAAGTGGTATGCGACCGACCACGGTGCGCAATGGCGGCCGATCCGCGTCGCGCGCTCCTGGGAGCAGCAGGGCTACCCGGGCTATCACGGCCTCGGCTGGTACCGCGCAGCGGTACGACTGCCAGCGAAGCTGCCGGCGTCGCTGTACCTCTATCTCGGGGAAGTGAGCGGCAGTTATCGCGTGTTCGTGAACGGCCGGGAGGCGACACACAGCTACGATCACTGGCCGCGGCGACTGACGTACACCGACATCGCCCCGTACGTATCCGCCGGTCGGGTGAACGAGATCGTGCTGCGCATTGAGGGCGACAAGCACGGCAGCGGCATCCTCCGCGGGCCGGTGGCGCTGCGGGACATCCCGCCCCCCGAGCGCATCTCCTTCGATCTCTCGGACGAGAAGCAGGCCGAGGTGTTCATGCGCGACCTGCACGGTCCGCTGATGAATGAGGGGGTGGAGGTGTGGTGGGTGGACGGCGGCAGCGGAGCCACGGCCATGCCGGGACTCAACCCCCAGCTGTGGACCAACAAGGTGTTCTACGATTTCAGCCAGCAGCACACCGGCAAGCGCGCTTTCATCCTCGGGCGCTACGGGGAGTGGGGCAGCCAGCGCTATCCCGGGTTCTTTACCGGCGATGCCTATTCCGATTGGTCGGTGCTCGCGTATGAAGTCGCGTTTGCCGTGCGCGGCGGCAACGTGCTCATCCCCTACATCAGTCACGACATCGGCGGCTTCCACGGCGGCAGGATCGATTTCGAGCTGTATGCGCGCTGGCTCGAATTCGGCACCTTCAGCGCCATTCTGCGCATGCACAGTGCCCACGAGAATCCGCGCGAGGGCAACCTGCGCATGCCGTGGGTCTACGGCAAGCCTGGCATCGAGCTGATGAGGAGATATTTCACGCTGCGCACGCAGCTGATCCCTTATATCTACAGCTACGCCTGGCTCGCACACACGCACGCCATGCCCATCCTGCGGCCGTTGTATCTCAAGTACCCGCAACTTGAAGAAGCGTATCGCCATCCACACGAGTATTTCTTCGGCGAGCAGCTGCTCATCGCGCCGGTCCTCCATCCCGGCGGTGAGCAAACGATTTATCTTCCACCCGGGGACTGGCGTGACTTCTTTACCGGCAAGCGCTACCCGGGCGGCACCACGGTGAGCGCGCACTACCGGGTTGATGAGATCCCGGTGTTCGTGCGCGAAGGAGCAATCGTCCCCGAGCAGGCCGCGAGCGACTACTCGGATGCGATGCCGCTCGACCGGCTGGTGCTGAACGTCTACGGATCGGGTAATGGCACCTTCGATCTCTACGAAGACAACGGCGTGTCGCTCGATTACGAGCAGCAGCACGCGCACACCGCCTTCGAACACAGCAGTGGTAATGACGGCCTGCAGCGGCTGGTAATCGAATCCACCCAGGGCACCTACCCCGCGCAACCGCCGGCCCGCTCCTACGAGCTACGCATCCGCACCGACGCGAAGCCGTCCTCGGTCTCCGTCAACGGCCGGGATGCCGGCGCCTGGACGTGGGATGCGCAGCAAGCGGTGGCGGTGGTCGGGCTGCCGAGCGAGTCTATCCACGATCGAATCGTTATCGAGTGGCGCTAGGATGGCCCGGCGCTCACAGAGAGGCGCATCGACCCATACTCGCCGCGCCTTCCTGCAAGCCGCCGGCGCGACGGGCGCGGCCGTGATCGCGCCTCAGCTTCTGCCGGTACCACTCGCGCGTGGGACCACGCGCGCGAGGCCCAATCTGGTGTTCTTTCTGGGAGAAGGAGCCCGTTGGGATGAGTCCTCGCTCGCCGGCAACCGGCTGCTGAAGACTCCCAACATCGATCGCATCGGTCGCGAAGGCGCCGTGTTCACGGACGCGTTCTGCATCAACTCCCTGTGCCTGCCAGCGCGTGCCACGATCCTGAGCGGCCTCTACTCGCACACCACGGGCGCGGTCGACAATCAGCACAGCAAGGTGCCGGACCGGTTTCCGATCGTCACCGACCTCATCCGCAGTCACGGTTATGAGATCGCCTTCATCGGCAAGTCCCACGTGCAGGGCTCGCTGATGGATCGCTACTGGGACTACTACTGCGGATTCTCGGGTCAGGCCGACTACCAGTGTCCGGTCGTGGTCGAGGGCGCGCACGGCAGGTTCGGCGCCCCGCAAAGCTACCACGAGTACGTCGACGATCTGCTCACGCGCAAGGCGGTCGACTGGCTCAGGCAGAAGCACCGCTCGCCATTCTGTCTGTTTCTGTGGTTCTACGCGCCGCACGCCCCGTTCGATCGACCCTTGAGGATGGTCAACGACTTCAATGGCGTCCCGATCCCGAAGCCCGCCAGCTTCGACGAATATCTCACCGGCTACGCCGGCAAGCCGCGCGGGGTGATCGCGGCGCGGAACAAGATCGGCGCCCAGTTCCTGCAGCGTGATGACCCGCGCTCGCTGGAGGAGCTCGTCAAGGACCATTACGTCGGCATCGAATCCAACGACGAGGACATCG
>Ga0306926_10006344_pt1 | contig 12677 bp, 17 predicted proteins | sample flu12Cox44000178_FD_203759 | JGI IMG/M metagenome (GOLD analysis project Ga0306926, IMG submission 203759) | Lab enrichment of tropical soil microbial communities from Luquillo Experimental Forest, Puerto Rico - flux8day.12C.oxic.44.000.178 (v2)... | ecosystem: Environmental > Terrestrial >... | reverse complement strand
TTCAGCCCCGCGCGTTGCCACGCGCGCGCAACAATCGTGTGCTGGACGGCCAAATGACGGCCCAGCGATCGGGTCGACCAATGGGTGGCGCCATGGGGCGGCGAACGCTTCGTCCACGCCAAAATTTTCGCTTCCAGGGTGGGCGTCAACACCGACGGCTTCGACCCATGATGGCGAGCGGCCAATCCGCTCAGCCCCTTCTCTTCGAAGCGCCGCTTCCACAACGCGATCGTCCGCGAGCTGCACCCGGTCATCGTGGTGATGGCGTGGTAACTGTGACCATCCGCGATCAGAAGAATGACCCGCGCCCGTCGCGCGGCATCGGCCCGCCCACGACGGGATCGGACGCGGGATTCGAGTTCGGTTCGTTGTTCAGCGGTCAACACAAGACGTGGCGATGGCATGCGCCATCATACGATTTACAAGTCGTTAGTACAACCCACTAGTGGTAGCGCTAGTGGTTCATCGCCGAATGGTCAGCCTGCTAGGTGCCGCCGGCCGGCTGTGCTCAACAGTGGAGATGGCAACGTGACGGGGAGTCATGGATTTCTGGAAACCGACAGACAGGCCTGTTTGCGGGCTATTGCTTGCGACCTGGAAATTCTTCGAGGAAGCGTCGCATCGCTTCAAGCATCTCTAATGAACCACCTGGCGGCAGCAACACTTTTGACCGCTCCTCCTCATACAACCGAGCCATCAGCTCTGCGTTGTAAGAAGGCTGAGCGCGCAGGTAAGCGAGACAGGCGCACCAAGCAGCCTGTGATTCGAGGATGAGTCTCAGCAGCGCCGCAACGTGTTGTTCAAGGGCAGGAGCAGGATTTTCGGACATACGGCCTCGTATTCTGGCACCGAACCGATCGCTGCAAAACAGCGGAAGATCAGCAAGCGATGAGCGACACACCACGCCGCCGACCCCTTCCTGAAAGGCGTCAGCGGCAATCCGAAAGGACGCGCTGGACGTTGCGGAAGCCAAGACACCTTGATACCTTGATTTGAGAATCAAGATGAATGGACATGGCGGACATCGCCCTGGGGCTGGGCGCCCCAAGGGCTCGAAAGATCCTCACACGCTCGAGAAGCAGGAATACGAGCTCCAGCTGCGGGCGCGTATTGCTTGCGACGTCGATGCGTATTACGACGCCCTGAAGCAAGCCGCGACCGGTGTAACGCACATGATGGCCAAAGACAAAGACGGCACATGGAAAGAAGTCACCGACCCGGCGGTGATGGCCCGGCGCCTCAACAGCGACGAGTCGTTTTACCGCCGGACGGCTCGCAAACCGGATGTCCGAGCGTTGATCAACCTCTTCGATAGCCACTGTGGGTCGGCCACTCAACAAAGCCAGGTGCAGGTGGAAAGCCAAGTCACGCTGAAAGACCTCATTATCGGGTCATGGAAATCAGATGGCGACGACCACTAAGAGGCCGCCCGCCGATCCCGAAACGGACGACTTGGGCTTGGGCTTTGACTACTGGTTTCTGCAGGTCGCCCGCGTGCGCCGGGTGGAGGAGTACCGACGGTGCCAGGCGGTCGTGCGGCATGCGTACCCGCAGGTGCCGGACTCGCTTGGCCCCCTCGATGACGAGTACTGCGCCGCCTGGCGGACGGCCATGCTGGCGGCGGGCGCAACCGAGCGAGACCTTGACGTGCTAGCGGTCCTCCTCGTGCTGCGGGTCATTATGCTCACCGAACGTGACTCGTCCGATCGCCGGGATCTCATCGAATGTATTGCCCGGCATCTCGCCGGTACGTCGATGGTGATTCGCATTGGCCGGGTCGCCAACTATGTGGTCGTGGAGTTTCCCGACCGGCCGCGGATTCACTGACCCCCGGCGGCAGGACGAGGTGATCGGGTAGCTCCCAAGAAGTGAAAGTGCAGAATGTCCCTGGAGATAGCTCAGCGGGCTACATCACGGTACGAACGTCTCACCGTGTCTCAAAGGATCCGGTCGATCTCTAGCCGAAATCGCCGCTCGTTGAGACAGCGGCGGTCGCGCCAGGAATTGTCGGGTCCGGCTCGCGCAGATCGGTAATCACCGCTTTCCGGCTGGCATTCGCAAATCCAATTCCAATCCTTTCGTCGCTTCAACTTTACACACTCGTGCTATTGGTCCACGCAGGAGAGCCGACATGGCAATGAATCGACCTGCTACGTTATGTCTTATCGCGGTGGCCGTCGTCGTTTTGTCCGACAGCGTGGTGGCGGCTGCCGCGACTGTTCGCAGCGTCACGGTGTTCGCAGTGGGCACGGATGTCAACGCCACCGCGCCGGACTCGATTGCCGTGACGGAAAACTCGATTTGGGTGAGCTACGCGAACGGCGCGGACTCCACGGGCCTCAACGGCAGCAGCACGGTTGTTGAATACGACTTCCTCGGAAAGGTTCTACAGACGTTCATCGTCCGCGGCTCCGTCGACGGCTTAAAGGTCGACCCACGAACGGGTCTTGTCTGGGCGTTGCAGAATCAGGACGGCAACTCAACGCTCACGTTGATCAACCCTGTCACCGGAACGGCCTCCCTCTTTTTCTACGCTGTGATGTCCTCCACTCGCGGTTACGACGACGTCGTATTTCAGGGCAATCGTACATTTCTGAGCTACACGAACCCAACCGAGGGGGCCGACGCAACTATCCAACTGCTCGTACCAGGGTCGGACCCACTCGCGGTTACAACGATTCTGACCAAGGGTGCCAGAGGGACGGATCTCGCGACTGGAAGACGCAACCGAGTCACGGCACAGAACGATCCCGACTCGCTCAAATTGACGCCATTCGGCGATCTCCAACTCTCGAGTGGGGACGACGGTCAACTCATTTTCGTGCGGAATCCAGGCACTGATGACCAAGCGGTTAGTTTCTTGACGCTCATCGACCAGCAGACTGGCCAGGCGGTATCGGGCCTGGACGACGCCGTATTTGCAACCGCTCCGCGCGGCGTGTTCTATCTGGCGGACACGAGCAACAATCGCATCCTAGCGATCGCGGTCGACGATTTGGAATTTGGGTCGTTGTTCGCGTCGGTTGGCAGCTTGAACGCCCTCGTATCTGTGGACACAGCGACCGGCGTCGCGACGCCTATCGTTTCCAATCTCAAGGGTCCGCACGGGCTGGTGTTCGTGCAGTTGTCCCCAGACGAGTAGGAACTGGGACCTTGTCCCGAGGACAGGCTTCGCGGAGCTGCTGCCCCGTTCAGGCGGGTGAAGGCGACCTGAACCACGCGCCGCCGCTGGTGGGCGAGCATGACGATACGCTTCTACCGAAGAAATCGAAACCATCTCGTTTCGCCGCGAGAGCCGCCGCTCTTCCACTAAACTGACACCAAATCGCATCTCCTCGATCTGATTCCGCCCGATAGTCCGCTCAATGTTTATGCGGGCGCACTCGAGGTGCCCTCGGCGTCCGAGTTCCAGTTTATCGACAAGGCGCGGGTGGAACTCGCGCGCAAGCGGACACAAGTCGCGCTGCCTGATGAGCCGCTCGTCGCCGGCTTTGATGTCTCGGGCGGTGGGAAGGCGTGGAATGTGATTCGGTTCCGACGGGGCTTCAACGGCAGCCCCTACGGCTTGATGATCTGTTCTCGACCGTCCTCGTCCTTTAACGTCAACGCGGAGGTCGTGCCCTTGGCCCACGGTTGCACATAGGTGTTCTTCGTGCCGGTCGGCCCCACAAACGCAACCCCAGCGGTCTCCTCCGACGCAGCGATTTTCACCGAGGGGCGCCCCTTCTCGGTTATTAACCGGAGCAATACCGTCTCAGAAGAGACGCTCCCGTCCTTCTGCGTGCTTGCCGGCAGCACTGCGATGCTCGCCCGCACCTGTCCGCGCTCATCAACAATCTGAAGCGCCCGTCCTCGCAGCACCGGTGCCACGCCTTCGGCTACAGCTGGACGCATCTGCGCGAGCGTGACAACCAGAAGCACGAGATTCACGAGCGTGAGCACGACGAGAAGCCGTTGTATCTTCATGAGCGTTCCTCCGGCATCATCCAATCTACATCTTTACGCGGCCTCGGACCCTTCCTTCGCGAGAAATGCTGGCAATTGGTCGGCGCCATCGATCCGACGCAACACAATCTGGCGGAACGCGACCAAGCCGTAGAGCAACGTGATCGCTGCGGCCTCGCCTAAGCGGAAGGGCAAGGACGCCGCTTGATCCCGCCCCGCGACGACGGGAATCGGCAGGAAGCTGGCTCCCGTCGTCGTCTCCAGGTTGCCCCGCTGGTTGCCCCGACGGAGGTTGATTCTCGTGGACTGGAGTAGACGCAGAGAGACGACAGAACCGATTGCAAGCTGATGATGCTCAGGCGGTTGTTGCCACAACACCCACGCCATCACCCACTTAGTCACAATGGAACGACCGGCTCGAATTCGCAGCATCGTGGGTTACGTTGCGAGTTGGAGCACTGCACAACGCAGAGCCACATGCGAAGGAGCCGGTCATGAACAAGGTACGATTTGTGGGGTTGGATGTCCATGCAGATACGATCGCGGTTGCCGTGGCAGAGCCGGACGGCGAGGTACGGGCGCTCGGCACGATTCCGAATCGGCCCGACTCGATTCGACGGCTGGTCAAGCGGCTGGGGCCGCCCGATCGCCTGCGGATGTGCTATGAAGCCGGGCCGACCGGCTACGTCCTGTATTGGCAGCTGACCGGCCTCGGCGTGCCCTCTGACGTGATCGCCCCGACGTTGGTCCCGACGAAAGCGGGCGACCGGGTGAAAACGGATCGCCGCGATGCAATGAAGCTCGCCCGCTCGTATCGGGCCGGCGACTTGACGCCCGTCTGGGTGCCGGATGCGACGCACGAGGCGTTGCGGGATCTGGTGCGAGCGCGCGAAGCGGCGAAGAAGGACCAACTCCGTGCCCGTCATCGCCTGGGCAAGTTTTTGCTGCGCACGGGACGGCGTCCCCCGCTGACCATGAAAGCCTGGACGCAGCAGCATCTCCGGTGGGTGAAGACGGTGCAGTACGACCACGCAGCCCAAGAGGCCACGTTGCAGGACTACTTACAGGAGATCGAGCACGTCGCAGATCGGATCGCCCGACTCGAGCAGGCGATTGACGAGGCGGTGAAGAGTGTTCCCGAACGGATGCGTGCGGTCATTGCGGCGCTGCAAGCGCTCCGCGGCGTCGCGCAGGTCTCGGCGGTGACGATGGTCGCTGAACTCGGGGAGCTCTCCAGGTTTGCGAGTGCGCGGCAGCTGATGAGCTATACCGGAATCGTCTCGAGTGAAGACTCCTCCGGGACCCGAACGCGGCGCGGCGCGATCACGAAAACCGGCAACGCCCATCTCCGACGGATCGTCGTGGAAGCCGCGTGGGCCTATCGACACCGCCCCGGGCTCGGCGCGGCCTTCCACAAGCGCCAGGCGACGGTGAGTCCGGAGATCAAGGAGATCGCGTGGAAGGCGCAGCATCGGTTACACACCCGGTATCGGTGGCTGATGGCCAAGGGCAAGCATAAGCAGCAGGTTGTGACGGCGATCGGCCGCGAGCTCTTGGGGTTCATCTGGGCCATCGCGGTGAAGGTCGAAGCCCAACGATCCGACGGGCAGGCAACGGCCGCATAACCTGAGTGAGTGAGACGTGCAGTACCAGGGTGCGCACCATCGGTGGTGGTCGAGCGGCACACGGAAAGGAGAATCCTCGTTTAACCTACGCGGCGAGCGTCATCAAGCTCGACCCGCGTCCTCAGTCCGAGGCAGCTCCCGACGGATCACGATTATGCGGTTCCGACCCGCGAATATCAGAGTGATCAACCGTCGCGATAGTCGCCTCGGCCACCGCCGATGGTACGCATCCTGGAATTCTGCGCGGGCCCGCTTCTGAGGGGGGCCTGCTCGCCGGCCTGGACATCGAGGAGAGATGAGGAGAAAAAGATCGAACCCAACAAGCTGACTTGACGGGGTCGTTAGGCAGTGGTGAGAGTTAAGCGGTGAACTCCGACCTGCTTTACTGCTGCGTTTCAAGTCGTTTGGCCCGATAATCGAGAGCGCCAGATGAAGCAGGCACGCTCGTTAGTGATCTTTGTGCTGTTGACCGTCGGGTGCGGTCGGGCTCGCCCGGCCATCGGACAGCCAAAGATGTCGCTAGTGAACGGCGCAGGCGTTTCGATCGAGGTCGCAGAGGAGCACGCGAACCCGGCAGTCTGGGTGAACGTTCCGGACGAGCCGGATGGTCATCACGCCGTGCTCGTGCTTCTGCCCGAACACGTCACCGTCCGCCGGCACAACGCCAAAGACGCCGAGCACCTTTACATCTGGAGTGACCGCGCCGGCGGGGCGCGTCCGCACTGGAATCGCTCTGGCGACGCACTGGAGTACACGAAAGATCTCTCGACAGGCCTGCAGCTGCTGGGCCGCGTCACCGCTCATCTCGATGGCCTGCTGCTTCACTACGAGTTCAGGAACGAGACCGACACCGATTTCGATTCGGTCCAGGCGATCTCCGACCCGCGAATGGTGTCGCGGCTCCTTCACGACGTGCGTCTCGAGCGCACCTACGTTCATGGTCCGGACGGTTTCACGCTGCTCGCGTCCGACATGCCGGAACGTCTTACCATGCCGCTCAACGTCTGGCTGCCGAATCGGTACCGCATTTCATATGCGTGGCCCGTTGAAACGACGCGCATTCAACCCCAGCCCGACGGGATCCGGTTCATCAACGCGCCGCGGCAAACGGACGAGCCAGTGCTCGCGACCGTCTCGTCCGATCGGCGCTGGGTGATGGCGACGTTCTCGCGAAATCCGGGCAACCTCTGGACGAACCCGGAGCTAACCTGTCAACACGCTGACCCTGACATCACCAGTCCGCGCCACACCACCGGCATTGTCGAAGAGAAGATCCTTCTGTTCAGGGGCACGGTGGACGATGTCATCGTCAGGGTACACGAGGAACGACAAGGTTTGAGATGAACCCTCTCGCAACGAGGCTGAGGCAGGTCCGAACTGAGTTAAACTTCGCCGACTGTTGCCGGTCGTTTGCTCTCCTCATCGTGGCCGGCCCCGTGGTTCAATCAGTCACCATCCGGCCAGCCGTGCGGCGATGCGCGCGGCTCGCCAGGCCGATTTAACAGCCGCACGCGACCGTGTCCAGCGCCGATTGCTCGCGGAGCTGGATTCGACGCTCGATGCGCTCTTCGCGGCCGCCAAACACGGCGATGTGCGCGCCGCTATTGAGGTGCTGAACCGGCTTCTCGGCAAACCGCTGCAGATGGCCGTTACTGCAGAAGTCCACGGCGCGCCAGTGAAGCCGCCGCACATCGATGTGTTCCTGGCGAATTGCGCCTCGGCAACGTCGAGCCGTTCGACGGCGATGACCCAGGATCGAAACGATCGACCCTTCGGCCAGTGCGCTACGGCCTCCCTGGCGCCTTGACGAATGGCGCCACGGCGATCCCTGGCCTCGAACTCGCCGCGGTCGGTCTCCCTGGCTGACTGTCGGATTCGTAGCTCGCAGAGTGCCACGTAGTCGTCGCCCCGGCCGATGCGTACCACCATCGACGTACCCGCGACATGCTCCGCGATGCGCTCAATGAGGTCCTGACGATCGGATGAGCCGCGTTCGGTTTCCGCGATGGCTAGCAAGACCATGTAGACGGCTAGCACGTCTATGTCCCGCTCGGTCCCGCCAGCCGCCAGCATCGCGCTTCGCCAGGCGGCGCAGTATTCGTCATCGATGGTACCGCACCACGGGCCACGAAGTGCAAGCAGGTGCGGGTACGCGCGCCGCACGACGGCTTGCCAGCGTCTGAGGTCCTTCGCCCGGAGCATCCGAGCCACGTGGAGAAAGCGGAGGACGAAGCGCTTATCGTCCGCCCGCAGAGGCGTCGAGGTCGCCCTCACCGTTCGCCCTCCCGCGAGGCCGCGATGATGTCCTCCCATGTCACCCGGTGCTCGACTTCCACCTTGTCCCGGAACAGCCCCAAATGCTTCATGGCCAGTTGAACATACGGAGCCGGATCCTTGAAGCGCACTTTGAGCACGCGATCCGTATGCCCGTCGCCCCCGGCCGCGTTTTTGATGACGACTTCAAACCCCGCGATGAGAGCCGCTTCCTCTGCGGACAGCGTGTGAATCGGGCGGAAATTCCCGTGCTCGTCGAAGAGGCGCCGCACATCGCCGCAGACCTGTCGGCGGATCGCCTCTTTCGTATCGACGGCGGTCAATCCGGCCGCGACGAGCTGGCGCGCTTGGCCCTCCGTGACGGCTGCCATGATGCCAGGTTTTGTCAGGTTCTCCGCGCCGACACTGCGCGCGGTTTTCGCCGAATACCCCGCGCGGATCGCTGCCTGCGTGGCGTTCAGGTCTTTCAGATACTCGGCAACAAAGCGCTGTTGCTTCGGCGTCAGCGGTGCCATCACGCGGCCTCGTCAGCTTCCTGGGTCGCCTCGGCGGCTTCGAGCCGTTCGACGTCGATCACCACCGATCGAAACTTCCGACCTTTCGGCCAGTGCGCGCATGCCTCGCGCGCGCCCTGACGGAGGCTGCCATCGCCTCCACCGGCCTCGAACTCGCCGCGAACGGTCTCCACTGGCTGAGTGTCTGATTCGTAGCTCACAACGTAGCTGTAGCGCATTTCCTCGCCCACTTCAGACCGCCTTCCAACGCGGATTGGCGCCGTCCTGAACGCGACGAGACCTCGCACGGCGTATCTCCGACTTGTTTGTCCATGCACAAGCCACTGTCCCACGACTGTCCCACTCGTGAGCGAAACGCTCGTAATTCTTGGCCTCGCTCGTAATCAGCTGAGCCGCGAAATCGCCTGCAAATACGCGGATCATTCGGGATCCTGCGCCTTCGGTTTCGCGGGTGGGGACTCCTGCAAAACCTCCACCCCCGGTTCAAATCCGGGCGGCGCCTCCATATTCAAATCATTGAGAACTCGGCTTGTATTGCTGGGCTCAGCGCCCATGCAGTCGCGAACGCGAGTTTGGACTGAACTTCTGGTCAGAGGTCCGGAGAACCTCCACCCTGGGGGCGAGAATCGACGACGTCGAGAGCAAACTCGCGATCGGGCCGCCGGATCTTGCGAAGATTGTTCAGAATTCAATCATGGCGATTTGCGCCCTTGACTTTGTGCACACTGTGCACAACACTGAAGGAGATGAGCACGGCGTACGTCTCGGGCCGGGTGCCGGCGCGCTACGAGCGGCTAGTCGCGAAGCAGGCGCGCGCCGCGAAGACCTCGAAGAGCGATCTCGTCGCTCGATATGTCATCGAGAAGAGTCTTGAAACCGAGTTCCCCGGCATCTCGTTTCGGGACTCGCTGTCAGGCCGGGAAGCGTACCTGACCGGCCATCGTGTGGCCGTGTGGGAAGTCTTGTCGGTGCACGACGAGACGAAATCGGTCGACAAGACCGCGGAGCACTTCCATTGGCCGCGTGCGCTGGTCAAGCGCGCGCTGGCGTACGCCAAGGCATTTCCTGAGGAAGTCAGCAGCTCGCGTGAGGGAGAAACTGACGCCGTACCGGCTGCTGGCTGACGAGAACACCTCGCACCGATTCGTCGCGGCATGTCAGCGGTTGGTGGCCGACTTTCCGATTCTGCACCTCGCTCATTGGGAAGGAGGCTCATGGCTGGGGCTGGATGATTCCGCGCTCCTGATCGCCTGTGGGGAACACCGGGTGGTGCTGGTGGCGTTTGACCGCGCCACGTTGCCATGGCACGCCGGGCAAGTGCTGCGCGCCGGTGAGAATCACGGTGGTCTCGTCCTGTTCCGCCGCGCGGTTCGCAGCGCCGACTATGGCCACCAAGCGCGGCTCCTCACAGCTTTCTGGCGTGAGGACGGTCACGCGTGGGATTGGATTAATCGCATCGTGTATCTGCCAAAGTCGGCGTAGAGCTTCGATTCTCCCCGGAGACGGACTCGCCGGCCTGAACAGATCAACGGTCAGGACACGGTAGTAAATATCTGTCCGCTCGATCCTTTGTGCTTTGTGCTCGTGCACTATGACGTGATCGCGTTGCCGTGTCGTGTCGGCGATCCAGATTGGAAAGGGAAAGTCGAGACCGGGATTGGCCACACCCGGCAGACGCCAGAGCCTTCACTTCGAGACTCTCGAGACCGATTGTCAGCCCACTGCAGCCCGAACGCGGATGATCGTCTTCCCCTTGATCCGCGCGGTCGGGTTGAAGGCGGCGACCGCATCGTCGAGGGTCGAGACGGTGCCGATGTTCGTCCGCAGTCGTCCGTCGCGCACGCGCTGGACGATCTCGCTCAGTTGGGCACGATCGGACTCGACGACGAAGTCGACCGCCAGGCCGTCGGCGGGCCGCGCCTCGGGCGGCCCGACGATGGACACCAGTGTTCCTCTGGCTCGAATCAGGCATGCGGACCGCTTCCCGATGTCGCCGCCGATGACATCGACCACCAGAACGACTCGGCCGACGTCTTCGAGGACGTCATTCTCGAGGTCGACGAACTCCTTCGCGCCGAAGTCGAGCACCGTCTGACGGTCGGCACCGCGTCCGGTGCCGATGACGTAGGCGCCGGCCTCTCGTGCGAGTTGCGTCACCATCGACCCGACGGCGCCGGCCGCGCCGTGCACGAGGACGCTCTGCCCCGCCTGAAGGCGGCCGTGCTGGAACAGTCCCTGCCACGCGGTAAGGCCCGAGATCGGCAGACTGGCACCCACCGTGAAGTCGACGTCGCCCGGGAGCGGCGCGAGGTTGCGTGCCTCGATCGCCACATATTCGGCCAGGGTGCCGTCGCGATACCAGTCCGCGAGGCCGAACACACGCTGTCCCACCGATAGACCCGTTGTGCCATAGCCGAGGGCCGTGACCACTCCGGCCAGCTCGTGCCCAGGGATCGACGGTGTTCGGTCACGGCCGAGGCGATCGGTCCAGGTCGAGGGCCACGTCAGCTCAGTCGGGACGAATCCCGACGCATGAACCTGAACGACGACGTCGTTTATCGCTGCCTGCGGCTCGGGCCGCTCCACCAGCGTCATTCCAGCCGTTCCAGCAGCCTGGTCCGTCACCACGATCGCCTTCACCGTACGCCTCCCTGATCATCCATGTTCATGTGTTCGGCGGACACTTATCGTGCTGATCTCACATCACCCGTTGCAACAGCTGACGAGCGGACGCCTCTCGAAATTCTAAAACCAATCTCCTTCGCTGTTGCGGGACCTGAACGATTGGCGACGCATTCGAGACGATCTGCCAGGCACTGCGATGGACGACATGTTCGGCGTGCGGCCGACGGTTCGGTTGCGCGCGAGGGGCGGTTCAGTCCTGCGTATCGGCGAACAGGGCCGCAGGGCTCTCGCCGTGCCACGTGCCCAGCTGCTCAGCACGTGGAACCGAGCGAACGCTCTCACCAAGGCTGTCCGAAACATGCATACACATTTCGGACGCGCCGCTTCGCGAGGATCGCGGTCTGGAATGGTCAGGTGTGTGGCGCTCAATGGCTGACGCGCGGTTTGCGATTACGCGGCCGTCAGCAGCCAGTTGCGAAGCTGGTACAAGTTCGACGCGGTAACCCCTTTAACGCAAGTGGCTCAACTCGTTGCCGGAAGTTCCGCGACCGACCAGGGGAACTCCAAATGAAGCGTGGTGCGGGCCCCCGCAAAGACCCTCCCTAAATCACTCAGAGCAAACCACTTCGAGTGGCGTCTGTCACTCGACTCGATTTGAACCCACGCTACACAGATCGCCACCTTGCGTCACTGTGCGCGTCCGGGTTAGGGATTGGACATTTCAGGAGCGTCGTCAGCGGCCCGCACGCGCGCCCGCAGGTTGACACTCCGTCTCCCGGTCCGGGAAGATCCACTGTCCGGCGAATGACTGCTCGTGACGAAACTCGGCCGCGTCCTTGGTCGTCGGCGCGCGTGCCCGCGCCGCTCACGACGCTCGTCGGCCGGACAGGTGCGGTTGCCGATCTCCTCGCACTCCTGCAATCAACACGGCTCGTGACGCTGACCGGTGCCGGCGGCAGCGGCAAGACGCGTCTGGCGATGGAAGTCGCCCGGGAAGCCGGAGTCCGGACGCAGGACGGCGTTGCATGGATCGAGCTCGCGAACCTGAGCGACGGGGGGCTTCTCGCCGGGCATCTCGCCGCCAGGCTCGACATTCCGGAATCGCCCGGCCGCTCGATCACCGACTCGCTGTTCGACGCGCTTCGCGATCGCGACCTCCTGCTTGTCCTCGATAATTGCGAACACCTCATCGACGCCTGCGCGGAGCTGACACAGCGGCTGCTCTGTTCCTGCCCCGGCCTGAGAGTGCTCACTACAAGCCGGGAAGCGCTGGGCATTGTGGGCGAACGGGCCTGGCTCGTGCCGCTGCTTCCGGTTCCCACCGACGACGAATCACACGACTTGTCGCGCGCCGGCCTGGTACCGTCGGTCCAGCTGTTCGTCGATCGTTCGCGCGGCGCGGTACCGAACTTTGCACTCACACCCGGGAATGTCAGGGCCATCGCCGACATCTGCCGCCGGCTCGACGGCATCCCGCTGGCGATCGAGCTCGCCGCCGCCAGTGTGCGCGTGCTGGCGCCGGAGCAGATCACCGCGCGTCTTGATGGCGTGCTCTCGTTGCCGGGCGCGCGCGGTCTCCGGGCGCGGCATCGAACGCTGCGGGAAACCATCGACTGGAGCTATCAGCTACTCACCTGCGAGGAGCAACAGCTGTTCGATCGGCTGGCCGTCTTTGCCGGCAGCTTCTCGCTCG
>Ga0306926_10006342_pt1 | contig 12678 bp, 7 predicted proteins | sample flu12Cox44000178_FD_203759 | JGI IMG/M metagenome (GOLD analysis project Ga0306926, IMG submission 203759) | Lab enrichment of tropical soil microbial communities from Luquillo Experimental Forest, Puerto Rico - flux8day.12C.oxic.44.000.178 (v2)... | ecosystem: Environmental > Terrestrial > Soil... | reverse complement strand
CGCCAAGCTTCGCTTCCTTTTCTCGAATCTGCTGATCTGCCGGCTCGTCGCTGTGGTCCACTGGAGGACCAGCCTCTTCCAGATGCATGCCGACCTGTCCTGCGCTCGCCTGTTCTTTCTCCTTTTTCTCCTTTTCAGTTGCCAGATGCAGAGGGAAACTGCGAATCACTTTTCCCTGTGCGTCGGTGAGCGAAAGGGTGGCCGTAGTCTTGCCATCGTAGTCCTGAGGAACGTGGAAGAATACGGTTGTGCCAAACGGCGGGTTGTAACCGGCATCCGGCGGACGCCTCTCGTCGGGATCGGGAAGACCGTAATCGTGAGTCAGCCAGGCTTTTTGAGGGGCAAACAGGAAACTGGCGTTGGATTGCACGGCGGGCTGCTTGGTCAACTGCTCGAGGAGCGTCAGATTATCGAGCACCCAAAATGAGCGCCCGTGAGTCGCGGCGACGATCTGACCCTGGCGTGTGTTGATGGCAATGTCGCGCACCTGAACGACAGGCAGGTTCAGCGTGAGCGGCTGCCAGTGCGCGCCCGCGTCGACGCTGAAATAAACAGTGCTGCGGGTGCCAAGCAACAGCAGGTTGGATTCGTCCGGGTCCTGCCGAACGGCGAATACAAATTCGTCTTGCGGCAAACCAGTTGTAACGGCGGTCCAATGCTTTCCCAGATCGGTGGTCTTGAAGACGTACGGCTTGAAATCGTCCCACATGTAACGCCGGGCGGTGAGGTAAGCGGTTTGTTTGTCCGTGTGGGACGGCTCAATGCAGTTGATCCACGATTCGGGCAGCCCCGGCGGGGTCACCTTTTGCCAGTTCTTTCCGCCGTCCGTGGTTACGTGGACGAGACCGTCATCGGATCCAGCCCAAATAAGATCGCCATCGACAGGCGAACCCGCTAGCGCAGAAACCAGGGGATAGACTTCCGCTCCCGACTGATCGAGATCAATGGGGCCGCCGCTGGGCGCCTCCGTGTTCGGCTCGTTACGGGTCAGGTCGGGCGAAATTTGCTTCCATGTCGCGCCGGAGTCGTCGCTCTTGAATACGCACTGGGCGGAAGTCAACAGTTGCTTGGGGTTCATCGGCGAAAACAGAATAGGACGGGTCCAACCAAACCGATATTTGAGTTCGCCTGACGATAGGCCTTCCTGATAATGCGGCCATGGGCTCACGCTCCGATACTGGTGAGTGCGCTCATCATACTGCAGAAAAATGCTGTAATAGCCGCTGCCATAGGTAATTGCTGGATCGCCCGGTTGCGGCACGGTATAAGTGCTTTCGCCGTACGCTGCCCTGTGCCACGCGCCGAAAGGAATCAGTCCCTCGCTGTGGGCGCTCGGCCCTTCAAACGAGCCTTCGTCCTGTTGTGCCCCGTAGATGTGATACGGAAACTGGTCGTCAAGATTGACGTGATAAAATTGCGCGGTGGGCTGATTGTGCTCGGTGCTCCACGTCTTGCCGCCATCTGCCGAGACGGTGGCGCCGCCGTCGTTGCCTTCGAGCAAGATCTTGGTGTCGTCCGGGTTGATCCACACCACGTGATTGTCGCCATGCGGTGTGCGCAGCTTGGTAAATGTTTTGCCGGCATCATGCGAAACCCACAACGCATCCACCTCTGGCGCGTACACGGTGTTTGGATCCTTGGGGTCCGCATAAATCGTCATGTAGTAAAAGGCGCGTTGCCGCAGCTTCATTTCCTGGTTGACTCGGTTCCATGTGGCGCCGGCATCGTCGGAGCGAAAAACGCCGCCGTCTTTAGCCTGAATGATGGCATAGACAGTGTTCGGTTTGCTCGCGGCGATGGATAAGCCCATGCGTCCCAGAACTCCCTGCGGCAGACCGGGATTGCGCGAGATATTGGTCCAGTGCGCACCTTCGTCAGTGGTCTTGTAGATCCCGCTGCCGGGGCCGCCGCTCGAAAGCCCCCAAGGTTTGCGGATCGCCTGCCACATCGTGGCATACATCACGCCCGGATGACCCGGGTCCATCACCAGACAGATCGCCCCGGTATCGTTGTCCACGAACAGGATTTTCTTCCAGGATTTGCCGCCATCGGTGGACTTGAAAACGCCACGGTTGGGATCGGCCGCGAACACATGCCCCATGGAAGCAACATAAACAACGTTGGGATCCTTGGGGTCCACGAGGATTGCGCTGGTCGAATGCGTGTCGCGCAGCCCGGCGTACTGCCACGTTTTGCCGGCATCGACTGATTTGTAGACGCCGTCGCCTGGAATAACGGTGTTTCGGATGTCGGCTTCGCCGGTGCCGACGTACAGAATCTTCGGATCAGACGGCGCAACCGCTATCGCGCCGATGCTGGCACTGGGTCCCGGCAGCTTGCCATCAGTGATGTTTTCCCATTCGGAACCGTCCGCACTCTTCCAAACGCCGCCGCCCACCGTTCCGGCGTAAAAGAGGTTCTGATTTCCCGGGACGCCGGTCACCGTAACGACTCGCCCGCCGATGTACGGCCCCACGCAACGCCATTTGAGCTTGCCTATCAGCGACTGTGGAGGAAGAGGCTGTGCGCCTTGAGATCCCGCCAGCGTGGAAAGAAGTGCGATTGTGATCAGAACAGGAAGCGTGCGGATTTTCATAGGACTAGAAGGATACCTTTTATAATTGAATTCTCCTGCCAAATTTCTTGTCTTTGCGAGTGTGACCGCACGGCGGGCTGCCGCGTTGAATATTGGGCGGATCTTAGTTGTATTCCTTGTGCACACTTGCCAGTGCGAGCTTGGCGAAACGACAGTTTTTCGGTAAATCACAACTTCTTATGCCGCGTAACCACTTCTTCATCATTTGCGTTTTGCTCGCTCTTGCGCAAATCACCGCCGTGTCCGCCGATGATCTTAACAACAATCCGCTCGCGATCGAAAGCTCGCTTCCTTATCACTACCCGCGGTTCGACAAGATCAAGGATGAGCATTTTGTGCCCGCGATCGAAGCCGGAATGCGCGAGCAACTGAAGGAGATCGAGCCAATCGCGAATGGTTCTGACAAGCCCACGTTCGATAACACGATCGTCGCGCTCGAGCGCACCGGACGTTTGCTCGACCGCGCGCAGCGAACCTTCTCGAACCTGAACGCGTGCGATACAAATCCGACGCGACAGAAGATCGAAAAGGAAATGGCGCCGAAACTTTCTGCGCATCGCGACCAGATCTTCTTGAATCCGAAATTGTTCGCGCGGGTTCAGGAGCTTTACGACAAACGAGACAAACTCGGGCTTGATCCTGAGGCCGCATATTTGCTTGAGCGGTATTACAAGGATTTTGTGCGGGCGGGCGCGAAGCTGTCCGATGCCGACAAAGAGAAGTTGAAGAAGATCAACGCCGAGCTGGCGACTTTGCAGGCGCAGTTTGAGCAAAACGTGCTCAAGGAACGGAATGCGTCCTCAGTCGTTGTCGATCGCAAAGAAGAACTCGCCGGCCTGACAAACGACCAAATGGCTGGCGTCGTCGCGGCGGCGAAAGCTGAGCACAAGGAAGGCAAGTTCGTCATTCAACTTCAGAACACGACCGGACAGCCCTTGCTCGGCTCGTTGCAGGATCGACCACTGCGTGAGCGGATCATGCAGACGTCGCTGTCGCGCAACAGCAAAGGCGGGGAGTTCGACACGCGCAACATCGTCCTGCGCACTGCGCAACTGCGCGCTGAAGAAGCGAAGTTGCTCGGTTATGCAAACTGGGCGGCGTATCAGCTCGAAGATCAAACCGCACACGACGTTCCGACCGTAAACAAACTTCTCGCTGATCTCGCGCCGCCGGCGGTGGCGAACGCAAAGCGCGAAGCTGCCGACATGCAAAAGATTGTCGATGAAGAAAAAGGCGGCTTTCAAATCGCCGCATGCGATTGGGATTTTTATTCGGAGAAAGTGCGCAAAGCGAAATACGCATTCGACGAGTCGGAGCTGCGTCCGTATAACGAGCTCAACCACGTCATCATTGACGGCGTCTTTTACGCCGCCGGAAAACTGTACGGGCTTACGTTTAAGGAGCGCCACGATCTGCCGATTTATCAGCCGGACGTGCGCGTATTCGAAGTGGACGATCGCGACGGCACACCGCTGGCGATTTTCATCGGCGATTATTACGCGCGCCCCTCCAAGCGCGGCGGCGCGTGGATGAACGCTTATGTCCAGCAGAGCGCTCTCTTCGGCACGAAACCGGTTGTCGCGAACCATTTGAACATTCCGAAACCGCCACACGGGGAGCCGACGTTGCTCACCCAAGATGAAGTGCGCACCGCGTTTCACGAGTTCGGTCACGCGCTGCACGGCATGTTTTCGAACGTCAAATATCCGCGCTTCAGCGGGACCAGCGTGCCGCGCGATTTTGTCGAATACCCGTCACAGGTGAACGAGATGTGGGCGCGGTGGCCGGACGTGCTTAAGAATTACGCGAAGCATTACAAGACGGGCGAGCCGATGCCGCAGGCGTTGCTGGATAAAGTCAAAGCCGCGGAGAAGTTCAATCAGGGATTCAAGACAACCGAATACCTTTCGGCCTCGTTGCTCGACCAGGCGTGGCATCAATTGAATCCAAGCCAGATTCCGAAAGACGCTGTCGCGTTTGAGGCCGACGCGCGGCGTAAGGCCGGTGTCGATTTTGCACCGGTGCCGCCGCGTTACCGCAGTTTTTATTTTTCGCACGCGTTCGCCGCCGGCTACTCGGCCGGCTATTACTCCTACATCTGGAGCGAAGTACTCGACGCCGACACGGTGCAATGGATAAAGGAGCACGGCGGCTTGAAACGGGAGAACGGCGATCGTTTTCGCGAGATGCTCCTGTCGCAGGGCGGCTCCGCCGACGCCTTGGGGCTATTCAAGAATTTCGTCGGACGCAATCCTTACATCGAGCCGTTGCTCAAGCGGCGCGGCCTCGATCGTGCACCCAGCGACTAGGTAGCGCGCAGCGAAGCGGCTACAGTTGCGCCATGGACTTCTGACCAATTGCCGGTGGAATGCTGCTCCAATTCTGTTAGTTTTATGGTCCCGTGAGTGAAGGACCTCAGACTGCTGCACAAACAGCCGCGCCAGACGGCGAGAGAGCCGATTTGCGCCCTGAAAGTATTCAGGACGCCGTGATCCGGCTCGCGGGAAATTCGCAGGACGGGATTCAAACTGCTGGCGCGTTTCTCGCGCGACTCGCGGGGCGCAGCGAGCACGACGTCATGACGTACATGACCATCCCGGCCACGATCTCGGGTGGTCCATCCATTTTCCAGGTGCGCATCGGTTCGGGCGAAGTCTTGTCGGCTGGCGACGAAGCCGATTTTCTGGTCGCGTTTTACCAGCACAGTTACCAGGACCACATCGGTTTCCTGCGCGAAGGCGGCGTGTTGCTCTACGATTCGGACAACGTCGAGCCGAACCGGGACGATAAACGGTTCGTTTACGTCGGTGTGCCGATCACCGGTCTGACCGTCGAAGCGCTCGGCGGAACGGCCAAGGACAAGGGCAAAAACATCTTCGTCCTTGGGCTGATCTCAAAGATTTTTAATCTCGACGCCGATAAGCTGAAACAACTGATCGCTGAAAAATTCGGCGGCAAAAACGACAGCGTGGTGAACACCGCCTTGATGGCGTTCCAAGCCGGCTACGCGTATCCAGTCGGAAATGTGCTGACGAAACATTACCGATTCGAGCACATTCCGAGAGCAAGTGGACGCGCGCAAATCACGATGGACGGCAACCAGGCGCTTGCATATGGGCTGATCGCCGCGGGCGTGCGCTTCGGTGCCGGTTACCCGATCACGCCATGGTCGTCCGTGATGGAAGTTTTGCGGCGCGAGCTGCCGAAGTATGGAGGCATTTTCGTGCAGGCCGAGGACGAGCTGGCGTCCGTGTCGATTGCGCTTGGTTGTTCCTACGCCGGATATCTTGCTGTGACCGGCAGTGCCGGTCCGGGAATTTCGCTCAAAGCGGAAGCGATCGGCTGGGCGTCGATGGCCGAGATCCCGCTGATCATTTGCAATATCCAACGCGGCGGCCCGAGCACCGGTCTGCCGACGAACGTCGAGCAAAGCGATTTGCATCAGGCAATCTTCGGAAGCCATGGCGATAGCCCGCGGGTCGTGCTCGCGCCTGCGAGTGTGGAAGATTGTTTTTACATCGCGATCGAGGCTGCACGGATCGCGCGCAAATACAGCACGCCAGTTTTCATTTTGAGTGACACGTCGCTGGCCACGCGCATCGAAGCGTTCGACGAACCCGATCTGCCGAAGCTGATGCAAAATTCGAAACCGGACCTGACGCCGCGCCAGACCCACATGCCTTATCCCATCGACCAAATCACCCAGCACGTGCCGCCGGGCACGCGCATTCTCGATGGTAAATACCCGTTGCTGGCTGGCCTCGAGCACGACGAGATGGGTCATCCGACCGGCAGTCCGAAGCTGCACATGGCCATGACCGCAAAGCGCCGCAACAAATTGCGCAAACTCGCCGAAGAAATTCTGGTGCCGGAAATTTATGGCGATCACGAGGGCACGCTGATGGTCGGTTGGGGATCAACTTATGGACCAATTCACGACGCCGTCACAATGGCGCGCCAGCAAGGAGAAAAAGTCGGCGCGCTGCATCTGCGACATCTGCATCCGTTGCCGAACGGCCTCGAGAAAATTTTCGATAAGTTCAAACGCATAGTCACCGTCGAGATGAACGACCAGGGTGTTTACGGCTACGGCCAGCTCGCCACGATTTTGCGAGCGCGCTACTGCGAACCAAAAATCACCAGTTTCACCAAAACCGACGGGCTTACTTTCCGGGTAAAAGAAATCTTGGACGGCGTATTCAAAGGCAAGTCATTCGCCGCCCGACATATTCCGCGCGAAGGCGCCGAGGTCGTTCACCACGACACTGCGCCCGAGACGGTGCAACACTTGAAAGAAGTCGTGCCGCAGGGCGTCGGATGAGCATGAGAAGAAAACGTCCAACGCTCAACGTCCTCGCCGCGGCTAGCAAGCTGTGCTCAACGTCGAATTGTAGGGCATCTGTGCCTGTCACGGCCGTTAGGGTGAAATAAATTATATGGGTGAACTAACAACAGGAAACGGTCAAGGTGTAGAGGCGGGTGTGTCAGCCGCCGTCGTCGAACCGCCTAGAGAAAAATTAACAAAGAAAGTAATAACGGCGGATCACCCCACGTGGTGTCCGGGGTGCGGTGATTTCGCAGTGCTCGCGGCGTTCTACAAAGTGCTCGAGAAACGCAATCTCGAGCACGAAAAAATCGTGACGCTCGCCGGCATCGGTTGTTCATCGCGCTTTCCGTATTTCGTGAACGGCCACGGCGCGCATTTTATTCACGGCCGCGGCGTGCCCCTGGCGAGCGGCATCAGCTTGGCGCGGCCCGACCTGCACATCTTCCTCTTCGGCGGCGACGGCGACGGGTTCTCCATCGGCGGCAATCATGTCGATCACGGCGGGCGCAAGAACATCAACATGACCTATTTCATCATGGACAACTTCGTCTATGGACTGACGAAGAAACAGACCTCGCCCACGTCGCCCATCGGATTCAAGTCGAAGACGGACCCGACCGGAGCGATCGATCAGCCCGTCAATCCAATGAAAAAACTGATCGCCGGCGGCGCCACATTCATCGCGCGCACGCACGCCGCGCAGGTACCTCACATGATCCAAATGATCGAGCGTGCGTTCGATCACCAGGGTTTCAGCGTGATCGAATGTCTGTCGGAATGCGTCGAATTTTTCCCGGACGTGTTCGATCCGGCCAACCCGAAAAAGGGCGGCAGCTTCGAAGTCATTCAGGAAAAGAAATGGGACAACACCCCCGAGGACGAACTGCGCCACGACGTCACCGACGAGCTTGCAGCCTACAAACTCGCCACGCTCCCGTTTCCCGGTGTCTTCGGCGTGTTTTACGAAACCGATCGACCAACGAAGAACGCGCTGGAGAAAAAGTGGATCGAAACCTCTCGCGAAAAGACCGGCAACGCTTCCGATCTGGAAATCCTCCAGAAAACGTTTGATCGCATGAAGTGATTGGGGGAGAGCACGCGGCCTCGCCATCGCGAACTTGCCGCGCGGACCATTTATCCGGCGATAGCACCTCCGATTTAACAAACATGTAGCTATCGCCGCGGCACGACTCTTGGTAGACTTCTTGTTTCCACTCCGTGAAACACGAAGCGATCGATACCCATTCCAAGGCGCTCAGGATCAATCTCGATCCCCGCTGGTACGGTACGTTTGCCGAGATCGGGGCCGGGCAGGAAGTGGTGCGCTGGTTTTTCCGTGTAGGCGGCGCTGCGGGCACAGTCGCCAAGAGCATGTCGGCTTACGACATGAAAGTGAGCGACGCCATCTACGGGCATTCCGACCGCTACGTTTCGCGCGGCCGGCTTCAGGCGATGCTCGACCGCGAATTTGATCTCGACGTGCAGCGGCTCGGCATGGAACGCGGCGATAGCACTTCGTTCTTCGCCTTCGCGGACACGGTCGCGGCGCGGAGCTATCGCGCCACACGCGAATGCCATGGCTGGATGGGAATCAAGTTTCAGAGCCGCGTCAACGATGAGCCCAGTCAAATCGTAATGCACGTGCGCATGCTCGACGAAGAAGCCTCGGCGCAACAGGAAGCCCTCGGCATCGTCGGCGTGAATCTTTGCTACGGCGCGTTTTTCCTTAGCCACGTGGCGGAGGAGCTCGTTGAATCGCTGCTCGACGACCTCACCACGCGGCGAATCGAGATCGACATGCTCGAGTTCAGCGGAATCGAATTTCGCAACGTCGACAACCGCATCGTGGCGCTGAAGCTTGTTCAGTTGGGATTAAGCGGCGCCGCCATGTTCGGCCCGAATCGCGCAGTCCTTCAGCCGTCCGATGTATTGTACAACAAAGCCGTGCTCGTCGAGCGGGGCAGTTTTCGTCCGGTCACCTACGTAAATCTCGACATGTTCCAGTCCGCCCTGGTGAAGTTTAAGCAAGAACCCGCCGTCGCGGGCAAACCCATCCTCGCACTGATGGAACTGACCATGCGCAATCTGCTGGCTGGAGGCACTGAGGTGGACCGTCGCGATTTCCTCGGGCGCGCGGAGGTGCTCGGCGCCTGCGGCATGACTGTGCTCATCTCCGATTACTTCGAATACCACCGGCTCGCTGCATATCTCTCGTGGCGCACGCGCGAACGCATCGCCATCGTCCTCGGTGTGCCGAGTATTTACGAATTGTTCGACGAAAAATATTATACGGAATTGCCCGGCGGCATTCTTGAGAACTTCGGCCGCCTGCTTAAGAACAATTTGAAAATTTACGTCTATCCGCTGCAGCGCAGCCCGACCGACGAGTTACAAACTGTCCATACCGTGAATCTGAAGTCCGACCTGCAACTGCTCTACGATTACCTGGTTCGTCGCGGCAGCTTTGTGCAGTTGGATAACTATAATCCCGAATATCTGTCGATCTTTTCACGAGACATCCTCAAGCGCATCGCCAGCGGCGACGAAAGCTGGGACCAGCTGGTGCCGCCGCAGGTTTCCGAGATCATCCGCCGCCGCGGCTTCTTCGGATACAGGAAACACTAGGCGTCTGGGGGAGTGGTCGCCGCGCTGACCTGGCGATCGCGTCCTCGCGGTCGAGAACTTTTGAATTTCCTCCGCTTCGACGATTCAACGACCTGCTCGCGAACGGAGCGAGCGGGGACGCCGCGACATAGATCATAAAACCCGAGGGGCGAGGGTGAGTGAGCGGGAAGCGAACGAATCAAAGCTTTCGGAGTTCAACGGATCACGCGACGAAGGCAGCATAATCTCTTCGCTACTTTCTTGATCCAAGTCTGGCTAACTATTACAAAAAATAAATATGATGAAATTGCGTTCGTTGATTCTGGCTGGATTTCTCGCACTGCCTTTTGCGTCGTCATTCGCACAGGTAGGCGTGGGGGGGCTGGGATTATTACTGGGTCCCGGGCGTCTGGGTCGCTCCGCCGACAATAGGCTTCCTTTGGACACCGCCCTGGTGGGGCTGGAGGAACGGCGTGTACGTGTTTAACCAAGGTTACTGGGGACCCACTGTCGGTTTTTATGGAGGCGTTAATTACGGTTTTGGCTACACCGGAGACGGCTACTGGGGTGGACGATGGAGTGGAAACACCTTCCAGTACAACACCGCTGTGACGCGCGTGGATACGAATGTTGTGCATAACACCTACATCAATAACTCGTTTACCAACAATGCGAACGTTAACCGCGCCAGCTTTAACGCTCCTAATGGAGTGAATGCGCAGGAGACCGCGGCACAAAAAGCCGCTGCGACGAATGCTAAGAAATTGCCGCCAACTTCGCAGCAGCTCGCGCGGAAGGACGCGGCAAGTAAGGATCAAAATCTTCGGGCCTCTGTGAACAAGGGCAATCCGAACGCCGATGCAATCAACTCATTCAACAAGGGCCAAGGTGTGGGGCAAGGCAAGGGCGGCAAACAGGGACTCGGGGCAGGCGGTGCGGGACAAGGTAAGAGTGGGCAGGGACTTGGAGCCGCAGGTGGCATAGGAGGAGCGGGCGGAGGCAAAGGTGGAAACAAAGTCGGGAAGGTAACCGCAAGCAATTTTCAGGGAGCAGGAACGGGTAATAAAACCGGAGCAAATGGGCGCAAGTTCAAGACCGGAAATCAAGGGAATGTTGGTGGAAACTACGCCAAAATGCACACCGGCAAAGGAGCCGGAACTGCGGGGGCGGCTCATGGAACCCGTGGGATGAAACAAATGTCGCATAATCCACAAATGCGAATGCGTAATGCGCAAATGGGAGGGAAACATCCGCCCATGGGAGGAGGCGGCAAGGGACAACAGCAAGGGAAGAAAAAGGGAGGCAAACCCTGACGCCTCACGAGGCGGCTTTTAGCCATTGCTTCAAACCGCGACGGACCGCTGCAATTACGACATTCGTGTCAAAGACGGCTCTCACGACACGATTTTAAAGACGTCTTCGTCGGTATAGATGCCCATTGCCCGCCCTTTCGGGACCAACTCGCGCCGGGCCGCGCGCAGCGCCCGGCGAAAAAGATCGGCCTTGATCGCGCGGCGGACGTATTCACTGCTCGTCACACCCTCGGCCCTGGCCATCTTTTCCAGATTGCGCCGTAATCGTTTCGGCAAACTGATCGTAAGCGTCTCCCTCATGCAAGACACTTTAGTACATGTGAGTCCGGAGACAAAGTCGCCTGCGCGTGACTCCCAAACTCTCAACTCTCAACTGTTCAACTGGTTTAGTGCGGCGCAACCGGTGTCCAGGGGCCGACATTGAGCGCAGTCAGCACGATTTCCACCGCCAGAGAGCAAAGGATGAGTCCCATTACACGGACCAGGACGGACGCACCCTGCCGGCCGATCACCCGCAGAATCGCATCCGAAAAAAGCAGGAAGAGGTAAGTCATGAAGAGCACCACCAGAAGGACAACGCCCGTTTCGAGCCGCTCCGGCACCGTATAAACATCGTTATCAGTTAAGACGATCACCGCCATCATCGCGCCCGGCCCGGCGATGGAAGGCACCGCCAGCGGGAATACCGCGAGATCGCGTCCCTCCTCTGGCGAATGCCCTTGCGTCTTTGCATCCATTTTCCCGAAAAGCATCTGCACACCGAACAGGAACAGAATGATGCCGCCGGCCACTTTGAGCGAGTGCATGTGAATGCCGATCGCGTCGAGAATGACCTGGCCGACGGTCCCGGCGGCCACGAGGATGATAGTGGCGTAAATCACACCGCGCAGCGCCGTCAGATGCCGCTCTTTCCGGGTGAGCGCAGCGGTCAGCCCGGCGAACAACGCCACGTTCCCGATTGGATCGATCGTCGTCCAGAGGGTAGCGAAGTCTTTGCTAATTTTAATCAACAGAGGCGACATGGGTAAATGTGCGATGGCGTTTTAAACAAACCGCAGATCAAAGGCGAGACAAAGCTAACGTCGGCCGTTCACGGATGAGCGCGTCTTCCTTCTGCCTTCTTAATTCTTACCTCTTACTTTCCTGCGCCTCCGTCCGTACCGGCAAAAGGCTGATCACTCTCCTTCTTAACAGGTTTTACCTCATAGTTTTCTTTCATCGCTTCCAAGTTCGTTGATTGCGAGAAACTGTTTAAAATCATTAGGAACTTCCGCGGGCCGATGATCATCACCTATCACCGTTCCGTTATCGTGCAGCGTCTTGCAAAAGCCGCAGGACTTCGGCATTACACGATAACGGTCCAGACGAGCCATCCACGATCCAAGCGGGAACTCATATTTTACAAGCCATCCACTAATTCCCGCGCCGTTATGCATACGCAATAGCGCGTGCGTGCGCGCTTCGATTTCGATCGGTTTGCTCCCTCAAACACCCGAGACCCCCTCACTCGCCGGCCATTGCAAGGCGATGACGTTATAACATCTTGGCGGGTGATTGAGGGATTGTCGGTTGGACTGGTTATTCCCGATTTGTGGCAACAGGAAGCGATCCGCGCCTTGCAACAGGGAAAAGATGTGGTCGTCCAGGCGCCGACCGGTTCCGGTAAGACTTATATCTTTGAGCTGTTTTATCCGGACCTGAAAGAACAGGCGGTCTTCACGGTTCCAACTCGGGCGCTGGCTAACGATAAGCTGGCAGAATGGCGCGCCCGCGGCTGGGATGTGGGCATTTCAACCGGCGACGTTGCGCTTAACCTCGATGCACGAGTCGTTGTTGCC
>Ga0306926_10006341_pt1 | contig 12680 bp, 6 predicted proteins | sample flu12Cox44000178_FD_203759 | JGI IMG/M metagenome (GOLD analysis project Ga0306926, IMG submission 203759) | Lab enrichment of tropical soil microbial communities from Luquillo Experimental Forest, Puerto Rico - flux8day.12C.oxic.44.000.178 (v2)... | ecosystem: Environmental > Terrestrial > Soil... | reverse complement strand
GACAGGGTCTGCCCCGAGGCCGAGTCAGTGGCGTGGATCTGCAGGCTGGTAGCCGTGCCGGCGGTCCCGCCTTGCGTGCCCGGGTTCGTCACCGTCACCGTGTTCTGGCTGCTGCTGCCCGCGAGCGCCTGCTGCACCGCGGTGAAGGCGGGCTTGGGGTTGTAGTTCTGGTCGAACATGGTGGCGGCACCCTGGCCGGAGAACGTGCCCGGGACCCAGGAGTCGGCGTCGCCGACGGCCCACTGGGTCACGCCGACGCAGCGGGAGACGCCCAGGCAGTCCTTGACAACGTTGGCGAAATCGGTGGCTTGCTGCTGCAGGTTGGCTGTGCTGGCCGGGAGCGTAATGCGGTCGTCAAGCTCGGTGACCGCGACATCCAGGCCGAGGCTCGCGAACCGCTGCATGTTCGCTTCCATGTCGGACGGGACCTGGCCGAGGATGAAGTGGCTCTCGAAGCCGATGCCGTTGAGCGGCACGCCCTGCGCCAGCAGCGACTGCGCCAGGCTGTACATCGCGTTGCTCTTGGCGTTCTCACCCTCGATGTTGTAGTCGTTCAGGTACAGCTTCGCGTTCGGGTCCGCGGCGTGCGCGGTCCTCAGCGCGTCGGCGATGTAGCCGCTGCCCATCGCGTTGAAGAACGGATCCGACACGAACGACCCGTCGCTGTTGAACGGTTCGTTGACCACATCCCACGCGTAGCACTCGCCCTTGTAGTGGCTGGCCTCGGTGGTGATGTGGGTCTCCATCGCCGACTGCACCTGGCTGGACGGCAGGCTGGACACCCAGGACGGCAGCTGGCTCTGCCAGACCAGGTTGTGACAGCGCACCTGCTCGCCGTTCGACTTGGCGTAGGACACGATCTGGTCGCCCGGACTGAAGTTGAACGAGCCGTTAGACGGCTCGGTGGTGATGTGGGTCTCCATCGCCGACTGCACCTGGCTGGACGGCAGGCTGGACACCCAGGACGGCAGCTGGCTCTGCCAGACCAGGTTGTGACAGCGCACCTGCTCGCCGTTCGACTTGGCATAGGAGACGATCTGGTCGCCCGGGCTGAAATTGAACGAGCCGTTGGACGGCTCGGTGGTGTCCCACTTCATCTCGTTGCCGGGTGTCACCATGTCGAACTGCTGGGCCTGGAGTTGGGTCACCGTCGACTGGGACAGCAAGTTTCCGGTCATGTCGCTGCCGAAGTACCGGCCGCCATCCGCTTGGGCGAGCGTCTTCAGGGGCGTCCCTGGCGCCAGCGCCGCCTGCGCGGCGGTGCCTCCGATCGCCAGCGGTGCCATGGCTGCCACGGTCGCGGTTGCGGCCCCGGCTACCAGCATCCGACGCCGCAACCCGCTGCCACGGGACCCGGTCGCATCGGGCGCCGGGCGGAATCGCCACATCTTCACGGCCCTCCTCATCGAAAGTTTTCGGCGAGAGTTGCGATAACTGCTCGATGAAGTGAAGGACATCACACGCCCCGCCCGCAAGAGCCCGGGGCATTTGCCCTGGATATTGCTTGCTGGGCCATGAAACTCTCGCGGTCGCCGCCTCCTGGGGCGGCGGGAAACGCGTGGTCCCTATGCCAGGGCCAGGATTATGGACTCGCCGGTCTTGGACTCGCCCTTACTCCGGTTCTCGACCAGGGTGACAGTGGCGGCGACTGTTCGCAGGACGCTGGCGGCGTCAGGCCCTGGCACGGTGGCGCTGTCGGCTAGGGCAAGTGCGACAACTCTTAGCGCCGCTGCCTCAGAGGGGCTCGGAGACTGATGCGTGTCACACATCGGCACGCAGGCGTCCGCCAGGCGGCGGAACCCCGTTACCCAGTGCCCACCGGGGGAACCACTGCCCTTGCGGGACTCGGCTGCCTCCAGGTCACGGAGCGCGTCGGTGAGTGGATGGTCGAGGGCCGCCCTCACCTGCGTAGCCTCGTGAATCCCGGCTCGGGACGAAAGCGCGCGCGCGAATGCCAGGTAAAGGTCGCCGGGCAGCGGGCGGGCGCCCGGGCTCGAAGGCGAGGTTTCGGCGAGCACCTGAAGCAGGGTGCGGGCGAGCGGTCCGTTAGCGGCCCACCGCAACGAGAGCCCCAGGACCCCGGAGAGCGGGAGCGCCCGGTCGAGGGTGCGGACACCGGTGACACCGAAGACGCGCGCGAGATCAGGATCAGGGTCGCTGGCGACGCTGCGGGCGAGCAGGTCCGCTCGGTCGAAATCGCTCACGTGAACGCGGGCAAGGTCGACGGCGTGATCGATGTCGAAGTCGAAGGTGCTGAGGACGCTCCGATCGAGATCAATGGCATCGGCCAGTTCGACGGCGCGGCGGCGGCTGACGCCGATGGCAGTCGCGAGGTCGTGGGCGATGGCGTCGGCCAGGGCGCGAGCACCAGCGAGATCGAGGGAGCGGATGAGGTCAGGGTCGGCAGCGCACGTGTGGGTAATCGCGTCGGCGCGGGTGAGGCCGCGGGCGTGGGCATAGGTGAGGACGATGGCGTGGGCGTGCGCATGCATGAGGTCAACTGCCTGCCCGCCCGAGTTTGCGCGGGCGGCGATATCGCCGGCGAGGGCGCCGCTGAGGGCACGGACGTCGCCAAGGTCGCGGATGATATTGAGGGCGACGTTGAGGACTGCCGCGGTGAGTACCTGAGACACGATGGCGGTGTTCTCGGCGTCCACGGCGATTGTCTGGCAGAGCGCGGCGCCGCTCAGCTCGTGCGGATGGGGCTGGCCAGGACGAATCCACAGTTCCGTAGGCGGCTGAGCCCACGCACACGTCACGGAGGGCGGGAGCTGGCCGTTCAGCGCGCCGGCGATGGCCTCCTCTTGAAGCTCCTCATGACGCGGGAGCCTGACCTTGATGCCCGTGGCGGTCACGATAATCGAGTTCAGCCACGTGATGAAGGCGTGTGCCTCCGTGCCCCAGATGCCGGTGGCAGGCTGGTCCGCACTGGGGTCACAGGGACTGTCAGGCCGGGTGGCCTGGGTGTCAGCGAGGAATAGCCAGTACAGGTCCGCGGGGACGGGCCGGGCGCATATCCTGGTCCCGGCGGCGGTGGTGAGGGTCTGGCGCGTGAGGCGCGTGGCCGTGACGCCGGCGATCAGCCGCCGGTGCTCTGCGGAGCAGTCCGGCTCGAATGCCCGCTGGCGTTCCAGGTCGAGGCGCCGGCGCAGATCAGGATCGATCTCGGTGCTGGCTTCGCCGCAGTCGAAGGCCAGGGTGAGAGCGGGGATCGTGCCGCTGTCCAGGCAGGCACGGACGATGGGGCTGGCGTCCGCGGTCGCCGCGTACAGCAGGATGGCCTCGTGCCACCAGGGGTCGCCGACGTTGCCGGCTAGGCCCGCCACAAGATCAGGGTTGGCGCTGACATGCCGGGCGGCCAGATACTCCTGGAAGGTCAGGTGCAAGAACGAGTACCCGCCGGAGGGAGCCTCGGTGAACAGGCCGTTTCGCGAGATGTCGGCAAGGAACGCTTCGCCGGTGACCGACGAGGGAAAGCGGTCCAGCTGAGGCCCGAGGATCGCCAGGACGCGGTCGGGGGGAAGGCTGCTGACGTGATCGCGCATCATCTGGTAGGCGAGCGTGGCCAGCAGCGCCTGTTTGGCGGGCCAGGGCAGGAGTTCGGGGAGGTCTTTGGCCTGACCACGACGCGAAAGCAGGACGTGGCAGATCTCCCCGTACAGGTCGGCGCGGCCGCCTGGCAGGGCGCCGCGGTACCGGTGTGCGGTGGCGATCATCGTCAGCAGCAGTGGATTGGCCGCTAGGTCATGCAGTGCCGGATGCTGCCCCAGGAGCGAGGAGAGCCTGGCGGCGGACTCGCGGGCTCGTATCTGGACGGCGCGCCGTGCGCTCCTGCCGGAGCCGCCGGTCGCGTGCCGCTCGGCGGCCAGGTACCAGCGGTCCAGGAAGAGCTCAACCTGATCTGCCGTAAACGGCCGGACCACGAAAACATTGGCCCGGTCGGTCAGCGGGCGAGGAAGACCGTAGGGCCGGGAGGTTACCGCGAAGTGGTTACCTGGGTGAGCGGCGATCTGCCGCTCGACCCAGTCGGCCACCGCGAGGCGGTCGTCGGCGCGGGCAACCTCATCCAGGCCGTCGAGCAGGACCAGGCACCGGCCGCGGCGCAGTTTACGCTCCCACCAGCCGGCTGATTCCCTGCCTGGGCCGCCGCCGACCGCGTCCCGCACGACGTCTGGTAGCGGGATCGATGGATTGGTGACGATCGAATCGGCGTGCTCACGCAGCGCGAGCAGGATGGGGACGCGCCTGCGGCCCCGGCGCCCGCGCACGGCCGTCTGGGCGCTGCGGCGGGCCGCGTGGGCGAGCAGAGTGCTCTTCCCGCTTCCGGGCTGGCCGATCAGCGCGAGGACCACGGGCGACCGGCGGTCGAGGAGTTCGCTGATCGAATGCCGTTCCGAGGTGTCCTCGGCGGCCCGGCTGAGCAGGTCACCGGAAGCCTGGTGCGAGGCTTGGCTCATCAGCGCGACATCGACATAGAGCTCGCCCAGTTCCGGGATGTGCTCACCGCCGGTCGCGAGATCCTGCACGTCGATGTACTTAAGCGAGTCAAGCACCCACCGCCGGTACCGGTGGCCGTAGCCAAGAACGGTCGATGCCTGCACAACAACCCTTCGCCACGTTCTTGCGGTCAAAACTGAGCTTTCACAAGGCTGGCCCGTGCAACTGCCGGTGGGATCGTGACAGTGGCTGGCCGGCCAGCCGGGCGGTGACGCCGACGTTGAAGTTGGGGCATTTCGTGATGTCCTCGTGCGGGCAGCGCAGCCCGTGGCTGATGGCCTCGCGGGCGGCCTGCGCCCTGGCGATCTGCTCGTCGAGTTCCGCGAGCTTGCGCCGGGCGAGCCGTCTCCATTCACCGGACGCGCTCTTGCTCGAGGCCATGAGGGCCTTCTGCTCGGCGAGGGTGAACCCCGCGTCGCTATACAGCAGGATCGTGCCGACAACCCGGGCGGCCGACTCGGGGTAGCGGCGCTGCCCGTACATCCTGGCGGGTGCGGGGAGCAGGCCGAGTTCTTCGTAGTAACGCAAGGCCGAGGCGCTAACGCCCGCGCGGCGGGCCAGTTCGCCGATGGTGAGCAAGCCGCCGGGCATGTTGACTTCAGGTGCGCTTGAAGGCGTTGACTGCCGGCCATGGGAACACGACATGAGGAAAGCATGCCACGGGCAGTGCGGCGGGCAGTGACCGCGGCTGTCGAGTACGGGGTCGCGCGTGCCGGGATCACCGCGGTGCGCGCCCTGGATCGCGACGTCATCGGCCAGGCGCATCATCCCCGGGGCGCGGCCGGGCGCGTCACCGCCTGGGAGATGGCCCACCGCCCGTCTAACCGGCAGCGCAACGGCTGGGTGGTCTCGCTGCTCGGTGTGCTGTCCACCGACCAGATCCTCGAGATCGGTTTCGGCCCCGGCGTGGCGGTCGCGGAACTGGTCCGCGCCGGTGCAGGCCATGTGTACGGCATCGACCATTCTGGCGTGATGGTCCAGCAGGCATCCCGGCGCAATGCCGCTGCCATCCGGGCCGGGCGCGTCACCTTGATCAGAGCCTCCGTCGATCAGCTTCCGCCCGCCCTCGATGGTCCCTTCGACGCCATTGTCGCCGTCAACTCCCTCGCGTTCTGGCCCGCGCCGACCGAACGGCTCGCCGAGCTGCGCCGGCGGCTCGCGCCTGCCGGGCGCATTGCCATCGCGTCCCAGCCCCGCTGCCGCGGGGCCACGGCGGACACGTCCCGCAGCGCCGCCCGCGAAATCGAGAACCTGCTGAGAGACGCCGGCTTCACGCAGATGAGAACCGAGACCCTCCGCCTCAGCCCGCCAGTGGCCTGCGTCCTCGCCGCCGGCCCAGCCCCGGGCACCATCGGCACGCCGTAACCATGACCGCGGCATCGCATGCTCAACTACCCGCAAGCAGGAGGCCGACGGCCGCCTTCTCGATCGTGGGTTCGTCAAGCAGCACCGCGTTCGCCGCCGGGCCGAGCGGCACGAAGCTGTCCTCGCTGGTCACCCGGGTGATCAGGCCCGCATAGCCGGCGTCGGTCAGGGCGGTGACCACGCCCTCGGAGACCCCGCCGGTGCGCCGGGTCTCATCCACGACCAGCACTCGCCCGGTCAGCCTCGCCTCGCGCAGCAGGTCGTCGGCAGGCAACGGGGCCAGCCAGCGCAGGTCGACCACCCGCGCGCCGATCCCCCGTAGCGCAAGCCGGCGGGCGACCCGCAGGCTCATCCGCAGCCCGTTCCCGAAGGTGATCATGGTGAGGTCGGTGCCGTCGCCGTAGCTGCGCGCCCGTCCGGCCGGGACGTGCGCGTCCGGCGCGGGATAGGCCGCGAGCCAGCCGCCGTCGCCGTCGTCGTACAGGTCGCGCGTGTGGTAGAGCGCGATCGGCTCAAGGAAGACGCACACCGAGCCGTCTTCCGCCGCGGCGGCCAGGCAGGTGCGCAGCATCGCGGCCGCGTCGTCGGGCCGGGCCGGCGACGCGATCACCAGCCCCGGGATGTCGCGCAATGCCCCGACCGCGTTGTCGTTGTGGAAGTGCCCGCCGAATCCCTTCTGGTAGGCGTACCCGGCGACCCGCACCACCATGGGATTGCGGAACTGGCCGGCCGAGAAGAACTGCTGGGTGGCGGCCTCGCCGCGGATCTGATCCTCGGCGTTGTGCAGGTACGCCAGGTACTGGATCTCGGGTACCGGCAATAGGCCGGTCAGCCCGCCGCCGAGCGCTACGCCGAGGATCGACTGCTCGTCCAGCAGCGTGTCGAAGACGCGGGCGGGCCCGAACCGCCGCTGCAGCCCCTTGGTCACGCCGTACACGCCGCCCTTGCGCCCCACGTCCTCGCCGAACACGCACATGCCCGGGTAGGTGTCGAGCAGTTCGCCGAGCGCCAGGTTGACCGCCTGGGCCACGGTGACCGGGCCAACCGCGGCCGCCGAGCGGTTCGGGCCGGCGGTGGCGCGCTCGGCCACCCGCTCCGGGTGACGCGGCGCCAGCGGGGCCATCACCTCCGCGGCGCTGGTCAGCGGCTGACTGGATAGGGCCCGCTCGGCCGCGCCGCGGACCCGCTCGCCGACCGCGTCGTAGCGGGCCACCGCCTCGGCCGGGGTCAGCAAGCCGGAACCGACCAGGGCGGCCGCGGTCGCCACCAGCGGGTCACGGGCGAGGTCGGCGGCCAGGTCAGCGGGTGCGCGGTACGCCGCCTCCGCGTCGCTGCCCGCGTGGCCGAGGAACCGGACCACCGACAGGTGCAGGAATGCCGGTCGCCGCCGGGACCGGACCAGGCCGGTCGCCTGGGCCGCCGCGTCGTAGGCCGCGACCGGGTCGCAGCCGTCGGCCGCCAGGTAGCGCAGGCCCGGCCTGGCCCTGAACGACGCCGCCACCCATCCCGGCGGGGTCGGCACGCTGATCCCGATCCCGTTGTCCTCACAGACCAGCAGCAGCGGGACCGGGATCCCCTGATAGGCGGTATGGCAGGCGGCGTTGATCGCGCCGACAGCGGTGGAGTGGCTGGCCGAGGCATCGCCGAACGAGGCCACCGCCACCGCGTCGCGCGGCCAAGGGCACGGCACCCCCAGCTTCGCCGCCCGGCCGATGCCCAACGCGACGCCGAGCGCGCGGGGCAGGTGCGAGGCGATGGTCGACGTCTGCGGGACGATGGCCAGCTCGGCCCGGCCGAACACCTTGTGCCGCCCGCCGGCGATCGGCTCGTTCGAGGACGCCGCCACCCCGAGCAGCACGTCACGAACCGGGTCGACGCCGGGCACCTGGCGGGCGCGAGCGCAGTAGAACCCGCCGGACCGGTAGTGCAGCAGCGCCGGGTCGGTCGGCCGAAGCGCCGCGGCCAGCGCGGCGTTGCCCTCGTGGCCGGCTGAGCTGATCGTGTAGTAGCCGCCGCCTTGCTGCTGCATCCACCTGGCCGCGAAATCGAGGTGCCGGCTCTCTGCCTGGGCGTCGAAGATGGCCAGCAGGGTGGTGCCGTCCAGCCGGCTGCTCGCGCGCACCGGCGCGGCCGGGTCAGCGCGCGCCGGGCCGCCCGGCAGGCCGCCCGCCGCCTCCCTGAAGTGCCGGTCAAGCTCGGCTGGCGTGGTCATGGCGGGTGCCGCCGTCACAGCCGGAAGTCGCGGTCCGGCGTGAGTTCGGTCACGTCCATCTGCGCCTTCTGCAGCCGGCCCGAGTAGTCCCAGTTCAGCGCCTGCCACCGGGTGAACTGGTCGAGCACCCACTGGCCAGACTGGCGGGAGCCGTTGCCTGACTTGCCATTCCCGCCGAAGGGCAGGTGCGCCTCCGCGCCGGAGGTCGAGTTGTTCACGCTGACCATCCCGGCCGACACTCCGCGCCGGAACCTGAACGCTTCGGTGGCGTCGCTGGTGTAGATCGACGACGACAGCCCGTATCCGGGGGCGTTGGCCAGCTCGACCGCCTGGTCCAGGGTCCGGTAGGTCGTCACCCCGACCAGCGGCCCGAACGTCTCCTGGTCGAAGATCTCGTCGCCCGGACGCACCCCGTCAACGATTGTCGGGTGGCAGAAGATGCCCGCCTCCGGGTCGCCGACGAAGCCGGCCCGCGGGTTGGCCGCGGTAATCCGTCCGGTGCCTGACGAGCCCATCACCTTGTGCTGCGGGCCGATCCAGGCCAGGAACTGCTCGAAGCGCTCCGCGAACCGGATGTCGAGCATCGGCCCGTAGAGCACGTCAGCGAACGGGTCGCCCACCGCGGCCGCGGCGGTCGCCTCGGCGAAGCGGGTGAGGAACTCGTCGTGCACCGACTCGTGGCAGATCACCGTGCCGAGCGAGGTGCACCGCTGCCCGGCGGTGCCGAACCCGCCGAACAGCGCCCCCTCGACCGCGAGGTCGATGTCGGCGTTGGCGGTCACGACCATCGGGTTCTTCCCGCCCAGCTCCAGGCAGGCCGACTGCAGGTGCCGGCCGGTGAGCTCGCCGATCTGCGCGCCGACCTCGCTGGACCCGGTGAACCCGACCTTGTCGATCAGGCCCGCGTCCAGGGCCTGCTCCAGGCCGGCGAACGTGACCGGGCCGTCGGCGTAGACCACGTTGAGCACCCCGGGCGGCAGCCCGCCGCCGCGGACGAACAGCTCGTGCATCGCGGCCGCGGCGGCCGCCGAGTACTCGGCCGGCTTCCACACGACGGTATTGCCGCACAGCAGCGCCGGGACGATGTACCAGGAGGGCACCGCGACGGGGAAGTTCCCCGCTGTGATCACCGCGACCGTGCCGACCGGGTTGCGGAACGTGAACAGCTGCTTGTCAGGCATCTCGCTGGGCACGGTCTGGCCGTACAGCCGCCGGCCCTCGCCGAGGAAGAAGTCGCAGGTGTCGACGATCTCCTGGACCTCGCCAAGCGCCTCGGGGTACGGCTTCCCGATCTCGCGGGTGACGAGAGCGGCCAGGGCCTCCTTGTTGTCTTCCACCAGCCGACCGATGTTCGCGATCGCCCGGCCGCGCACTGGCGCGGGCACGTCGGCCCACGCCCGCTGCGCGTCGCGCGCCGCCTGGGCCGCGGTCACCAGCAGCGCCGCGTCGCCCAGCGCGACGTCGGCGACCACCTCATCGAGCCGCGCCGGGTTGGTGGACCGGATGCGCCCCCCAGGGGCGCCGGCCACCGGCCGGCCGGCGATCACGGAAGAGACGGAGCGCTGATCCATCGGTATCATCCTCCTTGTTCTTCAGCGGGCCAGGGCGGTCAGGGTGCGGTCCAGCGCGGCCAGCCCGAACTCGAGCTCCGCCTCGGTGACGTCCAGCGCCGGCCGGACCCGGATCGAGCGTTCTCCGCACGGCAGCACAAGAACATGGTCCTCCCGCAGCAGCCGCAGCGCCACGTCGCGGGCCCCGGCGTCCGGGAGGTCGAGCGCGCACATGAGCCCGCGGCCGCGGACGTTCGAGGCCACGCCGGCGTGCCGCTCGCCGAGCGCCACCAGCTCGTTGAGGAGCCAGCCGCCGACCTTCGCCGCGTGCTCGATCAGCCCTTCGCGTTCGATGATCTCCAGGATTCTGCGGGACCGGACCATGTCGACCAGCCCGCCGCCCCAGGTGGAGTTGATCCGGCCGGGGACCACGAACACGTTGTCGACGACCTCGTCCACGCGCCGGCCGGCCATGATGCCGCCGAGCTGCACCTTCTTGGCGAACGCCACGATGTCCGGCTCGAGGCCCAGCTGCTGGTAGGCCCACGCGGTGCCGGTCATCCCGACCCCGGTCTGCACCTCGTCGAGCACGAACAGCGCGTCGTGCTCGCGGCACATCGCCTGCATGGCGCGCAGGAACTCGGGCCGCATGTGGTTGTCGCCGCCCTCGCCCTGGATCGGCTCGGCGATGAAGCAGGCGATGTCGTGCGGGTACCGCTCGAACGCCGCCCGGGCCTGGGCCAGCGCCCGGGCCTCGGCCCGCTCGACCTCGTCCCGGTGCTCCGCCAGCGGGAACCGGACCGCGGGCACGTCGATCCTGGGCCAGTCGAACTTGGGGAACCGGTCGGTCTTGCCCGGCTCGGTATTGGTCAGCGACAGCGTGTAGCCAGACCGGCCGTGAAACGCGTGGGTGAGATGCAGCACCTTGCCGCCGAGCCCAGCGGGGCGGCCGGCCGCCTCGTTGCGCCGGCTCTTCCAGTCGAACGCGGTCTTGAGCGCGTTCTCGACGGCCAGCGCCCCGCCCTCGACGAAGAACAGGTGCGGCAGGGCCGGGTCCCCGAGGACCCGGGCGAACGTCTCCACGAACTGCGCGTAGTGCGTGGTGTACATGTCGGGGTTGGCCGGCTTGTTCGCCGCCACCTCGGCTAGCACGGCCATGAAGTCCGGGTCGTCGGCCAGCCCGCGCGGGTTGGATCCCAGCGGCGCGGACGCGAAGAATGTATACAGGTCCAGGTACTTCTCGCCGGACCGCGCGTCGACCACCCAGGAGCCGCGGCTGGCCCGGGTGTCGTAGACGAGCCTGAAGCCGTCCGCGAGCACGTGCCGGCCGAGCACCTCGTGCACCTGATCCGGGGCGACCTCGTGCGACAGTTGGATGTATTGGTTCACCGGAAGTCCTCCTGCCATCACGGCTGTCTAGCGAATAATCTCCAGCATAAGGGGGAATCCCGAATGAGTTCTCAGCTCCGCCCTGACCAGGACCGCTGACCGCCGCGTGCTGGGCGCGATATCACCAGGCCGGCGGACTTGACCTGGCGCCGGCGGGAATCCGCGCCTGGCAGGCCGGTTCTGCGGGTTGGTGACTAATTCGGCAGGCGTTCAGCTAGATGACGCACTCACATGGGACGGCACACATACGGTCGGAAACGTTTAGCTCTGCCTGAACATGGGAGGTCATGTTCTAATGTCCAAAATGTCACGCCGCGATCTCATTCGCGGCGCCGCGATCGCGGGTGCCGCCGCAGCGGCGTCCGCGACGTCCGCGGGTATGGCCAGTGCTGACACGGTCGCGAAGAGCGACGCCGACAAGACCACTGCCGCGCAGGCTGGTGCCGCGGCTAAGAAGGACGGACGCTTCGGCGACCTCCGCGACATCAAGCGCGTGATGATCCTCATGCAGGAAAACCGCAGCTTCGACCACTACTTCGGCACGATGAGGGGCGTGATCGGGTTCGGCGACAAGGCCACGATCACGCTCCCCGGCGGATACGGCGTGTTCCGGCAGCCGGTCAGCCCGCCCGGCGGGGCGGTCACCGGCACCCAGTACCCGTGGTGGCTGGCCAACGGCGCGTTCCAACTCCCCCCGCAGCCACCAAACACCGAGCAGGGCGCGCAGAACTACGGCGGCACCCCGCACAGCTGGGAGAGCCAGCACCACGCGTGGAACGGCGGCCAGCTGAACAGCTGGTTCTGGGGCACGGGCGGGCCTACGACCCTCGGCTTCCTGGAGCGGAACGACATCCCGTTCCAGTACACCCTGGCCGACGCTTACACCGTCGGCGACGGGTACCACTGCTCGGTGCTGTCCGCGACCGGCCCGAACCGGACGTACCTGTGGGGCGGCACGATCAATGCCGATATGGAGCACGGCAGCTTCGTTGCCTTCGACGGCGGCGACGAGCTCGGCAAGTTCCTGCCGTGGCAGAGCTACCCGGTGGCCCTGCAGAACGCGGGCATGACCTGGAAGATCTACCAGGGCTCCGACAACTACGGCGACAACGGCGCGCAGTACTACAAGACGTTCGCCGACCTCGACCCGTCGCAGGGCGGCACCGCCACCCCCGGGAACCCGTACTACGACAATGGCCTGACCATAGTGCCTGAGCCGCTGGACCCCGATATCGGCAACGCCGACAACCTGGCCAACGCGATCAAGGCGGACGTGCAGGCGGGTAGGCTGCCGCAGGTCTCCTGGGTCGTCACCAACCAGCGCTACTCCGAGCACCCGGAAGGCGCGCCGACCGACGGCGCGTACTACGTCGGCAAGGTGCTGCAGGCGCTCAACGCCGACCCGGACGTGCTCAACTCCACGCTGGTGATCATCGACTACGACGAGAACGACGGGCAGTTCGACCACGTACCGCCGCCCGTCGCGCCGCAGGGCACCGCCGATGAGTTCTACACGGACTCCTCGCTCGCGCCCAACGCGCTGCCCGTCGGCCTCGGCTACCGGGTCCCGCTGCTGCTGATCTCGCCGTGGACGCGCGGCGGCTGGGTGACTTCCGAGGTCTCCGACCACACGTCGGTGCTCCAGTTTCTTGAGAAGTGGACCACCG
>Ga0306926_10006340_pt1 | contig 12682 bp, 11 predicted proteins | sample flu12Cox44000178_FD_203759 | JGI IMG/M metagenome (GOLD analysis project Ga0306926, IMG submission 203759) | Lab enrichment of tropical soil microbial communities from Luquillo Experimental Forest, Puerto Rico - flux8day.12C.oxic.44.000.178 (v2)... | ecosystem: Environmental > Terrestrial >... | reverse complement strand
GATGACGGCGGAGGTAATTCATGCCCCGCTCACCCCTTCGCGAGCGAGCGGTAGTCGAGACGGCGGTGGAACCAATAGCGGTAGCCGCTCATGCTCTTCTGCATCGCGACATTGAGATACGGCTGATAGAGCGGCACGCGCGGGACGTCGTGGAATGCGATCTCGACGAAGCCCTTCACGTCCTTGTCGTAGCCGGCGATATCGCCGGAGGCCGCCGCCGCGCGGGCGCCGTCGATGAGCGCGTCCATGCTTTTGTTCTGATAGCTCATCGTATTGAACACGGCGTTCTGGCCGTGATAGGCCCAGAAGAAGAAATATTCCGGATAATCAAGCCAGCCCGAGAACACGTTGACGATGAGCGGCAGCTCTTTCTTGAGCAGCTCGTTGCGCCAGTTCGCGCCGGGGATTTTGTTGATGGTGGTCTTGATGCCCACCTGCGCCAAGCTCTCCTGCAGCAGGATGCACAGCGGCTCGCTGACCACTGCGAAGCCAAGATCGAAGGAGAGCGTGGTCTCGAATCCGTTCGGGTAGCCGGCTTCCGCGAGCAGCGCCTTGGCCCTGGCGAGATCGGTGGTGTAGCCGTGCGGCTGCGGCCATGCGGTCGAGACCGGCGTCTCCGGCGGCGCGCCGAACATCGGCTTTGCCTGGCCGAACATCACCGCATCGAGCATTTTTTGATACGGGATCGCGCTGGTCACTGCCTGACGGACCTTCACGTTGTCGAACGGCGGCTTGGTCACGTTCATGCCGACGTACTGGACGCCGTTCGAGATCGGAGTCGACACGATCTTGAGCTTCGACTCTTGCTTCATCTCGGCGAAGTCTTTGGGCGGTAGCTCGAAGGAAATATCGGCGTCGCCGCGCTCGAGCAGCGCGCGCCGGTTGCCGGCGGACGGCACCATGCGCCAGATCACGCGCTTGAGCTTCGGCAGCGGCCCGCTCGTCCAATTGTCGTTTCGCTCGTAAACTAGCTCGGTCCCTGGCTGCCAGCGCGCCACCTGATAGGCGCCACCGCCGCAAACGTTGGTTTTCGTGTAGTCGAGCCCCCAGGGATCGTTCGCCGTCGCCTTCGACTTGATCAGCTCGGAATGAAAGATGTTCGGCACCACGACCGCGAGGTCGGGAATGGTGAGCTTGTCCTTGCGGATGAAATCGACCCTGAAGGTGTGATCGTCGACGGCGACAAACTGCTCGGGTTTTTCCAACGAGCCCGCCTTCATCTGAAACGTCGGAAAGCCGCCGACCGTCACGGCGCGGTCGAACGACCATTTGACGTCCTTGGCGGTGATCGGCGTCCCGTCGTGGAACTTCGCGTCCTTGCGCAGCTTGAAGGTCGCCGACATGTCGCCGATGGTCCATTCCTCGGCGAGCTCGGGCACGAACTTGTCGCGGTCGTAATAGTCCGAGCCGTCGCCGGCCGGCTTCATGGCGTGGCTGATGAGCCGGTCGTAGCAGTTCCACGACACCTCGTAGCTCGGCACGATCGCGCCGACCGTGTGGATGTCGAGGCTGTTGGGCCCGCTCTCGGTGATCACCAGCAGGGTTTCCTGGCGCGATTGCGCCTTGGCGGGCGACCACACCGCCGGCGCCGGAAACAGGCTGCCGGCCGCAACGGCGGTCATCGATTTGAGAAATTCACGACGCTTCATGGCCGCCTCCGCGCGGGTGGGACTGTGGTTTGCCGCGGAGTCCGCAAAGGCCATGCCAGTGCAAGGGCGGAGCTTGGCGTCGATCGTAAGTGTCTATGGCATCTGGAGAAAAGAAGCAGAGCCGAGGCATGCTCGACCTGTTTCGACGCGCGCTTGGCGCGGCGTGCTTAGGCCGAAATCCAGGTTTGCACAAAAATTAGGCGCGCGCCTCACGCGTCCGGCAGCGGATTGGTCGCTCGCAAACGCTGCGTGATCTCGTTCAATCTCCGGCCGATTGGGACCGGATGCTCGACAAAATAGAAACGCCGCAGCAAAAGGCGTGCGCCCGAGTGCAGCTCGATGACGAGCGCGAACATACTCACCTCGAAGGCGGCGATGTCGCGCCAGCGAAACCTGTAGACATAACCGCTCGCGTCCCGTTTGGCGACTGCCTCGGGGAAGCGGATCGCGAACGTGTCGGGATTTGCCGGCAGCGCGCGGATTTGCGGAATGAGCCCGATCAAGCGGGCGTACAGGCTGGGTGCGCCGAGACGCAGCTCGATCCCCTCGGGGTCGGCACGAAAATGGCCGCTCTCGCCCATGGCTTGCTGGAGCAATGCGACACCGCGCAGCAGGATCGGGATGCCGAGGGGCCACAGAATCACGACAACCGCGACGAGCCGCGAGTCGACCTTTACGTCGCCGACGTCCGTTGTAAATCTCACGATCGGCCCGATTGACCACACCAGGCCAATCAGCAGATGGGACAATCCGGTTGCGAACATCCGGCCGGGCGAGACGCTTGCAACCTCCTCTATCTGCATTCGCATCTCTCCTCGACGCGGCTCGTCTAAAACAGAAGCTGTGCCGCCACCAGGAAAAGAACCGCCGCCAGCACGAGGCGGAGCGCAAGGGCGGGGAGACGGACCGACACGTAACTGCCGAAGACGATGCCGGGGAGCGAGCCGACCAGCAATGACCCGAGCAGCGGCCAATCGATCGAGCCGAGCGCCCAATGGCCGACGCCGGCCACCAGCGTGAGCGGCACCGCGTGGGCGATGTCCGAGCCGACGATGCGGGTGATCGGCAAATCGCGATAGAGCAGCAGCAGCGCCGTAACGCCCAGCGCTCCGGCGCCGACCGAGGAAATCGTCACCAGCACGCCGAGCGCCGCGCCCACCGCGATCGTCAGGACCGCGGTGCGGCCGGGGTCGATGGTGCCGACCCGTGCCGCATAGAGCTCGAGAATTTGCTGGCGGAAGACCAGCGCGCCGGAGGTCGCGAGCAGGGCAAGGCCGAGCATGGTCGAGATCGCACGGTTGGCCGCATGCCCGTGCAGCTCGACGTACGAGAGCGCCAGGAGCGTGAGCGCCGTCGCCGGCACGCTGCCGGCAGCGAGGCGGCGAACCACGTGCCAGTCGACCGTGCGCAAGAAGCCGTGCACGACCGTGCCGCCGGTCTTGGTGACGCAGGCGTAGAGCAGGTCGGTGCCGACGGCGGTGGTGGCGTGAATGCCGAACAGCAGGATCAGCAACGGCGTCATTAACGCGCCGCCGCCGACGCCGGTCATGCCAACGAGAGCGCCGACCGCGAATCCGCATACCGAGTAGAGCGGATTGATCGCGTGGATGAGGTCCATGGATCGGCCGTGCCGCTCGTCCAATCCACCTGCGTTCCCCGGATGCGTGCAGCGCGCAGCGAAGCGGAGCGGTGCACCGCTGGTCCGGGGCCCACCAATGGACCCCGGGTCTGCAGCGCATCACTTCGTGCTGCGCTGCGCCCGGGGAACGTCTGCTAGATTATAGCAGCGGTCCGCTCGGCAAGGAGTCGCTCTCCGCGCGAGCAACGCGGGACGCGCGGGCCGTGGCACGGCCGTCGCCGGTCGGCTGATAGAACACGCTGTAGCGCCGCGAGGCTTGGGCGAATGCCTCCGCGTCGGCGTCCTTCGTCACCTCGAAGGCATCAAAGCCGGCGCGGAGCATGAACAGAAACTGATCGCGCAGCACCTGTCCGGTGGCGCGCAGTTGGCCGCGGAAGCCATAACGCTCGCGGATGAGACGCGCCTGGCTGAAAGCGCGGCCATCCCTGAAGATCGGGAACACCAGGGCGACCGCCGCGAGACGCTCGAGATGCGGGGCAAGCTCAGCGATCCGGCGGTCGTTCGGCCAGATGACGCCGGTCGGCGCCGCGCGCCGCGCGAAAGCATCAACGTCGGTGAGGAAGCGTGCCGCCGAAACGATGATCGGCCCGCTGTCGGGAAGCGGCACGTCGTCCGCTAGGCGCGCGAAGTCATCCGCGACGATACGGCCGCCCTTAATGAGCTGCATGGACGCGCTCCTTGAACGGTTCGATGCCGACGCGTTTAAGGGTGTCGATGAAGATTTCGCCGGGACGCTCGCGCAGCTCCACATAGGCGGCGACGATGTCCTCGACCACGTTGGCAACTTCGCCGTAGGGCACCGCCGAGCCTATCAGCTTGCCTAGCGCGGCCTCCTCGTCGGCGCGGCCGCTGATCGTCACCTGATAATACTCCTCGCCGTTCTTCTCGACGCCGAGAATGCCGATGTGGCCGACGTGGTGATGCCCGCAGGCGTTGATGCAGCCGGAAATGTTGATGTGTAGGCGGTTAAGGCCGCGGGCAAGGTCGCCATCGCGGAACCGGCGCGTAAGGTCCTGGGCGATCGGGATCGAGCGCGCATTGGCGAGGCTGCAATAGTCGAGCCCCGGGCAGGCGATGATGTCGGACACGAGCCCCACATTGGGCGTCGCGAGGCCGGCGGCGTCGAGCGCGCGCCACAGCGCATGCAGGTCTTGCTGGCGCACGTGGGGCAGCACGAGGTTCTGCTCGTGGCCGACGCGGATTTCGCCGGCGCTGTAGCGGTCGGCGAGGTCGGCAATGGCATCCATCTGCGCGGCGGTGGCGTCACCGGGCGTTTCGCCTTCCGCCTTGAGCGACAGCGTGACGATAGCGTAGCCGGGCATGCGGTGGCGCGCGACCGCGTTGCGACGCCAGGTGTCGAAGCGCCGGTCGGTGGCTAGCGCCTTCTTCAGCTCGAGCGGATCGTCGGCAAGCCGCTCGTAGGCGGGATAGCGAAAACGCGCAGCGATCTCGGCGAGGGCGGCGTCATCGAGCGCGAGCGCGCCGTCCTTGATCGACAGCCATTCCTGCTCGACCTCGCGCGCGAACGCCTCGGCGCCCAGCTCGTGCACCAGGATCTTGATGCGTGCTTTCCAGGCGTTGTCGCGGCGGCCGAACTGATTGTAGGTGCGCAAGACTGCCTCGACGTAGCTGAGCACGTCGTGCTTGGGCAGGAATTTTTTGATGGTCTTGGCGAGGAACGGCGTGCGCCCGAGCCCGCCGCCGACCATCACTTCGAAGCCGGCGTCCCCCGCTTCGTTGCGGTGCAGCCGCAGCGCCAGATCATGGATGCGCAGCGCCGCGCGATCGTGCGTCGCCGTGCCGACCGCGATCTTGAACTTGCGCGGCATGAAGGTGAACTCGGGATGCAACGTCACGTGCTGGCGCACGACTTCCGCCCAGACGCGCGGGTCCTCGATCTCGTCGGGCGCAACGCCGGCCCATTGGTCGGTGGTGACGTTGCGCACGCTGTTGCCGCTCGTCTGAATGCCGTGCAGGCCGACGCGCGCCAGCTCCGCCATCGCATCCGGCAGATTCTCGAGCTTGATCCAGTGAAACTGGATGTTCTGCCGGGTGGTGAAATGCCCGTAGCCGCGGTCGTAGCGCCGCGCCACGTGAGCCAGCATGCGCAGCTGCGCCGACGACAGCGTCCCGTACGGAATGCCGATGCGCAGCATGTAGGCGTGAAGCTGCAGATAGACGCCGTTGAGCAGCCGCAGCAGCTTGAACTCGTCCTCGGTCAGCTCGCCGGAGAGGCGGCGCCGCACCTGATCGCGAAATTCCTCGACCCGCTCGGTGATAAGCCGGCGGTCGAAGGCGTCATGCACATACATGGACGTCGCTCGTTGCAGCCGATGCCGGCAAATCAATGGTCGGACCGGCAGCGCGGATCCGCTCACGCAGGTTCCCCGGCCGCGGGCTGCCATCCGCCAGCACGACGGGTGCGACGTAAGCATCGACGACGCGCACCAGATCGGCGCGCGCTGCCGTGAGCAGCGCCATCGCGGCGTCGCTCGTCGTCACCACTTCAGCGCCGGGAAGCTCGGTCGTCCATTGGCCATTCGTGGTGCGGTAGATCACGGCCCCGTCGGTGAGCCGATTGGCGGTCACCACCACCGGGCCGGCGACTTTGATTTTTTGGTGCAAGGGAGAGGTCATGCGGCCTCCAGAACGGGCAGTGTTATTGTGACGGCAGCGACGCCGGGCACGCGGACGACAGGCACGCCGGCAGCGCGCAGGAACGGGAAGCGATCGGGATCGGCATCGGCCTGCGCCAGCACGACCACGCTACGGCCGGCGCGAACGGCTGCGAGCACCTGCGGTTCGGTGGCGGGGGTGAGGACGACGCGCTCGGCATCGCGCCGCCCGCAATCGAGCACGGCGCCACTCACGTTTTCGTGGAAGATGACGTCGGCGTTCTGGAGCGCGTTGAGTGCGCGCAGGGTGAGAAGATCGGGATCGCCGAGCCCAGCACCGATCAGCACGATGGGCGAGCGCGGGTTCGCGTGCCGCGCAGGGTCGCCGATTGCGCGCGCGAGCGCCGCCTCCGCCGCGAGCGGACGCCCTGCGAGCAGCGCCGCGCCGATCGGCCCATCGACCACGCGCTCCCAGAACCGCCGCCGCGCTGCGTAAGTCGGAATCGCGCGGGCAAGCCGCGTACGGTAGCGGCCCATCAACGCGGCCAGTTCGCCGATGCGTGCGGGCAGCAGCGCCTCGATACGCGCGCGCAAGCGCCGCGCCAGCACCGGCGCAAGCCCGCCGGTGCCGATCGCCACCACCACGTCGCCGCGATCGACGATCGCCGGAACGACGAAGGTCGACAGTTCGGGCCTGTCGACGACGTTGACGGGAATGCGCAAGGCGCGGGCGCGCGACGCGACGACCTCGTCGGCGGGACCGCCTTCGGCAGCGACGACCGCGACGGCATCCGTCAGGTCGATCGCGTCAGGCGCCGCGCCGGAGATAACTTCGTTAGGGTTTTCGGGCGACGGACCGCCAGCATCGTTGCGATACCAGCGCACCCGGGCGTTGGCGGCGCGCAGCAGCCGCAGCTTGGTAACCGCGGCAGCGCCGGAGCCAACCAGCACCACGGGGCCGGCCGCAAGATCGAGGAAAATCGGGAAATAGCGCATGGAGGGCCTCTCGAGGCATCGGCAACTTTCTTCTATATAAGGCGTAATTACCGCGCGCAAACAGAGGAATATTCTGGCAAATTCGTGGAAGCGCTAAGCATATTTCATGGCGAAAGCGCTGGAAAAATAGACGGCCGTTCTCTCGCGGCTTTCCCCGGATGCGGTGCAGCGCGGGGAACACCCACCTAAACCATAGCCCTGCGTCGCGGTTGCGCCGGTGGCTGCCGCGTCGCAAAATTCGGGCAAAAGAGGGCAAAAGGGCCGGCGTTCATGAAAGCCATCATCGTCGGCGGCGGGGTGGGTGGGCTCACCGCCGCGCTCATGCTGCATGCCCGCGGGATCGACTGCGAAGTCTACGAGCAGGCGGAGGCGGTGCGCGAACTCGGTGTCGGCATCAACACGCTGCCGCACGCCATCAAGGAACTCGCCGAGCTCGGCTTACTCGAGCGGCTCGACGCTGTCGGCATCCGCACCTACGAACTTTTCTACACCAACCGCCTCGGCCAGGAGATCTGGCGCGAGCCGCGCGGGCTCGACGCCGGCTACGAGGTGCCGCAGTTCTCGATCCATCGCGGAAAACTGCAAGGCGTGATCTATCAGGCGGCGCGCGCGCGGCTCGGCGAAGGGCGCATCCGCACGGGCCACCGGCTCGGCGCGTTCATTGAGGACGAGGCCGGCGTCTCCGCTTATTTCTTCGACCGCAGCGGCGCGCACCGGGCGACCGCGCGCGGCGACGTGTTGATCGGGGCCGACGGCATCAACTCGTTCGTGCGCGAGCGGCTCTATCCCAACGAAGGCCCGGCGCGCTGGAACGGCGTGATGCTGTGGCGCGGCGCGATCGACTGGCCGATGTTTCTCACCGGACGTTCGATGATCGTCGCCGGCGGTATGGCCGCCAAGCTCGTGATCTATCCGATCGGCGAAGGCTCGCGCGCGGAGCGCAGGCTCACCAACTGGGCGGTCGCCAACGCGCCGCCACCGCGCAAGGAAGACTGGTCGCGCCCGGGCCGGTTCGAAGACCTGATGCCGTACCTGCAGCGCTTTCTCATTCCGACCGTCGACGCGCAGGCGCTGATCGAGGCGACCAACGAGTTTTGGGAATATCCGATGTGCGACCGCGATCCGTTGCCGCGCTGGTCACGCGGCCGCGTCACGCTGCTTGGCGACGCGGCCCATCCGATGTATCCGGTGGGTTCGAACGGCGCCTCGCAGGCGATCCTCGACGCCCGCGTGCTCGCCGATCGGCTCAAGGGCGCCGAGCATCCCCTGCAAGCGCTGTGGGCCTACGAGCAGGAGCGCCTGCCGCCGACCGCCGAGGTCGTGCGGCTCAACCGCCGCGGCGGTCCGGAGGGGGTTATCGACGCGGTCGAGGAGCGCGCGCCGGACGGCTTTGCCAACATCGACGAGGTGATGTCGTTCGAAGAACGCAAGGCGATCGTGCGTGGATATGCCTCGACGGCAGGATTTGCGCGCGAACAGGTGAACAAGGCGGCGTGATGGGGCAATGTCATTGCGAGGAGCCCGCAGCGCGACGAAGCAATCCAGAGCCGCCCGCGTTGCCCTGGATTGCTTCGCTTCGCTCACAATGACGACGATAGGGTGAATTATTTGGTCGTGTTTGGAACGATGTAATGCAGAAGACAAGTTTGGCGCTCAATAATTTGCGCGGCTACGCCATCATCATCGTGGTGGCCTTCCATTCGTGCATCGCCTACATCGCCAACCAGCCCACAGCGAACTCCGCTTTCAACGCGCCGCCCTTCGATTGGCAGGCGCATCCGATCGTCGACGTCGACCGATTCGTCGGCTTCGATTTGTTCTGCGCACTGCAATTTCTCTACATGATGCAGCTGATGTTCTTTCTGTCCGGACTGTTCGTGTGGTCGAGTCTGCGGCGCAAGGGCCCGGGACAATTCCTCTGGGATCGGTTTCTGCGCCTTGGCCTGCCGTTCCTGATCGGCGTCTATGTGCTGATGCCGTTCGCCTATTATCCGGTCTATCGCGTCACCGCCGCCGATCCGAGCTGGTCGCAATATTTCGCGCATTTCTACGCGCTGCCATTCACGCCGACCGGACCGCTGTGGTTCCTCTCGTTCGCGTTCGCACTCAACATCGTCTGTGCCGCGCTCTACTGGGTTGCGCCGCGCACGGGCGAGCTACTCAAGCGGCTCTCGGCGAAGGCGGCGGACCATCCACTCGGCTTTTGCCTGGTGCTCGCGGCTATCTCGGGGCTTGCCTACATCCCGGTTGCGAGCGTGACGACGCCGTGGCAATGGATCAGGTTCGGGCCGATCTCGTTCCAGTCGGGATTTGCGTCGCAATACGTCATTTATTTCTTCACCGGCATGGTGATCGGCGCGTTGCCGCTCGACCGCGGCGTGCTGCGCTCGGACGGCCCGTTGGCGCAGCGGTGGGGCCGTTGGGTCGTCGGCGCGCTCGCGGCCTTCGTTCTGTGGATCGTGCCGACCGCGCTCGGCGTGAAAGGATCGGATGAGAGCATCCCCGGCTTGCCGATCGCCGCCGATTTCGGTGTCGTCCTCTACGCCGCGGCGGCGTGCCTTGCGCTCGGGGCGATCTTCCTACGCTTTGCCGCGACGCGGCGGCCGATCTTCGAGCGCGTCGCCGAAAATGCCTACGGGATTTATCTGTTCCATTATTTTTTCGTGATGTGGGCGCAATATGCGCTGCTGCGCGTCTCCGCGCCGGGCGTGGTGAAAGGCGTAGTCGTGTTCGGCGTCACGCTCTTGCTCAGCTGGGCCCTTTCGGTTGCGGTGTGCCGCACGTGGATCGGCGATCGCCTGATCGGGGGCGCTCGCGTGGAGACAAGCAGCAGCCGGCGGGCGGAAAGCAAACAACCGGCCGAGTAAGGCCGACGGTTTTGGCGACGGGGGGAGAGATGGACGCGCAATACGCGGGCGAGTTTGCGGCGGACGCGCTGGCGATCCGGCACGCGCTGCAATTTCCGCCCGAGGTCGTGCGGCGCGAAATCGCGAGCCGCCGCTGGAACGACGAGACGGTCACGACCTATCTGGGTCGCCGGGCGCGCGAGGCGCCCGATGCGATCGCCGCCGAGGCTCCGGGTTATCCGCCGCTTTCGTACGCGCAGGCCCTCGACCGAAGCGAACGTTTCGCGGCGGCACTCGCGACGCGCGGGATCCGGCGCGGCGACATCGTGATGGTGCAGCTGCCGAGCGGCCCGGACTTTCTCATCGCCTATTACGCCGCGGTGCGGCTGGGAGCGGTGCTCTCGACCCTGCACATGCCCTATGGGCCGGTCGAGGCGGAGCCGCTGCTGCGCCATGCGCGTGCCCGCGCGATGGTCTGCGGCCCGGCGAGCGAGAAGATCGATCCGCCGGCGATGTACAAAGCGTTGCAAGCCGGACTGCCGAAGCTCGACCATGTGATCTCGGTCGGCCCGGTGCGCGAAGGTGTGCTGTCGCTTGCCGATCTCATCGCATCGGGCGACCGCGCGGCGCTGCCGGGCGAACCGCGCGCCGACGATCCCGTGCTGATGTGTTACACGTCGGGCACATCGGCCGCCCCCAAGGCAGTGCCGCACTCGACGCAATCGATGCTCGCGAACCCGCGCGCTTGCGCACCGATCTACAACATCGGGCCGGGCGACCGCGTGCTGTCTGCGCCGCCGTTCTCGCACGCGTTCGGCATCTACATCGCGAACCTCACGCTCATGTGCGGCGCCACGCTGATCTGCGTGCCGGCGTTCACGCCGCCATCGCTCGCGGAATTGTTGGAACGGTCGCGCCCGACGCATGCGTTCCTGGCGCCTGCGCACGTCGCCGCAATGCTGCATGCCGGGTTGATCAAGGGGCGCGATCTTTCGAGCCTGCGGCTGATGATCATCTCGGGCTCCTACACCGCGCCCGGCCTCAAAGCCGCGATCGAAGCGGAGCTGCCGAATGGCAAAGCGATCGAGCTGTGGGGCATGACCGAAACATTCGCGGTGCTGATGGGCGATCCGCGCGAGCCGGCGGAGCTGCGTCACGGTTTCATCGGCCGCGCGACGCCGGGCAGCGAAACGCGTATCGCCGACAGCGACGGCCGCGTGCTTCCTCCTGGCGAGGAAGGCGAGCTCCAGGTGCGCGGTTGCTCGGTGTTCGCCGGTTATTTCGACAACGAAGCCGCCAACCTCGGTACCTTCACGGCGGACGGCTGGCTGCGTACCGGCGACCTTGCGGTGATGACCGAGCGCGGGCACGTGCGCATGACCGGCCGCCTCAAGGACATCATAAACCGCGGTGGGGTGAAGTTCAATCCGTTCGACGTGGAGGCGCTGATCGAACGCCATCCCGCGGTGCTGCAATGCGCGATCGTGCCCATGCCCGACACGGTGCTGGGCGAGCGCGCCTGCTGCTTTGCGACCGTGCGGCCCGGCAAATCGCTGACGCTTGCCGACGTGATCGCGTGGCTCGCGCAGCAACAAGTGGCCGGAGCGGCTCGAAACGATAGACGCGATGCCGCTCACGCCCACCCGCAAGATCATCAAGGGCGAGCTGATGAAGCTGCTCGCGGGGCGCGTCGAGTGATGATGTGCCTCGTCATCGGCCACGAAAGTGGGCGATCCAGTAAACACCGGCCAGTCAAATAAACGCACGGGGCCCGTGTTTACTGGATGCCCCGCTTTCACGGGGCATGACGAGTCTGAGGCTGAGGTCCTGTTAGCCCGTCAAGCGGGCGGTGGGGGGAGGAACACCACTTCGTGCTTGGCGGAGAGCGCCACCACCTCGGGGGGCGATTGTTCCTTCATGCTGTGGATCGCCCAGAACAAATCGTAGAGCCGCCGGGTCGGCGTCACCCAGAAGAAACATTTCACCGCCTGATCGGACTTGTTGAAAATCCCGTGCGGGATTTCCCGCGGCATGCGGATGAGGTCGCCAGCGGTGCCGACGAACTCCTTGCCGTCGAGCATCAGGTCGAACCGGCCCTCGAGCATGTAGATGAACTCGTCCTGGGTCGGATGGATATGCGGTGGCACGAAGGTGCCGGGCGGGAAGGTCGCATGCCAGGAGAACGAGGCCTCGCTCACCTGCTTCGGCACGTAGGTCTGACCGAGGATGTTCCAGACGATCCCGTCGATGCCGGTGCCGGCCTTGGTGATGCCGGCCGTCATTGGTTGCATGGAGCGCGCCCTCCCTGTTGCTAGCCCCATTCAATCATGAAGCCCGCACCGCCGGAACCGGGGCGGCGTGGCATTTACCTTTTAGCGTAAACCGCGATCCGTTAGCCGGCGGGCTTCACAGCCCAATCGCCAACAGCCTAATGTAGCGCCCACAATCGCCCAAAAGAGGGGTATCACATGAAGTGTACCGGTTTCCTCGTCACGGCCGCGCTCTCGGCGCTGGCGCTCACGCCCGCGCAGGCGCAGGACAAGCTCAAGATCGGGATCATCACGACGCTGACCGGCCCGCCGGCGGTGCTGGGCGGCCAGCTGCGCAACGGGTTTCAGCTCGCGGTCAAGACGCTGGGCGGCAAGCTCGGCGGGCGCGAGGCCGAGATCACCGTCGCGGACGACGAGTTGAAGCCCGACGTGGCTATTTCCAAGGTCAAGACGTTCGTCGAGCGCGACAAGGTCGACTTCGTGGTCGGCCCGATCTTCTCCAACATCCTGCAGTCGATCATGAAGCCGGTGGCCGACGCCGACACCATCCTGATCAGCCCGAACGCCGGCACGTCGAATTTCGCCGGCAAGGAGTGCAACCCGGATCTGTTCGTCACATCCTATCAGAACGACCAGGTGCACGAGGTGCTCGGGAAATACGCGCAGG
>Ga0306926_10006338_pt1 | contig 12684 bp, 9 predicted proteins | sample flu12Cox44000178_FD_203759 | JGI IMG/M metagenome (GOLD analysis project Ga0306926, IMG submission 203759) | Lab enrichment of tropical soil microbial communities from Luquillo Experimental Forest, Puerto Rico - flux8day.12C.oxic.44.000.178 (v2)... | ecosystem: Environmental > Terrestrial > Soil... | reverse complement strand
CGGCGCTGACCCGCGCGCTGCAGCAAGCCGACAGGAGCGGCAACCTCGCCGAATACTTGGTTGCGCTGCACGGCTGTGGTCACCGGGTCCACCCGCGATTGACCGATAATGTTTGGCCACTCGACGATATCTGGTCGGCGTTCAGCGATTTTGCCGAACCGGTCCCGGCGCTGACCGACCCGCCGCGCGACGGATCCAACCGAATGCTCGCAAAGTTCATTTCCGGGCCCTATCTGCACCGGCTCGGGGAATTTCGGCGTTTTCTAAAGCCCAATCGCGACATCTTGCGTGAATGGATCGCCAACGGGCGGTTTGCCCTCGCCGGCCATATCCTTGAAGTGCAGATGAAGCTGGAGCTGGAGCAACACGACGAACCCGCGCCGGTGACGCCGTTTCTGGCCCCCAAAGATGTGGCCCCGCTGTGCAAAGAGCTGGCCAGGGCCTGCGGCGCGGCTCTGCATGCCGGCACATTGGTCGAGTCGATTGCCGATCTGGCTTGCCTCCGCGCGATTCTGAGGGGCGCGCCGGACGCTTGGGACCCCGGTTGCCGGCAAAGGCTGAGCGAAACTCTCGCCCAGCCCGAACTTCTCGATCGTTTCACCTGGTACTGGTTTGGCGAAGTCGACCCGGACGTTGCCCATCTCAAGGCGGCAGTTCTGGTCGCCGACCGCGACACGCTGCGCGACCGCGTGGTGGAGCGATTGAAGTCGGCCGACTCGCTACCGGAGCAAATTCGTCTGGCCTATCAAAGCGCCGAGTCCAAGCTGTAGCAACCTCCGCAAGGGCGTTCCCGAGGGGACGCACCTGCGCGGAGGCCGCCGGAGAAGTTGATTTATCCCCGATGCGCGCCCGATAATTTGCCACGAGAGATCGGGTCAGACCGGTCCCGGGGAGAGCCTAGCTGGAATTCTCCTTTGGCGAGCATGTGCTCGACCTTGATCGCGCGAGCTGAGGCGCGGCACCGAACTGACCGCCGTCGCACCGCAGGTCTTCGACCTGCTGGTCTATCTCGTACCAAACCGCGATTGTGTCGTCAGCAAGGACGACCTATTGGCGGCGGTGTGGAGCGGTCGAATCGTTGCCGAGTCGACGCTGACCAGCCGCATCAGCGCGTTACGCGGGGCAGTCGGCGACAGCCGCGACACTCAGCGGTTGAACCGCGCCGTGCCCCGCAAAGGCCTTCGCTGCGTCTGCGGAGACCCGGAACGCTGCAGAGCCGCCGAGACCTCCGCCTGCGCTGTCCCAGAAGCCGTCGATCGTGGTGCTGCCGTTCCAGAACATGTCTGGCCACCCCGAGCAAGAATATTTCGCCGACGGCATGGTCGAGGCGATCATCACCGCGCTCAGTCGTATTCGCTGGCTCTTCGTCATCGCCCGCAATTCGAGCTTTACCTACAAAGGGCGGGTGGTCGACGTGAAACAGGGTCGGACGCGACCTCAATGTGCGATACTGCTCGAAGGATCGGTACGGAAAGCAGGGCAACGGATACGGATTTCTGCGCAGCCGATCGAGGCTGCCGGTGGAGAGCATCTCTGGGCCGACCGGTTCGACGGTTCGCTCGAAGACGTGTTCGAGCTTCAGGACGAAGTGGCCATCAATGTCGCCGGCGTGATCGAGCCGGCTTTACAACTCGCCGAAACGGCACGCGTGGCGAAGCGTCCGACTGACGACCTTCGACCTTTATTTGCGTGCCTATTCGATGTTTTCACGTCGGCGCGGCAAATCCCTAGCGCTCTGCAGTTGCTCGAGCAGGCGATCGAGCGTGATCCGGACTATGGACCCGCGCTCGCCTGGGCGGCGGTCTGTTGTGTGCGACTTTGCATGGATGGTCTCAGTTTCGATTTGAAAGCGGACAGCCTCAAGGGTGTGGATTTCGCTCGGCGATCACTCCAGGTTGCCAGTGACGACCCGGGCATCTTCGCTAACGCCGCCTTGGCGCCGGCGTTCTTCGGCGAGGACATCGGCGCGATGATGACCCTGGTCGATCGCGCACTATCCCTTCATCCGAGCTCCGCCCGCGGTTGGTACGCTAGCGCCTGTTTGAGGCACTGGGCCGGCCAGCCCGAGCTTGCCATCGAGCACGCCGAGGCTTCGTTGCGTCTCAGCCCGCCCAGGTCGGGTTCTGTTTCACTATTATTGGCGCTGCGCATTTCTTGAGCCGCCGTTTTGACAAGGCGATAGCGACACTCCTTCTCGCGATCCAGGAGGACCTCGACTACCCTCCGCCCTGCCGGTTCCTCGCGTCCTGCTACGCGCACATGGGGCGGCTCGACGAGGCGCGAGAGATTGTCCGCCGGCTACGCGCTATTACTCCTCTTGTTGCGCAGAGCTTCTCTCAAATTCGCAACGCCGACCATCGCGAGCTGATGCTCTCGGGGTTGCGTCTGGCCGAAAGGTAGTCTGTGTCCTCCGTGAAAAGAGCTCTCCCTGTTACCCGCCGAGAAGACTTCGCAGAATGGTATCAGGCGGTGATCGACACCGCAGACATGGCGGAGGCGTCTGGCGTCCGCGGCTGCATGATCATCAAGCCTTGGGGGTACAAGATCTGGGAGCGGATCGAGCGACGTCTTGATGACGACATCAAAGCTACTGGACACGATAATTGCTATTTTCCGATCTTCATTCCGATAGAGCTTATTCAGAAGGAAGCGTCTCACGTCGAAGGCTTCGCCAAGGAGATGGCGATCGTGACGCATCACCGTCTGGAGACGCAGGATGGAAAGCTCGTTCCGGCGGCGCCGCTGGAATCGCCGCTGGCGGTGCGCCCCACTTCTGAAGCGATGATCACTCCTGCGCTAAACGCTGGATTCACTCCTACCGTGACCTGCCCCTAAAAATAAACCAGTGGGCAAATGTTGTGCGGTGGGAACTGCGCCCGCGGCTGTTCCTGAGAACAAGCGAATTTCTGTGGCAGGAGGGGCACACTGTCCATGCGACCGCGGAGGAAGCCATTGAAGAGACGCGCGCCATGTTGAACGTGTATCGAAGCCTCGTAGAGGATTTCATGGCGATCCCGGTCGTACCAGGCGTCAAGAGTCCGGGCGAACGCTTCCCTGGCGCCGTCGAAACCCACACTATCGAAGCCATGATGCAGGATGGCCGTGCCCTGCAGTCCGGAACGTCTCACTACCTCGGCCAGAACTTCGCGCGCGCCGCCGAAATAGAATTCGTCGATCGCGATGGGCAGCTGAAGATAGCATACACAACGTCCTGGGGTTTCTCGACCCGTCTCATCGGCGCGACGATCATGGTTCATGCGGATGATGACGGTCTCAGGTTGCCGCCGCGCCTGACCCCCTACCAGGTCGTGATCGTGCCGATCATCCGCGGCGAGGCACAGCGCGGGGCCGTGGTCGCCGCCTGCGAGGCGCTGGCTCGTTCGCTGCGCGCCCAGAGCTATGCCGATGAGCCAGTTCGGGCTTTCGTCGATCTGCGTGCAGAAAACTCTACGACCAAACGGTGGAACTGGTTGAAGAAGGGCGTACCCCTGGTTTGTGAGATTGGTCCACGCGATCTGCAAAGCGGACAGGTTGCCGTACATAGCCGACAGCATATCTCCGCGCGCGGAATGATCCGGAATCTTGCCGAGTTCATCACCGGTGTCCCTCAGGTTCTAGGAAACTTTCAAACAACCATGATGGAAGAGGCGCGCCGATATCGCCACGAAATGACCGTTGACGACATTACGTCACTGGACGCTCTGAGAAGGTATTTCTCTGAGCAGACCGGTTTCGTTCGCGCCAAGTGGTCCGGCAATCCCGCAAGCGAGGACATGCTGAAGGAGTTCGGCGCCACAATCCGTTGCATTCCTTATGAGCAGAGCGGGACCGCTGGCCGATGCGTCCTCACTGGAGCAAACGCGACGATGGAAGCGATATTCGCTAAGGCATACTAGGGCGCTGCGCAGCGTGATGCTACCAATGTGCACGCGCCTCGGAAGTCAGAGGTGTTCTCGACTTGTCCGCTTAGCGTACATTCCTGCCCGTTCTATGTCGGGGCCCCTAGTCGATCATTCCCCATTTATCAAAGCCTCGGGACGAAGGAACAGAAACGGGCATGAAGAAGAGCGGGTCGCGGAACAGCCAATCTCCTCAGCTAATAGACGCGAGAATCAAGGAGCTAGGCGACTGGCGAGGCACGGTGCTCAGCCGGCTCCGTACCTTAGTTAAGGAAGCCGATACTGAAGTCGTCGAGGAGTGGAAGTGGAGAGGGGTTCCGGTGTGGGCGCACGACAGAATTATCTGCACCGGCGAGACTTACAAGAACGTCGTGAAGATGACCTTCGCGAAAGGGACGGCTCTGAAGGATCGTTCGGGTCTTTTCAACACCAGTCTCGGCGGGAACGCAAGGCGTGCCATCGACTTTCACGACGGCGAAAAGATAGACGAGGAGGCGTTGAAGACTCTCGTTCGCACCGCCGTAACGCATCCGGACGAGAACGCCGGTGTGGATCGTCTCGAGCAGCTTCGACGACTTGTCCAGCAACAATGCAATGCCGAGCCCGACCAGCAGCTGCAGCACGACGGTGACAAACGACAATTCGACCTGGACCCAGACCGATCGCGCGAATTCCGGGGAGGTGAACGCCTGCTGATAGTTCTGCCGAGGTATTCACATGCCGAGACGTACGCCCGCTCAACCAGACGTCTCACACCGGGTCCGAGCCGGGTCAATTGCCGATCCAGTCATTGATTTACCAACACCGGCACTGCTCTGCGATGACGGTTTTCTCGGCGACGCCGACATACCCTCTATTTTGCAGCCGACTGGGTAAAAAGGCAGGAGCCGCGTTTGCTCGACGACAGGTTGGCACCCCGACCGTTGCTTGTGTCACAATCGCGTCACCACCGCCGAACCGAGGAGGGTTCCCATGAAAGTCGCCAACGCCGTCGCCGAGATTCTGAAGCGCGAGGGCATCGAGTTCTTGATCGGCTATCCGGTCAACCCGATCATCGAAGCCGCGGCCGAGGCCGATATCCGCACGATCATGGTGCGCCAGGAGCGGATCGGGCTGCACATGTGCGATGCGATCGCCAAGGTCACCTCGGGCGACCGGATCGGCGTCTTTGCGATGCAACACGGTCCGGGTACCGAGAACGCCTTTGGCGGGGTCGCGCAGTCCTGGGGCGATTCCTGCCCGGTCGTCGTGCTGCCGGCCGGCTATGCCCGCAACGTCAATCAGGTCCGCCCCAACTTCAACGCCGCGCTCAACTACCGCAACATCACCAAATGGTGCGAGCAGGTGACGGTGCCGGGCGCTACCGAAGAGGCGCTGCGCCGCGCCTTCACCCAGGTCAAGAACGGGCGGCCGGCGCCGGTGCTGATCGAGTTCCCGTCCGACCTGTTGCGCGATGAGATCAGCGGGCCGCTCGAATACGAGAAGACGCCGCAGCTCAAAAGCGGCCCCGATCCGCGCTCGGTCTCCGCGATCGCCGCGGCCTTGGTCGAGGCGCAGCGCCCGGTTATCTGTGCCGGCCAAGGCGTGCATTACGGCAAGGCATGGAAGCAGTTGCGCGCGCTGGCCGAGTTGCTCGAAGCCCCGGTGATGACCACCCTCCCGGGCAAGAGCGCCTTTCCCGAGGCGCATCCGCTGGCGCTGGGCTCGGGCGGGATCGGCATCTCGAAGCAATTGCACACCTTTTTGCAAAAGGCCGATCTCGTCTTCGGCATCGGCTGCAGCTTCACGCGCTCCAGCTTTGCCACACCGATGCCGAAGGGCAAACGCATCGCTCATGCGACCCTCGATTCGACCGACATCAACAAGGACGTGCCGGTCGAGCTCGCCGCGGTCGGCGATGCCGGACTGACCCTTGATGCGTTGCTCGAAGAGGTCAAGGACCGGCTGCACAGCAAGACCCGCGACCGGCTGGCGGCGGTGAGGCGCGAGATCAGCGCGCTTAAAGACGAGTGGATGGAGCAGTGGATGCCGCGGCTGACGCAGAACACCAAGCCGCTGTCGCCCTACCGGGTGATTTGGGAGCTGCTTCATACGGTCGATGTCGCCGACACGATCATCACCCACGACGCCGGCAGCCCGCGCGACCAGTTGTCGCCGTTCTGGGTCAGCCAGACGCCGCTCGGCTATATCGGCTGGGGCAAGACCACCCAGCTCGGGTACGGGCTCGGGCTAGCGATGGGGGCGAAACTAGCCAAGCCGGACAAGCTCTGCATCAATGTCTGGGGCGATGCGGCGATCGGCTTCACCGGAATGGATTTCGAGACCGCGGTGCGCGAGCGGATCCCGATCCTGTCGATCCTGATGAACAATTTCTCGATGGCGATCGAATTGAAGGTGATGCCGGTCGCTACCGAGAAGTACCGCTCGACCGACATCAGCGGTCATTACGCGAACTTCGCCCAGGCGCTCGGCGGTTATGGCGAGCGGATCACCGATCCCGAGGAGATTGTGCCGGCGATCCGTCGCGGCATCGCGAAGACGCGCGAGGGTACTCCGGCTCTGCTCGAGTTCATCACCGAGAAGGCGGTCGACGTCTCACGCTTCGGCTGACTCTATGGCCGACGACACCCCGTCCTCGACCGGGTAAACATCAAGAGACATGCAGCGCTCGGTCGACTTCTATCGTCGGCTGGGCGCGGTGTTTCCGAGACCGTTGCCCAACTCCTCGGGCCGGCTGTTCCACGCCAGCTGCGAACCCGGTGACGGCCACTCCTCGAAATTGACACCGCGGAATTGGCGCCGGTCTGGAATACGGGCTGGGCAGGGCGCACCGATCTTCAGGGACGGGTGATGTTGGGGTTTCGCATCGCGACGAGGGACGGGTGGACCAGCGCTTCAAAAGCCTCACCGGCGCCGGCTACCGCGAGCTTTAGCCGCCTTTCGATGCCTTCTGGGGGGTCTAGAACCTCACCCAAGACAGGAGCCCCAATGCCGCTCTACCGACAAGGCGACCAGCGAGGATGTCCACTAGCTATCAGTTGTGGCTGGCATCGCTCGGGACGACGGTACCTCGGCCAGGTGACAAGCCCACTCGGCTTCCTGTTAAAGATGCCCGGCTGACGCGCCGCCGTTATCACGGCCAGCGGTCGAGGTGGCGAACATCTTCCGCCCCGGCGGGCCGGCTTGGCGTGCGTCGGATACCCGCCATGTGAGCCTCGGCCAACTCAAGGTTAGGTCCGCGATCGAGCGCTGCCGAACGACGGCGTTGGGCGGTCATGTCGAACACTGCGAGTCCTGCGCGCACCTGCGCATCTCTTAGAACTCCCGCCGGAACCGGCACTGCCCGAAGTGTCAGGCCGCGGCTGCCAAGGATTGGCTGGCCGATCGCGCCAGGCCGAACTCTTGCCGGCGTCCTATCTCCATGTCGTCTTCGCGCTGCCCGAAGGGATAGCCGATCGCCTATCAGAACAAGGCGGTCGTCTATGACTTGTTGCTCAAAACCGCCGCCGAGACGCTGATCACCATCGCGGCCGATCCCAAGCACCTCGGTGCCCGCATCGGGCTCACCGCCGTGCTGCACACCTGGGGATCGGCGCTCGCCCACCATCCGCACGCCCAATCATCGTCGCCGACGGCGGCGTCTCTCCCGATGGTCAGTCCTGGATTGCCTGCCGGCACGGCTCCTTTTTGTCCGTCCGGGGCGTACCCGACCCGCCGCCGTCAAGCCGGCACAGCGACGGCACCGAAAATCCTCACGAACACGGCGAGTGGAACGCTTGTCCTTGCTGCGGCGGCGCATGATCATAATCGAGACCTTCGAACCCGGCTGCCAGCCGCGGCTGTGGACCATCCCCTCTCCCCGGTGACTGGTAGGCGTCCGAAAACCCTAAACACTTCTCGTCGTTAGTTGTCATTAGAAGTGTAACCGTGAAGCTTCTGCCGCCTTTAAGGGCCGGGCCCAAAATCCATTCAGTTAATGTCGACGGGCTCCCCTATATCGGTTGCGAATTCGGCTAATTGCCGTATCGCGGGGTTGGAAGGGTCGCACAGCGAATGAACGCCGGAGCTACGAGCTACATTCGGCCGATCTCGAATTCTTCGAGCGAATAGCCCAGCTGGGACATCCCCTCTTCGAGATAGTCGGCAAGCAACGGCGTGCCGACCAGGTACAGGGTTTACTTTCGTCATGGATGCGGCGCGCTTCTTCGAGCGCCTCGCCCCATTCCTCCTTGCTGTAATCGCCGCGGCCGAGCCAAGTGGGCGCCAGCAGCTCGATCCGCTCCGGATCGCCCAGCCCATCGATCGCGTCGGCCAGTTCCTGGCGACTCGGATTGTCGGCGCTCGCCTCGAGCACATCGCGGTCCGCGTCGTCGGATGGGTTGGAGCCCGAATCCTCGTTGACTGAAGGCACTTCAGCATCGAACTCTCGCGCCTTGGTGACGATGTAGGCAAGCGTCCCGATTGGGATCGTCAGCATAAGGGCTCCCTGGATTGGCTCGTGAAACGACAGAAGGCCGCGCTTTGGCGAAGTAGGGAACTTAACTGCGCGCAGGCATTCGGCGTTGATCTGGATCAACGAACGGGCTGCGAGCCTCTGTCGGTGGCATCGCCGTCAAGCCCCGGCGACGGTGAGGTCATCAACCCTGAGCGTCGGAGAATCGGCGCCAGCCTTGAATTCGAGATCGTTGGCGGCTTGGAGGCGGGCGAAGACGTCCTTGAGATTGCCGGCCACCGTCATTTCGCTGACCGGAAAGGCGATCTCGCCCTTGTCGATCCAGAAGCCGGCGGCACCCCGGCTGTAGTCGCCGGTCACGCCGTTGACCCCCATCCCCATCATCTCGGTCACGTAGAACCCGCTCTCGATATCGGCGATCAGTGCCTGCGGGCTCAACGCTCCCGGCTCGATCCAGACGTTGGTGGCCGACGGCGAAGGCGGTGAGGCGGTGCCGCGCGCGGCGTGGCCGGTGGTCTCGAGACCAAGCTGGCGCGCGGAGCGCAAATCGAGGAGCCAAGTCATCAGCACACCCTTGTCGATAATGGCGCGGCGGCGGTTGGCGATGCCCTCGCCGTCGAACGGCTTGGAGCGCAGGCCGCGCTGACGATGCGGGTCGTCAATGATCGCGATCGCTTCGGGAAAGATCCGCTCGCCGAGCCGGTCCTTCAAAAAGCTCGTGCCGCGCGCGATCGCTGGACCCGAAATCGCGCCCAGAAGGTGCGAGATGAAGCCGCGTGCGACGCGCGGGTCGAACACCACCGGGCAGCGGCAGGTTGGCATCTTCTTCGCCCCGAGCCGCTTGACCGCACGTTCACCGGCGCTCTTGCCGACCTCTGCCGGGTCACGCAGATCGGCCGCAAAGATGGCGCTCGAAAAATCATAGTCGCGCTCCATGCCGGTGCCCGAACCACCGATCACGCTGGCGCTGACGCCGTGGCTCGAACCCGAGTAGGCGCCGGCAAAGCCGTTCGACGCCGCCAAGGCCACGCTTGACCGGGCCCAGCCGGCTTCCGCACCTTCGGAATTGGTAACCCCCGTGACCGCGAGTGCCGCCTCCTCGGCGGCGCGGGCGCGCTCGATCAGGACCTCGGCGGTGGGCTCCGCGGGGTCGAGCATATCGAGACTCGGCCAAGCGTGCGTGATCTCGGCGGGATCGGCAATACCGCAATAAGGGTCCTCGGGGACGGTACGGGCCATCGCGACCGCGCGTTCGACAAGTTGAGCAAGTGCCTCGGGCGAACGGTCGGTCGACGACACGACCGCCTGCTGGCGGCCGATAAACACCCTGAGGCCAAGATCTTGGCCCTCCGAGCGTTCGAGCTTCTCGGTCTTGCCCAGACGCCGCGCATGGGATAGCGAGACGCCTTCGAACAGCACGGCATCGGCGGCATCGGCGCCGGCGCGGCGCGCCCGCCCGATCAGATCCTGCAGGAGGTCGAGCGCGGCCCCCGTTTCCTTGCTTTGCTCAGACATCGATTCTCCGCTCACTTCCAGATGGGCTTGCCGGTCCCGGGCAGGCCGTAGCTCGCCCATTTTTCGGTCACCTCGGCGATCGTCTCGTCGGTCATGCGGATCGGCCGCCCCCACTCTCGCACGGTCTCCGGCGATAGCTTGCCTGTCGCATCAAGGCCGATCTTGCCGCCGAGACCCGATTGGGGCGAGGCAAAGTCGAGATAGTCGATCGGGGTGTTGTCGACGAGGGTGACATCGCGGACGGGGTCCATCCGAGTTGATATCGCCCACATGACCTCTTTCCAGTCGCGCGCATCGATGTCGTCATCCACGATGATGACGAACTTCGTGTACATGAACTGACGCAGAAACGACCAGATCCCCATCATCACACGCTTGGCCTGGCCGGGATAGGTCTTGCGGATCGCGACAACGGCTATGCGGTAGGAGCACCCTTCCGGCGGCAACCAGAAATCGACAATTTCGGGAAATTGCTGCTGCAGGAGCGGAATGAATACCTCGTTCAGCGCCGCGCCGAGGATCGAGGGCTCGTCCGGTGCCCGCCCGGTAAAGGTTGACAGATAAATCGGGCTCTGGCGCATCGTGACCGCCGAGAGGCGGAACACAGGAAAGCGCTCGACAGCGTTGTAGTACCCGGTGTGGTCGCCATAAGGGCCCTCCTCGGCATACTCGTCGAGCGAGACGTGGCCTTCGAGAACGATCTCGGCCTGCGCCGGCACCTTTAGCGGCACCGTTTTGCAGTCGACCAGTTCCACCTTGCGGCCGCGCAGCAGCCCGGCGAACTGGTATTCAGAGAGTGTGTCGGGAACCGGCGTGACGGCGGCGAGGATCGTCCCCGGGTCGGCACCGATTACCGCTGCGGCCGGCAGTGGCTCGCGGCGCTCCGCGGACCAGCGCTGATGGTGCTGCGCGCCGCCGCGGTGCTTGAGCCAGCGCATCAGGGTCGTGTCGCGTCCGGTCACCTGCATCCGATAGATGCCAAGGTTGAAGCCGTCTTCGCGACGTTGCCCTGGACCTCTGGTCACCACCAGCGGCCAGGCGATCAGCGGCGCGGGCTCGCTCGGCCAGCAGGTTTGGACCGGCAACGCAGCGAGGTCGATCTCGCCGCCTCGTAGAACGATTTCCTGACAGGGGGCGGCACCGACGGTGCGCGGCCGCATCGCCATCACCGTCCGCAGCAACGGAAGCAGGTCGAGCGCCTCTCTCCAACCGCCGGGTGGCTCAGGCTGTTTCAGAAAGGCGAGCGTCTCACCGATCTCGCGTAGCGCTTGCGGCTCGCGGTCCATGCCCCAGGCGACGCGCTCGACGGTGCCGAACAAATTGACCAGCACCGGCATCGCGTAGCTGCCGCCACCTTGGCGGACGACGTTCTCGAACAATGCGGCGGGTCCGCCCTCGGCGAGCAGACGAGTCTGGATCTCCGTCATCTCGAGATATGGCGACACCGGTGCCGCGACCCGCACAAGCCGTCCGCTCGACTTGAGCCGGTCGATGAAGTCGCGCAGACTGGCATAGGGCATGCCGCGCTATATGGGTGCGACTGCGTCGCGCGGCGAGCAGCTCAGCCTGACAGCACCTCCCAGATGACCGTATCGCGGCATTCGCGATCCTCTAGTTCGCGGCTCGTCGGCACGAGGTAGTGCGCGAGCTCGACGATGCCCTCGCTCGGGAGGTACGCGCGACCTGGGTCACCGAGTAGGACGAGGGTGCCCCGAGCGGCCAGCCCGCGCAGCCAGCCCATGACCCGGTCCGCCATCGGACGCTCGTAGCATACATCGCCGGCGGTCACGACTTCACACCGCGGATCGACCATGTCGAGTACATCGCTGGTCGTCACGGCAATGGCGACATCGTTCAACGCGGTATTCGCAGCGATCGCAGCGGCAGCGAAATGGTCAATCTCGCAGGCGAGCACAGAGGCTGCTCCGGCCTTGGCGGCGGCGATTGCGACGAGGCCCGACCCGGCGCCGAAATCGAGCACCGAGCGGCCGGCGGCCCGTTCGGGGTGGTCGAGAAGAAAGCGGGCGAGCGCCTGGCCGCCGGCCCAGGCGAAAGCCCAGTACGGCGGCGGCAAGCCGTCGCGCGCTAGTATATCCTCGGTCGCCTGCCAGATCGGCGTGATTTCGGTCGCTAGGTAAAGGCTGATCTCTGGCACCAGTGGGGGCGCAGCGATCGCCGTATTGCAGCGGACGAAGGCGGCGGGGTCCAAGGCCGGATCAGGCAACGTGACCGGCGACGATCCCGCCGAGCATCAGCCAGCCGACGACCCGGTTCGAGCGGAATTTCGCAAGGCAATCGGCCGGGTCGTCGATTGCCGCCCTCGCCGCCTGCCAGGCCAGCTGGAAGGCCGATCCGGCGAGCCCGATCCAGAATAGAATGCCGAGCCCCGCTGCAAACCCTGCTGCCACCCATGAGGACAGTGCGACGGCATAGAAGGCTAAAAGCCACGGGCGCGTGTGTGGGCCGAGCGCTATTGCCGAAGATTTGATGCCGATGCGTAAATCGTCCTGCTTGTCCTGGTGCGCGTAGATCGTGTCGTATCCGATGGTCCAGAACACGCCGCCGAGATAGAGGAGAATGGGAGGCCAGGCGAGCGCTCCGGTGACGGCGGACCAACCGAGCAGGGCCCCCCAGTTGAAATTGAGGCCGAGGAATACTTGCGGCCAATAGGTAACCCTTTTCATAAACGGATAAGTGCCGATCAGTCCGAGAACGGCAATGCCGAGCAGGACACTCGTCCGGTTCAGTGTGAACAACACTGCGGCACCGGCCGCCAGTTGGAGCACCAGGAACAGAATCGCCCGCCTTACGGTTACC
>Ga0306926_10006336_pt1 | contig 12685 bp, 13 predicted proteins | sample flu12Cox44000178_FD_203759 | JGI IMG/M metagenome (GOLD analysis project Ga0306926, IMG submission 203759) | Lab enrichment of tropical soil microbial communities from Luquillo Experimental Forest, Puerto Rico - flux8day.12C.oxic.44.000.178 (v2)... | ecosystem: Environmental > Terrestrial >... | reverse complement strand
TCGCGTGGGCCTGGTCGCGCAAAGAACCAAGGCTTATCACACGAGCTTGGATGTTCAGCGCGGATTCCTCGTCGGCATATCTCGCAAGAAATTCAATTTCACGACCTACATCTTTAATCCGGGCTGGGCCAAGCCAACACTCGTCTTTGAAGCCGGCTTCGATTTCTGAGAATGACAGGTTGCGGCCGTAGAACCATCCCTTGGTTAACAAGACTGCCAGGCAAATGCCCATGTGACTCTCGGAAATCGACCTGTAGCCAGACTGAACGCGTCGCGAACAGGCAAGCAACTTGGGCAGTGATTAACGGGGTGATCGGTGTGGGTCCCGGAACGGTTCCCTACTGTGGCTCCCGAAAACTCCGACCGACTTCAAAATCAACAAGATACGGTGAGGCTGTGTAACATTGTGACATGGACGAAGTTCTCCGGTCGACGGAGTTTTTGCGCCGTTGTTGTGGCGGGCGGTCCATTTTCATCAACCGCCCGGAAATATTAAATCAAGTGGGCCAGGGTCGCACCTGGCTCGCGAGGTCGTGTAACGCCCTGTTTTTGAGGCAGACTGTTTTCCAGTCATCCAAAAATGTGGCACCTATTTTTTGGTAAAACTCAATCGCTTTTTGGTTCCAATCCAGGACGTTGAACATTAAACCGAAGCCATTAACTTCTTCAGCCATCCTCGCAACATGCGCCAACAGAGCTCGTCCCACATTCTTGCCACGAAGTGACGGTCGGACAAACAGGTCTTCCAGGAAAATGCCGCGGCCTTGGAACGACGAATAGCAGTCGAAGAAAAGTGCGTAGCCCGCCACTTGACCGTCGCACTCCGCGATCAGTATCCGAAATTTCGGTTGAGCCCCAAATCCATCCTGCCGCAGCTGCTCCTCGGTGACAGCGACAGGAAGCCGATCAAACGTTGCAAATTCTTGAATCAGCGTCCTTAGCAAGGCGACGTCACTCACAATACCAGAACGAATCGAGAGCATTGTTGGGTACTCCTTGGTTAGTGAAATACTACCGTCATCACCCATCCGCGAATTGCCTCATCACACGGAAACGATCATGATTGTTGGATGCACGAGAGATTAAACGAACGAAGGGGTGGGTGTATCACTTTCCCCCGCTCTGTAACCATACCCCTCAATTGAATGAGGATATTCATGACCGGCGTTTATACTGAGCGCGTCGACGCAACAGTAGCTCGAAAAATATTTGCAGGATTTTGAAGGGCTAAATTCGTTCCCGACGGTTGATTTTCCGTCCAACTTCCGTCCAATTAAGGGCAGAATAAGGTGGCGCGTGTGGTTCGTAAGCGATACCAGTAGCGGCATTTAGAAGTTTTTGACGATCTATCTACGAACCAGAAGGCCGGGAGTTCGAATCTCTCAGGGCGCGCCACTTCTCCTAGAATCAGCAGTTGCAGTGAAATGAACATCTGGTGTTTTCCTTTTCCGTCCGTTCCGTAAAATAACCGCCTTTCTGAAAATTCCTTCGACAGCCTACCCAACTTTCCGGTTACGCGACATCAAACTGGGCGCTACTGGTGTGTGCCTTGATTGCGGTCGAACAGAATTTGTTATTTCCGAAGAAGACTTGAACCCACTACGCGCTGAATAAAAGCCACCGCGTCAACTGCGGGGCGATTCTTCACCCTTCGCTTCGGGGATACCCAGGCGGTCTTTTTTTACACTCCGGAGAAGATCCAGCCCGTCGAAGAGCGCCCGACGTTCGTGTCCGTTACCAGGATCGGATGCCAGTTGTTCAATTCTCTGAGCAATTGCTTCCTCTGCTTTCTGTACCTTTGCACGTAATTGCTCACGATTAAATTCGAGAATCGCCGAAGCGAGGGCTTCCTGCCACTGCGGATATTTCAGCTCATTACTCATTACGCACCGTCAAAGCCGTCGCCATAATCTTCGGATAGGAAAGACGAGCCCGAGGCGGGCGGCTGCTCCGGACTGGTTTTTTCCGCTTGCCGGTACGCGACCGTGGTGCGGCGTGAGCACACCCGCAACTTACTGAACTTAATGCGGCCTAACACCTGAGTGGAAACAGGAATGTACTGTAGGGAACGAGAAAATTTCGTGTAGACACCCCTCAACACCGGTCCTTCCCACAATTGAATTCCCATAGGCCCGCGTCTACCGCATCGCCAGCAGCCGCGTGCTAACGGCTTGACCGGACTAACGACGCGGGCAGCAAACAAAGGATTCTGTCGTTTTTGACAGTTGCATTACTCGGCTGAGCCTAGTGCAATGGAGAGATGTCACCGCCGCCCCAAGGGCGACCTAGCGACGATTGGGGAACAGGGCTTGCCGCAACTGACGAAGATATTGGTGGTCGATGATTTTGAACCGTTTCGCCGATTCGCCTGCTCACTCCTCCAGCAGATGGCTGTTTTTGAGGTGGCCGAAGCCGCGGACGGGTTGGAAGCCGTCCGGAAGGCAAAAAAGCTGAATCCCGAGTTGATTCTGCTTGATATCGGCTTGCCTCGGCTGAATGGAATAGAGGTAGCAAAACTGGTTCAGAGCTTTGCTCCGACAACAAAAATCTTGTTCTGCAGTCAAGAGTCTTCCCCCGATGTCGTACGGGAAGCCCTTGCGCGCGGATCTGGATACGTCCATAAGTTAGAGGCCGGGATCGATCTGCTTCCTGCTTTCAACGCAGTTCTCAGCGGCAGGCGATTCGTCAGCAGTAATCTCGAGCCTAACCAGGTCATCGCCTTTCACGTACCCCGCCACGAAATTCTCTTCTGTTCTGAGGACACGGCTATTCTGGACGGGCTGACTCGATTTATTGCCGCCGCCCTAAAGGGTGGCAATGCGGGCATTGTGTGGGCCACCGACTCGCACCGCGGCAAGCTCCTTCAGAACTTGCGACGGCACGGTGTGGATGTTGATGCTGCGATCCGACAAGGAACCTACATAGCAGCGGATGTTTCCGAGCCGCCTGATGCCGCACGCATTGTTGCCTCCATTAATGCTCTGAAGGAAGCCGCCGCCAAAACGGGTAACACACATCCCCGTGTTGCCGTATGCGGTGAACGAGCAGGTCTCCTGTGGGCGGAAGGCAAAACGGATTCGGCGATTCGTCTCGAACAATCTTTAAACCAGTTAGCCAAGAGCCATGAAATCGACATTCTGTGCACTTATCCTTCGCCCGCAGCCCAACACCAACAAGATGATGACGGGGTCAGAACCGTCTGTGCAGAACACTCCGCCGTTTCCTTTAGATAATACAAATCTCATGGCGTCTCAACGAAGGTCCGAACTGGGCTAAGCTGTCGTGCGGCCGGTGCTAAGTGATGGAGAGGCGGGATACGTATGCAATTCCGAGGATAAGTGGCGCGCCCTGAGAGATTCGAACTCCCGGCCTTCTGGTTCGTAGCCCGTTGATGCTTGGGTACTTCATCGTGGGCCTCTACTTCTGAGACGGGGAGCGAGGTCGTAGCTCTTTAGCTTGAAATCGAAGGGGGTGCGGCCTTAACCGCCGGGCGGACTCCCCCATTCGATACCTTCCTAATGGCGGAGGCTACTACCTCCGTCGATTCGGTTCAGCGACAATCAAACGGGGTCTAATAATTTATAATACTGTTTAGTATTTATTAGATTTGTGAGGTGACGAGCATTTAGTGGTGCAAAATTGACCTGAACTCGCCAGGCGAATCTGACAAACGGCAGCGAAGTGTCGCCCGTCCAGAAGTTGGCGTTCGCTAAGATCATTCCTCTTCACCGAGTCGCCTTGGACTTTTGCAGAGTTCGCCACGCATTCAGAGCACGTTTGTGGTGTTGCTCGGTGTACCAGATAGGTGCGTACTCCTCGAGTAGCTCAAACGATTCCAAGAACGCTTCAGCCACAATCTTAAATTGTGAGTCCAGTGATTTTTCGTCGCCGCGTCGATGCAGGGACTTTCCAGCGAGGAGCCGTGGGACCATCTTGCTGCTCCTTCACGTTCTTTAGGTTCTCTAGGCAGGCGCTGGGCATACAGTTTCAACCGGACCGTACTCCAACACGTCAGTGGTAAGAACCAGTCGCTACGGTTCTGACGCAACCGCTGAGCAGATCGTTGTGGGCTTCGCCATGGTGAAGACTTTAGCTTAGCCCATCAACCTGCACGTTTCTTGCATGCGGTCAGACTTCCCCAACGTGCTCCTTGACCACGCTCCGAGCATTCTTGTCCTCGCGAAGCCCAGCAAACTTGGCGTGACGAAGATGATCGCCCCCAGTCCATTCTAGGAATTCGATCCGCGCCACGAGCTGGGGTCGAACCCACGCGCACTTCTCCATGTCAGCCGCGGTTAACCCTTCACCCCAACGTCCCTTATGTGCCTCCGGAAGATTGGCGAACGGACATCTTGGTATAACCAAGGGCTTGAGCCTCGCGAATACCTGGCGTCTCGAAGCCGGGATAAAGCCGTTCCTAACTCGGGCCACGTAAATCAGATCTTCTCCCCGGTAGTACCCAACAACGATGGCGTCCACTCCGTGTGCGCCGGGAAAGTACCCTCCGATCACGAGTTCTTGTCCGCTATTCAACCGGTACTTGGCCCACGACCCGCTCCTTTTCCCAATCTCGTACCGACTGTCCCTTCTCTTAGCAACGACACCTTCCAACCCTTGGCCACGAGCAGCACTGAGCATGTCCTCAACGGACTCTTCAAAATAGTCCGTAATACGGATTCGGGGAGACTCAAACTTCAAAACAGCTTTCATGATCTGGCGCCGCTCGACAAGTGATAGCTGTGTGAGGTCGCGATTGTCGTAAACAAGAAGGTCGAAAACAAAGTAATGAATGCGGACAGCTTCTGCCCGGTAGTGTTGGAGGAGATTGAAGTCGGGACGCCCCGATTCGTCCAATGCCACAACTTCGCCGTCGATGACCGTGTTGTCAGGAAGATCAGCCAGAGCTTCGAAGACCAGGGAATACTGAGTATTGAAGGAATTTCGTCTTCTGGAAAACAGGTTCAGCTTACCGGACGATTTCACGGCGATGGCCCGATATCCATCGAGTTTGATTTCGAAAAGCCAGTTCGAGCCGTCAGGGAGCTTCGGGACAGCTAGACATTCCATGGGCTCTTTGAATGTAGCGGGACACAGCGGCAAGGAATTCAGTGTTCGCTCGAGGTTGCCGGATGTCATGCGGAAAATAAGGACGGCTGGCGGTGAGACGGCCGAGGCGCATCCAGCGGAGGGAAACCTTTGCCTTGCCAGATGCTCCTGAATTGTTCGATTGTCGCTGGCGAGTGGCCGGAAAAATGATTATTGGCGAAGGCGTAGACGAGAACGCCTCGTTTTCTGACCTGGTAGCAAAAATCGACCCAGCTGCTCAATTCGGCTGAACGGTCAATGATTGTTTTGTCCCAGGTCATGGTTTGTTGCTCGATTGCTTTACGGTCGCCGAGCCAGCGGATGTACGTTCCCTTCCTTGCCAAGCTGCCGAATTCCTACAAATTCGCGATTGAAATTCGCAATCGAAACTGCCTTGACGCAGAATTTGCGACTTTGCTCCGGGCTCGCAGCGTCGCTCTCGTGCTACAAGATCGATCCTGGATGCCAAGTCCTTCCGAACTTAAGTTCGATCCGATTACTGCTGCTTGGACGTGGCTGTGGCCTTCGCAGACCGGCCAAACCGCCGCCAATCAGATCTATTGTTTTTCCAACCCACAACCCAACCCACACTAAAGGCTGTCTTGTGCGACGTTCGGGAGTTTTGGCAGTCCCCGCGGTTCTGTAAGTTGTTGTAATGCCTAACCACGATAGATTGACACGGAAGAGGTCAGAGGTTCGAGTCCTCCCGGGCCTACCATATCTTCCAATAAGTTAGAGCCAGACTGCTGAGAAGCTCTGCAGTGCTCTCGTGCCGTCTTCGCACGTAGGTTGCGCATAAACGAAAGGACACTGGAAAAGTGGGAGCAGGGGCGTGGGAGACCGAATCCTCAAGCAGCTGCTTTAGTCTTACTGGTCCGAAGATACCCCGACACACTCGAACGCTTAGAAAGGGTCGCCGCAGGATAGAAAGCTGATCTAAAGCGCAGTTCAGGTGCGAATGGCTGGATTTTGATGGAGCCGTCGTTCTGCAAGACCCGCTCGCGGTAATGCACGTCAGCCGTGTTGATAACGGCGTCGTTTCATTGCCTGCGATCTGACTAATGCCGCCGATGCCGAGGGCCCCGTGACCAGCCGAGTTTTGTTTTTAGCTCCTCAAAAGCGTTGAACGCGATCGGACAGATCGCAACATTCTCAATCACGCCCATCAGTCGGAATGTAAAATCTGGTTGTTCCAGATGAGGATATGACCGGCAAACCTCCGGCCTGTTCTCATAAATCGAGCAAAGCTTCCCGTCCAGCATCGGGCACGGGGGATTCACCTTGCCTTCGGACATAAATTGTTTTTCGAAAGCCTCTATCGATTGCCCAAGCGTCTTGGCTATGTTGAGAAGCTCGCTTCTTTTGAATTCAGCGTGCAGGGATCGGCAACAATTTGCGCACTGCTTGCAGTCGATGAGGCCGAAGTACTTCTGGCTCAACGCCTGGACGATACCATCGATGTTGTCGGGGGCATTCTGCTTCAGCCAGGACCGGAAATCCCAGTTTTCGTCGTCGTGTTCCTGTGAAAGCTGATTGATCCTTGATAGATCGGTCTCAATCGCAGAAGCCATGAGATGAGGTTCCTTTATGGGTTTCATTCCGTCCTGGTATGCCATGGTCGATTTGCGCTTACGGACCACGATAGTATCTAGACTTGGCGTCCGATGCTACGATCTTCGCCAGTCAGTTCGAATCCAGTGGTACTAGGCCGAACTTATCAAGGCCCTGACAGGATTTCCCTGAATCCTCCAGGAAAAGGATTGCTCACCGCATAGTAAGTCTTCGCCGAACCGATCAGCAGGCCGAGGGCTATCGCCGTAAGCGTTCCCACCAAGGCCATGGCCAGCCTCACTACCTCTTTGTTCTCCTCACTTAGGTGATGTTTGGACAATCTGACAGCAAGAAGCGTTCCGAGCAGTCGGGTTGGCTTCTCAGGAGTTGTCAGGAAACTCTGCTCGACTGAACAGTATGCGGCAGTTCTGGGCTACTGTTTGAAGACCAGCGGAGGCCCACTAACTCGGTCGATTATGAGGAACACCGTCACCTCAACACGGTCGGCAATCTTAATGAAGGGAATGCCACTATTCATGCCGTACTCTTTCCGGTCAAAGGCCATTATCCCGGTGATCTCCCCGTGGCCTGTACCCTTACCCGAGCCAGTCAGATGCAGTGTTTCGTCCTTCGTGACTCCACGAATTGTGAATTTGCCCGGAATGTCCACGGTGTTGGGGCCAGTCTCCACAATCTTGGTGGAGTGAAACGTAATGTACGGGTCTTGGTCGGCGTTGAAGAAATCTTTGCTTTTGAGCTTCCCATCTTTCATACCGCTCCCTGTGTTCACACTGTCGGCCTGAATCTTGATATCTAAGACCCCACTCTCTACGGCTGTCGAAGTGACGGTAAAGCTGGCATCCCACTTTTGAAAATCACCTTCGATCGGTACCGAAGCCTTCACTGCAAACTTAATCGTGCTCTTGACCGGAGTAACCTTAAAAACGGGGATGTCGGCGGGAGCCTGTCCTCGACTAACGGAAGAAAAGGAGAGGCATGAGAAAACCATTAGCGCGGGGAGAATTTGTTTGCAAGGCTTCATGGGTCACCTCATTTGCTCAATGACGAGAACAGAAAATAGATTGGGTTTGCCCCTTGAATGAACCTGTCGGAACGGACAGTTCGTCAAATCGTCCAACGAAGGCAGCAAAGGGCTCTGCTCGCGCTAACCTATCAAAGCCGTGCTCTTTTGTCAGTGGTTTTTCCGGCAGGGTCGTCTCCGGACAGCCACGAAAATTCTAGACGAGTTGCGCCGACGGTGGGGACCCTTCCCGTTCGAACCACACCTGAGGCGGACTCGCAAATCCTCGCAATCGACAGTTGGTGGCGTAAAAATCGTAGTGCCGCACCGGATCTGTTCGCAGACGAACTCACCGCTGCATTCGAACTCCTTGGGCACGCACCGTACATTGGGCGCCGACATCGGCAGTCCCCGGTACCAGACACTCGTCGGATTCTACTCAACTCAAGGCGACTCGCTATCATGTCTACGATGTCCCTCTCAGTCACGAGGTGAGAGTTCTGGCGGTGTGGCACGCACAGCGCGGTGTTGGTCCCCCGCTTGCCAGTCCTAACCTGCGGTAGATTCGTATATCCGTTCCGAGGTAGAAGCCTCAAAACCAGCCGTCGGAGTGGGGAGGGTTTACCAGCATCAACAGCATTTGTGTCGTGGTTTGTATTATGACTGCCCTTTGAACCGCTCGCAGTGCGTCCAGAGCTTCACGCATTGCTTCTATACGGACGTGCGAATAAATGTTTAAGCATCTTGGGCGAAACGTGTCCAGCAATCGCCATAATCGTCTGGTCGCTCGCCTGTGATTCAGCGAGCTCGGTAATAGCGTGGTGGCAAAGGTCGTGAAAGCGTAACCCAGCTTGTGGGGCTCTTAACCTTGCTGATATCGGTCTTACATTCATCTACAACCGTTCCGCCCACTTGTCCGCACGTCCTAGACATCCAGTCTCAAAGGTGTCTACATTTGAGCAAAAGGGGAGCGTCATGAAACTCGAGCGACTTTTCTGCGTTGTCCTCCTGGCAACCATAGCAGTTGCCCAATCCCAAACCACAAAGACAATTCCAGAGAAAAAGAGCTCGCCTAAACCAGCAAAGAAGAAGCCAGAACAGCAGCTTCCCTTCAGCAACGCAAGAAACATGACAGTGATTATGCTCTACGCGCCACAAGGTGCCGTACCCGACCCTTATGGCTCCGGCGTCTGGGTCGGTAACCACGGCTACATCCTCACATGCTGGCACGTAATCGCTCCTTCTCCCAACTCCTTCAAAGTCGGCATCGCCCGCGATCCGTTCGTGACAGGGGGAAACCTAAACATCAGCATTCACAGTGGGGCTGAAGTCATCGACGCAGAAGTCGTAGCTCACGACGAGGACACCGACCTCGCCATCCTCAAGGCCAACAAGGCGCCGGGGCAGGTCACACTGTCACAGACAGTCGACGCTTTTCGGGGCCCAGGCCCTCAAACGCCAATCACGGCTAAAGGCGGTACGCTCAGCACCGAGTTCCCACAACCGGGGCAAACACTACTCCTCGCAGGGTTCCCCCTCGGCAAAAACATCCTAGTGCTTCAGAACGGAGTAGCTACGGGCTTCTACTCAGAGCCACCGAAGCCACACACCCCACCTTCCAAGGCACTCAGAATAATGCTGTCTCTCGTCTCTAATCCTGGTAACAGCGGCGGGCCGGTTTTCGACTCCAACGGAAATGTCATCGGACTACTCGAAGGCAACCTACTCTCGCCCATCCGTAATCCGCAGACCGGATTGCCACTTGTTTGTTTCAGCCCCAAGCTTACGCCCGATGGCAGGCCCATGCTTGACTCGGACCAAAATCCCTTCCCGGAGAAACCCGAGTGGTGCGAGCAAAATTCAGGTATTTCCTTTGCCGTGCCGGCGAGATTTATCGAAAAGCTCGCAAACGATAATAATATCGACCTCCGCTGACTGCCGTGACGACAATATATCTGAAAGGGAGGCGTGAAGTGCTTTGCTATCATTCGCAGCCGTGTGCCTCAATTATCTCAGGCGGTGTTAGACGCTAATTGACTTTTGGAGACGACCGCACGCTGGCTCTGAAGCTTATTCCCAGCTCATCTGCCGTGCGCTTCTAGCCCAGACTTGACCAATTTATCCAATCGTTTTCTCCGGTTGGAATAGACGGGAAAGGATGAGCCAAACATCGGTGCCTTACTCTTCGATTGCTCTTCAGTCGCCTCGTCCTGAATGACGTCCCAATGCTCAACGAGAATGCCGTTCTCGAGACGCAGTATGTCTGCCGCAATCCAGTTCACAGGGAGGCCGAAGCCACTGAAGCGCCCGTGCACGATGACAAAGTCGCCATCGGCAACGATCCGTCCAGGTTCGTACTTCAGGGTCGCCGGAATGCTCTTTACAAGGTTGAATAGTCCTTCGCGCCCTGGCTCGATGTGCGCGCTGTGCTGGACGTAGTTCGGCGACCAGAACGTCTCAGCCTTCGCGTAGTCACGTTTGTTGAACAGCGTGTCGAAGGCTTCCAAAACAAGGCGTTTGTTTTTCTCATTTTCATTATTCATTTAAGTTTCCCTTTCATAAAATGTTCCCCGCTCTCGTTTTCGCTTGGTTAGCTCGTTGCGCATTGCACGGTGGCTAACGATTTCCTTCAGGGCGCCCCATCACGTGCAGATGCGCATAGGGGGAACCGGCCCACATGATGTAGGCGCCGGTGTCGCGATGCGTTGTGGGCAGTCCTGTTGCCTTCGGATCGAAAGGCCACATGATCATCCAGTGGGGAGGAACCGTGATTGCCGGGCTGGTTCGGTCATATGGATCGGAATCACTGCGCTGAGTAGCACCCGCGAGCATGTAGGTGATCCCCGGAACGGTGTTGGTTGGCTTCGCTTTATGAGCCGCAAAATCAGCAGCCCACTGCATCGATGGTCCGTCAGCGCACATCGGAGGATCGCCGATGACGTTCGGATTGCCAGGCATGCAAGTGAAGCCGTTGGAGCCTTCGCGTAAAACGACGATGTGCCCCCGGGCATCCTTGTCGATGATTTTCGCTGAGCGGGCGATTTCGGGCGGCCCAGCAGACATGGCTCGTTCGATTTTCGCCTCCGTCGTCTCGCTTGTATCAATCGCTAGGGTAGTGTGACCGGGCTTCGATTCGGCACCGTTGTCGAATCTCGCCCCGAGGACGACGATTACAGCGATTACGCCGGCGAGCGCGGATATCTTTGCGGTTGGACGGCTCATTGTTCCCTCCGTTTTATGTGCAGGCGCGCAACGTGCTCATTTCGCAGCGGCTCACCTCGCCGCCACCGAGACCGGTCGGTCTCATCCAATCATGTGTTATGATGCAACAAGCGACCAGCCGGTCGCATGTGATTTCCTGGAAGCGGAAAAGCGAAAAGGCGAACTAGACTCGCTGGGAAGTCAGCCGTAAGGCAGCGCCCATCTTCAATCACAAATTTGAAGCAACCAGCAATTCATTATCGGGCCACAGACACATGTACCTTAGGTAGAATGTCGGGCCTAAGGAGCTCCCGTGGACATCAAACATAGCCGTCGCAGCTTTTTGCAAACTGCAGGCGCTGGAGTGGTTGCGGCCGTCGGACAACTCGGTACTGCTGCCGCGCAGGGATATGTGCTTAGCCCAAGTGAAGGTGAACATCTCGTTCATTTTCGCGACCACGGGAACATTTTCATTAAGGTTGGGTCCGCCACGGGTTCGGATAATCTCGCCTCGGGTACACAGCAAGTGATGATTGGTACAGGTATCCCCATCCATCGACATTTCCACATGGAGGAAGCCTTTTACGTTCTGGAGGGCGGCGGAATTTTCATCCTGAACGATGTGCGTCGCTCTTTTGAGAAGGGCGGAATGATATTTATTCCCAAAAACTCATGGCATGGGTTTCTGAATCCCGATCACGAACTGCTCCTCTTCTGGATTGTGACTCCGGCCGGGCTGGACGGCTTTTTCCGTGACACCTGCACGCCACCCGGTGTAACGCCAAAACAGCTCACGCGAGAACAAATCAATGCGATTGCCCGAAAATATGGGACGGAATTCAGATAGAACGCGCCACGAGAGCAACTGTGCAATCGCCGAACCGATAAATCCCGTTGCTCCGGTAACAAAAATTCATAAAAGCTCCTTTTCGTAAGTATTCGCAATCAGTGTGCCGGCTGAGCTGCCGCCCGCGCGTTTTCGGCGATCGCGTTGAGCTCGGCGACAAGATCCGAAGGGAGTTTCGACGCCGCAGCAGTGAGATTTTCTCGAAGATGGCTAATCGAAGAGGTGCCGGGGATCAGCAAAATGTTCGGAGAACGCTGAAGGAGCCAGGCAAGCGCGACTTGCATTGGACTCGCCTGCATCGATGCCGCGACCCGATCGAGCACCGACGATTGCAACGGTGTGAACCCTCCCAACGGGAAAAACGGCACATAAGCAATGCCTTGCTGCGCGAGAGCCTCGATAAAGGCGTCGTCGCTGCGGTTTGCGACGTTGTAGAAGTTTTGGACACAAACGATCTCCGTGATTCTTTGAGCCTCCTGGAGTTGCCGGGGGGTAATGTTGCTGAGACCGATGTGACGAATCAATCCCTGATGCTTCAAGTCGACAAGCACACGCAAAGGTTCTTCGATGGATCCTTCCGATGGTGTCATGACTCCGCCAAGTCGAAGGTTGACGACGTCGAGCGCATCGGCACCAAGATTCCGAAGATTGCCATGAACGCCGTCGATCAGCTCCTCACGCGAAAGGGCTTGAATCCACGATTTGTCCGCGCCGCGCCGGGCGCCCACTTTGGTGACGATTACCAGGCCAGCCGGGTAGGGATGAAGGGCCTTTTTGATAATTTGATTGGTAACATGCGGGCCGTAATAATCGCTGGTGTCGATATGGTTCACGCCAGCGGCGACCGCCTCTTGCAGAACCGCAATTGCAGCGTCAACATCCCGTGGCGGTCCCCAGACTTCGGGGCCGGCCAGTTGCATCGCGCCGTAGCCCATTCGGTAGAGGCTGGTCGAGGTACCAGAAAGAGTGAATGTGCCACC
>Ga0306926_10006333_pt1 | contig 12689 bp, 10 predicted proteins | sample flu12Cox44000178_FD_203759 | JGI IMG/M metagenome (GOLD analysis project Ga0306926, IMG submission 203759) | Lab enrichment of tropical soil microbial communities from Luquillo Experimental Forest, Puerto Rico - flux8day.12C.oxic.44.000.178 (v2)... | ecosystem: Environmental > Terrestrial >... | reverse complement strand
GAGCGGGTCGTGTCGATTCTCAACGACCACTTCGAGACGCTCGCCGGGCTCATCGCGGGCCACGGCGGCTATGTCGTGGACTTCCTCGGGGACGGGCTTTTTGCCGTCTTCGGCGCGCCCGAGGCCTTGGAGGATCACGCAGAGCGTGCAGTGACGTGCGCGATCGAAATGCAGCGGGCGCGCGAGGCGAAGAACCGCGAATTTTTCACGAAGGGATGGCCACCCCTCGAGATGGGCATCGGGATCAACACGGGACCAGCCGTCGTCGGGAACATGGGCTCGAGCCTCAGGACCAAGTACGGGGTGATTGGCCACCCCGTCAATCTGGCCGCCCGCATCGAGTCATTCACGGTGGGCGGCCAGGTGCTCGTCTCGGACTCGACCCACCGGGCCCTGGCTGGTCGGCTCGTGGCCGATGGTCCACTGGAAGCCGAGGCCAAGGGCGTGGGCGCGCCTGTCTTCATGTGGATGGTGCGCCGCCTGGAGGGCGCGACTCCGCTCGATCTGCCCTCGCCGGTTTCGGATCTGGCCGTGCTGGTCTCCGCAATTGAGGCGACCCTCCGCCCGCTCAGGGGCAAGCAGATCGGCGCGGATACCTATCCCGCCCGGCTCGTCAAGCTGGGCCCCTCGGGAGCTGAACTCGAGACGGACTATCCGCTGGCGATGTTCGACGCCGTGCAGGTGATCCTGCCTCGCGAGGCCGGGGTCCCGACGGGGCTCGACAGCAAGGTGATATCGGTCATCGAGAACGCAGGGGGCCAGCGCACAGCCGTTGTGCGCTTCAGCGGCCTCGACTGGGACGCGCGCGCCCAGCTCGAAGGGCTCGCTCATGCCGGAAAGCCCGGGGAGTAGCGTGAGGAGGGCCGGCGGCGCCGACAACCGTGTACAACACACGCCGGGAAGGAGCTCGTGATGAAAATCGAGAGCGACTCGATGGATGGGTGCCGTTGCCGTCCTCGGAATGTCGTTGAATGCGCTTGCGCGTGCGGCGGACAACATCATGGCCGAGTCCTCGGCAGCTGCGCAACTGAGGCGGGTCGTCCCGATTGGCGGGACGCAGGTCGAAGTGAACAATCGTTCGGACAGCAAAGGAGAACAGCGATGAGATCCACAAAGCTCTGGCTACTCGCTCTCGTGATGCTCGGTGGCGCCGTCTGGGCGAGTGCTCCGTCAGCCCAGGGTCGCCCGGACATTTCCGGCAAATGGCAGGGCACCTGGGCGTATCAGCAGGCGACTCTGGGCAGCGGGCAGGTCTCCATGACGCTAACCCAGAATGGCAACAAGGCGACGGGCAATATGGTCGTCACCGGCACGCCCGTCGAGCGGTCGGGGGCCGTCACCATCATGCTGAGCGGCAATGATGTCTATTTGGTCTATCCGACCGGGTTTACCGGCTATCTCACCGTCTCGGGCGATGAAATGAAAGGCCAGATCGACGGCATGAATCCCGCGAACGTCGTCCTGAAGAGACAGAAGTAGGCGGCCAGAGCGCGCTGACCTCGATCCGGAAGGAGGCGCGGAAGATCGCTCCAGGCTCCGCCAGTCTGAGCCCGGGGGTGGGGGTCGCACGTGCGACAACTGGCCCGGAGGCACGCGCGTGACGGTCGCCACCGCTGCGCAGGCCGGGTTCGTCTCCTGTGAGGCCTGCCGCTGCGGAGGACAGGGCGTGACGATCTTCTTCGGGTTGGCCAGGCCCGTGCGCGCGCCAGAGATCGGGCCGGCGCGCCCCGTACTAGCTGCTTTGATGTTCACTTGATCGGCTGGAGGAGAAACAGCAGCCATGCGTACAGCTACGCGACGGATAATCAGCACGCGCCTCCCATGCGCTGGGATCCTCCTGGTGGCGCTGGGATGGCCCGCGCCCACGCTCGCCCAGCAAGCGTTCTCCATCGACTTCCCGAAGAAGGCCGGCCTGCCGAACTCGTGCATGACTCAAGAACCGGCCGGAAACGGGGGAACCTATCTGCGATGCCGGATCACCCTGCCTGACAGTTTTCCCTCGCACCTTTTCATCCGCGGCGTAGCCTTTGAGTGCCGCCCCCTTGGCAGCCCGGGGTGCGTCCATACACAGGAGTGCCCAGGCAACAGTGCGATTTGTGGCCGTCACGTGTACCCGGTCGTGCCGGTGGACTTCAACATCGCGAGTCCGGGAGCGCGGACGATCGATTGGTGGGGCTGGACCAACGACACCGATGAAGCAACCCTACACTTCGAAGTTGGCGTCGGCCCGTGACAGGAGAAGGACACACCCAACTGGCCGGTCGTAGTAGGTACGCGGGCCGCTGGTGAGTTCGGACATCTCGAAGGAAGGTTGTGTTGCCGCCGCAACGCGTGAGCTTGTCCCACCGCCAGCTCATGCCACGACGTGGTAGCGGGGAGCCATGACGACGAGAGGAGAAAGCCTGCGCCCGATCGAGGGGCGCTTGATGCAGTTTCCATCAACTGGCGGACGAGAGGAGTCCTGCGAATGAAGCGGTGGAACCGTGCGGCGATGGTGGTGATGGCCATCCTTCTCACAGCATTCACGGCGTGCAGCAAGAAGGAAGACGCAGCCGTGAAGGAGAAGGCCGAGAAGGTCGCGGCCGAGGCGAAGGCGAAGGCCGAGGCGGACGCGAAGGCCCTGGAAGCCCGTGAAGTAGCGATCGAGGGCTACATCTACGCGTATCCGCTGGTCACGATGGAGCTGACCCGACGGGTGATGACGAACGTCGAGAAGCCAGAGGCGACGCGGGCGCCCATGGGCCAGTTTCTGAGGATCAGGACCTACCCGCCGGTCGACGACCATGCCGTGACCGCGCCGAACGCGGACACGCTGTATACCATCGTCTGGCTCGACGTGTCCAAGGAGCCGTGGGTCGTGAGCATCCCTGACATGAAAGGACGCTTCTTCCTCTTCCCGATGCTCGACGGCTGGACCGCCGTGTTCGAGGATCCGGGCAAGCGCACGACGGGCACCGGTCCGCAGAAGTACGCGATCACCGGTCCGGGATGGTCGGGAGACCTGCCGAAAGGTGTCACCGAGTACAAGTCCCCGACCGGAATCGTCTGGGTGCTTGGGCGAATCTACTGCACGGGCACCCCGGAAGACTACAAGGCTGTGCACGCGCTACAAGATAAGGTGACGGCGGTGCCGCTGTCCGCCTACGGCAAGCCGTACACCCCGGAACCCGCCAAGGTCGATCCGGCCGTCGACATGAAGACTGCCGTCCGCGAGCAGGTCAACGCGATGGACGCCACGGCCTACTTCAAGCTGTTCGCCGAGCTGCTCAAGACCAATCCGCCAGCCGCCGAAGACGCGCCGATGGTGGCGAAGCTGGCCAAGATCGGTATTGTGCCCGGGCAGGACTTCGACGCGGCCAAGCTCGATCCCGCCGTCGCCAAGGGAGTGGCCAGCGCGCCCAAGCCCGCTCAGGACAAGATCATGGAGTGGATGAAGGAGGGCATCGTCGCAGGCGACCTCAAGCTCGAGAGTGGGTGGCTCTTCACCACGAAGACCGGGCTCTATGGGACGGGCTACCGTCAGCGCGCGTTGATCACCGCGATCGGACTCGGCGCCAATCGTCCGCAGGATGCGGTCTATCCGACGTCGGAAGGGCCAGACGTCCTCAAGAAGTACAGCGGCGAGCGCGAGTACGTCATGCACTTCAACAAGGGCGAGATGCCGCCCGTCAAGGGGTTCTGGTCGCTCACGATGTACGACGCGGGCTACTTCTTCGTGCCCAACGCGCTCAACCGCTACACGGTGAGTCAGCGCAGCAAATTCAAGACGAACAAGGACGGCTCCGTCGACCTGTACATCCAACAAGAGTCCCCCGGCAAGGACAAGGAAGGGAACTGGCTGCCGGCACCGCCGGGGCAATTCATTCTCATGATGCGGCTGTACTGGCCCACGGAGACACCACCCTCGCTGCTCGACGGTAGCTGGAAGATCCCCGAAGTGAAAGAGGTTCAATAAGATCGCCCGGAGCCACGTCTTGTGATCGCCGAGATCGTGTGGTCATGGCAACGATCATCCGTCGAGACAGCGCATAGCCGAAGGAGGTGGACATGAGCGCTCTCATCATCGGCCTGGTCGTCTTTGGGTGCGTGTTCGGGGGCGCGCTCCTCGGCGTCTTCCTTCGCTCACGCCTGCCTCACCATCACATGAGCGAGGAGTCCAAGGACTCAATAAAGGTGGGGATGGGGCTGGTCGGTACGATGGCCGCTCTCGTGCTCGGCCTGCTCGTCGCCTCGGCCAAGGCCTCCTACGATGCGCAAAGCGCGGAGCTGACGCAGATGTCCGCGACGGCTGTCTTGCTCGACCGCGGCCTGGCCGTGTACGGCCCCGAGACGAAAGAGGCGCGCGAACTCCTGCATAGGGTGGCGGTCAGGATGCTAGAAGAGAACTGGTCTCGGGACGGCGGCGGTACCCGATCAGCGCGGTCCGCCGCCGCCGAGAGCCTGTTTGCCATCATCCAGGGGCTCTCGCCGAAGAACGACCTCCAGCGCTCGCTGCAGAGCCAGGCTCTGAGCATGCTGGTCGAGATCGGGAAGACGCGCTGGCTGATGTACGAACAGGGCACGACGTCAATTTCGATGCCCATGCTCGTCCTCCTGGTGCTCTGGCTCACCGCGATCTTCATCAGCTTCGGCCTCTTCGCCCCGTCGAACGTGACGGTGATCGCCAGCTTGTTCGTCTCCGCGCTGTCCGTGTCGGGAGCGATCTACCTCATCCTGGAGATGTACGCGCCCTACACGGGGTTGATCCGGATATCGAGCGCTCCGCTGCAAGCTGCCATCGCCCAGCTCGGCCAGTAGTGGGAGGAGGCTTGTCATGATGAGAATGCTCGGGCTCGCCCTCCTTGCCCTCGGCGTCATGCTGCCCGCCTCGTCGTCCGCCCAGTCGCCGGCGGGCGCGCCGCTGCGGCAGCGCTCGGCCCTCCCGGCGGATCCCTGGCCGCGGCAGGTGCAGGTCTCCAACGCCACGCTCCTCGTCTATCAGCCGCAGGTCGAGTCGTGGACCGGAAACATGCTGAGCTTCCGCTCCGCGGTGGCCGTGCGGCCTACTTCCGCCAAGGACGAGGTCTTCGGCGTCGTCTGGGCCACCGCGCGCACGCAGGTGGATCGCGTCTCGCGTATCGTCGTCCTCGAGGACTTCAAGGTGACGAAGAGCAACTTCCCCACCCTGCCCGACCAGGGCGCCTCCTATGTGGCAGCGTTGCAGGCGAGGATGGCGCCGCCGCAGCGGACCATCGCCCTCGACCGCCTCGAGGCCTCCCTGGCCGCCTCGGGGGCGGTGAAGCCCGTCACCTTTCCCGTGAACAACGATCCCCCACGCATCATCGTGAGCCAGACTCCGGCGATTCTCGTGGCCATCGACGGGCCGCCCGTGCTGCAGCCCGTGCCGGGCAGCCGGTTCGATCGCGTGATCAACATGCGCGCCCTCATCCTCCGCGAGGCCGGCGAGAGCACGTACTATCTCCACGTCTACAACGGCTGGCTCTCCGCGAGCTCGCTCGAGAGCTCCTGGTCCCAGACCTCCGTGTTCCCGCCCGGCATCGAGAAGGTCGCGGCGAGGCTGGCGAAGAGCGGCACCGTCGATCTGCTGGATGGCGGCAACGTGAAACCTCCCCTGTCCCTGGCCGCGGGCGTGCCCACCGTCTACGTGAGCGAGACGCCCGCCGAGCTCATCGTCTTCAAGGGCGAGCCCGCCTTCACCACCATCGAGGGCACCACGCTCAACTGGGCGACCAACACGCACGCCGACGTGATCTTCGACACCGCGGGCACCGTCTTCTACGTGCTCCTCTCCGGCCGCTGGTACAGCGGACCGTCCATCAATGGCGCTTGGGCCTACGTGCCGAGCACCAGCCTGCCCGCGGACTTTCGCCGCATCCCGCCGTCCTCGCCGGCCGGCGTGGTCCTGGCCTCGGTGGCGGGAACGCCGCAGGCACAGGAAGCCGTGATCGCCAACTCCATCCCGCAGACGGCGACGGTGCCGCGCACGAACGGCCCGCGCTTCCAGCCCATCTTCGACGGCGCACCCCAGCTCAGGCCCGTGGAGGGCACGTCGCTCCAGTACGTCGTCGACTCGCCGACGCCGATCATCGAGGTGAGTCCGACGGAGTTCTACGCCCTGCGCGCAGGCATCTGGTACATATCGACGAGCCTCACCGCGTTCTGGACGGTGGCCACCTTCGTGCCGCCCGTCATCTACACCATCCCCACCACCTCGCCCCTCCACTACGTCACCTACGTGCAGGTGTACGGGGCCACGCGCTCCGCCGTCTACGTGGGCTACACGCCAGGATACCTGGGCACGGTGGTCAATCCAGAGGGCGTGGTGGTCTACGGCACCGGCTACAGCTATCAGCCGTGGGTCGGGACGGCGTGGTATCCGCCGCCCGCCACCTATGGCGTGGCCGCGCAGCCGATCTACAATCCCGCCGTCGGCATGGCCTTCGGTTTCGCCATGGGCGCCACGACCGCCGCGCTCGTGAACTCGTCGTCCTCCTCCTACTACCACCCGGCCTACTACGGCTATCCGTGTTGCGCTTCTACCAGCTACGACACCTACCGGACGTATGGCAACACTGTCACTCAGGGAACGCGGAGCTACTACGCCAGCCGCACGAACGTCGGCCAGTCCGCGAGCGGCGACTACACGAACTACCGCACAGGCACCACGGGCAGCTACTCGGCGAGCCGCACCTACGACCCCAGCACGGGCAACGCGCAGCAAAGCTACACGCGGGGATTCGAGACGCGCAGCGGGACCACGGGCAGCGTGGGGCGCGCCGAGGACTACAACGCCTCGACCGGCCGCTACTCCTATTCCTCGAGCGCGTCGGCTACAGGGCCTGGTGGATCGTCGGCGAGCTCGAGCCGGACCAGGGGGCCCAGCGCGGGTGGCGGCACGGGGACGGAGCGCCAGACGACGACGTACAACGCGGCCACCGGCGTGACCCGCTCAACCAGCGCCACCGCCGGTATCAGCACCCAGGGCGCGGAGAAAGAAACCCAGACGACCCACACGGACTCGAAGACCGGCGGCTCGGCCACGGTGACTCAAGGCGCGGGCACGGGGATGAGGGGCGCGGGCCGCGGGACCCAGGTCTCCTACACCAATCCGAGCACGGGTAAGACGCAGACCTACGGTGCCGCGCGCGAGGGCAATAACGTCTACGCGGACAAGGACGGCAACATCTACAAGTATTCGGGGGGCGGCTGGCAGCAGCACACCCCCAGCGGATGGCAGAGCGCGTCCGGCGACATGTCGTGGGCTGATCGCGAGCAGCAGGCGAGGAGTGAGGGCGAGGATCGCTTCAACACCTTCAGCCAGAGCGGGGCCGGCCGCTGGGGAGGAGGCTTCGGCGGATACGGGGGCTGGGGCGATCGCGATCGCTTCGGCGGCTGGAACGACCGCTTCAACGGTGGATCCAGCAGCGGTGGTTGGAACGATCGGTTCAACGAGTGGGGCGGCCGCTTCGGCGGGTACCGGCGCTGACCAACCACGAGCTCAGGGCTTCCGTGGTGTAGTTCACGCGCGAAACGAACCCCGAGCGCGGTCGGGTCGAGCACATGAGATCGGGCCGTCGCGCACGCTTTGCGTCCGCGTGGGAGCTCCTCGCCGTCCTGGGGGAGCTCCTCGGCGCGCTCGGGGAGCAGTGAGGCAGCTCACCTGACGTGCCGGAGGAAATAGATCATGAGGAAGGAAGGGAAGCGCTTCGCGTGGCGTGTCCTTGGAGGACTCGTGGCCATCTTGCTGGCGGCGTCGGCCGCGCACGCCCAGGCGCCCACGAAACCCAACATCATCTTCATCATGGGCGACGACATCGGCTGGTTCAATGTTGGTGCCTATCACCAGGGCATCATGGCGGGGCGCACGCCGAACCTCGATCGGCTGGCCGCCGAGGGCATGCGGTTCACCGACTACTACGCCGAAGCGAGCTGCACAGCCGGTCGCGCGAACTTCATCACCGGGGAGCTGCCGATCCGCACCGGCTTGACCACGGTTGGTCAAGCCGGCTCCACACTCGGTATGCCGGCGGAAGCCCCGACCATCGCGACGGTGCTGAAGTCGATGGGCTACGCCACGGGACAGTTCGGCAAAAATCACCTGGGGGACCTGAACAGGTTCCTGCCCACGGTCCACGGCTTCGATGAGTTCTTTGGCTACCTCTACCACCTCGACGCCATGGAGGACCCATGCCATCGCAACTACCCGGCGGCGGCTAAGGCCACCGTGGGTCCGCGCAACATGGTGCATAGCTGGGCCACGGACAGGGACGACCCCACGGAGCAGCCGCGCTGGGGCAAGGTAGGCAAACAGAAGATCGAGGACGCGGGTCCGTTATGCCCGGATCGCATGAAGACGGTGGATGACGAGATCCTTGCCAACGCGCTCAAGTTCGTAGACAAGGCGAGGACAGACGGTAAGCCGTTCTTCCTGTGGCTGAACCCGACCCGTATGCACGTCGTCACGCATCTCTCGGACAAGTACGAGAACATGCGCACGCCGGAGAACGGGTGGTCCGTCGAAGAAGGCGGCATGGCGCAGCTCGACGACATCGTCGGCGCCGTCATGAAGTACGTGAAGGATAACGGCCTCGATAACAACACCATCATCGCCTTCAGCACCGACAACGGCGCCGAGAACTTTACGTGGCCGGACGGAGGCCAGACGCCGTTCGCAGGCGGCAAGGGCACGGGGCTCGAAGGGGGCTTCCGGGTGCCGTGCATCATCCGCTGGCCGGGTCGTGTTCCCCCGGGCAGGGTCGAGAACGGCATCGTCTCGGGTCTCGATTGGTTCCCAACCTTCGTGGCCGCGGCGGGCAACCCCAACATCATCGACGATCTCAAGAAGGGCACGCAGCTCGGCGCTACCACTTACAAGGCGCACCTGGATGGGTACGACCAGACGGATCTCATCACGGGCAAAGGTCCCTCGAAGCGCCGCGAGATCTTCTACTTCACGGAAGGCACGCTGAGCGCCGTGCGGATCGAGGACTACAAGTATCGCTTTACCGACCAGCCCACCGGATGGTTGGGCGCGACAGTGAAGGTGGACTGGCCGATCCTGATCAATCTCCGCCTCGATCCGTTCGAGCGGACCGGCATGTACAACGGCAAGGACAACGGATCGATCGCTTACTACAACTGGTTCGCCTACGAGTTCTGGCGCTTCGTCTACGCCCAGCAGGAGATCGCCAAGGCCGCGCAGACCTTCCTCGAGTTCCCGCCGATGCAGAAGGGGGCGAGCTTCAACCTCGAAGCCCTCAAAGCCGAACTCGAGAAGAAGATGGAGGCGGCGAAGGGACGTGCGAGCCAGTAAGCGACCGCTTCGCGCGAGCGCCCCCGTTCGGGGCGCTCGCGTCGAACGGCCGTCCGATGAATGGCGCTCTTGATTCGATCGATCCACGGAGCCTGTGACCATGACCGAAGAACTCCTAGTCACGAAGCTCACCATGATTGCGTCGCGGATCCAGCACGAAGACGATCTCATGGGGCAGCGCACAACTATTCGGAACCGTCACCGCCGACCCATTCCTCGAAGGTGGGATCGGGGACGTGTTCCGAAAGCGCTGACGCAATGTCCTGATCTGGCCCAGTAGAGTCCGTCAAGGAGACGCCACCGTGAGTCAGCTCGGGCAGCGAATCAAGAAGGAAGTGCAAGAGGTGATTCCGCCGACCATCTTCTTCCTCATTGCCTTTCACATCCTCGCGCTGTTCAGATCGCTGATGCTGCGGCAGTACGGCATCGAGATTTCCACCGTGGCCGGAGCCACCGTGGCCGCGCTCGTGGTCGCCAAGGTCGTCCTCCTTACAGATCTGCTCCCGTTCGTCAACCGGTTCCCGGAAAGCCCCTGATCTACAACGTCGTGTGGAAAACGGCCATCTACCTGCTGGCCGCCTTGGTCGTGCACTATCTGGAGCACCTCGTGCCTCTCTGGTGGCGCGCCCGCGACCTGTCGGCCGCCAACCGTCAATTGCTCAACGAGATCGTGTGGCCGCACTTCTGGGCCATCCAGCTCTGGCTCCTCGTCCTGCTCTTCTTCTATTGCGCCTTGCGCGAGCTCGTTCGCGCTCTGGGCGCCGACAAGGTGAGGCAGATGTTCTTCGGATCGCCTGCAGGTCCACGCCGGGTCCGAGTCTCGTGACATGTCCTGGAAGCTCGCCCGGGCCGCTCGGCCGGTGCCTGGCCGGAAGTCGCTTGCGCGTCAGAGCGATCGCGGCGGCGATGAGCTCGCTGGGCCTGCTCCTGGCCCTCGTGCCCGCGGTTAGCGCGCAGGTGGACATCCCGCGTCCCGTGGCCGGACTGCTCGCGGGGTCGGCGGCCACGTTTGCCCTGGGCGAGCTTCGCCTGGCGGCCGGCGATCTCCTCGCGGGCCCGCCGTCTATGGCAAGTGCGGATGAAAGCACGTCAGCAACAACGCCGCGGCCCATTACGGTGCAGGACGCGACCGAACCATTGCCGAGGCCGTGGACGCTGAACGTGCAGCCGACCTACACGGCGAACCATGGCGGGGGCAGCACGAGCTACCTCCAGCTCCAGCCCATCCTGAGGTTTGACGTGGGCCTGCCGCTTGGGATGCGCTTCGAATGGCCGATCCCCAAGGTCGACCACGAGGAGTCGGGTCCGGTGGTCGCCGGGACCGGCGATCTGACCTGGCTGACCGTGCTGTTCCTGGGGGAGTCGGATCGGTGGGGCAAGATCGGCGTGGGCCCGGTGTTCGTGTTCCCAACGGCCTCGCACGAGGAGCAGCTGGGGCAAGGCAAATACCAGGTCGGACCGGCCCTCTACTACGTCAACAAGGCGGTGCCAGGATGGCAGTTCGCGTTCTTGCTCCAGCAGTTCTTCTCCTTTGCGGGCAATTCGTCGCGGTCGGACATCAACCAATTGAAGCTGCAACCCTTCGTCACCGCATACCTGCCGGACTCCTGGTACATCGAATCGAAGCCGATCATCACGCTGGACTTCGAGAAGAACACGAGCAGCGTGCCGCTGGACCTGGTGATCGGCCGGTTCGTGGCGGGGAAATGGAAGCTCTACGCCGAGGGGACGGTGTTCCCGGGGTGGACGTCCAAGCCCACGAACGACTACACCATCACCCTCAATATCGGATATGTCACTGAATCGCCACTGCAGCGGCGGTAGGGGGATTCCGCAGACTCAGGCGACCACAACCACGATCCTGCCAGCAGCAGGTGCGCAATCCTCCGCATGCCGGCGGTGTGCATCGCACCAAAAGTTAAGGGAGACTTACTACCTATGTGGCAATACGTGGTCCCAGCCTCGATGCTCGCCCTGCTCCTCGTTGGGGGCTGCGCCAAGACGACGGTGATGCAGCAGCAATCCTATGAGGGGCCGCGGCTCGCCAAGCCCGCGCGTATTCTCGTCTACGATTTTGCCGCTCATGCCTCCGATCTCCCCGCAGGGTACGCCACAGTGGTGGCCGCACCACCGGTGGACCAGTCCTCCGACGATCTGAGCCTCGGTCGGGAGCTGGAAGCGCTGGTCGCCAAGAATCTTGTCGGAGAGCTTCAGAAGATGGGGCGGCCCGCCGTGCGAGCCAACGGTCAGCCGCCGCCGCAGCTCAATGACATCGCGATCGTCGGCTACTTCGTCTCCGTCGATTCCGGCAGCGTCGCCAAACGGTTCGCCCTCGGGTTCGGCTCGGGCACGCCCGCGTTGGCTACGGTCGTCGAAGTGTATGTGATGTCGGATCAAGGCCTGCGGCGCCTGAGCTCGGAGGAGCTCAACTCTACCGGCCCAAAGGGCCCGGGAGAGGCGCTTCCCCTTGCCGTGGCGGTGGCCAGCCACAACCCGATCGGGCTCATCGTGAGCAGTGCGGCGAAGGTCGAAGGGGAAGTCAGCGGCCGCACCACCATCGATGGTTCAGCCGAGCGTACGGCCAAGGAGATCGCCGAGGAGCTCAAGGTAGGGGCACAGCACCAGGGCTGGATCTAGTGACGGATGACGACGGCGGCTTGGCCCTGCTCGCGGGCGCCGCCGGCCGATGATGAACGCCGCATCTCCTCGTGCAGCCGCGCCGGCGCGACCCGCGGACCCGGCTCCTGTCCGCCTTGGACGGTTCTCCCTCGTCTCGACCGCGATCGCCCTGACGGCGGTGGTCGCATCCGTGCAGTTCGTCGTGGCCCGGGGTTTCGGCGACCCGGACGGCTACTACCACGTCGCAATGGCTGAGTTGTTCGGGAAAGGCGCTTCGGGCCCGACCTTTCCATGGCTGCCCTACACGGTCCTGGGGGAGCATTTTTCCGACCAGCACTTTCTCTACCATGGCCTGCTGAATCTTTTCCTGCGCGTCCCGCACGGGGCGCAGTGGTCGGTGGTGGCCGTGTTCGTCGCGATGCTGGTCGTCCTCGCGCGCCTCTTGAGAGACATGGGTGTGCCCCGCGTGCCGCTCTGGCTCGCCGTGTTCACGCTGGGTTCGAGCGAGGTCCTGTTCCGGATGAACCTGGTCCGGCCATCGTTGCTGGGCGTCTTCCTCGTCACCATGACAGTCGCGGCTCTCTACCGGGGGCGTCTCGGGTGGATCTTCTGTCTCAGCGTCCTGTTCCCGTTGGTCTACGGGGGATTTATCGTGCTGCTCCTCGTGGTGGGCGTGTGGGACCTGGTGCGCATGGCGTACCGGGCCTCAAGGTTTCCCTCGGCGACTGGGGTCTGCGTCCTTGGGCTCGGCCTCGGC
>Ga0306926_10006326_pt1 | contig 12696 bp, 11 predicted proteins | sample flu12Cox44000178_FD_203759 | JGI IMG/M metagenome (GOLD analysis project Ga0306926, IMG submission 203759) | Lab enrichment of tropical soil microbial communities from Luquillo Experimental Forest, Puerto Rico - flux8day.12C.oxic.44.000.178 (v2)... | ecosystem: Environmental > Terrestrial >... | reverse complement strand
GAAGGCTTTGGGGCCGGCGACGCGAAAGGCCCGCGAGGAGGTAAAGTCCTGCATTTGGCTGACCATCGGGGTCTCGACACTCTCGCCGGTGCCGATGAGGTAAACCGGCTTTTGCGGGAAATCCTTGGCTCGCTCAGCGGCAACCAGGATCAACGCACCACCGCCATCAGTCACCAAACAGCACTGCAGTAGCCGGAACGGGTAGGCGATCATCCGTGAGTTGAGCACATCCTCGACGGTGATCGGCGTCTTAAAGGTGGCGCGCGGGTTCTTCGCCGCCCATTCGCGCTGCACGACCGAGACCATCGCCAATTGCTCGTGTGTCAGGCCATAGGTCTTCATGTAGCGCAATACCGGGACCGTAAACAAAGTCGGCGGCCCCATTGGCCCATAGGGCTGCTCGAACTGGCCGGAGAGGCTCGTCGGCGCGACGACATTGCGGGTGCGGCCGACCCCGGAGCGGCCGCTCTCGCCATGCGTGATCAGCACTGTGTCGCAGAGGCCCGAGGCGATCGCCGCGGCAGCGTGGCGGACATGGATCATGAACGAGCAGCCGCCGACCGCGGTGCCGTCGACCCATTTCGGGGTCAGCCCCAGATAGTGCGCCACGGTCACCGGGGTCTCGCCGGCGGTCGCAATGCCGTCGATGTCGGCGGGTTTGAGCCCGGCATCGGCCATCGCGTTGAGCGCGGCGTCCGCATGCAATTGGATCTGCGACATGTCGGGAATGACGCCGAGGTCCGTGGTCTCGGCAGCACCGACGATGGCGATCGACTTCGGCTTCATCGGCTCACCTCCGCTCGCGCGCTGTCAACGAGGCCAACACGCGCGTCGTTGTCCCGCGCAGATTTGCCTGGATCGCCGCATCGTGCGGCGACAACACCGGGCGGAAGAGGGGGAGGGTGATTTCGTCGTCGACCTTTTCGAAGGCAACCTCGACCGGCATGTCGAGCTGCAATGCCTCAGGAGTCTGCGGGCAATCGATGATGTTGGTCATCATCCGCGGTCCTTCTTCGAGCTCGACGACGGCGATCGCGTAGGGCGGCGTGAAGCCCGGCACCGGACGGTGGTGGATAACATAGGAATAGAGTCGGCCCTTGCCGCTCGCCCCGAACACGCTGACCTCGCGCGCGGCGCAGGCGGGACAGAACGGCCGCGGCGGGAAATACACTTTGCCGCAGGCGTTGCAGCGCTGCAGGCGCAACTGGCCGGCCCGCGTGCCGTCCCAGAAATGCTGCGTCTCGGGTGTCGGCTGCGGCCGCGCGCGCCTTCCTTCGGACATTCTTCCCACCTCACCTCAGCGTCACCGAATGCGACTTTGCCGCCTGCCGACAATTCGGGCAAACGGAATGACCGCGGCTTAGAACTCCGACGTCCACGGGTTGACGACGGTCAGACCCGCGGCCCGAAACGGGGTCGCGTCGCGGGAGGCCACCCGAAGATTGCGAGATGTTGCGATGCCCGCGATTTGACCATCTGCGATAGAGATCGTGTGCCCTTGACTGCGCGCTCGGGCGACAGCTTTCGCGTATGCTTCGGCGGCGGCGATGTCGAACGAAATGATGCGATCGCCAAACAAGTCTCCGATTTGTCGCTCGAGCGCGGATGCGAGCGCGGTTCGCCGTCTTCCGACCGGCAGGCTTTCAACTCCCAACAGCAATTCGGCGAGGTTGATCGTCGAGAAATACAAAGTCTCGATCGCCTGTGCGTCGAGCCATTCCAAGACCCGGCTGTCGGGACGCCGCCGGATCGGCTCCGAGACGACGTTTGTATCGAGCAGGATCATCCGAGATCGATCGGCTTCGCCGGGGTCGGATCTCGCGAAATGTCGAGATCCAGTCCGCCAACCGATCTCCCGAACGCCGCCAATGCGGAACCGAGCTTGACGCGCTCCTTTGGGCGCACCGCTTCATCGAGGATCATCCGGGCCTCGGCTTCGGCGCTGCGACCATGCCGGGCCGCACGAGCCTTTAGCGCCTGGTGAGTTTCCGGAGACAGGTTGCGGATCACGATGGCGGCCATATTGCCCTCCCGCTGTCTGAGCGTGATATCGTAAAGTTTTTGTTGATATCAAGCTTGCCCGCACATCCGACGAGACTTTGACGCTTGCGCAGAATTGAGGCAAAGGAAGCTGGACAGCCGAGGAGGGTAGGAATGCCAGGCACACCGGGCAGAATCACGGCGCCGGTATTGCGCGACCGGCTCCGTGCGGGCGGGGAGATCGCGATTGTCGATGCGCGCGAGGAAGGAAGCTTTCACGACCGGCATCTGTTGATGGCGTCATGCTTGCCGTTGAGCCGTCTGGAGCTCCTGGCGTCGGGATTGTTGCCGCGCCGGTTTGCTCAGATCGTTGTCTGTGATGCTGGTGAAGGCTTGGCCGGGCGCGCCGCCGCTCGGCTCATCGAGGGCGGCTATACCGACGTCTCGGTGCTCGAAGGCGGGGTCAAGGCGTGGGACGCGGCAGGGTTTCCCGTCTATAGCGGCGTGCACGTGCCGAGCAAAGCGTTCGCCGAGGTCGTCGAGCACGAATACGGCACGCCGTGGATCACCGCCGAGGAATTGGCCGAGCGCCAGAAGCGCGGCGAACGGCTCGCTATCTTCGACAGCCGCTCCTACGAGGAGTACCACTCGAACAGCATCCCCGGTGCGATCAGCGTGCCCGGGGCGGAGCTGGTCTATCGCTTCAACGAGCTGGTGTCGTCGTCTGACACCTTTGTCGTGGTCAATTGCGGCGGCCGCACCCGCAGCATCATCGGCGCGCAGTCGCTGATCGATGCCGGCGTGCCAAACCGCGTCGTGTCGCTGAAGGACGGCACGATGGCGTGGCACCTGGCCGGGCTCGGGGTGGTGTCGGGGGCGACCGGGCGGGCGCCGGAGGTGTCTGCAAAGGGCGCCACCACAGCGCGGCAACGCGCCGATGCCGTTGCCCAGCGCTACGGCGTGCCGGTTATCGATCGCGCGACATTGGCCCGATGGCAGCGCGAAGCCGACCGCCGCACGCTTTATGTCATGGATGTGCGCGACCCGGCCGAATATTGCTCCGGCCATCTGCCGGGATCGCTCATGGCTCCCGGCGGCCAATTGGTGCAGGAGACCGACAGCTGGCTCGGGGTCTGGGGCGCTCGTGTCGTAGTGGTCGACGACACCGGCGTGCGCGCCCGCATGACCGCCTCCTGGCTCAGGCGCATGGGGTGGGATGCGGTGGTGCTGGACGGCGGGCTCGACGGTGTCGAGCTGGAACGAGGCGTGCCGGAGCCGAAGAGCGACCTGTTCCCGCTCACTGGCGCCGAGCCGCCAAAGATTCAGCCGAGAGACCTGCAAGCAAAGCCCGCCGTCGTTGTCGATCTGGCGTTGAGCCGGCATCACCGCCAAGAGCACATCCCGGGAGCCTGGTTCGCGATCCGCGCCCGGCTCGCCGAGACGCTCGGCAAATTGCCGGCCCAGGGAGACTTGGTGCTGACGAGCGAGGTCGGCACGATCGCGCGCTATGCCGCGGCCGAGCTTCGCACCCGCCGGCCGGTCAAGGTGTTGGCCGGCGGCACCGCGGCGTGGAGAGCCGCCGGTCTCCCGCTCGACACCGGCATGGGGCAGCTTGCCAGCGAGCCCGACGATGTCGCGCTGTCGGCCCGCGACCGGCCGCCGGCTGAGCGCGAGCGCTACATGCGCGAATACCTCGCCTGGGAAATCGACCTCGTCAACCAGATCGGCCGCGACAGCGACTGCCGCTTCCGCTTGGCACCGGCTTAGGATAGGAGGAAACCGGAAGATGCGCCTTTCACACTTGATCTTTTCGTTGGCCGCGCTTGGTCTCGCCACGGTGCGGCCGGTCTATGCGGAGGAAACCGTGAGCGGCCCACTCTATACCGTCGTCTATTTCGAGGTTGCCCCGACCGAGGCGGCGCCGACCGCCGCCGCCGCCCGGCAATATGCCGAGGCGAGCGGCAAGGAGGACGGCAGTCTCGCCTTTGAGATGTTCCAGGAGATCGCGCGGCCGAGCCGCTTTGCGGTTGTCGAGGTCTGGCGCGACAAGAAGGCCGCCGAAGCGCATGGCAAGGCCGCGGCCGCGACAGCCCTCGGGCAAAAGCTGCAGCCAGCGATGATCGACGGCTTCGGGGTGCGGCAGCACGGCGGTTTCGAGATCGCCGCACCAAAGGGGCAACTTCCGGCGGGGGCGGTTTATGTCCTCACGCATGTTGACGTCTTTCCTACCTTCAAGGACCAGGCGGCCGCGCTGGTCAAGGCGCAGGCCGATGCCGCCCGCAAGGACGACGGCAATCTGAGGTACGACGTGCTGCAATGGGACGGGCACCCCAATCATTTCACCTTGGTAGAAGCGTGGCGCGACCGCAAAGCCTTCGATGCCAGCGCCGCCTCACCCCATACCAAGGAGTTCCGCCAAAAGCTGACGCCGCTCGAGGGTGCTCTTTATGACGAGCGGCTGTATCAGGTGGTTCGCTAGAGCGGGTGCGCTCGCCTCGCTGCTGACCGCGCCGACCTCGGCCGGGCCGCTTGCCGCGCCCGCGGTCGAGGCCGAGCACGGCATGGTGGTTTCCGCGCATCGCCTCGCCTCCGAGGCGGGTGTGCACATCCTTCAGGCGGGTGGCAACGCGGTCGATGCCGCGGTGGCGGTCGGCTATGCGCTTGCGGTTGTCGATCCGTGCTGCGGCAATCTCGGCGGCGGCGGGTTCATGACGATCCATCTCGCGGATGGCCGGGAGACCTTCATCAATTTCCGCGAGACCGCGCCGGCGGCGGCGAGCGCCGGCATGTACCTCGATGGTGACGGTAGGCCGATCGACGAGCTTAGCCGCAACGGCTACCTCGCGGTTGCGGTGCCGGGAACGGTGCTGGGGCTCGACCGCGCCGCGGCAGAATACGGCCGTTTGCCGCGCGCGACGCTGATGGCGCCGGCGATTGGGCTGGCGCGCGACGGTTTCGTGTTGAGCCCGGCGGATACCGACATTCTCGACGGCAAAGCTGAGCGCTTCGGCAAGGATCCGGCAGCTGCAAGAATCTTTCTGCGGCCGGACGGCAGCCGGTTCGAGCCGGGGGATCGCCTCGTGCAGGCCGACCTCGCCGCAACCCTGGAGCTGATCGCAAAAGAGGGCCCGAACGCCTTCTACAAGGACCCGGTCGCCGCGGCGGTTGCCAAAGCAAGCGGCGAGAACAGTGGAATCCTCACGAGCCGCGATTTTGCCGAGTACACCGTGACCGAGACCGCGCCGCTCAGCTGCACTTACCGCTCGCATCTCATCGTCTCGGCGCCGCCGCCGAGTTCCGGCGGCACGACGATCTGTGAGATCCTCAACATCCTCGAAGGTTACGACATGACTGCGTCCGGGTTCCGCTCAGCGGGTTCTGTACATCTGATGGTCGAGGCGATGCGCCGCGGGTATCGCGACCGCAACACTTTTCTCGGCGACCCTGCCTTCGTGACCAACCCGCTCGAGCGGCTGCTGTCCAAGGCCTATGCGGCCTCGCTCCGGGACGAGATAGAACATGGCCGCGGCTCACCTGCGGTGGGGCAATCGGGGCCCGAGAAACCCGAAACCACCCACTATTCGATCGTTGACGGCGAAGGCAACGCCGTCGCCGTGACTTATACGATCAACGGCAGTTTCGGCGCCGACGTGGTCGCGCCGGGCACCGGGTTTTTTCTCAACAACGAAATGGACGATTTCACCGTAAAGGCGGGTGTGCCCAACCTCTATGGGCTCGTCCAAGGTGAGGCCAACTCGATCGCTCCCGGGAAGCGGCCGCTCTCGTCGATGGCCCCGACACTCGTCGAAAAAGACGGCCGGCTCGTTTTCGTCCTCGGCAGTCCCGGTGGCTCGCGCATCATCACCGCTGTGCTCGAGGCGGTCATGAACATTGTCGATTACGGGATGACGCCACAGGAAGCAGTCGATGCGCCGCGCCTCCATTACCAGGGGCAGCCCGACCAAGTTTATTTCGAACCCCCCGGCTTGTTGCCCGACACTGTCAAACAGCTCGCCGAGCACGGGTACAAGCTGATCGAGCAGCGGCCGTGGGGCGCCGTAGAATTGATCGCGATCGCCCACGGCCGGCTCTCCGGCGTCAGCGATAATCGACGGCCAGCCGGGGCTGCCGTCGGATATTGAGGCTGCGGCCGATCCCTCAACATTGATACGGCGTATGGCCCGTCCTCTGCCGCACGAAGGCGCCGATGTGCTCGATCGCCTGCCGGGCCTCCGGGACGAACGGCACGAAGGCGTGCCAGACATGCGGCATGCGCGGCCATATTTCGAGCTCGACCTCACAGCCTGCAGTTCGCATGCGCTCGGCCATCCGCACGGCGTCGTCGCGCAGGACCTCGTCGCTGCCGACTTGGATCAGCGTCGGCGGCAGCCCGGCGGGATCGCCGTAGAGCGGAGAGGCATAGGGGGTGCGCGGGTCGGCGCCGGCGAGATAATCGTTGACGAAAAGCGGCGGATGATCGGTGCGCCTCATCGGATCGGCGCCGCCGTTCAGCTTGAGCGAGGCGCCGGTGAGCGCAAGATCGGTCCAGGGCGACAACGCGACCGCCGCAGCGGGCAACCGACAGCCCTCGTCTCGCAGCTTCAGCATCAATGAAAATACCAGCCCGCCCCCCGCCGAATCCCCCATAACCACAATCCGCGCAGGGTCGGCCCCATCGTCGAGTATCCAGTTGTACGCGGTGAACGCGTCATCGAGCGCCGCGGGAAACGGATGCTCGGGCGCAAGCCGGTAATCGACCGCCACGACGCGGGCGCGGGACGCCGCCGCGATACGCCAGGTGAGATGGCGGTATAGCGATGGCGAGCCGATGATGTAGGCGCCGCCATGCAGGAAGACGATGTGCCGATCCTCCTCGGAATCGGGAGTGGTGATCAGGTCGGCCATGACGCCGCCGGCATTCACACCGAGGGTTCGCGTGCTCGCCGGCGGATCCGGAACCAAGCGTTCGCACGCTGTCGCGAACCGCCGATTCTGCTCGACGGTGACACTGCGCCAGTCGCAGCGCTTGATAAACGTGCGCAGGGCCAACCGCACGATCTCGGATCTCAAACTCATCTCCCTTGCTCTCCCTGGCCCTGAGGCTCCGTTTTGCAGGCGGGGGCGCACCATACAAGTATGAATCTGTCGCGACAGGCCCTTCTTCGCTATCTCTTCGCGGGTGCGGGATCGGGGAGCGACGGGCGTGCGGTTTTCACCATTGGTCGATCGTATTGCGGGCAGAGGCGCTGGGGCTTGGCGGGTCCACGCGGAAGCCTCTCGGCTGCGGGAGGCAGGCGAAGACATCATTTCTCTGACCGTCGGCGATCCCGATCAGGACCCGCCCGCGCCGGTGATCGACGCGACGATCGAGGCGCTGCGCCGGCACCGTACCGGGTATTCCTCGATGATCGGCTACCCGCGCGTGCGGGAAGCGATCGCCGCGCGCGTCGGGCGGCGCGCTGGCCGCCCGTGCGGCGCCGACAATATCGTCGTCACACCCGGCGCCCAGGGCGGCGTCTTCTGTGCGCTGCAATGCCTCGCCGGTCCCGGCGACGAGGTCATCGTCCCCGAACCGATCTACGCCACGTATGAAGCGGTCATCGGAGCGAGCGGCGCCCGTCTCGTGACCGTGCCGCTCTGCGCCGAGCGGGGCTTCCACCCGGACCTCGGGGCAATCCGCGGCGCGATAACGCCGCGCACTCGCGTGATCTGGATCAACAGTCCACGTAATAGCGATAAAGATATCCGTTTATTATCAGCCGGTTAACCTATAAATATGCCAGTTTTCGTGTCGCAAACCCTTTCGGGTTTTTATAAGGATTTTCACAGTTTTACAACGGCTCGCGATCCCTCATTGCAACATGGATTGCAACATGGCTACCAGGATAGACAAGCCGCTGCTCTATGACCGGGGCCGATCCTCCTGGTGTCGCCGAGGGCACCGAGTTCCGCAACAACATCCGACAGAGGCTTGGCCGGATGGATCACTCAGCGCGGTGCAGCGGTCGCACAATGACCCGGCTGGCCTCGATCCGACCGCCTTCAGCCTTGATCTGATCCCGACCTTCGCCATCGGCACGGCGGCGGAATACACGCCGGCCGACGCTAGCGCCCGGGCCTGCGAGCCCGAGCAGGAATATTTCGCCGAGGGAATGGTCGAGGAGATCATCACCGCGCTCTCCCAGATCCGCTGGCTCTTCGTGATCGCCCGCAATTCGACTTTCACCTACAGGGCCAAGCCGCCGATGTGAAGCGGGTCGGCCGCGCGCTCGGCGTCCGCTATGTTTTGGAAGGCTCGGTGAGAAAGGGCGGAAACCGGATGCGCATTACCGCGCAGTTGATCGAGGCCGAGACCGATAAACATGTCTGGGCCGAGCGCTACGACCGTGATCTCGCCGATGTCTTTGCGTTTCTCGTTGCCTCCGGAGTTGATGAGGCGGGTTGATGAGGCGGTCCCTCGCGGCGAGCGGACGTAGCAACCGCTTACCGCAGGCGATTGCGACGAGCGCAGATTGAGATCGTCTTCGATGCTGGCTCGGCTCAAATGCCACAATCCGCGCTGATAAGCGCCCTAGGCTAGGCATCGAGATTCGAGGGTGGCTCCCGTACGGCGCGGTGCAGCCCCGCATCCGCAATAGCCGGGGCAACCGCGATCGTTTCTGCACTCTTAACAGCGAAACCCGTGCCGGGTCAGACGTTGTCCGCCTCCGTCGATCGGACGCCTGCGGAAGCGGCCTCCTGCCCCCATCGCCACCCGGTGATCTCGGGCATGTCGTCGCCATACCGGTTGATGAACTCGCGGTGCTCGATAAGCTTGTCGCGGATCGCTTGCTTGGCGTAGGCGGCCCGCGCCGCGAGATTTGGCACACGGTCGATCACATCGCTGACCAGGTGGAAGCGGTCGAGGCCGTTGAGCACGCACATGTCGAATGGTGTCGTGGTGGTGCCCTCTTCCTTATAACCACGTACGTGGAGGTTGCCGTGACCCTTTCGCCGGTAGGTCAGCCGGTGAATGAGCCACGGATAGCCGTGGAACGCGAAGATGATCGGCTTGTCCGTGGTGAACAGCGCGTCGAAGTCGTGGTCCGAGAGCCCATGCGGATGCTCGCTCGACGGCTGCAAGGTCATCAGATCCACGACATTGATCACACGTATCTTCAACCCGGGCGCATGCCGGCGCAAAAGGTCGACCGCGGCAAGGGTCTCGAGTGTCGGCACGTCGCCGCAGCAGGCCATCACGACGTCCGGCTCGCCGCCTCGGTCGTTGCTGGCCCACTCCCAGATCCCGAGCCCCGCGGTGCAGTGCTTGACCGCCTCGTCCATCGTCAGCCACTGGAGGGCCGGCTGTTTACCGGCAACAACGACGTTGACGTAGTTCCGGCTGCACAGGCAGTGGTCGGTGACCGACAGCAGGCAGTTGGCGTCGGGCGGCAGGTAGACGCGGACGACCTCGGCCTTCTTGTTGACGACGTGGTCGATGAACCCGGGGTCTTGGTGGCTGAAGCCGTTGTGGTCTTGCCGCCACACGTGGCTCGACAAGAGATAATTCAGCGATGCGATCGGCCGCCGCCAAGGAATGTGATTGCACACCTTCAGCCACTTGCCGTGCTGATTGAACATCGAGTCGATGATGTGGATGAACGCCTCATAGCAGGAGAAGAAGCCGTGGCGGCCAGTCAGCAGATAGCCCTCGAGCCAGCCCTGGCACTGGTGCTCGCTGAGCATTTCCATGACCCGCCCGTCGGGAGCGAGGTGGTCGTCAAACGGATAAGCCTCGGCAACCCAGGCGCGATTGGTGACCTCGAGCACGTCCTGCCAGCGGTTCGAATTGCTCTCGTCCGGGCTGAAGAGCCGGAAGTTCCGCGACTCCATGTTCATCTTCATGACGTCGCGCAGAAATTTGCCCATTTCCCGGGTTGCTTCGGCCGTAGCGGCGCCGGGCGCAGTGACCTGAACCGCGTAATCACGGAAACTCGGCAACCGCAGTTCGCGCAGAACCAAGCCGCCGTTGGTATGCGGATTAGCGCTCATGCGGCGGTCGCCGCGCGGCGGCAGTTCGGCCAGTTCGGGCCGGAGGCGGCCGTTGTTGTCGAAGAGCTCGGCGGGCCCGTAGCTCTTCATCCACTCTTCGAGAATACGCACATGGGCCGGGTTCTGATGCATCTCACCCATCGGCACTTGGTGCGCGCGCCAATAATCCTCAGTACGCCGGCCGTCGATCTCCTTTGGACAGGTCCAGCCTTTGGGTGTGCGCAACACGATCATCGGCCAGCGTGGGCGCTCTCTGAAACCGTTCCGACGCGCGTCCGACTGAATCCGCCGGATCTCGCCGATGACGGTGTCGAGCGTGGTCGCCATCAGCTCGTGCATCTTCTCCGGCTCATGCCCCTCGACGAAATAGGGCGTGTAGCCATAACCACGGAAAAGATGATCGAGTTCTTCGTGACTGATTCGGACCAAGACAGTCGGGTTGGCGATCTTGTAACCGTTGAGGTGAAGGATCGGCAAAACCGCTCCGTCGGTCGCCGGATTGAGGAACTTGTTGGAATGCCAGCTCGTTGCCAGCGCTCCGGTCTCCGCCTCGCCGTCGCCGACGACACAAGCAACGATCAAGCCGGGATTGTCGTAGGCAGCTCCGTAGGCGTGCGAGATGGCGTAGCCGAGCTCGCCGCCCTCATGAATCGAACCGGGTGTCTCGGGCGCCACGTGGCTCGGGATACCGCCTGGGAACGAAAACTGCGTAAAGAGCCGCTTCATGCCCTCTTCGTCGGGAGAGATGTTCGGATAGACCTCAGTGTAGGTCCCCTCGAGGTAAGCGTTCGCGACCAGTCCCGGCCCACCATGCCCGGGGCCGGTGATGTAGATCATGTCGAGGTCGTGTTTCTTGATGAGCCGGTTCAGGTGAACATAGATAAAGTTTAAGCCCGGCGTCGTTCCCCAATGGCCGAGCAGCCGCGGCTTGATGTGCTCCTTAGTCAGGGTTTGCTTCAGCAGAGGGTTGTCATAGAGATAGATCTGGCCGACCGACAGGTAGTTTGCCGCCCGCCAATACGCGTCCATCAATCTCCGTTCATTGTCAGACAGCGTGGTTGCCATCATTGCCTCCTCTGAACCGGGTGATCGAGCTATGCTTTAGTCGTCGTGCCAGTCGCGACGGTGCGCCGGATGTCCCGCGCCCGTTGGCATCGCCTCCATCTCCGCAGTATACCTTCCGAGACAGGCGGCGCTGTTGCAGCGCGCCCGTTGGTATGAGATCTCTTTCCGCCTAGACCCTCTCTTTTCGTTGGCTAAATGCCGTTGCCGCCCCGCCTTGTAGAAATTCTTCTGCATCGACCTTACCGAACATTTCGATGAGTGCGGCAATCACGCCGGTCCACCCCGTCTGATGGCTGGCGCCGATGCCAGCACCGTTGTCGCCATGGAAGTATTCATAGAACAGCAGATTATCCCGCCAGTGCGGATCGCGCTGTAACTTTTCGGCGCCACCGAAAACCGGCCGCCGCCCGTCTCCGTCGCGTAGGAAAATGCTGGTCAGGCGATTGGTAATTTCACGCGCTACCTCAGACAGGTTCATCAACTTTCCGGAGCCGGTCGGGCACTCGATTTTGAAGTTGTCGCCGTAATAGGCGTAGTAGTGCAGCAGAGCACGGATGATCAGTGCGTTGACGGGCATCCAGATCGGCCCGCGCCAGTTCGAGTTGCCACCAAACATGCCGCTATCCGACTCCGCCGGCAGATAGCTTACCCGGTATTCCTGGCCCCGAACCGAAAAGACATAGGGATGATCGGCGTGATAGCGGGACAGTGAGCGGATGCCGTAGGCACTCAGGAACTCGTTCTCGTCCAGCATGCGGGTCAGGATACGGCGCAGCCGGTCCGGATTGACGAGAGCCAGGATCCCGCGCTCCGCGACACCGAGGTGGCCGGGCCCGGTCGGGTGGATCGATTCGAGAAGCTCCGGCATACGCTTGAGGCGCTCGATCATTTGCGTAGTCAGTCTAGGAGCCTTGTCGCGCTGCCATTTGTCTACGATCGTGGTGGCGCAGAGCGGCAGCAGACCCACCATCGAGCGAACCTTGAGCCGCGTCGCAGTTCCGTCAGGCAAGCGGAGGACGTCATAATAGAAGCCGTCCTCCTCATCCCACATGCCGTCCGGGCCGATCCCGTTCATTGCATGCGCGATCAACAGGAACTCGATCGCGTAGTTCGTCGCCAATCCCTCATAGGTATTATCGTGGGCCGCCAGCTCGAAGGCGATCTCGAGCATATTCTGGCAGAACAGAGCCATCCAGCCGGTGCCGTCGGCCTGCTCCAAATGCCCGCCGGTGGGCAGCGGGGCGCTGCGGTCAAAGACGCCTATATTGTCGAGCCCGAGAAAACCCCCTTCGAACAGGTTCCGGCCAAAGCGGTCCTTGCGATTGATCCACCAGCCGAAACTGGCCGTCAGCCGGCCGAAAATTCCCCGCAGAAACTCGAGGTCGGTCTTGCCTCGTAAAGCCTGTTCCATGCGGTAGAGGAAGATCGCCGCCCAGGCCTGTACCGGCGGGTTGACGTCGCTGAAATTCCATTCATAAGCGGGGATCTGTCCGGTCGGATGCAAATAGAGCTGGTCGAGCAGCAGATCGAGCTGCTGCTTGGCGAAATCGATGTCAACGGTCGACAGGGCGATCGTGTGAAAGGCGAGATCCCAAGCGGCAAACCAAGGATATTCCCATT
>Ga0306926_10006325_pt1 | contig 12696 bp, 10 predicted proteins | sample flu12Cox44000178_FD_203759 | JGI IMG/M metagenome (GOLD analysis project Ga0306926, IMG submission 203759) | Lab enrichment of tropical soil microbial communities from Luquillo Experimental Forest, Puerto Rico - flux8day.12C.oxic.44.000.178 (v2)... | ecosystem: Environmental > Terrestrial >... | reverse complement strand
AGCTGTCAAATTAATGAAATTGCTCGGTTTCAGTAGAGCCGTGTAAGGCGGTGGTTGACGAATCACCTTCAGAGATCACCTGGCTGATTTCGTCGAAATACCCGGTACCGACTTCACGTTGATGCCTTGCCGCAGTGTATCCATAGGGTTCGGCCGCAAATTCGGCTTCCTGTAGCTCAGCATAGGCGGACATGCCGCTCTGCTTGTAACTTCGGGCAAGGTTAAACATGCTGAAGTTCAACGCATGAAACCCCGCTAGAGTGATAAACTGGAACTTGTATCCTATCGCGCCGAGCTCGCGTTGGAACCGCGCGATCGTCGTGTCATCAAGTTTCTTTTTCCAGTTAAACGAGGGCGAGCAGTTATAAGCCAGCAGTTTGCCCGGATGGTGTTGGTGGACTGCTTCGGCAAACCGCTTAGCTTCAGAAAGGTTCGGCTCGCTGGTTTCACACCAGAGCAAATCCGCATAAGGAGCATAGGAAACTGCGCGGGCGATTGCCTGATCAATTCCGGCAGCCACCCGATAGAATCCCTCCGCGGTTCGTTCGCCGGTAATGAACGGCTTGTCTCGCTCATCCACGTCACTGGTCAGAAGGTTAGCCGCATTGGCATCCGTTCTGGCCAGGAGAATGGTCGGTACCTCGCAGATATCGGCGGCTAACCTGGCTGCGATCAGGTGCTTGATCGCGTGCTGGGTTGGAATCAGGACCTTCCCGCCCATATGGCCACACTTCTTTTCAGACGCGAGCTGATCCTCCAAATGAACTCCCGCTACGCCCGCCTCGATCATAGACTTGATCAACTCGAAGACATTGAGTGGCCCCCCAAAACCGGCTTCTGCGTCAGCGACGATCGGCACTAACCAATGAATATGGTGTTTTCCCTCCAGATGGCGGACCTGGTCAGCCCGCAACAACGCGTTGTTAATCCGTTTGACAACTGCCGGAACGCTGTTCGCCGGATACAAACTCTGGTCAGGATACATCTGGCCCGCCAAATTGGCATCGGCTGCCACTTGCCACCCGCTCAGATAGATTGCCCTAAGGCCAGCGCTAACTTGCTGGACCGCTTGATTCCCGGTCATTGCTCCAAGCGCCGGCACATAATCCTCTTCCTGGAGCAATTTCCAGAGACGCTCGGCGCCCAAGCGAGCCAAGGTATATTCGATCCTCACCGTGCCTCGCAGCCGTTCAACTTCCTCCCTGGTATACGGGCGAATCACATCTTTCCAACGCGCCCCTGACCTCGTCCATCGGTTTCGGTTTGCAGCAGGTGTAACCCGTGTCATCGTTTCGGCAGCAGTTGTGCTCATTTGTTTCTGTTAGATTTGTTAGCTTTTTAACTCTGGGTGATTTTCTCCGTGGATGCTAGTCAAGCCGTCAGAGAATTTCCGTTTCCTCAAATCGAAAATCCAGCAGTTCACTCGCCGAACCGATATTCATGCCGGGATAGGGGCTCTTGTTTTCTGACGTGCCGGCGTGTCGTGAGTTTCTCGGCCTGGTTTGGTAGCGCGGAAAAAAGCATTCCGCGGGCTGAGGGAAGCCTGAGACCGTTATGGCAAAGCTTCTGTCGTGTAATTCAGGTTTCATCGGTCGTGTATCTGGGTGTAGATTCGTATTGCAGTGGCTGGTGTTAACTCCCCCGAACGACTTCAGCAAAGGTTTCCGACGCTGCCTTTTTGGCTTCTGTAGCACTCATATTCTTTCTTTTCTTTTGAGGGCTCCGGGTTATTCCTGAGCCTTTAACGAAATATCGCACGGATTTAGCAAATGCGTCAATAAGTGTTTTGCGATTGCACAAATATTTCCCGGACCGTGCCCGCGAAATGAGCCACCAGGCGTCCACGCGAGCAGCTCCGGAACGATAAAAATCGGGCCGGTCGAGGCCACGGGAATAGATAGAATTTCTGGCCTTTGCACCATGAGATTCCCGGGACGCGCAGCGGATGAAAAATGAATTCGGCTGTCAAAGTCTTTTAAGCAGTCGCAAAAAAATGTAACGCAAGAGCAAAAGAAGGTGAGCAGCGCACCGGGCCGGGGCGATTATGGATGAGTCTGGACGCCGGTTTCTTGGAGGCCTAAAAGCAACACCCCGGCGAGAGGCAAAAACCGCAAGGAGGAGATGCAATCGCTTGGCAAAGAACCGACCACGGTCAACGCAGAGATTCAATCGAGAGTCGAGGAACTCTCTCGCGCCAACGATGAATGCAAAACCTCCTCAACAGCATTGAAATCGCCACAGTATTCCTTGACAACGAGTTGAGAAAAAAACTTGATTTATCAAACAGTTTTGCTTTTCAAGGATTCCAGCGGCATTCATGAAATTCCCAGTCCTCATCGCTGCGCTCTCGGCCGTAGGCCTTGGGTCCTGCGCCCTATTTTATAGCCAATCGGGAACTCCTTTTGGGCCGGATGACTACGCCATTGCGCTTGCGCAACCCTACCCAGCCGAAGCGCGGCTTGCTCAACTAAGGCTCCGCAATTTTCTCTCCCGCGCGAACGCTCGGGCTCGGCAAGTTTTGCAGCAAACGCCCTACGTGGCCGTTCAGGCATACGAACTTACCGCAGGCGAGGTGCCGTGGCTTTCCCATAAGCTTGGTTTCGGAAAAGTTCGAGCCATAGAGCATTACGCCAATGATTTTGTGGAGCGGACCAGCGTTCCTGTGAAATTTCTCGTTCTCTTTGATCATCGCTCGGAGCGACTGGCGTCTCCGGATGGGGTTCTGGTGATTGACACTCCGTCAAAAGGAGCGATCGGGAAATTTGGCGGTTTTCGCGCCGTGTATGCCGGAACCGGTTGGTGGTAGGTTGCTGAAAAGCTTTAGCCGCCCGAAAACCGGTCGCCCAACCGGATTTTCAGGCCCAGAAAAAAACTGCTTGTCCGCCTAAATCAAATGAATAAAGCGCCGAAGCCCATCCCAAAGAAGATCGTGGTCCGTTTCATAATCGAAACGGTAATCTACGCAATGCTTGTTTCTGTCTACTTAGGACTGGTGCTCCATTTCCTCGTCGCATGGCTCAAACACCTTTCAATGGAGCAACCCGCGCTTTACGCGCTCGTATCGATAATCCTGATGATCCTTCAAGCTGTGGGTCTTGAAAAATTGACGACGATTCTGCTGAAGGTAGATCAGCGGCGCCAAGGCTGAGCTCTCATGTTTTTCCCGATTTCAGGTGTCAGGCTGGACCCAACTTCTCTGATCTTAATCGGATTTGTGATCGGGGTATTGGGAGGATTTTTTGGTGTTGGCGGAAGTTTTCTGACTGCGCCGGCACTCTTTGCTCTAGGCATGCCGATGAATTTCGTTGTCGGGACCGACCTTGCCCACATTGTCGGAAAGTCGATTGTGGCCGCCAAAACCCATCGGGTTCTGGGCAATATCGACCTGAAGCTGGCAGCCATCATGGTGATTGGCACGATCGCCGGCGCGGAAACGGGAGTTCAGGCCATCGAATCGCTGAAAAAACATGCCAACGTGGATCTTGTGGTGGGCATAGTCTCGATTGTCGTCTTCAGCGGGATTTCGATTTTCTGCGCTTGGGAGAGCTGGATAACCTTACGCACGAGACGTCGAGAAAACATTGCCGGAGATGCGTCGGAAAAGACAAAGCAGGACTCGATCGCGGTGGATGCCTTTGCAAAGAAGGTGCAGCAAATCAAATTTCCTCCAATCATCGCTCTGCCGCATTCCGGTATTCGGGCGATTTCGTTTTGGGCAATCCTGTTTGTTTCATTTGTCGGGGGGATCTTTAGTGGTTTTCTGGGCGGAGGCGCGGGATATATTCGAATGCCTTCGATGGTCTACCTGCTCGGTATTCCGACGCACATCGCAGTCGGCACTGATCTATTTGAGATTATCATATCTGCGAGCTATGGAACTCTTCGGCATGCAATGAACGGAAATGTTGACATTCTGGTCGCGCTCATCATGCAGACGGGCGCCGCTTTTGGAGCAAGACTAGGCGCTAGTCTCACACAATTTTTCACCGGTCCTCGTATTCGTCTCGCGTTTGCGCCGCTGCCATTATTAGGCGCAATGGTTATGGCCCAGCGCCTGTTGACTGGTCATCATACGTAGGGAATTTTCGCATGAAGATCCTCATCTGCAGCGATGGTTCGGAACGGTCGAGGAGAGCAGTTTCCTTTGCGGCTATCATTGCAGCTGCCGCCAAAGCGGAGGTGACCATTTTCGGGATAACCCAGGACCAGCAAGAAGAAACACGCCTGAAGGAAATTCTCTTTGAAGAAAGCCGCGAACTGGAGGCGTGCGGGGTGCGCGCCGGGATAGCGATGAAGTCCGGCGACCCGGTCACGGAGATCGTTCAATGGACTCTGGACCGGGAATACGACCTGGTTGCCATCGGCGCGGAGCGCCGTAGAGGGCAGGAGTTTTTTCTTCCATCGGCAAAGGCTCATTCGATTGCAGAAATGATCTTTCCTCCTGTACTCGTCGTGCCGTGCGAGAGGCGCCAAATCAAGCGAATCTTGATTTGCAGCGGTGGGGGGCCGTACATTGAAAACGCCGTTAGATTCGCAGTTAAGATCGCCAAGGACTTGCCGGCCGAGGTCACCCTTTTGAATGTCGTACCCGAACCTCCGGCAATGCATGGGACGTTGTATCGGCATCAGGCAGATGTCGAAGCGTTACTGAAATCGGGTTCTGCACTAGCGCGTAATTTGCTGAATGAAAAAAAGATCATTGAAGACGGCGGGGTTCAGGCCGCCATACGGATCGGTCATGGAATCGTTATAGATCAAATTCTGGACGAGGTCGCACGAGGAGATCACGACCTGGTAGTTGCTGGTTCCTGGGCGATTCGCGATCGGTGGCGCAGTTACGCGATAGGAAACATTGCGCGTGAAATCGTGAATCGAACCGATCGGCCGGTGCTTGTCATCCGCAGCGATAAGGCGCCCAGAAGTCTTGCGAATCGACTGCGCAAGATGGTCACGAAATTCGGGCCCAAACCGGGTCGATCTTGAAGAAATTGAGGGTGCCGCTTCCTTCCACCGCCGGCTCCTGGAAAGGCTAGGCTAAAGCACCTGCAAACCAGTTTTCCAATTCGGCGCCGGAAACATACGATCGAGCGCCACTATTTCTTCGCCGCCGAGTTGAACCTCTAATGCTCCACGGTTTTCCCGCGCGTGCTTCTGACTGCTAGCCTTTGGGATGGCAATGACGCCGTCTTTGCGAAGTATCCAAGCCAGCGCCAATTGAGCAGGAGTAATCCCGCGCTTTTTCGCAAACGGCTTAAGCTTGTTTAGCAGACGGCCTTGCTCAAAGGGCGAATAAGCCATCACAGGTATTTTTCGTTTCAGGCACCAGGGAAGAACGTCCCACTCGATTCCTCTCCGCAGCAGATTGTAAAGCACTTGGTTCGTTGCGATGTTGTCGCCACCCCGAACAGCGCTCGCTTCCTGAAGGTCCGGCTCGTCGAAATTGCTGACTCCGTAGTTGCGAATCTTGCCGGACGCTTTGAGCGACTGGAAAGACTCGAAGGTCTCGGCCAGCGGGATCGAACCGCGCCAATGAAGCAGATAGAGGTCCAGATAGTCGGTCCGCAAACGCTGCAAACTCCGCTCGCACGCTTCTACCGTCCCACGCAAGGACGCGTTATGCGGGTAAACCTTACTAACGAGAAAGACTTCCGCTCGTTTGCCATGGATAGCCTCCGCCACGATCTCTTCCGCTCCCCCTTGGCCATACATCTCTGCGGTATCAATCAGAGCCATCCCGAGATCCAGACCGAACCGCAAAGCGGCAATCTCCGAGAGACGCTTACCGCGATCTTCTCCCATTCTCCAGGTGCCTTGCCCGAGAACCGGGACCAATGTTCCAGATGGCAAACTTAGCGTTCTCATTTTTATTTAAGATGCTTCTAGCTCTTCAACCACCAGCCCTGAGAAGCCGAGAGCCCCGCACCAAGTGGCACCGAAGAAAATAGGCTCAAAATCCAGGCAGAACAGAGCGAATTCTTTCTTCGATTTGTCAGCGATGCGGGCTAGAATCCGTCAAAAGCAAAACCGGTTGCAGGGAAATGAGGCAAACGCCGTCCAACCGCCTGGTGCTGGCAATGGTTTTGACGGCAGCATTGTTTTCCGTCGCCGTTACCGCAAATGCCGGCCTCCTGGAGACCTTTGATCTTCTTCCGAGCTTCTTCCACTGCTTCGAAGTCTCCCCAATCGACAAGCAAGCCCGGCTGAAACGGTTTGTCGAAGGGGTGATTAAACCACACCCGGAGATTTATCGTCGATCAGACATTTTCAAAACAGACCCGGCGACGCTTGAGAAGTACCTTGATCAAGTCACCCACTATTTACCCGCCATGAGAAAAATTCATGCGCGGTTCGTCAATGAATCCGATTCAATCGAGGCATCGTTTTCCGCGCATTTTCCGGATTTCGATAGATCCAGGGCCAAAGTCTATTTAATGGTTTCACTGTTTCGTTTCGACGGAAAGATTCCGCACGACAATCCTCGCGCTCTTTTCCTTGCCTTGGATGGACTGGCGAAGTTCCACGGAACCAGGGTTCGCCTGGATGTTATTTTTTCTCACGAGCTTTTTCACCTGTACCATTTTCAGGTCAATCCTTTGCCGGCAGAAATCGACACGATCCCCCTCTACCGTCAAATCTGGCAGGAAGGGTTGGCAACATATGTCAGCGGCTCCTTGAACCCTGGAGCGTCGCCGGCAGATGTTTTGCTCGATCCGCAACTCGCCCACGACGGCCCGAAATACGTGCCAGCGGTAGCACGTACGCTTCTTACCCAACTCGAAGCAGCGGACGACCAAACCGCGGCTCGCTATTTATCTTACAGCCGCGGAAGCCAAACCCCATCGCGTATGGGATACCTCATCGGATATGATATCGTCGCCCGTCTGGCGCCAACCCGATCTCTCAAGGAGTTGTCACGCTTACGCGGCCGGCAATTACTGCACCTGATTCAGGAGGAAATCCGCCAACTGGCGGTTGAATAGCTCGCGGATTTGCGCCTCGGGGAGATCCGGCCCTACCTACCCTGTTGATACTCATGCTTCCACCGGTAGTTCCTTGGAAGCACTCGTATTCAGTACCCAGGGTTCCGCTTCGCTTCACCCTGGGCTTTAGTCCTGTTACGCCTTCGGCGTATTTGCGGAAAATCTCGTGGTACCACTTAATCGAAGCAGGGCGCCGACGCATTGCGCGAACGCCTTGAAACCGTGGGGAGGGCTATAGTCACTGTCGCGCCCATAGATTACTCGCCTGATCAAAGGGGCTTGTACTTCGTTGCTGTTTTGTCTCGACCGTCAGAGTAGAGATAGCAATCTTTGGCTTGTGGGCGAAGAGCGTGGAAATAAATCCCAAAAAGCTGCGGCGCGCAGGAGGATGATTAGCGAAGCCCTGATCCTTTTCGTTTTTGCCTGGCTGTCGGCTGTTGCCATTTTTCTCCTCCGACCTCCACCACCGGAATCGTATACCGGGTTTGGGCCCTTTCGATTTGTAGTCGCAACCCTGATAAACGGCTTCGAGAGTTTTGTCTTCGGATATCTTTTGTCCCGGTTCTTCAAGCAATTCAAAACGGGATGCGCTTTCGTGATCATCCTGTTTTTTGCGTACCTTTTCTGGGCGGGAAGACACCCTCGCTGAGTTTGGCGCCTTTATCGGAACCGAACCTCGATGATAGAGAAATCATCTTCGAGACGAGAAGATCCGCGAAGCTGATAGACATGCTCCAGAAGTTCGTCCATGAGGGTTCCCTCCCGTTCGGTGAGAGCAGCCAGATAGGCAATGCAAGCATCCAAATCCCAGGTGGCACGCCCTTCGCAGAAGATCTCAAAAACCCCATCGCTGAAGATCAGCAGGCGCGCACCGGCCGCAATGCGGCAAGATTGAGCCGGAAAATCCGCGCCGCGAAGCACGCCCATCAGCAGACCGGAGGAAGGAAGAAGGAGTGGATCCGGTTTGCCAGGAAGCAAAACAATGGATGGGGGATGGCCGCCCCCGGCCCAGGTCATCGTTCGGCTGACGCAGTCATAAACCCCATACCAGATCGTGAAGAATCTTTGGCCGTGCTGTTCGCCTTGAAAGGCGTCATTGAGTCGGGCCAGTACCTGATCGGGCTGCTTCATGTCGGCCCCCGGTAATGAGCCGGCGCGGATCACGTTGGATACGGTTACAGCCAGCAGTGCTGCATCCAAGCCGTGTCCGGTGACGTCGACGAGGTAAAGGGCGAGATGATTGCCGTCCACCCAATGATACCCAATCGTGTCGCCACCAAGGGTGGAGGCCGGAAGGTAACGCCAATCAACAGAGACCAGCCCATCCATAGGCGGCGGGATGCATTCACGCACGTATTTGATGCCGGCTGCAAACTCGGCGCGCATACGCTGGTCGTTGAGGCTCTCCAGTAAGGCCGCTGCGTCCACCAGATCAGGCATTGTGAAGCCTTCGGTGAATGCGCCGTACGCCGCGCTGAGCGCTCTGAATGCTTCTTCGCGGCGGCCCTGCCTTTGCCAAAGTCGGGCGAGACTCGTCGTTGCGCGAAGTTTCCACGCTTTGCTCTCCTGGCGTTGGGCAATCTCCACTGCGCGGACAAAAAGTTCCTCGGCAGCTGCATGATTGTCTAACTCAGCCAGCAGCAATTCACCTTTTAGTCGATGGAGTTCCGCTTCCTGAAACCGTTCGTCGTTCTTCTCGACGAGCGTCAGTGCTTCGTCGAGAGCCACTTGTGCTTCGGCGAACCTACCCGCCTGCGTGCAGCCCTCCGCCAGAACGCTCAAGTAATACGGGACCGCTAGTTCAGCGCCCGTGCCTCGGTAAGCGTCCAGTCCCTCTTGCAGCAGCCGAAGTCCCTGTTCCAATTGCCCCTGTAGTAGCAAGCCGCTTGCGGCATATAGCGTGCCGGATGCATGCCAGAGTTTGAAACCTTGCTCCGCGGCGATGCGAACTTGCTCATCGCCGGCCGCCTGTGCCTGGGTCCCAAGGCGGCAATGCTGGTGGAGCCATCCCGTGTGATGCAAAGCATATCCGAGGCTGAAGCGGTGGTTGATTGCGCGTGCAAGCTCGATCATTTCGCCGTTCAGTTGCACCGACTGGTCTGGAAAACCAAGATGCCACAAGGCAAGTGCCAAATAACAGCGATGAGTAACGCCGGCATTCTCGCCCACAAGCCCGGCCCAGAACGCCGTGCGCACCCGGTCGTCTAACTCGGCGATCGCTCGCGCGCAACAGTCGCGCGCCCCCGCAAAATCGCCGCGATAGAGCCGGGTCACGCCCTTCAGAAAGAGAGCCTCCATGAGGATGCCGGGATCGTTGAGCCGTTCGGCAAAAGCCAGCGCTTCGTCCGCCAGCTCGACGCAGATACCGAAATGCCCACGCACTATATGAAAGGCAAAATTTCCGAACATCATCGCGAAGACTTGCGGTGTTTGCCCGACCCGCTCACAAAGCTTGCTCGCGCGTTGGAAAACCGGACCCACCTCAGGCGCTGCATACCCACGTGAAGCGATGTAGGCGGTGCCAAGCGAGCCGAGCAGCTCTAATTCGCGCGCGTCCTTTTCCGGCGACGCTTCCACGCTCTCAAGCAGCTTGAGGCCTTTCGTAAAGTGGCTGACCGCCTCGACATGGGCAAACCGATCTCGCGACCGGAGCCCCGCCTTCAGACAGTACCCTACCGCCTTCTGGATGATCCCGGCTTCAGCGAAGTGCTCTGCGAGCCGTTCCGGTTGCGTCTCAGCCAAGTGCGAAAACCGCGCTTCCATGGCCTCGGCGACCTGCTGATGAAGTCGCCGACGAGCCCCCTCGCTTATCGCGCTGTGCAGTGCTTCCTCGAGAAGCGCATGCTTAAATTGGTAACCGCCCGCCGGTTGCGGGCCTTTGACGTGAAGTATGCCAGTCGACACCAGCTTTGCCAACTCCGCCCGCAACGTCTCCTCATCGACAGTCACGACGGCCGCAAGCAACTCGTAGTCAAACTCACGACCTAGCGTGGCTGCCAGTTGGGCCACCTCACAGTTGCCCGACGTGCTTTCGAGCCGCGCCATCACCAACTCTTGGAGCGTCGCAGGCAATTCTCTTGCGCTCGCCAGCACGCCGCGGGAAGGCGCGACGCCGGCAGGTTCAAACACCGCTAACTCACGTGCCATGCGGGTAAACTCTTCGACCAGCAGCGGCACCCCCCCGGTACGGTCGTAGATTTGCGCGACCAGCGACTCCGGTAACATTGCGCCTGCATCTCTTCTCATCCACTCGGTCACCTGCCGCCGTGTCAGCCGATTGAGCGCCAGTGTCGTTTGATGGGCAAGCGCAGGCCAGGGAGGGTTGAATTCTGGTCGGAAGGTTAGCACAGTGAGGATTCGATCGTGCGGGCCCTCGCTGATGAACTGTCCCAGGAACTCCAGAGTCGACGCATCGATCCAGTGGAGGTCCTCGACGACGAACAGCACCGACCGCTTGCGCGAATAGGAGCGCAACAGTTGGCGCAACGCCCGAAACGTCTCCTCGCGCTCGCGCGCGGGCGTAAGGCCAACCGCAGAATATCGCTCGTCCGCCGGCAGAAAGAGCAGCTTGGCAAATAGAGCAACGGCCTCCGGCTGATCCAGATCGTAATCGTCCAAATGTCGTGCCAATCGGTCGAAGCAAGCCGCCGGTAAGGGGTCGCGCCCGGCCCTGAGGAAGCGCGCCAGATAATCGGACGCGGGGTGAAGCTCGGAGTTCTTGAAGTGTTGTGAGCAGCGCCACTCAATGATGGAAGAGTTCCGGCCGACAGAACCTACCGTGAATTCGCAACCTGCCCCCAAGGAAGTGTCGCTCGCTTCGGTCTGCACGCACTGCGTGAGCGTCTGCACGAGCCGGGACTTGCCCAAACCCGGTTCCCCGATTATAAGAACGATTTGGCCCATCCCCTCTTGAGCCTGCTCCCATCGATCTTTCAGCAAACTGAATTCAGTATCGCGACCCGTGAGAGGCGTGAGCGCAAACTGCAGGGGCGCCCGGGGCTCCCCTCGACCGCTGGATTCAGCCTTGGTTCGCGGCTTTTTGACGCCTTCCCGCAGCTTTGATCTACCAGCCAGTCCGAAGAAATTCACCGTTTCCCCCCGTTCGGACAACAGAACCCGGACCGGCAATCGTAGAGGGGTTGTTTATCACGTCCACTTGATGGCGTTGATTTGACACATTTGCTCATCGCAACCTGATAGAGTAAATCGGTTTTACAGCGGGGCATTATTTGTGCCAATCCTTTGCTAATTCGAGTTTTCCCTCCAGGGCTTACCGATCTGGTAGTTCAGCAGTCGATGCTGATAGAACGGAATATCCTGTGCAGATCCCAGCAAAATCGCCTTTTCTTCCCACTTTTGTGCAGACTTGAAGTCACCCACCTCCGCATAACCCGCAGCGAGAACATCCAACACCGTGTCATCCTTCCAGGCGCTGAGCTTTGCAGCCTGGGTTGCGAGCCCGACAGCAGTCGCGCCGTTTCGAATCTGCGGATCCGCCGACGTCGAGTAAATCCAAGCAGCTCCCGCTCGGCACACGGGATCGGTCTTCGATAGATTGATCGCGCTCTGAAAATTTGCCAGTGCTTCGCTCTTGCGCCCGAGCCGGCTTAGCGCATTTGCTCGCAACGTGTAAAGCTGCGCCAGATTCAAGCGGTTCGCATCCCCAGCGTTTGTCTTCAAAGCAGCGTCTACAGCGTCAATCACGTCTTTGGGCCGGTTCAAATTAGACGCGGCAGCGGCTCGAGCCGCTTGCAACCACCATCGCTCCGGATGCGCTTTTGCTGCCTTTGACGACGCTTTGAACGCTTCCTTCCACATCCCGTTCTGAACCAGGACGCCAATCTCGCTGGCCTCGGCTTTTTCTTCGGGGGTAAATAAATGGCCCGGAGGAAATATCTCCTCTGGAACCTGCTCGACCGTCGGTCCCTGGGATCGGTTGGCCCGATGATGCCTCGCCACACCGTGCCTGACATATGCATGCTTCGAAGAAGAATGCTTGGAGCCGTGCTTCTTTGAACTCGTCTGCTTCCCCGTGGTCTTGTGATGGTGTCCGCTGGAAACCGCGTATGCAGGATCAATCAGTAAACAGATTAAGAGCAGTATGATACCTGAGAGATTCGCATTACCCATCGAAAGTCGCTCGTTTGAGCTGGAATATATCTGCCAGGGTGGCGCCCGCCTCAAGTGAAAGCCACATAGTGTGTCCTGTCCCCGAAATAAGCATATCTTTCGTTGCGATCAAAATGGGCCGCCGGCAAGGCGGTCCGAGCCGGACTGGCAGTTAGAGGGCGCATATCTAAGTCGATACGTAACCGACGAGCAACGCAGCCGCCGGCCCATTTTCATCGCAACCCTTTGGGCCGCGGCCGGTTGGCTGTTTTTCCGCGTTGCTCGCTCCTCACGTATCGATTTAGATATGCTCGTCGCTCGCGCCTTGAAAAACAGCCTACTGACCTGCGGCGAAAGGCATGCTTATTTCGGGGACAGGACACTAGTGTTGTGACTCTTAAATAAGTGCAAATAATCAAGAGAGTGCTATTATGAGTAGATGGCACGCCCGATTCTTCAACTGGAAGCAAGTAACGAGGAGCTTGCTGAACTTGGCCGTTTAGTGCGGGGCTCGAAGGTATCTGTACGAGATCGTTTTCGAGCCAACATTATCTTACGTCGATTGGAAGGTAAGTCCGAAACAGAGGTAGCCAAAGAGCTTGGTTGC
>Ga0306926_10006323_pt1 | contig 12697 bp, 13 predicted proteins | sample flu12Cox44000178_FD_203759 | JGI IMG/M metagenome (GOLD analysis project Ga0306926, IMG submission 203759) | Lab enrichment of tropical soil microbial communities from Luquillo Experimental Forest, Puerto Rico - flux8day.12C.oxic.44.000.178 (v2)... | ecosystem: Environmental > Terrestrial >... | reverse complement strand
CGCGGTGCGGCCGCGCTCTCGCGCCAGCTGTCGAGCAGGTCCTTGAAGCTCACCAGAGTGTGCACCCACTAAGCGGCGCCCTCGCGCCCGCGCCGTGCATTCTAGGGAAGTTTCGTGGGGTGCGTTAGCGTAACGGTTGTGAGCACCGCGCCCACACGCGTAGCATCGCTTCGGTATGCCCGTTGCCACCGTCCTCAAGAACGGCGCGCTGCGCGTCATCGATTACCGCTGCAGCGCCGGCCCGCACGACCGGCCGTTCATCGAGCAACACCGCAGCTTCTCCATCTCCTACGTGCGCCGCGGCAGCTTCGGCTGCGTGACGCGCGGACGCTCCTTCGAGCTCGTGGCCGGCTCCTTTCTGCTCGGGCGCCCCGACGACGAGTATCTGTGCACGCACGAGCATCATCCGCATGGCGATGAGTGTCTGTCGTTCCATTTCGACGCGCCGCTGCTCGATGCGCTCGGCCTGCCGGCGCAGGGCTGGCGCAGCGGCGCCTTGCCGCCGGTGGCGGAGCTCGGCGTGCTTGCCGAACGGGCGCAGGCCGCGGTCGAGGGGCGCAGCGACCTGGACCTCACCGAGGCGGGTACCCTCCTCGCGGGGCGTTTCCTGCACCTCGTTGCCGGCCAGCCGTTGCGGCCGGTCAAGGTGAGCTCGCACGACCGCCGCCGCGCGGTACGGGTGGCACTGTGGCTGGAGGCGCACGCGCACGAGCCGCTCGATCTCGAGCGGGTGGCCCGTCAGAGCAGCGTGAGCGCCTTCCACTTCCTGCGTCTGTTCGCCCGCGTGACCGGCGTGACACCCCACCAGTACCTGGTGCGCGCCCGCCTGCGACGTGCCGCAAAACTGCTGCTGCAGGGCACGCTGCCGGTCGGCGCTATCGCCTACGAGGTTGGCTTCGGCGACCTGTCCAACTTCGTGCGCACCTTCCGGCGCGCGGCGGGGCACGCGCCCCGCGATTTCCGGCGCCTGGCCACATCGGCTGGACACGGCGCGCGCGGTAGGTCGGCGCAGCTCGACCGCAAGATTCTCCAAGTCGGCGTGCGTACGCTGCCGTAATCTGCGTGCGCAACCAGCGGCGCGCGTGCCCGCCGGCATGAACCAAGGAGGTCGTCATGTTCGATCACATCGGGCTCAAGGTTGGGGATCTCGACGCCAGCGTGCGCTTCTACACCGCGGCGCTCGGACCGCTCGGCTACGAGGTCACCTCGCAGGACGAGACCGTCGCAGGGTTCGGTGACAAAGCGGGCTCGTCACTGTGGCTTTACGCGGATGCGAAGCTGGCGCATTCCCTGGTGCACCTGGCGTTCCGCGTCGGCGAGCGCAGCGCCGTCGATGCGTTCTACAAGGAGGGGCTGAAGGCGAGCGGTCGCGACAACGGCGCACCCGGACTACGCACGGACTACAGCCCGAAGTACTACGCCGCGTTCCTGTTCGATCCCGACGGCAACAACGTCGAAGCCGTGTGCCTCAAATAGAATCGGTTGCCATGGCCACCATCCGCAAGGAGCTGACACTCAACGCCTCGCCCGCGCAGGTGTGGGACGTGATCCGCGATGTGGGCGCCATCCACCGGCGACTCGCTCCCGGGTTTGTCACCGATACGCGCCTCGAGGAGGGCGCGCGAATCGTGACGTTCGCAAACGGTGTGGTGGCACGCGAGCTGATCGTAAGCGTGGAGGAGGACGTGCGGCGCCTGGTGTGGTCGGTGGTCGGCGGGCGGGCCACGCATCACAACTCCTCGTTCCAGGTGTTTCCGGGCGCAGGCGGGGGCACGCGGCTCGTGTGGGTCACGGACGTGTTGCCCGATACGGTCGCCGCGGCCGTCGGCGCCATGGTCGAGGAGGGCTCGCGGGTTATTCAGACGACACTCCGATAGCGCGCGGGCCGCTCCCGGCTTGACGTTCTGCGCGCGCCCCGGCCATACTCGGTCGTAATGTCGTACCGACTCCTCAGCATTGCGCGTCTGTGGTGGTGGCGCACTTCATAACGGAGTGGGCTGACGGTTAGTTTTCTCGCGACTCAACGAATCCAACGACACCAGAAACCCATCTCCGGATGACCCCGGGATGGGTTTTTTGTTGTCTGGCTTTCATGGAGAGCTCGGGCGTTGCTGGCACCTTTCGACATCACCGGTGATCTCGACACCCCGGTATCGGCGTTCATGAAGCTCGGCGCCTTCCGGCCGCGCTTTCTGCTCGAGAGCGTCGAGGGTGGCGAGCGACTCGGGCGTTTCTCCTTCATCGGCTTCGGCGATGGCCTCGAAGTACGGCTCGACGCCGGCGGGCTCATGATCGGCGCAGAGCGCACGCCGGTGCCCGCAAACGCCACGGCGTTGCTCGCGGCGCTGCGTACCGCGATGGCGCGCGCGCCGCGGCCACAGCCCGACATCGCGGGCGTGCCGCTCGCTGGGGGTCTGGTCGGATTTGCCGCTTACGACGTCGTGCGGCATTTCGAGCGCTTGCCCACCCCGGCGGGGCGCACGGGCGCGGTCCCGGCGCTGCATTACATCGCGCCGCGCTCGGTGCTGGTATTCGATCACCTGACGCGCGGCGTGGCACTCGTGCACGCGGGCTCTGAGGCCGAGCGGCGCGCGCTGCGCGGCGAAGTGGTGCGCGCGCTGCGCGGCGGGTTGCCGAACAACCGCCGCCGGCCAGGCCGCTACGCACCGCCCGCGGCGGCGTTCACGCGCGCGGACTATCTCGCCGGTGTACGGCGCACGCAGGAATACATCGCCGCTGGCGATGTATACCAGCTCGTGCTCGCCAGCCGCTTCTCCGGCCACCACGAGCTCGACCCCTTCCAGGCATATCGCGCCCTGCGTCTCATCAACCCTTCCCCCTACATGTATTACTGCGTGCTCGGGGATGTCACCGTGGTCGGCTCATCCCCGGAAGCGCTGGTGAAGCTCAACGCCCGCCGCGCGCAGCTGCGGCCGATCGCCGGCACACGGCCGCGCGCGGCAGACTCTGCGGGCGATGCAGCGCGCGCCGCGGAGCTGCTCGCCGATCCCAAGGAGAACGCCGAGCACGTGATGCTGGTCGATCTGGCGCGCAACGACCTCGGGCGTGTCGCGCGTGCCGGCAGCGTGCGCGTCGATCCCTACCGCTGCATCGAGCGCTACAGCCACGTGATGCACCTGGTGAGCGGCGTCGAAGGGGAGCTTGCCGCGGGGCGCGACGCCTTCGACCTGTTCGCTGCGGCGTTTCCCGCCGGCACCCTGGTCGGTGCGCCCAAGGTGCGCGCCATGCAGATCATCGACGAGCTCGAGCCGGTGAGTCGCGGCCTGTACGGCGGCACGGTCGGCTACTTCGGCGCGCGCGGCGACATGGATCACGCCATCACCATCCGCACGCTGGTGTTCGCGGGTGATGAATACAGCTACCAGGCCGGCGCCGGCATCGTCGCCGACAGCGTGCCCGAGAGCGAGCACGAGGAAGTACTCGCCAAGAGCGCCGCCATGGTGCGCGCGCTCGAGCTCGCGGAGGAAGGGCTGTGAACGCGCGCCTGCTACTCATCGACAACTACGACTCCTTCACCTACAACCTGGTGCAGGCGTTCCTCGTGCTCGGCGCCGAGGTGGAGGTGCATCGCAACGACGCCCTCACGCCAGAGCAGGCGCGCGTGCTCGCGCCGACGCACCTGTGCATCTCGCCCGGGCCCGGGACGCCGCGCGACGCCGGCGTATCGATGGCCATGATCCGCGAGTTCGCTGGACGCATTCCGGTGCTCGGGGTGTGTCTCGGTCACCAGTCGATCGTGGAGGTTTTCGGCGGCGTGGTCGTGCGTGCCGGCCGACTCATGCACGGCAAGACCTCACTCGTGCAGCACGATGCGCGCACGGTGTTCACCGGGGTATCGCAGCCGTGTGAGGTGGGACGCTACCATTCCCTGATCGCCGCACCCGCGAGCGTGCCGGCAGTGCTCGAGGTGAGCGCGCGCACCGCCGAGGGCGAGATCATGGCCGTGCGACACCGCACGCTCACGGTCGAGGGTGTGCAGTTTCACCCGGAGAGCATCCTGACCCCGGAGGGGCCGCGGATGCTCGGCAACTTCCTCGAGTACCGCGCCGGCCTGCGCACCGGAGGCGATCATGTCGCCGCGTGAGTTGCTGCAGCAGCTCATCGAGCGGCGTGACCTGTCGCAGCTGCAGGCGGAAGGCCTGCTTGCGCATCTCACCGATCCGCAGCTGCCGGCGGCGATGGCCGGGGCGCTGCTGGCCGCGCTCTCGGGCAAGGGACTCGTGGCTGCGGAGCTGCGCGGGCTCGCGCAGGCGATGCGCCGTCTCGCGCGGCGCCCGGAGCTGCCGCCGGACCTGCGCTCGATCGATATCGTCGGCACAGGCGGTGACGCCTCCGGCAGTTTCAATATCTCCACCGGCACCGCGCTCCTCACCGCCGCCTGCGGCGTGCCGGTGGTGAAGCATGGCAACCGCTCGGTGTCGAGCCGCTGCGGCAGCGCCGACGTGCTCGAGGCGCTGGGGCTCGCCGTGCCGCTCGACGCCGCAGCGGCGGGTGCCTGCTTCACGGCCACGCGCTTCACCTATCTCTTTGCGCCGCACTACCACCCGGCGACCGCACGCGTCGCGCCCGTACGCGCGGCTCTCGGCGTGCGTACCGTGTTCAACATTCTCGGCCCCCTGGTGAACCCCGCCCAGCCGCCCTTCCACCTGGTGGGAGCGTTCAGCCTGGAGGTCGCGCAGCTCCTGGCCGATGCCTTCCAGGGGCTGCCCATCGAGCGCACGTTCGTGGTTCACGGCGCCGCCGGGTGGGATGAGCCGACGCCGGTCGGTCCGTTCACGCTGTTCGATGTGCGCCCGGGCGGTGTCGAGATGAGCGTGCGCTCTCCAGCAGACTACGGACTGCCGCCTTGCTCGGCAGCGGACCTGGCCGGTGGCGATGCCACCTACAACGCGCGCGCGTTGAAGGCCGTGCTCCATGGCGAGGACCGCAGCGCCCACCGCGACTGCCTGCTGCTCGGCACCGCGCTCGCGCTCGAGGTCGCCGGCGAGGTGCGCGAGCCGCGCGAAGGCGTGGCGCGCGCGGCCGCCGCCATCGATGGCGGCACCGCGCGGCGGCTGCTCGATCTCTTGCCACAGCAGGCACCCGCCACCTCGGCTCACGACGCCGTGTCGCCTGCGGAGCCGCCAGGGTGAGTGGTTTCCTGGATGACATGGCGGCCGCGAGCCTGGCGCGCGTGCGGGCGGCGAAGGCGCGCAGCACCGAAGCGGCGCTTCTCGCGCGCGCGGCGGCCACTCCCGCGCCACCGCCGCTGCGACTCGCAGCGGACGGCTTCGACCTGATCGCGGAGCTGAAGCTGCGCTCGCCCGCCAGCGGCGTGCTCGCTGCGCGCGATGTGTCGATCGCTGCGCAGGTCACGGACTACGCACGGGCGGGGGTCGCCGCGGTCTCGGTCCTCACCGAACCCACGCGCTTCGACGGCTCGCTCACGCATCTCACCGAGGCCGCACAGGCTCTTGCGCCGCATCAGGTGCCGGCGATGCGCAAGGACTTCCTGGTCGATCCCTATCAGGTGCTCGAGGCGCGCGCCGCGGGCGCTGGCGGAGTGCTCCTCATCCTACGCGCACTGTCGCGCGAGACACTCGGGGCGCTCCTCGAATGCGCGCGCACGCAGGGGCTCTTCGTTCTGCTCGAGGCATTCGATGCGCAGGATCTCGAGCGCATGCGCGAAGTGATTGCCGCGGACGCCGGTCGCACCACGTTGCTTGCCGGGGTCAACTGCCGCGACCTCGCGACGCTCGAGGTGGTGCCTGACCGGCTGCTCGAGCTCGCGCCACTCGTGCCACGCGATGTGCCGCAGGTCGCCGAGAGCGGCGTTGGCGGCGCCGAGGATGCGCGGCGAGTCGCCGCGGCGGGATACCGGCTGATACTCGTCGGCAGCGCCCTGATGCGCGCTGCGGATCCGGCGGCGCGCGCGCGCGAGCTGCTCGAGGCCGGGCGTGCCGCCCGCAGGACGTCCTAGATGTGGATCAAGATCTGCGGCTTGACGACGCCTGCGGCAGTGGAGGCGGCGCTCGAGGCGCGCGTGGATGCGATCGGTTTCGTGTTCGCGCGCTCGGTGCGCGAGCTCGCCCCCGAGCCGGCAGCGGCGCTCGCGCGGGTGGCCCGCGGCCGGGTGCGCTGCGTGGCCGTTACCCATCATCCGAGCCAGGCTGCGATCGATGAGATCGTGCGCGTGTTTGCGCCCGACCTGCTGCAGAGTGATGCCGAAGACTTAGCCCAGCTGCGACTACCGGCAGCGCTGGAAACGCTCGCCGTGGTGCGCGCCGGGAGCGTCCTGCCCGCCCCGCTGCCGAGCCGGATCCTGTTCGAGGGACCTTCGAGCGGCCGCGGAGCGGTGAGCGACTGGAGCGCCGCCGGCGTGCTCGCGCGGCGCACGCAACTAGTGCTGGCCGGCGGCCTCAACGTGCTGAACGTGGCGGATGCCCTCGCGGAGGTGCGTCCCTTCGGCGTGGACGTGTCGAGTGGCGTCGAGGAGCGACCGGGCGTGAAGAGCCCGGCCGCGATCAGGAGTTTCGTGGCCGCGGTGCGCGCCGCGCGCGCGGCGCCGAGCACGAGAGGAGCGTGAACATGTCTGCAACCGCTGCATCGCCCGAGGCCGCCCGGCTGCTCGCCGAGGCAGTCGCCGGTCACTTGCCCGACGCCCGCGGACGTTTCGGTCCGTTCGGCGGCCGCTACGTTCCCGAGACACTCATTCCCGCGCTCGAGCGGCTCGAGCGCGGGGTGCGCGAGCACTTGCATGCGAGTGATTTCCAGGCCGAGCTTGCCGCGCAGCTCAACGGCTGGGTGGGCCGCCCCACCGCGCTCACTTGTGCTCCGCGGCTTTCGTCGCACTGGGGCGCGGACGTCTGGCTCAAGCGCGAGGATCTGGCGCACACCGGCGCGCACAAGATCAACAACGCGATCGGCCAGGCCCTGCTCGCACGCCGTCTCGGCGCCCGGCGCATCGTCGCCGAGACCGGCGCCGGACAACATGGCGTCGCGAGCGCCGCGGCCTGTGCGCGCCTCGGGCTCCCGTGCACCGTTTACATGGGTGAGATCGACATGGAGCGCCAGGCGCCGAACGTGGGACGCATGCGGCTGCTCGGCGCGCGCGTCGTGCCCGTCGTGAGCGGCGATCGCACGCTGCGCGCCGCGATCGACGAGGCGCTGCGCGACTGGGTGGCGGACCCGCTCGGTACCTACTACCTGCTCGGCTCGGTGGTCGGTCCACATCCATACCCCTACCTGGTACGGGAGCTCCAGTCGGTCATCGGCCGCGAGGCGCGCGCGCAGATGCTCGCCGCTGCCGGCCGGCTGCCGGATGCGCTCATCGCCTGCGTCGGCGGCGGCTCGAACTCCATCGGCGCCTTTCATGCGTTCGGCCCCGACAGCGCGGTCGAGCTCATCGGTGTCGAGGCGGGCGGACGTGGCGCGGGTCTCGGCGACAATGCCGCGACGGTCGCTTACGGACGCCCCGGCGTGCTCCACGGCACCTACTCACTGCTGCTGCAGAACGCGGATGGCCAGATCCAGGAGACGCATTCGGTGTCGGCTGGACTTGACTACCCGGGAGTGGGCCCCGAGCACGCGCTGCTCGCAGCGAGCGGTCGCGTGCGCTATGAGACTGCGAGTGACGCGGAGGCGCTCGAGGGCGTGCGGCGGCTTTCCGAGCTCGAAGGGATCCTGCCGGCGCTCGAGAGTGCGCACGCGCTCGCGGGAGCGGCCCGCTGGGCGCGGACGCATCCGGGCGGTACGGTGCTCATCTGTCTCTCCGGTCGCGGCGACAAGGACATGTCGACACTCCAGCAGACGCTGCTGACGGCGGAGCGCGCATGAGCCCGCGCGAGCAGCTGAGCGCCGCCATTCGCACCGCAGCGACGCGCGGTGCGCCGGCGCTCGTGGCGTACCTCACGGCGGGCTTCCCGAGTCGCGAGCGCTTCCGCGAGCACGTGCGGGCGCTCGCGGATGCCGCCGATGTGATCGAGGTGGGTGTGCCCTTCACCGACCCGATGGCCGATGGAGTCACCATACAGCGTGCCAGTCTCGACGCGCTGGCCCAGGGAGTGAGCCTCGCCTGGATCCTCGACGAGCTCACGGCGCTGCGCGGGCTGCGGCCACCGCTCCTGCTGATGAGCTATCTCAACCCGCTGCTCGCCTTTGGCATCGCGCGCCTCGCCGAGAGCGCCGCTCGAGCAGGTGTGGTTGGATTCATCGTGCCGGACCTCCCGCTCGATGAGAGCAGCGAGCTGCGCGCCGCGCTCGATGAGAGGCAGCTCGCACTGGTGCAGATGGTCACACCGGTTACGGAGCCGCAGCGACTCGCGCAGCTCTGTGCGGGCAGTCAGGGCTTCGTTTACGCGGTCACCATGACGGGCACCACCGGCCGCAACGTCGCCGTGCCTGCGGAGGTCCTCGCGTACCTCGATCGCGTACGTTCCCTCGCGCCGTTACCGGTCTGCGCCGGCTTCGGCATACGCAGCCGCGAGCAGGTCGAGAGATTGCGCGGGCACGTCGATGGTGTGGTCGTCGGATCGGCTTTGGTTGAAGTGTTGGAGCGTAGGGAGGACCCGCGCGCTTTCCTGCGCGGGCTGCGGCCAAGTTGAGTCAGATGCGGCCTACCGCTGTCAGACAGGGCACGACGAATCTCTTTTCCCCGTGAGTGCATCCCAACACCGAACGGTCATGCTTCGGCGCAGTTGCGTCCCGCTTCGGCTACGGCACCGCTGACACGCACAGCTTGACAGTTCCGCGCGCGTTCCCACGGAGACTGCGCAGCTTGCAACCCCGCATCGGGCGCGCACAATTCCCGCATTTCTGCGTGCTGTCGAAACATGCAGTGAACATGACGGCACCGGATTGGAACTCCGAACAACGTGTGTTGCAGGGAGGTCACGTTTATGCGCCTACAGACATGGTCGTGCCGAGCCCTTTTCAGTGGAGCACTGCTCCTGCTCAGCGGATCTCTGGCGTGGGGTGCGCCCCCTAAAGAGTTTTTTGCATGCGACGACCCGAGCGGAATTTTATGCGCGGAGGCGCGCGAGAATCCCGGCGGGAGCGAGTATTACGTGGGTCACGACGAGCCTTCGCTGATCTTTTACTCGAACACACCGGGCGCCGGTTTCAACAATACCTACCGGATAACGCTCCCGAAGGATCCGCCGATGCTTCCCAAACAGGATGGCAGCGGAGGAACCTGGAATTTCCAGTTGCATCCGGCTTTCTGGTTCGGGATGGCCATGTGCGACGATCAGGGCAATCCCAATCCGGGAGGAGCTCCCGGACGTCCCAACATCCCGTGCGCTCCCCACAGCGACAGCAACATCTTTGACAGCCCCGACCCGGCCGCGCCCGACTACATCGGGAACCATCCGGGCACGGCATTCATGGAGATGCAGTTCTACCCGCCGGGCTGGTTCTTCAGCAACAGCGGTGTGATTGACGCCGACAGCGGCACGAAATGGACCGCGGCCCTCGCCATTTTCAGTTTTCAGAGCAATGACAACACGGGCCAGGGCAATAACCCGGCTTGCGCCAAGATCACTGGCGGTGAATACGTCAACTTTGCCCTTATCCAAACGGATGGCAAGCCATTTCCCCCCGGCTCACCCAGCCCGCTCGTGCCCATCGCGGTGTCGACCAACGCCAATACCCTCCGTATGAATGGGGGCGATGAGCTCATCGTGATAATCGCCGATACCCGGAGCGGGCTCATGGTGACGGTTCAGGATCTCACCACCCATCAAAGCGGTTTCATGGTCGCGAGTGCTGCCAATGGATTCGCCTCCGTGTTGTGGGATCCCAATGGCACTAACTGCGACGTTGCCACGCACAACTTGCCGAACGACTTTCATCCTGCGTACGCCACCTCGAGCGAGCACACGCGCGTGCCTGGCGCGGCCCATACGTACAACATCGCCTTCTCGGACGAAGTCGGGCACTTCGAGTACTGCAGCTCGGTGGCTGCGGAGGGCGGTGCGTGCACATCCCTTACGGGAGCCGACAAGAAGCCTGGACCCCCTGGCTCCCCCGATGACCTCGGTTGCTTCGACGCCGGGTTTGCGGCGGCGTTCGGTTTGCTTCACCTCGGAGGCTGCAGAAGGACCGATTCGGACTTCGACGGTGTTTCCTACCGGAACGACACCTGGCCGGGCTCACTCAAGAACCCCACCCAGGATGCGCTCCTCCATGCGCAGCCGGTGATCTTCTCCAGTCCGTTGCTCACCGACGCGAATGGTAACCTGCGAAATTTCAATCGCGTCGCCTTCGAAACCAACCTGCCACGCGTCGAGGGCTTCACGACCCCGCCGTGCCAGCGGCACCTGGCGAACCCCGCGGATAAGAATCCGGGACAGGGCTGCGTCAACCCGGCAAACGGCGCAGCCTTCTATCCGTTTTACAGCACGCGGTTGGATCAGAACGGCTGCCAGTGGCAGGAAGGCGGCCCGTTCATCGCCGGAACGCTGGACAATTTCGGCGGTAGCTCAAAGGCGGAGTACGGACCCATTCTGGCGAACTTCTACCCCGCCCCGAATGGTCACCCGCAATACATCTACGAGACTTTCCACCAAACGCTTCCCATCAATCCTTGTCCGGCGTTTTGAAGATGAGCAGGCATTCCTAGCTGAGCTTCACAAGACCAGAAAGGGCGGGTAACACCGCCCTTTCTGTTTGTGCGCCTCGGTCGCCCGATGCGTCCCCGGTCCGTGACCCGGGCCGGGTGTCTTGCGTTGGCGACGCCGCTTAACGCTGCATTTGCCTGCCGCGCGCAGAACGCCCATTCTGAGACGGCCAATGCAGTCTCTGACCATCGCCACACGCTTCCGCGGCCCGCCCGAGTCCTCCAACGGGGGCTATTTCGCCGGACTCGTGGCGACGCGCGCCGCGCGTACCGTGAGTGTGCGGCTGCTGAAGCCACCGCCACTCAACGTCGGGCTGGAGGTGACTGCGCTCGATGACGGCGGGCTCCGGGTGCTGCGCGGCGAGGAGCCGATCGGTGAAGCGTACCCGGCGGTCCTCACACTCGCAGCGCCCCGCGCACCGGATTACCTCGAGGCGGTGGAGGCCTCGCGCCACTACGTGGGTTTCCGTCACCACCTCTTCCCGAGCTGCTTCGTGTGCGGCACGCAGCGCACTCGCGGCGATGGCCTGCGGATCTTCGCCGGTCCCATCCCCGAGCGCGGATTGGTCGCCGCGCCCTGGGTACCCGACGCCTCGCTCGATGCCGGCGATGGCAAGGTGCGCGCCGAATTCATGTCGGCCGCGCTCGACTGCCCGGGCTACTACGCGGTTGCCGCCGACGATCGCATGATGCTGCTCGCGGAATTCACCGCGCACGTCGACCGGCGGGTGCACATCGGCGAGTCGTGCACGCTCGTCGGCTGGCGCATCGACAGCAGCGGGCGCAAGCACGAGGCCGGCACGGCGATCTTCGATGGCAAGGGCGAGCTGTGCGGTCGCGCGCGGGCGCTGTGGATCGAGCCGCGTGCGACGGTGAGCGAGCTCACGCCGAAGTGAGACTTCAGCCGCGCGACAGGCGCAGCATCGCCTCCGGATAGCGCGCACCGGCCACGGCGCCGGGCGGAAACACCGCATCGATCGCGGCGAGCTCGGCGGCGCCGAGCGTTACCGTCAGTGCGCCGAGGTTCTCATCGAGGTTGGCCTTACGCCGCGTGCCGGGGATCGGCACGACGTGCTGCCACCGCGAGAGCACCCAGGCGAGCGCCAGCTGCGCCGGGGTGCAGCCGCGCTGCTGCGCGAGCTCCCGCACCTTGGCGACCAGCGCCAGGTTGCGGGCGAAATTCTCCCCCTGGAAGCGGGGATTCATGCGACGGTAATCATCGGCGGCGAAGTCATCGGGGCTTTTGATGGCGCCGGTGAGGAAACCGCGCCCGAGCGGGCTGTAGGGCACAAACCCGATATCGAGCCGCCGGCACACCTCGAGCACGCCGTCTTCGGGGTCGCGTGTCCACAGTGAGTATTCGCTCTGCACCGCCGTGATGGGATGCACGCGCTGGGCACGCTCGAGCGTCTGCGGCGACACTTCGGACAGCCCGAGGTGGCGCACCTTGCCCGCATGCACCAGTTCGGCCATCGCGCCGACCGTGTCCTCGATCGGCACCGTGGGATCGACGCGATGCAGGTAATAGAGATCGATGTGCTCCACCTTGAGCCGTTTCAGGCTCCCTTCGCAGGCTGCGCGCACGCGCCCCGGCCGGCCATCGACGGCGCGCGCGCTGGGATCATCCGCATCGCGCACGAACCCGAATTTCGTGGCGATGAACGCTTCCGCACGGCGCCCTTGCAGCGCGCGGCCGACGAGCTCCTCGTTGGTGTAGGGGCCGTACACATCGGCCGTATCGAGGAAGGTCACACCGCGATCGAGCGCGTAGGCGAGCGTTGCGAGCGATTCGGCATCGCTGTGCGGTCCGTAGAACTCGCTCATCCCCATGCAGCCAAGGCCGAGCGCGGAGACTGTCGGGCCGTTGCGGCCAAGCGTACGGGTCTGCATGTCCCGCATTTTGCGCGCGGCGGCCAGGTGGGCGAATCTGCAATTCGGGAGAGAAGCGCCTGTTGCGAGCGGGGACCCAGCGCGGGTCAGGAGCGCGCCGGCAGAGCCATGGTTGCGTGCCGCCAGTCACCGTAGCGGTAGTACAGCACCGCCAGCGCCGCCGCCAGCGCCGAAGATAACGGGAAGCTC
>Ga0306926_10006321_pt1 | contig 12699 bp, 12 predicted proteins | sample flu12Cox44000178_FD_203759 | JGI IMG/M metagenome (GOLD analysis project Ga0306926, IMG submission 203759) | Lab enrichment of tropical soil microbial communities from Luquillo Experimental Forest, Puerto Rico - flux8day.12C.oxic.44.000.178 (v2)... | ecosystem: Environmental > Terrestrial >... | reverse complement strand
CAGTTACGGCAGCTGGATGTGGGATGCGTCGATAGGTTGGAATTTCATTGGCATGGCACCGTGGGGATGGCTTCCGTACCACTATGGCGGGTGGGTATTCAATCCGCTCTACGGGTGGGTTTGGGTGCCGACCAGTTTCGGATTTTATGGCCGATTGCCGTACCGGCCGGTGACCGGTGTTTGGGTTCATAACGGCGGGGCCGTCGGGATTGTGCCCATTCATCCGCTGGACACCCACGGGAAGCCGCCCGTGAACCTCGGCCGCGGCGTTTATACCGTGAATAACGGCACAGTCGGGTCGGCGCTGGCGGCAACGGGCGGCCAGAAGTGGTCGACAGAAAAGAACCCGCCGCGGAACTCGCTAACGGCGACAAGCTTGGCCAGCACCGCCGCTCCCACCCGCCTGTCGCGAACGATTCTTTCAAGTAGCGCCGGGAACCGCGCGGTGACCGTGAGCCGGGACTCTTCGATTGTCTACGATGGCAGCCAGCACAGGTTTGTGAACAACAACACGCCTCGGAAGGTAAACACCGAGGAGGCTCAGCGGGGCACCGATGCGGCCGGGGATAAGGGCAAGACCGCGACGGCCCAGGGACAAATGCGGTCCCCGAACGTGCCCGCGCCGGCGCATGGAGCGGCCCCCGCCCCGCGTGCGAATATCGCGCCTCCACGTCCGCCCGCCGGCTCGATCGGAACCTCGCACTCCGGCGGTCCATCGGGGGGAACGGCCACGTGGAACGCGGGCCACAGCGGCAACTCGTCGTCGAGCTCCGGTGCGACGCACAGTTCGGCGCCGAGCGGAGCTTCCACGAGTCATTCTTCGGGCGGAGGGAGCAGTCACCACTAATTCTTGAGAGGGCTCGCGAGGACAGGCTTGCGGGCCCTTTTTTTTTAGTGGGCCTGTCGGCGGATCAGTCGAAAGTCAAACCGCCATAGCCGACGACGGCGCTCTGGTCGCCGTTGACGTCGCCGGAGGTGGCGTGGCGGATCAGTTCGGCATGCGAGACGCCGAGCTTGCGGTCAGCATGACGATGGCCGGACCGAGGCCACACATCGAAATCCGCTCTTCGCGGCACACTCGGTAGAGCCCCTCGCCATCGATCTTCATCATCTGGTCGATGGCTTTCTGGTCTTTGACGCGCGTGGTTCGCTCGTCTTCGTAATGGTTCAGATCCGAAGAGGTCACGATCAGGACTTCTTGCGTGCTTTTTGCCAGCGCGCGGGCAATTCCTTCCCCGGTTTGCTGCAACTCGGACAAGCGTAGGGGACCGACGGCGATAGGAACGAAACGGAATCCCGGATCGAGGATTTGCAGAAAGGGCAGTTCGACTTCGAGCGAATGCTCCTGGTTGTGAGCGATCGGGTCTTCCTGCAGCGCGGGGCACTGTTTGCGCAGTTCAAGCGCCAGCGGCGTATCGATCGGCACATCCCCCAAGGGCGTACGAAACGCGCCTTCCGACAGAATCGCCTGGTCGGCGCCGCGGGGATAATGGCGAACCCCCAGAAGAAGAATCGTTTTTGGCAGCGCGATGCGCGCAAAGACCGCACCCGCAACGCCGCCCGAATAGGCCAACCCGGCATGGGGTACAAGGCAAGCCCGCACTTTGGTTTTGGGAGCTGCGGATTCGCTTTGTGTCAGACCTTCGACCAGGGAAGTGAGCGCTTCCGGATTAGCGGGATAGAAGTGGCCGGCAACGGCGGGAAGGCGCAGCATAGTGCACCCCCAGGAGCTAAAGAGCTTTGGAAGGCTTGCCCTTGATCTTTACAGCCTGTTTGGTTTGCGGATCGAAATAGACGGTCACTTTGTCGCCGTACTGATATCCGCCCTTGTCGATGATCTTCTGCATTTTGGCGGAGACATCCTGGTTGAGCACGAAAGTCTGGATGCCCAGATCATTGCCTTTGGCGCGCACCGTGACTTGCGCGACGTTGGCGTTCATGACGTAGCCTTCAAATTTCTCAGTGCCGGTGTTCTTGTGTTTCGGGGTAATCACTTTTGCAACGATGGGCGCAGCTTCGGATACGATGATGGGTGTGAGGATGGGGTCCTGCGCGGCGGCGCCGGGCGCCGCCACGGTGCCGAGGGCCAGCAAGGCCAGCGCGCCCAATCCTCCGCAAGTGAAGCTCTTGTTCATTCCATGTCGTCCGTGGCGATGCGCAAAGACTTGAGGAAACGCACGTCCTGGGGAGTCATGCTGAGACGGGAAGCCGGGCGCTTGTCGGACTCCTGATCGATGGATTCCTGGTCTACCTGGATCCGCAGGGACTCGAGGAAGCGGCGATCTTGGGTGGTCATTCGCGGCGATTCGCTGCCATCGCGCTTGGCGAGGCCAATCGTGGCATCGAGCTTCAGCACAATGTCGTAGCCGTGCGCGCGTACCCCGGCAATCGCTCCCGTGATTCGATCGGACTCCGACACCGTGTCGTTGATGGCGTGTCCGAGCTCGCGTAAGAGATTCTTAAGGTGATCGTCGAGTTGCAAGGTACGCTCCCCGTTACCGCTAAAGTGATTTTAGGCCTACGTCCGGTTCGATACAAGCTGTGCGTCAAGTGTTGTCCTGAGAATAACCATAGGCCTGTCCGTCCGGACGGGTTCGGCTGCGGTGCTGCGGTCGGGTTGCGCTAAGATGACGGAATGGCGACGACTCCAGGGTCCCTCCCTCGCACGCCGGAACTGCGCGGATTCCGCCGCCTGATCCGGACGATCAAGCAGATTTTCTTTGAAGTGGCCGGAGCGATGTTCGCGATTCTGGCTTTTGCCTGGTTCAACCTGGCGTTTCGCGCGTGGACGCGCGATGTCGCACATTGGCTGATTGGGGCGTCGGTTGCGACGGCGTTGCTGTTTGTGTTCTTTGCGGTGACTTCCTTTCGGCGTGCGCGGCAGTTGTGAGAAGGCGGCCAAAGGAATTTCCCGCCCGCTCGAGGACCGGTTCTGCTATGGCTGATGAAAAGTTCAAACCGAACGTCCCGCCCGAGCGCAAGAAGGGCTTTTTGACTCTCTCCGGCTTGCCCGTGGAACGGCTGTACACACCGGAATCGCTCGGCGCCGATTGGCAGGCTGACACGGAGCTCGGTTATCCGGGCGAATTTCCCTATACCCGCGGGATTTATCCGACGATGTACCGCGGGCGGCTCTGGACCATGCGTCAATACGCCGGATTCGGCACGGCGATCGAATCGAACCGACGCTACCGGTATTTGTTGAGCAAGGGGCAGATGGGGCTGTCCGTGGCATTCGACTTGCCGACTCAAATCGGAATGGATTCAGACCATCCCTTGGCCCTTGGCGAGGTCGGGAAAGTCGGCGTGGCGATCGACTCACTGGAGGACATGGAGACGCTGTTCGATCAGATTCCCCTCGACAAAGTCTCCACATCGATGACGATTAATGCGACGGCGTCGATTCTGCTTTGCTTATACGTCGCCGTGGCGAAAAAACAAGGCGCGGATCTGACGAAGCTTTCGGGCACGATTCAGAACGACATTTTGAAGGAGTATATCGCGCGCGGAACGTACATCTATCCGGTGAAGCACGCCATGCGCATCGTGACGGACATCTTTGCCTGGTGCCGCGACGAGCTGCCGAAGTGGAACACGATTTCGATCTCCGGCTACCACATCCGTGAAGCGGGTTCGACGGCGGTACAGGAGGTGGCGTTTACCCTGGCCGACGGCATTTCCTATATCCGGGCGGCGCTCGAGGCGGGGCTCGGGATCGATGAGTTTGCGCCGCAACTGTCCTTCTTTTTTAACGCGCACAACGATTTGCTCGAGGAGATTGCGAAGTTCCGTGCCGCGCGGCGGTTGTGGGCCAAGATCATGGCCGAAACGTTTCATGCCAAGGACCCTCGTTCGTTTCTGCTGCGGTTCCATGCGCAGACGGCGGGTTCTTCGCTGACCGCGCAGCAGCCCGAGAACAACATTGTGCGCGTGGCCCTTCAGGCGCTCGGTGCCGTGCTGGGTGGATGCCAGTCGCTGCACACGAATTCCATGGATGAAGCGCTGGCGCTGCCGACGGAGGAGTCGGCGCTGATCGCCCTGCGCACGCAGCAGATCATTGCGTATGAGACCGGCGCGACGAATTCGATTGATCCCCTAGCCGGTTCCTATGCGGTTGAGTCGCTGACCAATCAGATCGAGACGCAAGCGCAGCAGTATCTGGACAAAATCGAGGCCATGGGCGGGATGATCCGGGCGATTGAACTGGGATTTGTGCAAACCGAGATTCAGCGCGCGGCTTACGATTTTCAGCGGGCGGTTGAGCAGAAAGAGCAAATTGTGGTGGGCGTAAACGAATTTGCCGCGCAGGAGCGGCGGCAGATTCCGACGTTGCACATCGATGCGGAAATCGAGCGCGCGCAGGTGCATCGCTTGCAGGCGCTGCGGTCAAAGCGCGATGCTCGAAAAGTTCATTCCGCGCTCGAAGAATTGGAACGGCGCGCGACGACAAATGAGAACTTACTCCCTTCGATCCTGCAAGCGGTCGAAGCGTACGCAACGGTGGGGGAGATCTCGAACATGTTGCGGCACGTCTATGGCGAGTATCTCGAGTCCGTGGTGATTTAACTGCGCGGCCTCGCCGAACGACCGGGTTCCTTTCGCTCGAAGCGGCGAACGTGATTTGGGCTGGACCAAAGCACAGCTGCCAGCGCGATGCGACTGTAGTATTCTTGCCGCGAGCAACCCTATGAAGTTGATTCTGGCTTCCTCCTCGCCACGCCGCGCCGACATTCTCCGAGACGCAGGGATTTCTTTTACGGTGCTGTCGTCGGCCGTCGACGAAACGCCTTACGCCAATGAAACGCCGCAGCAACTGGTGCAAAGGCTTGCGGACGCCAAAGCCGACCTGGTGGCCGCGCGGGCGGTGGGGAGTTCGCTCATCGTCGCGGCGGACACGGTGGTGGTCATCGATCAGCAGATCCTCGGCAAACCACGTTCGACGGAGGAAGCACGGCGCATGCTGGAGGTGCTGTCGGGGCGCACCCATTCGGTGATTACGGGCGTGACGATCGTGAAACTGCCGGAGATGGAGCGGCGGCAGTTTGTCGAAACGACCCTGGTGCACTTTGCGCATCTGAGCTCCGATGACTTGTCCCGGTATCTCGCAACCGGCGAACCGTTTGACAAGGCCGGTGCATACGCAATCCAGGGACACGCCGGGCGGTATATCCCGCGCATCGAGGGTTGCTACTTCAACGTCGTCGGGCTGCCGATCGCGCGCCTCGTAGCAGCGCTGCGCGAATTGGGCTGGTCGGAAGATTCCGAGCCCCTTTAGCGGTTCCGCCGTGCGTGATTCCTTCGGGCAAAGTGGTATCATTTTTCGGCCATGCCAAAAATTGCGACGCGTGTTTCACAGTTGACCGGAGAGGGCGCGCTTGCCGTTTTCGCTCGCGCCAAGGAACTTGAAAAGAAAGGCCGCTCGATCATTCACCTGGAGCTCGGCGAACCGGACTTTCATCCGGCGGCGCCGGTGGTGGATGCGGTGCGCGCCGCGGTAGCGAACGGGCGCGACCGCTACGTGGCAACGCGCGGGATCGCCGAGCTTCGCAGCGCCATTGGCGAGTACCTGAAGCGCACGAGGAAGCTGGACGTGGCTGCCGAGCAGGTGCTCGTGGCGCCGGGCTGCAAGATGGCGTTGTCATTGGCCATGATGGCGTTGATCGAACCGGGTGACGAGGTGCTGTACCCCGACCCGGGATTTCCCATTTATCCGTCATTCACACGCGGCCTCGATGCAAAACCGGTTCCCTACGCCTTGTGCGAGAAGAACAGATTTCAGCCGGATCTAAGCGAGATCGCGTCGAAGATCACGCCGAAAACGCGGATGCTGATATTCAATTCGCCAAACAATCCGACGGGTACGGTTTTCACCGCCGGCACGATCGCGGGAATCGCGGAGCTCGCCAGGAAGCACGATCTCTGGGTGGTCTCGGATGAAGTTTACGCCCGCATCCTGTTCGGCGGCGAGTACTTGTCGATTTGGGCCCTGCCCGGCATGGCGGAGCGCACGGTAGTCATCGACGGGTTTTCCAAGTCGTTTGCGATGACCGGCTGGCGGCTCGGCTATGCCGTAGCGCAGAAGCATGTGATCGATGCGCTCGACATGTTGGTGCTGAATACCTTTACCTGCACCGCGGAGTTTTCCCAATGGGCGGCGATCGAAGCCCTGAAGGATGAAACGAACGCGGTGCCGGCGATGGTAGAGGAGTATCGCCGGCGGCGCGACTTGTTCGTATCGCGGCTGAATCAAATTGCAGGATTCCGCTGCCAGCCGCCCGATGGGGCGTTTTACGCCTGGGTGAATATCGAAGACACCGGGAAATCGGCCGAACAGGTGCAGAGCATTTTGCTCGAAGAAGTCGGCGTGGCGGGAATCGCCGGCGCGGCTTTTGGCGCGGAAGGAAAGAACTATCTGCGATTTTCGCTGGTGAGCGCGGCGCACCAGTTGGAGGAAGCGTTGGACCGGATACAAAGAGCGACGATGCACTGGCGAGCGGCGGTTGCGCGCTAAAGATCCGAGATCTGCGGAGGATGGTCAGGGATGAGGCCTTCGTTTCGTTTGGCAGGAGGACTGCTGTTGGCTCTTGGATTCGCGCAATGCGCCGTCGGTCAGGCGCGGCCTCTTCGTGGTGGCGACCTGAAGAAAACGTACGAGCGCTTGCTGAAGCAGATCGAAGCGATTCCGATGTACGACAATCACGCACACCCGGGATTCGCCGACGACACCGACGTGGATGCCATGGCTTCACCGCCGGACGAGAGCCCTACGTTGCGCCTGCGAGACGACAATCCGGAATTCGTCGCGGGAGCAAAGGCGCTTTTTCAGTATCCTTACGACGATTTCAAGCCCGAGCATGCGAAGTGGCTCGCCGATAAGAAAAAAGCGGCGGAAACGGGCGGCGGCGTGGAGTACTTCGATCAGCTGCTCGACAAGCTGAACGTGGAAACCTGTCTCGCGAATCGCGCCATGATGGCGCCGTACCTCGACACCAAGCGCTACCGCTGGGTGTTTTTCGGCGATGCATTCTTTTTTCCTTTTGACAACCGGGCGCAAACAGCCAGCACGCCGGACATGGGCGTGTACGTGCCGCTACAGGAAAAAATGCTGATGCGCTGGAAGAAACAGGAAGGCGTCGAAGGATTGCCGGCCGATCTGCAAGGCTACGAAGCCTTCGTTCGCCGCACGATGGAAGACAATCAGAAGAAGGGCGGCGTCGCGGTCAAGTTCGAAGCGGCGTACTTCCGTTCGCTTTCCTTTGGCGATCCGCCGCGCGCGCATGCGGCCGCTGTTTATGAAAAGTATCGAGAAGGTGGAGTGCCGACCGAGGGCGAATACCGACAGTTTCAAGACTATATTTTCCGGGTGATGGTCGAGCAGGCCGGCAAACTGCGCTTGCCCATGCATTTTCACACCGCCGTCGGAATCGGCGATTATTTCAGCCTGCGCAACGGCAACGTGCTGAACCTCGAAAATGTGGTGCGCGACGCCAGGTACAAGAATGTGACATTCGTGCTGGTGCACGGCGGCTGGCCGTACGAGCGCGAAGCGGCGCTGATGACCGCGGTAAAGAACGTGTATCTGGATACTTCGTTCCAGACCGAGATGCTGTACCCGTCGGAGTTCAAGGAAGTGCTGAAGCTGCTGCTGACGCTCTATCCGGACAAGATGATGTACGGCTCGGATGCGTTTCCGTTCAACGATGCGCTCGGGGCCGAGGAGAGCATGTGGCTGGCGGCGCGCACGACGCGTACCGGATTGGCTGCAGCGCTGGCCGAACTCGTCGAGGAAGGCGCGCTGAGCGAAGCGAAAGCTCTCGGACTCGCGCGGAACTATCTGCACGACAATGCCGCCCGGCTCTATGGAGACAAGCAATGACCACCAAAACCGAACCGAAATACATTCCGTGGAACCAAGTGGAGCGCGAAAAGCTGAACGACTTGATCGACCGCGAAATGGTGGTCGGCGACAAAATCATGCTGGCGCGCGTGTTCTTGAAGAAAGGCGCGCACGTCCCGGAACACCATCATCACAACGAGCAGGTCACGTACATCCTGGAAGGCGCGTTGAAGTTTGCCATCGACGGGCGGGAAATCGTGGTGCGCGCCGGCGAAGTGCTCTGCATTCCCTCGGACATGCCCCACGAAGCCTGGGCGCTCGAAGACACGCTCGACCTGGATGTGTTCACGCCGCCGCGCGAGGACTGGCTCAGCAAAGCCGACGATTACCTCCGGCTGGGCATCCCGCGCAAATAACAACTACTTGCCGCCGCGAAAAAGCAGGATGACGTCCATCAGGCACAGCACGGTAATGGCGGCCTCGAGCAGGAACAGGCGCGTCTCGTTGAATTGCGCCATCATGAAGTCATACAGCTCGCGGGCGGTCTTCAGTTTTTGTTCCACCAAATCGCGATATTCGGGTACGCCCGCGCGAGTCGCGGCCGTGCGATAAACCAGCGCGTAGTAGCTGTCACTGACGAATTTGATGGCGTTGTCGATGCGTTCGGTCAGCTCCATTACATCGAGGCGGATGGTGTTGAGGCGGTTGGCTTCACGCGGCAACGACCAGCGCGACAAGAGCACGTTCGTTTTGCGGTCGAGGCTGTTGTAGACATCCGTGAGCACTCTGGTCATGAAATTGTCGTAGTAGCGGAATTCGAGAAGCTGCACGCGGGCGTATTCCAGAATTTGAATGGCGCGCGCGGACTCTTCCGGCCGGTCGTAAACCAGAGCCGCATTGAAACCGACCACCAGCAAATCCGTGGAGTAATAGGAGAGGCTTCCCTGCAAAATGCGATCGTTCGTGGGTTTCGACAGCCGCGCTTCTTCGCCGCGCAGCAGTTGGCCAATTTGCTCGCCGTGGGAGGCTAGAATCTGATCGGCGGGTACGACGTTGTCCCCGTCGTCTTTGATCAGTTCGAGATCGATGGCCAGATAGTTTTCCTGGAACCACTCTTCGCGCGGGTTTTTGATCGCGCTAGCCGTCCGGTGCAGGTGTTTGGTCACGACCGCACGGCTTTCGGGCTCAACATCGGGAGCGTCCATCCAGCGCGCGGTCTGGGCCATGAGCTGTTCCCAACCTCCTTCGAAGGGGACCTGGAGATGCACTTCGACAATTGCGTACTCGTAATATTTGATCGAGCAGACCACCGTTTCGCCGCTGCGCAACGTGAGTGGTTCGCTCGGTTCGGCGATCGGGGGATTCTCGAAACGCACGTACTCCGGCGTACGGCGGGGAAAGTCGGGCTTGGTGGGACCGCCGCGAGGATCGATGAGCGACCGAAGCTTATCAAGCTCGAAGGCTTCCCCGACGTCGAAAAACACAAAGATGTGAATGCCGCCACGCAGGAGCATGCAATTGTTGTATCACCGGAACGACCGGGCGAGTAGCGAGGACTGGCCCGCGCTTGCTCGCGCACACCGTTCCGTCGGCTTGCCGGTCCTGCAGTCGACGCCTGACGACGGTGCGGTCCTTTTGCTCAGCGGCCCGAGGGCGCCAGGAGCGGCCCGAGCCTATGGATGGCGGAAAAATTTCTGACCGGCTGCATCACCAGATCTTACAGGGAGTCTCGCGGACCATGGGGTCCCCTTTATTGCAGCCGAAGGCTTTGGCAAACGCCTCGAGGTTGGACAGCGGACCATTGCCGCGGAATCGCGCCAGCGGATGGGGATCGGTATTGGTCTGCAGGCGCGCGGCTTCGGCGCGCTGATTTGTTCCCCACACTTGCGCCCATCCGAGGAAGAAGCGCTGTTCCGGCGTGAACCCGTCGATGTCCGGCGGGCGCTTGCCCTCGATGGACTTTTCATACGCGGCGTAGGCGATGGCCAGTCCGCCAAGATCGCCGATGCTTTCGCCGAGAACAAGCTTGCCGTTCTGATGCAGGCCGGGCTCGACCTCGTAACCGTTGAACTGGTTGACGATGCACTCGCCGCGATCGGTGAAGTTTTGTCGGTCGTTGGCCGTCCACCATTCGTGAAGGTTCCCCGCGCCGTCGAATTTCGAGCCCTGATCGTCGAAGCCGTGGCTGATTTCGTGGCCGATCACGGCGCCGATGCCGCCGTAGTTGACCGCGTCGTCGGCGTTCGGGTTGTAAAACGGGGGCTGAAGAATTCCCGCGGGGAACACAATCTCGTTCATGCTGGAGTTGTAGTAGGCGTTCACGGTGGGAGGAGTCATGCCCCATTCGGTGCGGTCGACAGGCTTGCCGATTTTCGCGAGCTGCCGGGCGTGCTCGAATTCAAAACTGCGAACGACGTTTGCGGAGTAGGAAGTTCGATCGATCTTGAGTTTCGAATAATCCCGCCACTTGTCGGTATAGCCGATCTTAACCGTGAAGGCCTGGAGCTTGGCGAGCGCTTCCTTCTTGGTTTCCGGGCCCATCCACTCGAGGCTGGGAATATCGTCGCGCAGCGCGGAGATCAGGTTGTTGACCATTTCTTTGGCGCGCGCTTTGGCCGCGGGCGGGAAATACTTGTCGACGTAAACTCTGCCGAGCGCCTCGCCGAGGTTGCGGTCCGTGGACTGCACGCAGCGCTTCCAGCGCGGCAGGATTTCCTTGGTGCCGGAGAGCTTGCGGTCGTAAAAGTCGAAATTCTCATTCACGAATTTCTCCGGCAGGCCCGGCGCACTCGCGTGCAGCAAGTGCCAGCGAAGATAGACCTTCCAATCGGCCAGAGGAACGCTGGTGAGTTCTTGATTCATGGTCTTGAAGAAATCCGGCTGGCGGATGTTGATTTGTGCTACCGGCGGAGCCGCGATGGCGCGCAGGTAGTTTTCCCAAGACCAGTCGGGAGTGAGGGTTTTGATTTCGGACAGCGGCAGCAAGTGGTAGTTTTTCTCCGGATCCCGCAGTTCGACTCGGGTGCGGGAGGCCTTGGCCAGCGCCGTCTCAATGGTCATGACCGTGTCTGCCTGGGCTTTGGCTTTTGCCGGAGCATCGCCGGCGAGTTCGAACATTTTCGCCACATGCAGCAGATAATCGGAGCGGAGTTGCTTGGATTTGTCGTCGTCCCGAAGATAGTAGTCGCGATCCGGCATGCCGAGCCCGCCTTGATTGGCCGCGGCGATGACCTGGTTGCTGTCCTTGATGTCCTGCGCGGAGCCGAAGCGGAATACCACATTGGCGCCTTCGCGCTGCAAACGTGCGATCTCCGCGTCGAGCGACGTCCGGTCGTTGACGCCGTCGATGGCGGCGAACTCTTCGGCGAGCGGCTTGAGTCCCGCGGATTCGATTGCGGAACTGTCCATGCAGCTCGCGTAGAAATCGCCGATTTTCTGTTCATCGGAACCGGGTTTGGCTTTCGAAGCGGCAGCGGCCTCGAGAATACTGTGCATCGCGGTGAGATTGTTGTCGCGAAGCTGCGTGAACGTGCCCCAGGACGCGTACTCCGCGGGGATGGGATTGGCTTTCATCCAGCCGCCCATCGCGAATTCGTAGAAGTCGTCGCAGGCCTTGCAGGTCTTGTCGAGATTGGAGAGCGAAAAACCCCACGAGGAATCAGCGGCGGCGCGGACCGCCAAGTGGGGGAAGATAAAGCCCGCGATCGCACAGGCGGCGAGCGAGCAGGCGGCGCACGACAAACGAATGCGTTCCGTTTTCATGATGCACCTCGGTAGGCTGCGGAAGGAAAACAGAGCATGAGGCATTACAGCCGCAAAGTGTAGCAGAAGACGGTTAGCGGCTGTAGCGAGGAGCACCCGGCCTTTCGACTCCTCCAGGGTCTTGCGACAGCGAAAGCTGCCAGGTTTCCGCCACCAGATCCTTGCTGTCACTGTGGTGCGGTTTCCGTTTCACGATGCGAAATCCGGCCTTTCGGTAAATATGACGAGCAGCGTCCAGTTCGCTTTGCGTCCACAGGACCATTTTCTTGTAGCCGGCTTGACGCGCGAATCTTATGCATTCGTCAACCAGTCGTGAACCGATGCCCAGTCCGCGGGCGGCAGACTCGACGTAAAGCAAACGCAACTGTGCGACTGTTTTGGACTTGGAGACCAGAAAAACCGAGCCAACGACCTCGCCCCCCTTTTCGGCGATCCAGCAGCGTTCACGTTTGGAGTCGTGCCGCCCGACGAACTCCGCCACGACACGCGCGACCAGGGCCTCGAACTGCTCGTCGTATCCGTATTCCTGAGCATAGAGCACGCCCTGCCGGTGCACGATCCAGCCCATGTCGCCTGGTTGATGGGGGCGAAGGAGGTACGAGGCTGCCCTCGGGGAGTGCGCACTCTCCTCAGGTGCCATGATCTTTTCAATCGTCTGCATGGCCGTGAGCAACTGGCGTTGTTGGCTTCCGGAGAGCTTTTCGAGCATCCCGCGCACCTGTTGCACGGTCTGCGATTCGAGGGGGGCAAATTGTTCGTGACCCTTCGATGTCAAGGCCAGCAGAGCTTGACGCCCGTCCTCTCGCGAGGGCGTTTTCTTGACCAGGCCGCGTTTTTCGAAAGAGCTCAACATGCGGCTGAGATAACCGGCATCCAGGTCCAAACTGTTGCGCACAACCGTCGCCGTCGGCTTTTGGCGATGTGCGAGCTCGTAGAGTACGCGCGTCTCGGCAAGCGAGAAGGGGCTGTCAAGCCATCCTTCGTGCAAAACGCCGATGGCACGGGTATAGAAGCGGTTGAAACTGCGGACGGTGTCGATCTGCGGACTCAAGTCGGTCTGGGCCATGGCCAAGCCCTCCGAGGCGCTCTGCAAAATGGAT
>Ga0306926_10006319_pt1 | contig 12701 bp, 10 predicted proteins | sample flu12Cox44000178_FD_203759 | JGI IMG/M metagenome (GOLD analysis project Ga0306926, IMG submission 203759) | Lab enrichment of tropical soil microbial communities from Luquillo Experimental Forest, Puerto Rico - flux8day.12C.oxic.44.000.178 (v2)... | ecosystem: Environmental > Terrestrial >... | reverse complement strand
CCACATTCGTCAGCGCTCACCGGGCTCTTGGGAGCTCCGCTATAGCCTTGGTGCTGATCCCGCCACCGGCAATCGCAAGATCGCGACCACCACCGTTCGCGGTTCCCGTAAGGATGCTGAGAAGGAACTCAGGCGCCTTCTTCGCTCGCTCGATACAGGCGAACACCTGGACCCGAACCGGATCACCGTTAGTGAATGGCTCTCTACTTGGCTCGTCGCGGTGCGCTCAGAAGTGGCGCCGAAGACGCACGAGCGATACAGCGAGATTGTCTCCCACTTCCTCGCCCCCGCACTCGGCAACCTACAACTCGCCAAGCTTGCGCCGGTTCATATCCAGGCCGCTTACAACGCGCTCGCGACGGGTGGAAGGCGGGATGGCAAGGAAGGTGGGCTGTCGCCGCGGACCCGCCGCCACATTCACCGCATTCTGAGCGCCAGCCTCACCCGCGCCGTGGAACAACAGCTTCTCGGCCGCAATCCGTGCGACGTGTTCCGGAAGCGGCTGCCGAAGGTTGAGCGGCGCGAAATGGTTACCTTAACCGCTGAACAGTCAGCCCGCTTGCTCGATGCGTTGCGCCACTCTCACATTTACTGGCCCGTCCTGATTGCTCTCGCAACTGGCACAAGGCGCGGCGAGGTACTCGCAATTCGCTGGCGCAATGTGGACCTGGAACGAGGGACTATTCGCATCGTCGAGAGCCTGGAGCAAACCAAGACGGGCTTGCGGTTCAAATCGCCAAAAACCGAGCGTGCGCGAGCCACAACGTTGCCGGGTTTCGTCGTTGAAGAGCTGCGGCGTTTTAAGCTCCATCAAGCCGAACGACTTCTCGCCCTAGGCGTTCGACAGACTGGCCACACTTTGCTTTGCGCCCGCGCAGATGGCGAACCATTGCAGCCGCAAAGCCTCACTCACGAATTTCCTCGTTTTCTTGCGCGGCTAGGCGAGGATTTCCCTCGTATCCGGTTCCACGATCTGCGACACACGCACGCGACACTACTACTATTGGCCGGGGTGCACCCGAAAGTTGCGCAGGAGCGGCTCGGACATTCGACCGTCACGACCACGCTAGACCTTTACAGCCATGTCACGACGACGATGCAGGAGGACGCTGCGACCCGGCTCGACGCCGCTTTCAGGGGTGCTATAAAGTCCCGACAGGCTGATGATGGCTCCCCGCGGTAGCAAATCTGGTAGCAATCGAAGAGTGAGAACAGCTAAGTTATTGATTTTGCCGGGTTAGCACAGTGGCAGTGCAGCGGTTTTGTAAACCGAAGGTCGGGGGTTCGAATCCCTCACCCGGCACCACGACCGCCGACCATTGCGGAAATCGCCGGTCGTGGTTCACCACAGAGAGCTGACGAATTTGACCAAACACGGATTAACTTGCCGACGGCGCCTCCGCCAGGCCCGGAGACGGAAATTCCGTCGCCAGCGCCATCACCTGGATCTCGGAGATCGGGTTGGACATGGAACGGCATTGGGCGGCCCGGGATGTATGTCGAGCGGCGGGCTGCCGGTCATTGCACTGGGTCTGGCTATCCAAATCCCGGCCGTCCGCCACCGGCGTGGGTACCCATCGACGAGATCGAAAGTCAGTTTCTCAAATATTCTCAAAGCACCAGCGGCGCCCTTTTGAGGCGCCGCTTTCGTCTCTGCAGCCGGTCAGACCGGCGGCATCCAATACCGGTCGATCCCTGTGGTATAGGAACGATCGGACCAATCGGGCATGTCGCGCGATGTGTAGCTCGGGGCACCTTCGAGCCTTCTGCGGTCGAGATCGACGGCATACCCTCCCAACCGGGTGTCATAGGTCAGCATTTTCCACGGAAGTGGATGAAAACTCTCGCCGATCCCGAGGAAGCCGCCAAACGACATCACTGCATAGGCAACCTGACCAGTATTTTTGTCGATCATCAGGTGATGTATCGAGCCCAGGCTTTCGCCTCGCCGATCGTAAACGGAGGTGCCGTCCACTTTTTCCGAGGAAATCAGTCGGTGGGTTTCGTCGGCCTCCAAATGGGCGGCGGTCGCGGTCGTAACGTCATTCATCGCGTGGTCTCCTGTGAGCCGTTAATAAGAGGCAAACAGGGCCTTTCAAACGCGGGTTCCGTTATCGAGGGGGTCTTCAGCCTTGGTTTTGCGGGCGGTGGCGCTTGACCGCCTCCGGGTTGGTCGAGTCGGCGCCCATATAGATCCCGCGCTCCCAGCTGCGCTTCAACGCATCGACAACCTTGAGCGACATGCGGCCGATGCGCTCGATTTCGATTTCTACGGTTTCGCCGTCCTGCAATGCGCCGAGCCCTTCGTGATTGGTGCCGCACGCAATCAAATCGCCGCTGTTCAACGTCATAATGGTCGAGGCGAACTCGACGAGCTCCGGCACGCGGTGCTCCATATCGTCGGTGTTGTAGTTGTGCCGCAGCTGGCCGTCGTTCCAGAAGCGTACGACCAAGTCATTGGGCTCGGGAACCTCGTCGGCTGTAACGATGCAGGGGCCAATCGGAGCGAAGGTGTCGAATGATTTGCCGAGCCAGCTGCCTGCCTTCCAAGTGCGTCGCCCTTCGCCGCGCGCCGAGACGTCGATGAGGCAGGTGTAGCCGAAAACGGCGTTCCGCCAATTCGCTTGGCTGATTTTCTTCGCCGGACCCTTGATGACGAGCGCCAGTTCGGCCTCGTGCATGAAGATCCAAGGCTCGGTAAATTCGGGCAGCATGATCGTGTCGCCCGGACCGACCACCGCCTCCGGGTTCTTTAAAAACATGTTGAGCGGACGCGCCTCGCGCTGCGCATGCTCCCAGTAATTGGCAATGCAGCACAGGATCTTGCCGGGACGCGGCAGCGGCGCCCGCAACCGGACCGAGCTCAATGGCAAGGCCTCGCCTTGTGCTGCTTGTCGCTCGAGCGTTGGCCGCAGGTCATCGAACCGATCGATCGACCGCTGCATCGTCAGTTGCGGGGTGTGATCCCTTTCGACGATACCGGAAATATCGACAACCCCGCGCTCCGTCAGCAGGCCAGGCAACTGCTTGTCCTGTTCGGAGGCCTGGAACAGCACCAGCTTCATTGTCTCCTCCCCAATCTCGACAACGAGATTAACGGTTTCGCTGCATGGCAACCATCACGATTCTCGGTTTGACACCCTTGAGACCTAGACGGAGCATGGCATGGCCACTGACGGGAGCGCGAAGGGATGGTCGAGATACGCCGCATGGGTCCGCAGATTGGTGTCGAGGTCACCGGCGTCGACGTGAAGACGCTCGACGATGCCGGCTTTGCGCCGATCTACCAAGCCTGGCTCGACCACAACATCCTGGTGGTGCGCGACCAGGAACTCGAGATTGGGGATTTTCTGCGCTACAGCCGACGTTTTGGACCGGTTGTGCCCCACCCCTCGAAATCGACGCGCCACCCTGAGGTTCCCGAGATTACGATGCTCGGCACCAACAAATTTGATGCCGAGGGCAATATCATCGACGCCATCTACCGGCGCGGCGCCGAGGGCTGGCACACCGACGGCGCCTATAATCGGCAGCCGTTCAAGGCCACGCAGCTCTACGCGCTGGCGGTTCCGAGCCGCGGGGGCGATACCTTATTCGCCAATGGCTATGCCGCCTATGACGCGCTGCCCCAGGCGCTGAAGGAGCGGCTCGACAGCGTGATGGGGGCGTTCTCCTACGGTGGCAGACGGGGCGGCTCACCCCTGCTCGACAAAGAGGACCAGGATTGGAAGCCAGTTCTGCATCCGATCATTCGAACCCATCCGGAAACCGGCCGCAAATCGCTTTATTTCGACCCCGGAAAGATCGTCGACATCGTCGGCTGCGACCGAGAAGAGAGCGACAGGCTGATTGTCGAGCTCAAGCGCTATATGATCCAGCCCAATGCGGAATATCGGCACAAATGGCACAAGGACGACATTGTCATCTGGGACAACCGCTGCTCATACCACAAGGCAGCTGGGGACTATCCGCCCGAGGAAGACCGAATCCACTGGCGGGTGTCGATCAACGATTACGGCGTCGAAGCCCGTGAGGCGGCGGAGTAACAGCCATGACGATTGCGGTACTGCCGTTTGACGCCGGCCTTGGAGCCGATATCCGCGGCGTGGATATTCGTCGCCCGATCACTCCATTCGAGCGCGATGCGGTCAGGGGCGCTTGGCTAAATCATCTCGTGCTGCGGTTTCGCGACCAGCCGATGACCGACGCGCAGCACATGGCCTTCACCAGCCAGTTCGGCGAACTCGAATTTTAATCCCGCCGCGCTGATCGAGAAACAATACGGCGTCAACACGCAGACCGAAGACCGGCGCAGGGAAATTCCACCCGAGATTTCGGTAATTTCTAACATTGTTGAGAATGGCAGGGCAATCGGCGGCCTCGGTGACGGCGAAGCGTTTTGGCACACCGACAGCTCGTTTGTCGAAGTGCCGCCGGCGGCCAGTCTGTTACGGTCGCTCGAGATCCCGCCGGAAGGCGGTGCCACCTATTTCCTCAATATGTATTCGGCCTACGAGACGCTCCCCGATTATGTTAAGGAGCGGATCGCCGGCATGAAGGTAATCCACGCCGCAACTCATTCGAGCGGCGGGAAGGCGCATAAAGGCTTCGAGACGGTCTCCGATCTGAGCAAGGTGCCCGGCGCACGCCAACCTTTGGTGCGCATTCACCCGGAAACGGGCCGTAAGGCGCTGTTTCTCGGACGCCGCATCAACTCCTACGTCGTCGGACTGCCTGTCGAGGAGAGCGAGGCGCTGTTGGATCTTCTGTGGGCGCACGTGACGCAGGAGAAATTCACCTGGCGCCAGGATTGGCGGGTCGGCGATCTGGTATGGTGGGACAACCGCTGCGCAATGCACCGCCGCGACGCGTTCGACCCCAATACCCGGCGCCTGATGCACCGTACCCAGCTCAAAGGCGACCGCCCGTTCTGATCATTCCGGGGATCACGCCGTCGCGGCGCCGTCGACTGGAAGGGCCGCGCCTGAGACGAAGGACGCCTCGTCGGAGAGGAGAAAGAGGGCGGCGTTGGCTATCTCTTCGGGCTTGCCGGTGCGGCCCATGGGGTTCTGCCGGCCGCGCAATTGCACCAGCTGCTCTTTATCCTGGCCGGCGGTGCGCTGCTGGTCCGGCCGCGCGACAAAGACCCGCAACATCGGCGTGTCGATCGGACCGGGGCAGATCGCATTGACGCGGATCTTCTCGGGCGCCAGGCGTTTGGCCAGCGAGCGCACAAACCCGACGACGCCGAATTTGGCCATCGAATAAACCGGGCTGAATGCCGAGCCTTGGATGCCGGAGGTCGAGGCGGTGTAAAGGAGGGCGCCGCCGCCGCGTGCCCGAATCTCGGGGATGGCCGCTTCGGTCGTGACCAGCACCGTGCGCAGGTTGAGGTCGAGCGCTAACTCGTAATCCGCCATGTCGATCCCTTCGATCGAAGCAGGGCCCGGGTGGCCGACATGGTTCCACACAAAATCGAGCCCGCCGAACGCGTTGGCGGTGCGCCGCACGATGCTGCGGGCGAAATCGTCCTGGCGCAGATCGCCGACGAGGCCGAGTGCCCGGCCGCCTGCTGCAGTGATTTCGCCGACCACCACGTCGACACCGGCCTGATCGATGTCGACCACGCCGACCGCTGCGCCTTCGCGGGCAAACCGGATTGCCCCGGCCCTGCCCATGCCCGAAGCCGCTGCCGAGACGATCCCGACCTTATTCTCGAGCCGCATGGTTTCCTCCTTTTCCAAATTACTCCGCAGCTGCGGCGACGGCGCGCGCTGCCGGCTGCGGTTTGCGCAGTAGCAACAGCAACGGCAGGCTGACGATGATGATCACCATCATCAGCTTAAAATCGTCGATATAGGCGATCATTGCCGCTTGGCGGGTCGCTTCGGCATTGAGGGCGGCGATCCCCGACGGATCGGTCAGGCTGTAGGGCGGCGCCATATATGGCATTCTGGCGAGCGGGTTATCCGGGCGCAGGTGTTCGACGAGCCGTGAGTGCACGATCTGCGTGTTCTCGGCCAATAGCGCCACGACAATCGCAATGCCGACGCTGCTGCCGATATTGCGGGTCAGACTAAAGATTGCCGTGCCCTGCGTCAGGATGTGCCGGGGCAGCGTCGAGAACGTAACGATGCTGAGCGGCGTGAAAACAAAACCGAGTCCAAAGCCCTGCAGCAATCCGGTCGAGATGATTGGCCCCATTCCCATGTAGAGCGAAAAGCCCGTCATCTGCCACTGCGCAATCGCGGTCAGTATGAACCCGGTCAGGATGATGAGCCGCGTATCGACACGGCCCACTACGCGGCCGATCAGGAACATGGCGGCCATTGTGCCGATGCCGCGCGGCGCAGTGACTAATCCGGTGGTCAGCACCGGGTAGTTGAGCAGGTCCTGCAGCATTGTCGGCATCAGAACCATCGTGCCAAACAGCGGTATCGCGACGAGGAACATCAGGATTGTGCCGACGACGCAATTGGCGTCCTTAAGGAGCTCGCGGTTGAGAAACGAGCGGTCTGTCGCCGTCGCGGTATGGACGACGAACAGATAGAAGGCGAGCCCGGCAATCGTCGCCTCGATCCAAATTTCGGTCGAGCCGAACCAGTCCTTGAGCTCGCCGCGGTCGAGCAGCATCTGCAACGCACCAATCGCCAAGCTCAAAGTCGCGAAGCCGAAAAAGTCGAACGGCTCGCGGCGGCCGTGGCGGGTCTCGTGGATGAAGATCAGAATGCCGACGGCAGCAAGAACGCCAAACGGCACATTGATAAGAAATACCCAGCGCCAGTTGTATTGGTCGGTCAGCCAGCCGCCGAGCGCCGGCCCGATGATCGGCCCGAGAATCACCCCCATGCCCCAGACCGACATTGCCTGGGCATGCCGGTGCGGCGGATTGATCTGCAGGAGCACTGACTGCGACAATGGCACGAGCGCTGCCCCGCAGACACCCTGCAGCAGCCGGTAGATAACCATCTGTCCCAGGCTTGTCGCAACACCGCACAAAACGGAAGCTAAGGTGAAGCCGGCGACCGAGATAAAGAACACCCATTTGATGCCAAACCGTCCGGCGAGCCAGCCGGTCAGCGGCGTCATGATCGCCGCCGCGACGATGTAGGACGTCACGACCCACGCAATCTGGTCCTGTGCGGCGGAAAAGCTGCCCTGCATGTGCGGCAGCGCAACATTGGCGATCGTCGTGTCGACCCCCTGCATGAAGGTCGCCAGCATGATCGAGACAGTGATTGCGCCCCGGTTTGCGACCGGGGCGCGCGTCTCATCGGTCACCGCTCCGCGGCTCTTGTCTTAGGCCCGGTAAGCCAGGCGAAGGCACCCTGGACCCGATCGAGCCAGGGCCTACGATGGCGGGTGTCGACCTCGACGGTCGCGCTGAGCCCGGCATGGAGCTGTGTGTTTTGGTCAAAATGGCCGAGGGCGAGGCGTACGGGCAAACGCTGAACGACCTTCACCCAATTGCCGGTCGCGTTTTCGGCCGGCAAGAGCGAAAAGGTCAGGCCGGTGCCCGGGCTGAGGCTCTCCACCCGCGCTTGAAAAACAACGTCGGGATAGGTATCGATTTCGACCGTGGCTTCCTGGTCCGGCCGCATATGCGTGAGTTCGGTCTCCTTGAAATTGGCTTCGACCCAAACCCGGTCGGTCGACATGAGTGAAAACAGCGGCGTCCCGGCGTTGACGTAATCGCCGACTTGAAGCTGGTCGACTTTGGTGACGACTCCGTTCTCCGGTGCTTGGATCTCTGTATAGGACAGATTGAGCTCGGCGCGGTCGAGGGCAGCCTGCGCGTGCTGCACCATCGGGTGCTGCTCGAGGGGGATATCCGGGTCGCCGCCGATATTGGCGAGGGCAACGGCGACATCCTGCTGTTTTGACGCGAGCTGCTGGCGGCCGTTTTCGAAGGCTTGCCGCGCCTGGTCGAATTGCTGTTGCGAGGCGGTGCCGGAAGTGAGCAGGCGCTTCTGCCGCTCGAACTCACGCTCCTGATATTCCGAGGTCGCCTCCGCGGCCCTGGCGTCTGCCCGCTTCTGGTGATAGGTCGCCTTCAGCGCGTGAATTTGATATCGCACCGTGGCAAGTTGCGCCTTTGCTTCCTCAACTGCGATGCGGAACGGCCGCTGATCGAGGCGGAAAAGCACCTGACCAGCCGTGACCTGCTGATTATCCTTGACGCCGATTTCGACGACCCGGCCCGAAACGTCAGTGCTGACCGCAACCCGCGCTGCCTGAACATAAGCATCGTCGGTCGACACGTAGCGCCCGCCGGTCAGGTACCAATAACCCGCTGCGAGCAGGACGAGGATGGGCCCCGCGACCATCAGCGGGAGTCGCAATCTCTGGCGCAGTGGACGGCGCCGGCCTAGAACCGCAGGGCGGCCCTCAAGCGGTGCCCGCAATGCGCCGATTGTCGAGGTGTCGTTTTCGGCAGAAGTCGTCAATGCCGGCCTCCGACGGGCGACAGCTCCGCGCCCGCGCTCGGCGCACGCTCGGCCGTCTCGTCGAGATCGGCGAATTCGGCCGCCAATGGCGGCACGCGCTCGGAAAGATTGGCATGCACTCGGCGCAACAGCTCGATCAGCTGCTTTCCCTCGTCTTTGGAGAGGCCGGCAAAGGATTCGGCGCGCACCTCGTTCGAGAGGTCCAGAATGCGCGCCAGGATCGGGCGGGCCTTGTCGGTCAGAACCAGGCGGCGGGCGCGCCGATCGCCCGGTTGCGGCTGCCGCTCGATCCAACCGTCTTCTTCCATGCGGTCGATCTGCCGAACCAGCGTCATCGGCTTGATTTCGAGCAGGTCGGCGAGGCCGGCCTGGTTGATCCCCTCGTTGCGGGCGAGATAGCCCAGCACCTTACACTGCGCGCGGGTGAGCCCGAGGAAAAGGAGCGCCCGCTGGTTGAAACGGCGCCCGAACAGGCGGGCGACGTCGTGAACGAGAAAACCGAAGCTGCGGTCGAGGTCCATGATCATGACAGGGCCTAACAAACTAGCCTAGAGTGATAATAAGCTATGATATCGAAAAGTTCACCCGCACCGCCGCGGTCGAATTCGCGCGGCTGATAGTCCCGAATTCGATGGCTCATCGCATCACCCTGTGCGCAACGCCGGATGCGCCCGACGGACCAGCAGCAACAGCGGGATCAGTAGAAGCACGATGATCATCATCAATGCGTAATCGTTGACATACGCGACCATCGCCGCCTGTCGGGTCACCTCGGCGTTGAGCGCGGCCATACCCGACGGCGTGGTCAGACTGAAGGGCGGTGCCAGGAATGGTGCCTGGGCGAGCGGGTTGTCCGGCCGCAAATGTTCGACCAGGCGCGAATGCACGATCTGCGTGTTTTGAATTAACAGCGCCTCGAGGCTGGAGATGCCGATGCTGCCGCCGAGATTGCGCATCAGGCTGCGCATCGCGGTACCTTGCGTCAGGATGTGCGTCGGCAGGTTCGACAGTGCCAATGTGTTCAATGGCACGAAGGTGCAGCCGAGCCCGAAGCCTTGCAGGATCCCAGACAAGATGACCGGCCCCATCCCCATCTGCAGCGAAAACCCGGTCATCTGCCACAGCGACAAAACCGTCAGCAGAAACCCCGTAAGGATCAGAAACCGATTGTCGACCCGATTGATCAGGCGCCCGACGAGGAACATCGCAACCATCGTGCCGATGCCGCGCGGGGCTGTGATGAGCCCGGTCGTGAAGACCGGGTAATTCATCAGCGCCTGCAGCATCGTCGGCAATAGCGCCAAGGTGCCGCTAAGGATGCCGCCGACAAAGAACATCAGCACCGTTCCGGCCATGAAGTTGGGGCTCTTCAAGAGGTCGAGATTGATAAAGGACCGGTCCTTGGCGGTCGCGGTATGGACGATGAACAGATAAAAGCCGACAGCAGAAACAACGGCCGTGACCCAAATCTCGGTGGAGTGGAACCAGTCTTTGAGCTGACCCCGGTCGAGCATCATCTGCAATGCCCCGACAGCGACGCTCAACGTTATAAATCCGAAAAAATCGAAGGCTTCGCGGTGGGTGTGGCGGGTATCTCGGATAAAGATCAGAATACCAAGGCTGGCGACCAGTCCGACTGGCAAGTTGATGTAAAAGATCCAGCGCCAGCTGTAGTCCTCGGTCAGCCAACCGCCGAGCATCGGGCCAAATATCGGCCCCAGCATGACCCCGGTGCCCCAGATCGCGACCGCCTGGCCGTGGCGCTCGGGAGGATTGATCTGCATCAGCACCGATTGGGACAGCGGAACGAGCCCGGCGCCGCAGGCCCCCTGCAACAGGCGGTAAATCACCAATTGCGTCAGACTGATGGCGCTGCCGCACAAAGCCGAGGCCAAAGTAAAACCGGCCACCGAGATCAGAAATATGTATTTGATGCCGAGCCGTCCGGCTAGCCAGCCGGTCAGCGGGGTCATAATGGCCACGGCCACAATGTACGAGGTCAGCACCCAGGCGATCTGATCCTGCGCCGCCGACAGGCTGCCTTGGATGTGCGGCAAGGCGACATTGGCGATCGTGTTGTCGACACCCTGCATGATCGTCGCGAGCATGATCGAAGCCGTGATCATCCCGCGATTTGCGACCTGCCCGCGCCCTTCGCCGCTCCTCACCCTTGCTTATCCGTCATTAAAACAATCATGCTGGGTGATGATAAGCTCAGCTGATGAGTTTTGTATAGTGCTATCGCGGGCGGAAACGGGCGCGAAGCCGCCAGCTGTTGCGCGGACTCCGGGGCCATGCGAAAGTTCTCCACGGTCGCGCTCACCCGACGGGCCGAAACGGATCGGCATCGTCAAAGGGAGGGACAACGCCATGAAGACATCTCTCCGCTTCCCGCCAAGAATTGCTACTTTCGCCGCCGCGCTCCTCACGGTCGCGCCGGCATCGCTTAGCGCGCAGCAAACCCCGCAGCCTGCGGTCCGCATAGCCGAGCACGATCTGGGCGGGGTCGTCACCGGCAAAAACGGGCCCGAAACCGGCGTCTGGGTGATAGCCGAGACCAACGGGTTGCCGACGCCATTCGCCAAAATCGTCGTCACCGACGATCAGGGACGTTACCTCGTTCCGGACCTGCCGTCGGCCAATTACGATGTCTGGGTGCGGGGCTACGGGCTCGTCGACTCGCCAAAGGTCGTGACGACGCCGGGCAAGATCGTCAATTTGCAGGCCGTGCCGGCACCGAATGCCGCGGCCGCCGCGCAATATTACCCGGCGATCTACTGGTTTTCGCTGCTGAACATCCCCGACCAGAGCCAATTTTCCGGCCCGCAGCGCGATGAGAACATGCCGGAAAACATCAAAACTCATACGGCTTGGCTGAACATCATCAAGACCACCGGCTGCATCGCCTGCCACGGCATCGGCACTCCCGGCACGCGCGCGATCCCCGCCGCGCTGGGCCATTTTGATAACTCGACGGAAGCCTGGGCGCGCCGCATTCAATCGGGACAGGCCGAGAACAACATGGTCAATACGATCAGCCGCCTGGACCCGCAGCTGGCGTTTCAATATTTCGGCGACTGGACCGATCGGATTGCCAAAGGCGAGCTGCCGTTTGCGCAGCCGCCGCGACCACAGGGCGTCGAGCGCAACATCGTATTGACATTGTGGGACTGGAGCCGGCCCACGGCTTACCTCCATGACCTGACGCCGACAGACCGGCGCAATCCGACCGTCAATGCCAATGGCAAGCTTTATGGCACAACCGAGGACAGTACCGACTATCTTCCGGTGCTCGATCCGGCGCACAATTCGGTCAGTGAGATCAAGCACCCGGTGCGCGATCCGAACACGCCGACCTCGAAGACCGCGCCAATGGAGCCGTCGCCCTATTGGGGCGCCGACCCCATTTGGGACAGCAAGACCACCACGCACAACCCGATGATGGACGAGAAGGGCCGGGTCTGGTTCACCGCGAGGGTGCGCGCCCCGGCAAACCCGGATTTCTGCAAGCAGGGGTCGAGCCATCCCTCGGCGCAGGTCTTCCCGCTGCAGGAGTCCGGCCGCCATCTGTCGATGTACGACCCGGCGACCGGCAAGTTCACATTGATCAGCACCTGCTTCCCAACGCACCATTTGAACTTCGCCAGCGACGCCAATCAGACCTTGTGGACCAGCGCCGGCGGCCCGCAGACGCCGGTTTTCGGGTGGCTCGACCGCAAGATGTTCGAAGAAACCGGCGACGAGCAGAAATCGCAGGGCTGGTCGCCGTTCATCCTCGACACCAACGGCAACGGCAAGCGGGACGACTATGTCGCGCCCGACCAGCCGGTCGACCCGGCCAAGGACAAGCGCGTCGTTGCCGGCCTTTACTCGGTCTCGATAAATCCGGCCGACGGCACGATCTGGGGTACCTCGCTCGGCTATCCCGGCTACGTGGTTCGCGTGAACCCGGGGCCCGATCCGACCCACACGGCCCTGACCGAGATCTATGAGCCGCCATTGCCCGGTTATGGGCCGCGTGGCGGCGACATCGACAGCAAGGGGGTGTTCTGGGCGTCGCTGGCGAGCGGTCATCTGGCAAGCTTCGACCGGAGCAAATGCAAGGTGTTGAACGGCCCGACCGCGACCGGCAAGCATTGCCCGGAGGGCTGGACCCTCTACACTTTCCCCGGACCTCAGTTCAGAGGCGTCAGCGACCCCGGTAGTGCCGAGTCGAGCTATTACGTCTGGGTCGATCAATTCAACACATTGGGG